>ERZ1370068.10213-contig-8930_pt1 | contig 43378 bp, 80 predicted proteins | sample MGYA00561227_ERZ1370068 | MGnify/ENA primary metagenome ERZ1370068 (study PRJEB38410, sample SAMEA6850437) | metagenome | study: Metagenomic assessment of the ecological functions of the soil: analysis of the soil microbiota associated with the... | reverse complement strand
AGTTACGTAATAAGGTTCTCTTTACTGGACAGTACGTTAGAAAAAGCAATCCTTTGTATTTCTCAAATACCGGGAGGACCGGACTGGTGACTTACAGAGGTCCAGCAGATCCGAAGGTCACAGCGACTCGAAACCTGTTTCTCGAGGAGCTGCTTGGCCTTCTCTGCAAATGCGGCCAATTCGATGCGCCGTCCACGACAATAGGCTCCAGCTTCTGCCGCTACTGTCGCCGTTGGCATCAATCTCATCGATTGCGAACAGCGAACGTCGCTGCGCGAGGTTTCACTAATAGCCATCGTTCCGCTAAGAGAGTGGAGGATGCCCACCTCGACAGTGCGTCATCAGCGCGAACCGGCAGCAGGTAGCGGCGAGACTGCAACAAGGTGCGGAGCGGAGGGTTTTAAGAATAGAATTCATAAGTTGCCTCTTTTTGATCCTGACTGTTCTTCGTGTTGTTGCTTTTTGTTCGCCAACCCCTTGAATTTCTGGCGATAAGCGACTCCTCTTTGTCTGACAAAAGCAGAAAAACATGCCACAATTCGAAACGCGGAACTGCCGCATGCCGTTCCTGCAACCGCAGATGCAGCGCTCGCCCTCGGCTTTCAGCGCCTTGTCTCGATCGCCAGGACGATGCTCGCCGTGCCGCGCTGCAGCGATCTCTTTGGCAGCCCGGGCCCAACCAGAGCGACACCGTTTCAGCCTGCGCATTCCCGCTTCTCGGCCCGGGATGCGTGTCCAAAAAACAGACCTTTCTGCGACGCCATGCGATCAGCTCTTCGGACCTGCAACATTCGCCGCCCGTCTTCCGACAAACACACCGCGTCCTGAAAGGACGCCATGCGGGATGGGTTAACCCGCTTCACGCCCGGCCGGATCGAGATCCAACGGGCTCTTCGCCCTTTCAAGGTCGCCGCCGTGCTTCCGACTGGTTCTTCTCGGCCAACTTAGCCATGAAGAGCGGCACACTCGAGGTGGCCGGATGGCCAAACTTCCCACAGAAATCGAGATGGAACGGCAGCCATTTGCGATAGTCCGCCCTCAACTCCCGGCCAATTGACGTCGTCTGTTCCCGTATCGTCCTGCAAACCTCTCGGAACTTGGAAGCATGTGAACGCCTCCGCCTGTGGTTAATCCCGCCAAATGGGATGTTTAACCACATAAACGGTGGGCCACACGCATGTCAAGCCAGATTCCGGCGAAATCCTCTTGAAAATCCTTTACATCCCCACTCAGATCGGATGAAATGCGCCGCAAACAGGCCCGTTCCTGGCCGCCCGAACCATGAATCCGTCGGTTAATTTCCCAAACGCAAGTTGAACGGGGTCGGTTCAATTAATATTTGTTCGGCAGCGCCGCTGAAAACTGAGGAGGTCGAGCATGCGAACCTTTCCACAAAAGCAGAATCAACCTCAAAAGCAGCTATTTTCCAGCCCTGCTCGGCCTAACACGGTAACGTGGGCCGAATCTTGGATTCACATCCACTCCTGCACTTGCAGCGCGCGATTGGGGAATCAAGCCATGCTGCGGCTGCTGCAGGCTAAACCTGATGACGTTGAAGCCCGCATCCAGCATTAATGGAGTAACTCGCTTCGCTCATGACTTCAGCCAGATACCGATACATTCTCTGCGTCGCCTGCATGCGTCCAGGCAAAGCTAACGGTAAGCGCCCCTGGAGACACTGGCGAGCAGCGGACCGCGTTGCGGATCAGGTGATGCGTTCCACTAACCTGATAGCGCCGGCTTCCGGCTACGGCAGAGAGTATCCCAACGCCAAGGAGCAACACAAGCCAAAGTGATTCGAAAATCCAGCACGCCGAGGCGGGATAGTGGCACTGAAACCGTAGCGCCAACCTTTGTTCAGGAGGTGCGATCACCCGGTCAGTCCCTCGCCCAAGACGACCGGCTCTTTTTGAAGCGCGTCGCCACGATTTTAGCCAGGCGTGCGACTACACAGCGATGCGAAAGCCGCAGAGTCGGCGCAGGCAATCAATGCGCTTGCTTATACCATCGAGAACCACGTCGCCCGGAACTGATCAATACTCCCAGCAGACTACCGAAGGAAGAAGATTGCTCGCGCACGAATTCACTACACGTAGTGCAACAGAGAGGAGGTCAGACTCAAGGTGCATTCCGCGGTGGGCAATCGAGCTATGGAATTCCCGTCGCATCCTCAGTCCCCATGCTGCAGCGCGACTTCCCACCGCACTTAGCGTTGCCTACGCCAGTCGCTCAGAAGCCTTACTACCGCACGGACGAGGCGATTACCGATCTCCGCCTGGCTGCGGAGGGTCTCTCCGGTTAACACCGCCGGACTTCTGACCGGCATGGCGACGGCTCAAGAGCGTCTGCTAAAGTGGCTCAGACGGTCTGGTGAACGACACTAAGATCCCTCTGTCTCCCCTGCGGGCCCGAACTCGGGGCGCTGAGGTGGCATTCCCACGGACGATGGGGACCCGGCGGTCGGAGCGCGTATGTGTATGACGCCCGTAATGCAGCCTGGAGTGATGTCCGGAAAGCTGACTCAAGCGAAGGATGACATGGAATTGGAAGCGCGGGGGAAGGTGCGCCCGCCTACCGACCTACTTGACCCCGAGCTGGCCGAAGTCGAGCTTGCCCGTGACTACCTAAAGAAGATGGAAGAGGCAGTTTCGTTCGAGCCAGCGGAGGCTCGCACCTTTGCCCGACGCACCGAGCTGGTTTGAAAAGCTCACGCGCTGTCAGATGCACGTCCTCGCCTGGCTGCAAAAGCTACAAGGGCGAGATCGCCGCCTCGGCCACCAAGTTCAATATCGACCGGCGGGCGGTGGCCGGCGCTATAGCCTGGGAGGCCACCGAGTAGAAAGAGCAGTAGCTTGCGCGGTGTCGGACCCGGCAAGCCGCACGCCTGGGAGCTCCGGGGCAAGAAGTCGGCAGTGGAGGAGGTCGAGGACCTGGGCAAAATGCCGCGCATCCACGACTTCCGCGTGGGCACCTGCGGTGTGGAGGACGAACAAGAGGTGCTCGCCGGAGACAAGCGCATCGAGCTATTGAAGTCCGTACCCACCGCCATCGACTACATCAGCGCGATCATGGGCGCCATCGCCGACATCTCGGAGGGTTTAGCCTGAACGTTCGCAACGACCTCGGCGTACTCGCCACGGTTTACCAGGCTGGAAACCCAGCGGAGCGGAAGGCGCACCTAGCGAGTAAGCAGGCCGGGATTGAGCAGGGACGTTATCGCGCCCAGTGGGTGGCCAACCCTATGGGCTTGTGGGTAGAGGAGCACATCCCTTACCTTGACGAGGCGGTCGGTTTCACGCCCGCCGAGGCGGAGGCGTCCGGCGAGAAGCCGCACCTGGCAACGCCCGCGGGGACGGTCTCCGGCATATAACCAGGTAGAGTTGGGTGAAAGCGAAGCGTCGTCCACTGAAACTGCCTAACTACCGCATCGGCCTCGACTGCCAACTGCGCCGCTGCGGCCGCTGGCCGTCGGTTATGCCGGAAGAGGATTTTGATCAGCGAGCCAGAGAATCTCCATCAACCCCGCTGTTTGCCGGCAAGCCTTTTATCAGAGGCAATGCGCGTGGTGGTGTTGCGCCTTTGTCATCCTCGACTCTCCGCTAAGCCCCCGCCCGGAGCTGGCATTCAATATCGTGTGATCGCCTATCCAAAGCGGTCGAAGAAGCAGCTTAATGGAGCAAGCAAAAGAGCCATGCAAGGAGCAGGATTTTCCCTTTCCGCCGAACGCGCGGAATATAGCAGCCTGTCAGGCAGAGATTCGTTTCTCGACTGCATTCTCTCCACGGGATGAGACTTCGACTTTGGGTTCAAACAGGGTGCTAGAGGCAGCCGCAGCCCGCTCTCCGCACCCACTTTTTGCCTCATCGATCCGCATGACCTCGAAAGTGATCCGCTGTAAGTCAAGCTGCTCACGCACACGGCGGATGAGGTCGCATGCTTTGGCATCCGGCTCATGCACTGCGCGAAGTTGCATCTCGACGCGCTTCCCGGCGAGCCTGGATACGCTTCTCTGTTCAGCTCTCCGTCAGAATGAAGGACAGATAGGCATTAAGCTTCTCTTGCAGCTGGAAGAGCTGAAACTCTTCGCCTGTCCAGGGACGCACCTCGTACTGGCAAGAACAACCTTATCGGCACGAGTGTCATGCGTCAACGCATCGAGAACACCGGGGTGTTCCAAACCGTTCATTGATGAGGGAACCATTGATAGAGGAAGAAATAGACGAGGACTCCTGTAACGGAAACATAGTGCTAGAGCGGAAAAGTCCAGCGCGCCCATCTTTCTATGCACATCAATGCGCCCGACGATCGCATACCGCAGGGTCACCAGCACTCAAGCGGAACAATGACCATGGCGAGGATGATATGAGAGATCAACATCGTGTAGTAGATCGTGCGGATGGCCCCTTCGCCGCCGAACGGCGTGTGAACCCCCGCATCAAAATCTTGTGAAGGACGTAGGTGACGAGAAAGACACAAGAGACCACGAATGCCGACACCATGCAGAGCTCGATGCGCTGGATACGCTGGCGCCGTTTGATAGAATACGAAGCCTGCCGTCAGCAGAGCTGTGGCCAGAGCATTGAGGGGAAGCATTCAGCGGCGGGAAGATCGCTGACGCTCATCCGTCGGAGACTCGCAGGGCTGCTCCGCGATCCAGTCGCCGACAGGTCCGCCAGATGTAGAGCGACATTCCCGCAACGATTAGGCAGCACGAAGACAGAGCATGAAGAGCACGCTCCACGAAAAAGCCCAGCCCGGCCATGACGGTCGGCGATTCCTTCGCCAAACGTCTCAGCACCCCGGCTCGCGACAGCCGACGCAGGCCCATGACGCAGTCCGCGGCCGAGAGAAATGGCCGTCATGCGCAAGGGTTGGCAACGTCCACTTTCTCATCGCGCTCTGCAAAGTCTCAGTTCTTTACCCACACTTGGAGCCTCACGCAGGAGGTCGCCGATGTCCATAAGAAGCTTTTGCGCGTAGCTCAGGATCGCTGCCATCAAGAAAACCGCGCATCCAACCATCGCGGTCCACCAGCACAAAGCGCGTTGAATGGATCGGCGTGCCGGACGGTTCCTCTGACCAGCGCCTGGAGAAAGCCTTTCATGACCGACGGTATCGACCTGTTCCTTTGGTCCGGTCAGGAACTTCCATCCGATCGGGTGAGGCGCCAGCTTGTTCACCGTACTTCTTGAGTACCTCAGGAGTGTCATACTCAGGATCGACAGTGATGGAGACGAGCTCGACATCGGTGGCTTTCCCGCTCGAGCGCTTGATTCAGCTCCGCCATGCGGCTGGTCATCATCGGACAAGGACCTGCACAGCGGGTAAAGATGAAATTGGCGACCCAGATCTTTCCTTTGAAATCCGCAGTCGAGACGACTGGTTCCATCTTGCGCAGTGAAGGTGAAACTGCGGGGCGGGGCGAACCGCTCCAGAGCGCGACGCGACCCTGACGGGCTTGAATGTCGGCGCTGAATGTGTGTAGGCCCACGCGATCAAGCATCGGTGATACCGAGGAATGCGATGACCCAGCCGAGACGCGGAATGCGCGGCGGCGTTGGCTCGGCTCCGTGGCGGGCGGCTTAGAGGACGTAGAGGATGGTGAAGAGGAAGATCCAGACGACATCTACAAAGTGCCAATAGAGACCGACATTATCGAGCGAGGTGGTGCGCCCGGCCGATAATATCGAGTGAAGAGCTGACGAAGAAAGCACCACGAGAATCAAGCAGAATGCCGATGAACACGTGCGCGCCGTGGAAGCCCGTCATCACGAAGAAACAGGAACCATAAATTCCATGCTTGTCAAACCAAAGCCCTTCATGATGGAGGTGGTTCCACTCCCACGCCTGCACGGATAAGAAGATCGAACCTGCCACGATCGTGGCGAAAAGCCAGAAGAGCCCCGACTTGCCCTCTTCTTGATCGCCGCTTCGGCGCCGTGAAACAGAAAACTGCTGCCGACGAGAACAATCGTATTGCGCGATCATCACCAGATTCAGAACTCGACAACGGCCACTGAACCCCGATATCGGGGCGCTCCGCGGGCGGCCACGGCTCGCCACGCGCCAGCCGAAGGACAATGTAGCCGCCAATCAAGCCTCCGAACAACATCGCCTCGGAGGCCAGAAACGTGATCATGCCGAATCGGCAAACCTCCGGCGGAGCTTTGGCGTGACCGGCGTGCTCGCCGTGAGACAGGACGGCCGATGCTCATAATGTCAGGAAATGATAGCGGATCGAGAGTGAAAGAATTCGAATTTCTCATGTTGTCGTCTGTAAAGATCTCATCTCACCCGAGTTCGCTCTCAACGTCTTCAGGGGTGACGGCCGGTACCACGCAGGAGCATCAAGACGACGACCGTTGCACAAAGAGCGACGGCAAAGATCCAGAGCATGAGCATGAGCCAGAGATTGCGCTTGTTGCTCATTCATCGGCGTGCGGCCACAAGTAGCCCGAGGAGCAGAGGCAGATAAGGATCGACGCCAGGAAAAGCGTTCTCGAGCCGAAGCGCGGTCGCGCCGGATCAGAAAGCGGAGTGCCGTCGCGCAAAGAGCAATGCCCAAGCGCCAGCGCGCCGAAGAAATGCCAGGCGTGACGACATAGAAAAATAGGGCCGGCGTCAGGCTGGCGATGAGCAGGCATCCGAGTAGAGCAGCGCCTGGCGCGCGGTACACGAAATCCCTCGGGGTCATGGTTGGAGAGCATGACAAAACCTGCTCCGGGCATAGTCTTCGCGATACATCCATGCGATCGCGAGAAAGTGCGGCATCTGCCAGAACCACAGAATGGCAAAAGAGCAAGCCGCCCTCCGAGCGTGTAGTGCCCGACGGCTGCCACCCAGCCGATCAGGCGGCGGCAGCGCGCCTGGAATCGCGCCGACCAAGGTATTCAGCGAGCTGATCCGCTTCATCGGCGTGTATACAAGCAGAGTAGATCGCAATCGTAATGAGCGCCAGTAGCGCGGCGCGGATGTTCGTGAAGATGAAGAGCACGGCCAATCCCGAGAGGGAGAAAAGCGAGTGCCGAAGAGGAAGCGATCACTCGGATTGCATGCGTTTCGCGGGAAGCGGGCGCTGCTGAGTGCGCTTCATGCGAGCATCGAAGTCGCGCTCCCACCACTGGTTCAAGCGCGGCCGCGCCACAGGCGCAAAGCGCCGTGCCCACCAGCGTCGCGGCCAGGATCAGGTAGTTCATCGGTCCCTGCCAGCCCATCAGGAATCCGACCAGTGTGGTCAGAAGGACCAGGAAGCGAAAGCCGCGCTTTGACCAATTCGGCGAGGTCACCGACCAGGTGTCTCAAAGCGCGAAGTGGCTGATGGTGGCGGTCTTCATGCGATGCGCTCAATCAAACGCCGATTTGCGTCATCTGGCAAAACGAAATCCCGGATTCGTGCGCCGCAGAAGAGCCGAAAAGCTAGCAACGGCTCCCACCAGCAAGGAAAGCGCGCCAAGCGCCATGTGGGCAGTGGCGACATCCGCCGCCTTTGTTTGACCAGATTGTCCAAGCGCCCAGTCCGATCTGCAGCGAGAATCACTGCGATCCAAACCACCGACCAGAGCCCGACCGCTCGGGTCCGTCAGTCGTGCCTTCCAGAGAACATACCGGCTACGGCGATGGATAGCAACAGCCAAGAGGCGATGGGCCATCTGAATCCAGATCTGCACAGGCATTCGTCTTCATCTCGCTGCTCGGCGACGCGTTCGCGCATTGATTCGTTCCATCGCTACTGGCGCTCGGTGTCTGGACAGCCAGCTTCCATAGGCTAGCGGAAAATCCGGGAATGGAAAGGCCAATGTGTTCATGGCGCATGGTGGCGCCGATTCCCAGCTGCACGAAGATGAGAGCTGTCGCGCACAACGCCCACCACCGCAAGGTCGGATGCGGTTCGTAGTCCGCCCAGCGCTTCTCCACAAAATGCCGGCTGGTCACAATCGCGCAGAATGCGAGATCGCTACGAAGAACGACTGCGCCAGCAAGGCATGAAAGACTCCGATCTCGTCCTTGATCAGAACCACCCGCAGCCCGCCGAGAAGCCCTTGCAGACAAACCCCAACGACCGCGCACATGCCGAAAATCCTGACCCAACGGCGCGGTTCGACTTTCCAGAGCGCGATCGACAGGATCACCGTCATCAGGCCGATTCCCGAAGCGATCGAGACGGTGCGTATGCTCGTAAAAGATGCCTCCGACCCAGCGCGAGACCGGAAAAAGAAACATGTTATACCCAAAGCTATTAGGCCAATCCGGCACCGCCATTCCCGCGCCGTGCGAAGTCACCAGCCCGCCGCTGCAAAGCAGCACAAAGGTGAGCATGGCCGTGAGAACCGCCCACCAATGCACTGCGGCGCGCGAAGCGGTCCAGGCGCTACTCATCGCCATCAATGCGCCTCCAGTTTCACGTGATCGGGCGCCTTCTCCGTCTGAGGAAGAAAGTCCTTGCTCAAGCCTGGCACACTGTATTCGTAGGGACCGTGATAGACGGTGGGCGTCCTGGGAAAATTGCCGTGCCCAGGAGGCGAAGGAACCGTCCATTCCAAGGTGTTGGAATGCCACGGATTCGCAGGGGCTTTTGGCCCGTTGCGCAGGGAGATGATAACGTTCCAGATAAAGAGGAAGGTTGTGAAGCCAAGGCCGATCGCGCCGACTGTGGAGATCTGATTCAAGGGCTGGAGCTGCCTCAGGTGCTCGTAAATGAGCGGATCGGCGATGCGGCGCATCATTCCCCCAAGACCGAGATTGTGCATCGGGAAGAATGCCAGGTTGAAAAAGATGAAAGTCAGGAAGAACTGAACCTTGCCTATTTTCTCGTTGAGCATCCGGCCAAACATTTTCGGGAACCAGAAATAAAGCGCGCCGAAGAGCGCCATGATGCTTCCGCCAAAGAGAACGTAATGGATGTGAGCGACGATGAAGTAGGTGTGATGGATGAACAGGTCCACCGGCGTTGAAGCCATGAAGATGCCGCTCAGGCCGCCGATGACGAACATCGAAACAAAGGCCAAGGCAAAGCACATTGCCGTGGTGAACTCAATCGACCCGCGCCAGATCGTTCCAAGCCAGTTGAAAACCTTGATGGCTGAGGGCACTGCGATGAACATCGTGGATACGGAGAACGCCGCACTGAGCGTGAGGTTCATGCCGCTGACAAACATATGGTGGCCCCAAACAATGAAACCGAGAAAGGCAATGGTGATAATGGGCGTAAACCATGGCCTTGTACCCGAATATCGGCTTTCGCGAGAACACCGCGATGATGTCGGAGGTGAGACCCATGGCCGGAAGAATCAAGATGTAAACCTCCGGATGCCCGAAGAACCAGAAGAGGTGCTGCCAAAGAAGCGGCTGGCCACCGCCCGCCGGCCTGAAGAAGCTTGTTCCCACGTTGAGATCGCAAAAGAGCATCGCCGCAGCGGCTGAAAGCACGGGCACGGCAAGAACGAGCAGAATCGCAGTAATGAACAGCGCCCACACACGTCAGCGGCATGCGGAACATGCTCATGCCCGGGCAACGCATATTGACAATGGTCGTGATATAATTAGTCGCGCCCGCGATGGAAGACAGGCCGTTGACGAAAATTGCGACTCCCCAGAGACTTTGCCCCATTTGCGTCCCATTGTAGGCGCCCACCGCACTCAAAGGAGCATACGCCGTCCAACCGGTTCCCGGCGCGCCGCCCGGAACGAAAAACGCGCTCAGCAGGAAAACACCGGAAAGAAAATACAACCAATAACTGATCTCATTCAGCAAGGGAAACGCCATGTCCCCTGCCCCGATCTGAAGGGGAATGAGAAAGTTTCCGAACGTCCCGATGAGAAAGGGCATGACCACGAAGAAGACCATGACCGTGGCGTGCATGGTCACAAGCATGTTATAGCCGCCAGGGATAATCGCGCCGTCGGCTGCGACCGTAGCGGGCAAGAGATGACCGATGACCGGCACTGGCGTGTTCGGCCAGGCCAGTTGATAGCGAACAAGAAGAGCGAGCCCGCCTCCCAGGAACAAGAAAAACAACGCCGTCCAGAAATACTGGATTGCGATCATCTTGTGGTCGTAGGTCCAAATATACTTCCGGAAAAAAGATTCCTTGGGATGATGCGCGTCCTCGACGGTTTCGTGAAGAGGTTGTTCTGCTGTGATAGCGCTCATGTCATGTTTCGGATTGAAAGAGCGTTTATGTCGTGGCTGATCAGTGTTCATTTGGCGGCAATATTGCCGTGAGGCGGTTTCTCTACGAATCCAGGCGGACGCTGCGGCCTTCACCTTTCCAGCGTACCGCCATTGTCACTGTTCCTCCTGGGAAACAACGCGGATGGGACGCCTTCATATTATAGTGACCCTGTCCCGCAAAGCTGGCTGCAGGCGAGCTCGAAATTGCCCGGACGCTCAACCTGGAACCAGACCCGGGAGATCGTGCGTCCCGGTGCCGCATCCTGATAGAGCCGGAACCATGGAACGTAGAAGGAATGGATGACGTCACGGGAATTCAGAATGATGTGAATCGGCTTACCGAAAGGAATCGACCGAGCTCTGTCGAGGTAAAGTCGTCCTTGCCGGCTTCGTCGCTCTGCTTCGACTCCGAATTTGTTTTCGTTGGAAATCTTGCCGACGGCGACGCGCGCCGAGCTTTCCATCTGCGCCCGGGTAGCGAAAGTCCCAGCCGAACTGGAAGGCCGAAACATTGACCTGCAAAGCATCCGGCGGCGGATCGCTATGCGAGTTCAGCCCAGACCCGGTTGCTGTAGATGGCGAGGCCAAGAAAGATGAGCACGGAATGGTCAGATCCAGACGACCTCGAAGCAAGTTGTTGCCGTGAGAATAATGTCGCAGTCTGACCTCTCGGCGGCGATACCTGACAAGATAGATGACCAAAACGGCCCTGCACCGCGATGAAAACGAAAAGCGTGAGCCAGAAGATAAAGTTCAGAAATGCTGTCGATTTGCTCACCCCCTACGGTGTAATTCGGCGGCGCCCAATAGAGATTCCCGCTATGCTGCTGGGCGAAGGCGCTCGAAAAGCCGAAAATGCAGCGCTAGCAAAGAACAGAAAGCACCGCGCCACTCATGCCGGCACCAGCGCAACTCCAGTTCTCTCCTCGGTGCATGGAGAAGAGTGCCTCTTTATGTCCCTTGATTCAAATTCATTCTCATGCTCCGGGCTTTGCTGCGGGCGTCGGCGAGGCTGCTGCTGGCGGAGGGCGGCGGCGGCTTCCTCGACGAGCACTCTTCCAATGGCTTGAAGTTCCTTTTGCGACCAAGGTTCGGTGCGGTCCTTGGTCTGCTCGCCGAATCTTCGCAACAAAATCTTTCGTGATTGGAGGCGCTTTGTTTCCCCACTCGTTTCGGACATAGGTCAGGACGGCAGCGATCTGCTCATCTCTTGAGCACCTTGCCCCATGGGGCCATCACGTTGTTGAACTGCTGGCCCTTCACGGTCACCAGCCCTTGGAAACCATGGAGGACAATTTTCACAATGTGGTTATCTCCATGCCAGTCCTGCGAGAGCACCCATTCGCTACCGGCAAGCGGAGGAAACTGGCCCGGCACTCCCAAACCCGTCTGCTGGTGACAAACGATGCAATTTTGCGTAAAGACACGTTTGCCGATCAACCATGGGATCGGGCGCTGCGGCCGCGCCGCCGCTTCCCGCGCCATCCCAGGCCACGCGCGCGGGATTGAAAACATTCACCTTGAACCCGCCGCTATTCCAAAAGAGATAGCCCGTTCCAAGAAACGCTAGGGCAAGAAATCCGATGATCAGCCAGGGAGGAAGCAGCTCCGCGCCCTCGCGCGAACGATTCGCTTCGCGCAGGAGCTCACCATGCTGCTTGCACGAGATCCGCTTCTTGCGGGTTGTCGTTAGTGGGCTTCGTCGAGTCACGGCTTTACTGAAGGGGTTCGGCTTCGGGCAGTGGATAGTCCCGCTTCAGGGAAAGAAGATATGCCACCAGCACCCTGGCGTCCTCGCTGGGATACGATCTCATACCCGGGCTTCGGCGCATGCGGACCCCTGAGGCCCGACACGGCTTCGCGCGCTGGGCTGGCCGGCTATTCTTCGGTTTTCATAAAGGTAACGATAAGAAGGCATGTTCGAGCCGGGAGTTGTCGCGGAGGGCTCGTAAAGGTGCTGTGAAACCAATTCGCGTCGTTGGATCGCAAACCGACATTCGTGAGATCGGGTCCGATGCGAAGGCTTCCCAAAAATGCGGGCCTTTCGCGCAAATAGTCCCGCGCGACGGTTGGGCGCGGCCCAAGCTTCTTCTCGACATCCGTCGAAAAAGCCCCGGAGCGAACTCTGCTGGGTGTGGCAGGAAACGCAACCATTTGCCGCATAAACTCGCTGTCCGGCGGCCGCAGGCCGGAGAGCGGCGGCGGATTGACGTCGCCGGTGTTTTCATCGACCACCGGTTCCATGCGGCCGAGCTGGAGATACGAATAGCCCGACGATCCCGAACCACGCGCGCGGTGAAGACCAGAAAGATGCCAAAGACCAGTGGAGGCAGCTTGCTCATACGCTCACAACTTCCGATGGTTCAGAATGAGAGGCGAGGCGTCTCTGAGGAAGAATATCCCCGAGCAGATTCCGCGTGAAAGCCGCTGCAAAGCCAGGCAGGAACCGAGAAAAACGAGAGTTCCCAGCGCATACATTGCCCGGAATGGCGCCGCCAGAGTGACCGAGCTGATAAACTCAACGCCTGGATCATAGAGCGCGAATCCTTGATGACGCCGCCAAAGGCAGAGCGATAGAAACATTGTTCCCACTCCCCAAGCAGAAAGCCAGAAGTGCCAGGATGCGTCCGCCTGCAAGAACTCCCTACCCGTGAGGCGAGGCACGACATAATATGATGCGCCGAAGAGCGCCATGCTCAAGAAGCCGAAGATAACCAACACATTTTCGCCTATCGAGTAATCCGGAAAAATGCGTCACTGCGGAAATCAATGGAGTAGCAGCCCCTTGCAGGACGACCACGGCAAAACAAACCAATCAAAGATGGTGAAGGAGGCTTCGGGAGCTGGCGAAACGGCGCGCCCGCTGAAGGTGCCAAGCGTGTTAATGCAAATAACCGTGGCGGGAATTAGCATCATGATGCTGGCTGCGACACTCGCGCTAACCATCCACGCGGGAATCGGACCGCCAATCAAGAGCCTCGTGCCAGTCATCCGCCCAGAAAAGCAAGGCACCAGAAAGCGAGGACGCTCGAGGGTAAGCACGCACCGGGCGACGCGCGATGTGGGGAACGAGATAGTAGACGGCAGCCAAGGTGAGCGGTACGAGCCAAAGCCAAAGCAGACTTCCCAAATACCAGCACGCAATCGGCCCTTGCGCGGATCCTTGCACCGGATGCCAGATGAGCAGCATGTTCGCCGTGGCATAAAGCCAGGAAAACAGAGAAAGGCCGCCAGCAAATACCATTGGGAAACATAGAGCCCACCACTCGAGCGATCGCGAAGCAGAATCAAGCTCCATACGCCGATGCACGCGTAGGCAATGAGAAGAATGAACGCCGCCGCCCCTGAAAATTCCAGACCCTTGATTGCACGTCCAGCTCCCGCAAAAATGCTGCAGACACCAAGAAGCACGCCCAGGTTCCAGAACGAGACCCGCCGTGATCAAGAAGCCTCTCAGAGCCAAGACGCCGTTCGGCCGAGGCGCGTAAGCAGCCAAAGACCGAGGCCGATCCCGGCCTCGGGACGCCCAGCCGTATGCCAAAGCGTTCTCAGCAGCCGGTTGGATTCTCCCATACGTCAACCAGCCCGAGCCGTCCAGGAAGGAAGGCACAACAAGCTTCCACGCCGCCAGGGCAGCCAAGGAAGGATCCGACAACCAGCCAGAAAACCGCCGAAGAAAGAAACAGGATTACCGGGAGTCGCATTGCGGCGTCACCTTGCTTGGCCGGGGTTGCTTCGCGGTGTTAAATGAGTTCATCTTCCTAAGAAAAGCATCGAACGCTCCCATCCTGGGTCGTTGTCATCGATTAGCCGCAGTGGGTTGCGCCGCTGGCGTTGACGGCCGGTGATGGCGATGCTGCTGGCGAAGCGTCTGGGTGACGGAGCCGGAGTGGCTATCGGGCCGGCGGGCACCGGCTGCTTGGAATTCAGCTCAGCAATCGCCAGTTCCATCGGCGCGCTCGATAGGAATTTGCACGGCGCCCTTGGCCTTGTCCGCCCACGCATAGGTTTCGAGCTTCTTTGCATTCTCGGCCTGGAGGTCCGCGTAGGCCTTGGCGCGTTCAGCGGCGCGCGCGGCATCCTCATCGGGCAACGGGGCCAGGCCCGTGAGCAGCTTCACCGCGAGCACGAAGAGCAAGAGCAAAAACAATCCCGCCGGCGAGAACCGCGCCACAACGGTTTGGACTGAGCGGCGCGTTTCCATCAGGCCTTCAAGGCGATGGATTTCGCAAGGCGCGGGTCTCGCATGCGGGTAAAGCGACGAGTCGCCAAGACGTTTGAGAAAGACAGCCGCCAACGTGCAGCCGATGGCGACGGATGCTGAAAAAGTCGAGCGGATTCGGGCGGACGCCCGCTACGTGCAGCGCAGGCAGCACCACGATATAGATGTCCAGGAGGTGCATGAGAAGAATCCAAATCGCCATGCCGCAAAGGAAGGAAGGCGTTCTCTTTCCCCGTTGGAAAAAGCAGGAAAAGGAAAGGCACGAAGAAATGCCCGATGACTAGGAATCTGGCTCAGATACCACCAGCTGGCCGTATTTCGGCGCAGAAAATAAACAGTCTCTTCCGGGATGTTCGAATACCAGATGAGCATGTACTGGCTGAAGCCAATGTAGGCCCAGAAAATCGTGAACGCCAGCATCAGGTTGCCCATGATATGGTAATGCTCAACGGTTCACGACTTCCTTGCAGGTATCCAGCGGCCCGTAACGCCGTAGTGATCAGCACCAGCACGCAGATCGGAGCTGAGCGCCGTGCCTGCGAAAATGTAAACACCCCACATGGTCGAATACCAGTGGTAATCCAGCCCCATCAACCAGTCCACGGCGGCAAACGTCAGGCACACCGCAAAGGAATGGCGCTGGAGAAGGAAACGCGCCGATTCAACGACGGTGTAAACCGCAGCGCCATCGCTATCCTGCGCAATCGAGAAGGCCCGAAGGAACGAGGAGGAAACAACGAAGAAGACAAAATAGACGATTGCCCTTGCATAGAAGAAGGGTTTGTTGAGGTAGGCGGCCTTTTCGAGAAGCAGCGGATCGTGGGCGTTCTCGGGCTGCATCCACTTCCAAGCGTCGGACCCACCGCAAGAAGCGGAATAAAGAGAATCGCCATAACCACAAGCAGGCTGGCGATGTTTTCCAATTGCCGCCGGACGACTACGCTCCATTCGGCATCCACCGCATGATGCACGAGCGTCCAAAACAAGCCGCCCATGCAAATCGTGAAGAAGAACGTGTAAGCGAAAAGATAAGAGAAGGCGAACTGCCTCGTGATCGAAGACGGCGCCAGCAAACACCGCTGCGAAGGCCAGCACGGCCATGCCGACCAAACCAAGAAAGCGGCCTCCAACATGCTTGTAGTCGAAGAACTCAGGCTGGGGCTCGTCGTCGAAGAAATGGTTCATGCTATTGAGATTCCAACTGAGTGCGCTGTTCGTCGGGGACGTCCGCCAAGCGTGGCGCCGCCCTGCGATTTCTGCAAAGCGCGCAGGTAGGCGATAATGGCCCAGCGGTCGATCACCTGAATCCGATCTCCATAGCCCATCATCGTGTTCTTTCCGTGAGTAATTGTGTTAAAGATCTCGCCGTCGGACATCACGCGGATGCGGTCTTGAAGCAGGCTTTGCACCGTATTCAGACCAAATTTCTGAGCCATGCCGTTACCTGCGCCGGTGGCGCCGTGGCAGAGCTGCGCAATAGATTCCGAACCGCTGCTGCCCGCGCCAGTCGCGGTCGGTGGAAACCTCAAAAGGATGCCTGTGCCCCAGTTCTCGCCCATCTTGCCAGTGTCCATGTAGGTTTGGCGAACTGGAGAAAATGATCTGCTTGTAGGGACCGGTGGCCTGACCTACCGAACCGTCCACCAGCTTGTGCATCGGCATCGAGTAGCCGAGCGGCACTGGTGCCATCGACCGGCGGACGAGCGGCGCGTCCATCCGCATAAAAGTCGCTGGGTGTCTGCGCCTTCACTTTGGGCTGGCGATCCATGTCCGGAAAAATCTCGATCGGCGTCTGGCCCGACTTCTTGACCACGAAACCCGGCCAGTCGCTAAAATCACCAGCGAGCAACAGGAAAATGAAAATGATGAAAAGTATTTCAGCATAGCGGTTTGCTGGTCTCGAATGAATCTCTGGCGGGAATCTCGAAAGCCGATCGAGAAGCGAAACGGCCTTTCCGCAAACCGCTGGTTGGTAAATTCGACTTTCATCCCAAATCCGGCAGGCTGCTCAGTCCTCGTGCACCCTGGTGACGTTGCGTCCGCCGAGTGATTCGAGGAAGTCCCTCACTTCTCGCTCGGCGAATTTCGGGTCCCTCTTTTCAATCACGCAGAAGAACTTGTCATCGCTTACTCGCTTAAACCTTTCCCAGTTGAACATCGGGTGATTCAACGCGAGGCAGCCCGTTCATGATGAGCATTCCGAGAACGTGGCCGTGAAGGCCGAGATGAGCACCGTGAATTCGAACATGATCGGGAAAAATGCAGGCACCGTGAAAAGGTTGGTCGGCTTGCCCGCGACGATGAGCGGGTAAATGAACGAGCTCGGCACGAATTGGATCGTGACAGCCGCCAGATAAAGCCGATGAGACCGCCGAGGAAGATGATCTTGCCGAGCAACTGAACGCTTCAAACCCATCGCAGCGTCCATCCCGTGAATGGGAAACGGCGAAAAGACATCAAATCGCGTAAAGCCGGCATCGCGCATCTGCTCAGCGGCGTGAAAGAGGTCGCCTGCGGAATCGAATTCGGCGGCAACTCCGAAGAGGGAGATTCGGGGATTTCCGGCGAGTTTGGATCGGCATTCTAACTGCTTTCTCCCCGTGATGAATGCGGATCGGCTTCTGGCAGCACCGCCTTGACTTCGAACATGCAAATCATCGGCAGGAAGCGGATGAAAAGCAGAAAGAGCGTGAAGAAGAGGCCGAGCGAACCGATGAACATGCTGATGTCCACCCAGGTCGGATGAAACATGCCCCATGCAGAAGGCAGTGAAATCGCGGGTGAGCGTGGTGGCGATAATCACGAAACGCTCAATACCACATGCCCGCATTAGGAAACTGGACGATGATCCACACCCAAACCAGGTGCGTGCGGAAATATTTGAACCAGAAAAGCTGCGGTGCGACGACGTTGCAGAACATCATGCAGCAGTATGCCCACCAGTATGGGCCCGTCGCACGATACGAGGAACGCGGCGCGTTCGTAGGGATTCGACGCGATACCACGCCATGAAAAGCTCCATCAGGTAGGCGTAGCCAACGATCGATCCCGTCAGAACGATGACTTTGCACATCTTGTCCACGTGCGAAATGGTCACAAGATCGTGCAGCGGCTTGTAGAGCGCGCAGGCTGGAATCATGATGGTGAGCACCATCGCAAAGCCTCCAAAAATAGCTCCGGCAACGAAATACGGCGGGAAAATCGTCGTGTGCCAGCCGGGAATGACCGACGTGGCGAAGTCGAAGGACACCACCGAGTGCACTGAGAGGACCAGCGGAGTCGAGAGGCCGGCAAGGAGGAGATAGGCCATCTCGTAGTGCCGCCAGTGGCGGTTGCGTTCCGCGCCAGCCTAGGGCAAGAATGCCGTAGGCGAACTTGCGTGATCTTCGTCTTCGCGCCGATCGCGCAACGTGGCGAGATCCGGGATGAGGCCGGTATACCAAAACAACACCGACACAGTGAAGTAGGTGCCGACCGCGAAGACGTCCCAGAGCAACGGACTGCGGAAATTCTGCCAGATCCCGTTGGAGTTCGGCACCGGAGCCATGAACCACGCCATCCATACACGACCAATGTGGAAGCCGGGATAAATCGCGGCGCAAATGACCGCGAAGAGCGTCATCGCCTCGGCGGCGCGGTTGATGTGACGTGCGCCATTTCTGACGGGTAATCAAGAGAATCGCCGAGATCAGTGTTCCGGCGTGGCCGATACCGATCCAGAACACGAAGTTGGTAATGTCCCACGCCCAGCCAACCGGAATATTATTGCCCCAAACGCCGACGCCGGTGGAAACCAGGTAGATAATGCAGCAGAACAGAAGCAATGCCAGAGGCGTGGTAACGGCCATGCAGGCCCACCACCAGAGCGGCGTCTTCGATTCGACGATGGAGCTGACATAGTTGGCGATCCATCCCATCGTGCGCCGATTGAGCACGAGCGGTGGACGCTCGACCGAGCCGTTCGTCGGATCTGAGATCCGCATGATGACGCGGTTCGGTGGTCGTTGCTTCAGCCATGGGTTAAGGTTATAGGAGCGCACGCGTCCCGCTGCACGTTCGGCGTCCTGCCGCATGCTCCGGCGGACGCGGAAATTGCACGCGGACGCGTGCGCTCCCTTGTAATGGCGGGATTCATCAGTGATGCGTCTCCTCCGTGTTTTCATGAGCTTCGGCAGACCGTCTCGTTCGATTCATGGCCACCTTCCGGAGCTTCTCCGTGACCATGGGGTTCTCCGTTGGCCTTACCGACCTTGTTTGCACCGGGCATTTTCGGGTTGGGATTCTTGATGCGAGCGAGATAGCTTACCCGGGGCTCCGTGTTCAAATACTTCAGCATAACGTAAGCGCCGCTCGCTCTGACGAGTCGCGACGACACGGCTCTGCGGATCGTTGATATTGCCGAAAGACGAGCGAATCGCTCGGGCACGCCTGCTGGCACGCCGTCTTGAACTCGCGGATCGGGACTTCATTCTTGTTGCGCGCGCCGGCCTCTACCAATCGCGCGATCTTGGCCTCTTCGATCCGCTGAATGCAAAGGTGCACTTCTCCATCACGCCGCGCATGCGAACGGTAACGTTCGGGTTTTTCGACATTTTGAGGCTGTCGGCCATGCCCTTTCTGGCGAGCGGACCCGCATAGAGGTGATCGAGCGGTCGCTGATTGTAGTCGAAGTAGTTGAAGCGGCGCACCTTCCAAGGGCAGTTGTTGGAGCAGATATCGGGTTCCGATACAGCGATTGTAAGCCATCAGGTTCAGGCCATCGTCGCTGTGCACCGTGGCATTGACCGGGCAAACCGTCTCGCACGGCGCATTCTCGCAGTGCTGGCACATCATCGGCCTGCGCGAGCATTTCGGGATCCTCGGCTCGCCGGCGAAATAGCGATCGATGCGAATCCAAGCCATATCGCGGTTCCTGCGCACCTGTTCCTTGCCGACGACCGGAACGTTATTCTCGGCCTGGCAGGCAACGACGCAGGCGTTACAGCCGAGGCAGGTGTTCAAGTCTACAGTCATGCCCCATTGCTCGCTGCGCGGTGAGCTGCGGGATGAGTGTAGAGGAGATATTCGGAGGAATGTGGCCATCCATGCCCATGGTCTGCGCAAACTTCGGATCATCGCTGATAGCGCTCGAGAGTGCCCTCGCGGAACAGATCGCGACCCTCCATGCTGCGATGCTCCTGGGTTTGCGGCAGAGTGGATAGTTCTTGCCGGTGACTTTCACTTCGCACACCCGTCAGGAAACGCGATGCCTCCGTCGAGCGAAGCGGATACGCATTGAATCCAACGCCATCAAAAAGCGCGGAGACGCCCGCTCGTCCGTATCCCAGCGCAAGGGAAATCGAATCGTCCGCGTGACCCGGGGCGACGAAAGCCGCGGCAACAACGGAAGCTCCAGCGGCGACTTGATCTCGATGATGTCCGCAACGATATCGAAATCGATGTCGTTGCCCAACTTCTCGGCGACCTTGTAGATGGGGCCAAAGTTGTTGGCTCGGATTCCCAGCTTCTTGGCCGTGGCTGGGCTGACGAAGGCGACATTGTCCCAGGTGACCTTGCGTTTCGAAGTCTGGAGTCTCCTGAAGCCATGAGTTGTTGGCGTAGCGGCCATCGTCCACACTGCTGCTTTGAGGAAAGACCAGCTCGAGCCCTTCGGCAGTCGGCTTTGCGCCCTTCATTTCCGCGACTGCCTGGGCGGCGTTGAAGGAAGAGCGGCACTTCCGGCCATTCGCTGCCGGGAGCGAAGCCCACCCGCAGCACGGAGTTCCATTTCTCCGCGTTTGCTTCAAATCGCTGGGCAAATGTTTCCCGGATCAGTTCGGGTCCTTGCGGCTTTTGACGTCCCGCAAGCTGAGCAAGGATTTCGAGTTCGCTGATCCCATTCCACAGCGGAAGGATCATCGGCTGGACGACCGAGTAGGTGCCGTCGTAGGCAGAAACATCGCTCCACGCTTCAAGGTAGTGAGCAGCCGGGACGTGCCAGCGACAAAGTTTCGCGGTTTCGTCCTCGAACGAGCCCGAGACGTACCGGACTGCGGCGACTTTCTTGAGCAGGCCTGAAAAGTCCAGATCGGCCAGGGCGTTGTAGGCAGGGATTGCCGCCCAGAACAAAGAGCGTCTTCACTGCGCCGGCCTTGATTGCGGCGGCCAAATCGCCGAGTGAAGCGGCGGGCTTCTCGCCGGTATTGACGCCCAGGACCGTCGCGCCGTTGTTACCGAGCGCTTGGTTGATGGCGAAGCCAAGAATTTGGACCCACGCGGGCTGCTGTTCGCCGACCGGTCACAATGCCGCGTCCTGGGTTCATGGAAGAGATCGTCGGCGCATTCCGTGAGCCAGGCCTCGTCGAAAGCGGACCGCCGTCTTTGGACAAGCGTCTACAACGGAAGCCAGGCGAGGCATCGCCCGGTGGCGTCAGCGACTTTGCCTGCAAGCTGGCGGGCGAATTCGCCGATCAGAGACGCCTTGCAGCGATAACGGTGATCCGCCGAGTCCGCCGGCGCCTGTGTAATGATTCTCGACAACGTAGAGCCGATTCATTGGCGCTGCCTTCTGATCGGGATTGCGGCGCGGGAAGAAACCCTGCGCGAAGCCGATCCCCTTGTCGCTTCCGCTCAGAAACTCGCTGTCGAGCGCAACGATCACATCGGCCCGTTCAAATTTCGGAATCAGGCGTATTCCTGGTCCGAAGGACGCCGCGATAGCCTTGTCCGTTTCTTGTGTCCCGAGCGGTTCATATTCACACCAGATCGCCCCGGAAACCTGGCCTCGAGTTCGGCGCGGAGGCGGTCACGTGTCGGCGAGTTCTTGCGCTCGACAAGAAATGCCGGAGTTCTCTGCTCCGGAATCAGCCAGGCTTTTCAGGAATTTCTCGAAGGCGTCTGACTCGCACTTCGCGCGCCGTTTTCCTTGATCGCCTTCGAACGGTTCGGATCGTAAAGATCCAGTACGCTTCGCCTGCGCGAAAGCGTCCGTTCCGCCATTGCTCCAAGGATGGAGTGGGTTGCCCTCGATCTTGGTCGGCCGGCCGTCCACGGTGCTGACGACCAGCGGCATCGCACCCTGCCGCAAGAGGCATCGCCGTCGCGTAATAAGAAACTTTCCGGGAACCGTCCATTCGACTCCCTTGTTGAAGAGAACGAGATACGCTTCCGGACGACGGCAGCCGGTGAGGCCAACGCCCGCGAGCGTCATCGAGGCGCCCAGCAAGCTTCATGAAGTCGCGTTTCGTTAGTCCACCATCTTCATAGACATCCGCGCCGCGGCGGAGACTCGCGCCGGAGCAGACCTCTCGAAACCCGGCGAGTTCTCCAGTTCGGCAAGGCTGCGCCACATTGTGGGCTTCTCTGGCCTGGGCGGGTGATGGAAGACGCGTTTCATCGATGGCAGCCTCCGCAAGTCACTGGTGCGGTTGACGTCCCACTCCTCCTTAAATTTCATTCCGAGTTGATGCTGCTCATTCGCGGAGGACGCTTTCCAGTCCATGTTGAAGACTCTGGTCAGGAGGGCGAAGATGGTTCTTCCGGCGCGCGGTGGCAGTCGAGGCACCACTTCATGCTTTGGGGCTCATGCTGATAGACCACCCTCATGTCGTTGATCGCGCCATGGCACGGAATAGCAGCTCACCCCGCGGTTCACGTGCACGGCGTGGTTGAAATAGGCGTAGTCCGGCACTCGGTGGATCTTCACCCAGTTGACTGCCGGCCCGTCACCCTTGCCGCCGTTCCAGGCGGCGCGCACCGCCTCGAATTTCGGGCTCTGCGCCTTTACCTGCTGGTGACAGCCCATACAGGTTTGCACAGTCGGCACATTTGAATGCGAGGCCACTTCGACGAAACTGTGGCAATACCGGCAATCCATACCGAGCTGCTGCACATGAATGTCATGTTGAAAGGGAACCGGCTGCGTTGGCTCGATAACCGACCCGCGTATATTTCGGAGTAAAATAATAGGTGATCCCGCCGGTTATCGCCGCCCCGAATACAGCAGCGCAAACCGTCAGCTTCCAGGGAAGCTGATTCGTCCACTTGGGAAGAAGTTTGCCATCGTTGAGTCGGCGACTTAGCGGTTATTTGCGGCCGATTACCGGCGAATTGCGCGAAACTAGTTTCCACGCAGGGAATGGCAATTGTTTTTTGAGGACAAAGAAAGGCGAAAACAGATGCGAAGATACCGATTTCGCCGGATAGGGAGTTCCGCTATGAGTCGGGTCGTGAATCGTGCCGCCTTTTTCAGCCTGTTTCTGATGGTTGGTGGGGTCCTCGCGCAGGAAACCGCCCAGGTTCCGCTGCCTGCCATCACGCTCAGCGTGGGCGGGCAGGGCTGTGACCGCGGAAGTTGCCGATGAGCCGCAGGAGCGCGTAACGGGGTTGATGTTTCGCAAGAATCTCGCCCCAGACAGCGGAATGCTTTTGTCATGCAGGAGCCCGAACACGCCGCTTTCTGGATGAAGAATACAACGCTCCCGCTCTCGGTCGCGTACATCAATCAGTCGGGTATGATCGCTGGAAATTCACGATCTCGAGCCCCTCGACGAAAAGCCTGTTCCAAGTGCCTTTTCCAACATCGCCTATGCGCTCGAGATGGAGCAGGGATGGTTCGCAAGAAACCGCATACTCGCCGGCGACCGGATAAAGGGCCTCCCAGCCTTGACAGGCAGATAGCTTGGCCTTTGGTCGGCTCTGCAAGAAAGAGCCACGGATCTTCACGGATGCGGACGGCCTGCGCCTGCAATTCCACCTCGGCGATCATCACACGAGTTTTCCGAAGGTGTCGATCGTCAACGGAACGCTCTCTGCCTTGGCTGCGGCAAACGCGACAGGCGGTGGAGGCGCCTCTGCGAAGCGCGGAGGCCAAGCCAAGATAGCCCGGCGTACAGAGCGACCACCAACGCGCGTTTCATCCCGCTGGCTTGGTAGTTCCCGGATTGCGAAGTATCAATCACCGGGCATTGGAAAAGAAGGCCGCCACACCGCCTCGGGGGACATTAGCCTGCTCTGGCGAACTCCCGGATAAGCTTCTCAGGTTGCTGCGATCTCCTCATGCGCCCTTACCATGAGGTTATGAAGAATAGCGAAGGCGTAAGCGTCGTGAGAGATCTCATTCAGACCCTTGAAGATGGATGAGAGGGTTTCCGGCTCGCTGCCGATGCAACCGACAATTTCGACTTAAAGAAATTGTTCACGCATTACTCGGAACAGCGCGCACAGTTCGTTACGGAGCTGCAGAATCTAAGCAACGGTCTCGGCGATCGGCCAATGACCAGAACGGCAGTCTGAGGGCGTCCTTCATCGCGGATGGCTCAATCTTCGAAGCGCGATCAGTGCAGAAGATCTGGCGTATCCTCGCCGAATGTGAACGAGGAGAAGATCATGCTGTCCGTGAATACCGGAAAGCGCTTGATCGGCCTCTGCCCACCGAGATACAGCACGCCTTGGAGGCACAAGGCCTCGAAATCACGGCGGCCCATGACAAAGTCCGCCATCTGCGCGAATTTGCGAAGGAGGCATAACCTGGCTGCAATCCGCAGATTGGTTGCGCCAAAAGAATGATAACCACACCAATCAACTATAGCCTGTAAATACCATGAACCCTAAGGAGAAACCCGATGACCGGCCGAGACGCGAGAAGGAGAACATGGACGAACCTCAGGAAGAGTTTGATCGACATTTCTTCCATCCCATCCCATCCCAAGCAGGCACCGCCCGAGCCGGAGACGACGGAAAATCCCGGGGAAACAGAACGTAGATTCGACGATTTATTCTTGAATTGCCGGAAAGTCGAGATTTGCGCCGGCGTGCCAAAGCACAACCGATTACCAATCGACGAAACTCACCATGAAATCTGGTGATCGCTGCTATCTCCCACAAGTGTTGTAGCCGGGATCGGCGATCCCGGATTCGAAAACCTCTCTAACTTGCGGGTGGGCTCGGACGCCGGCGCCGATGTCCTCTTCGCTTCTTCTTCCCGACGAAGAATTTCTCCACGAAGTAGAACGGACGCGGGAATGAGAAAGATCGAGATGAAGGTGGCTGCCAGCATGCCGCCGATGACGGTTGTTCCCAAGACTCGCCGGGAGACGGCCCCTGATCCCGTGGCGATAGCCAGCGGCACGGTGCCGAGAATGAAAGCGAAAGCGGTCATGAGGATCGGCCGCAACCGCAGCTTGGCGCCGCGCGAGTGTGGCCTCGAAGAGAGGCTTGCCTTTCTTCATATTCATCCTTGGCGAATTCAACGATGAGGATGGCATTCTTGGCCGCCAGGCCGATGAGCATGACCAAGTCCGATCTGGGCGTAGAGATTGTTCTGCATCCCTCGGGCGAGCAGCCCGGCGAACGCGCCGAAAACGGCGATCGGCGTCGTGAGCAGCACGCTGAAGGGGAGCGACCAGCTCTCATACTGGGCCGCGAGAATCAGAAAGACAAAGAGCAGCGAGAGGCCGAAGATGGCGGACGGGCGGCACGCCCTGCGCGGCCTTCTGCTCCTGAAAGGACATTCCCAGATAATCGAAGCCCATGCCGTTCGGCATCGTCTTCGAGCGAAAACCTCCTCGAGCGCCTTCATCGCCTGGCCCAGTGCTGTAGCCCGGAGCAACCGCTGCGTTGATCTGTGAGCAGCGATACATGTTGTAGCGCATCGTGAACTCGGGGCCAAAGACTGCTCTCTGCGTTGACAAAGGAGTTGGATCGGAACCGAGTCGCCATCCTTGTTCGCTACATAAAAGACCCCAAGATTGCTCGATGTCTGTGCGATAATCCCCTTCGGCCTGAATATAGACCTGCCACTGGAGACCGAAACGGTTGAAATAATTGACGAAATAGCCGCCGAGGAAGGTTTGCAAGGTTTGATACGCGTCTGTGAAGGTTCACTCCTTGGATCATCGCCTGGGCTTGATCGACACTTGACGTAATACCTGCGGAACGTCCCAAAGCGCGGTGGTGAAAGACGTTAGTCAGTTCCGGGACGTTTCTTCGCGGCCAGCCATGAATTCCTGCGTATTCTTGGCGATAAACTCAACATCCGCGCCGCGTGCGGTCTTCCAGAATGAACGTCACGCCACCCTGCCGTGCCGACGCCGGGAATGGCTGGAGGCGGAAAGGCAAAGGAGGCCGTCGGCTTGGGCAACGCGGCGAGCTCGCGATTGATATGAGCCTGTAATGGCATCGACCTGCAGTTCCGGGGGTCTTGCGCTTCGACCATTCTTCCAGGGTGATGAAGAAGAACCCGGTGTAGGTGCTCTGAACGGAGCTCAAGAGATTGAAGCCGACGATGGAGGTCGACGTATTCGACGCCAGGAGTCTTAAGCAAGATATCTTCTATTTGCCTCGAAGCTGCATCGGTTTGCTGCAGCGACGAGGCTCGGGGAAGCTGGACGACGCCGAAGAGATAGCCCTGGTCCTCCTCCGGGAATAAATCCCGAAGGCATCTTGGCCCCGATTCCTCCGCCGGCCAGACCGATGAAGCAAGATCAACGACGAGGCTGATGATCAGCTTGCGCATCAAAGAGCCGCACACGTTGCCATAGCCGTTGGTGGCCTTGCCAAAAAGCGTGTTAAAGCCCTTGAAGAAACGCGCGCAAGCAGTCCCTTGCCCTCTTTCTTGGGTCGCAGAAGCAAGGCGCCGAGCGCCGGGCTGAGGGTGAGCGCGTTGAAAGCGGAGATGATCACGGAAACCGCCATGGTCACCGCAAATTGCTGATACATCGCTCCGGTAATGCCTGGGATGAAGACGGTGGGGATGAAAACAGCGGAGAGAATCAAGCGCAATCGCGACGACAGGCCCCTGCACCTGCGACATGGCCTTGAAAGCCGCATCCCGCGGAGACAATCCGTCCTCGATATGGCTCTCGATCGCCTCAACGACAACGATGGCGTCATCCACGACCAGGCCGATCGCCAGAACCAGACCGAAGAGCGAGAGCGTATTGATCGAAAAGCCCAGCAGAGGAAAAATGGCGAACGTTCCAATAAGGGAAACCGGGACGGCAATCAGCGGAATGAGAGTCGCCCGCCAGCCTTGCAGAAAGATGAAGACGACCAGGATCACTAGGGCCATCGCCTCAAACAGCGTTTTGACGATCTCCTTCATCCCCTCGGTCACAGCCAAGGTAGTGTCGAGAGCGACGACGTAATCGAGATCGGCGGGAAATTGCTTCTTCAGCTTGCTCCATGAGCACGCGCGCCTGCTTCATGGTATCGACCGCGTTGGAACCAGGGAGTTGGTAGATGGCCAGGATGGCCGCGTTCTGGCCGTTGAAGCGTCCGCGGAGGTTATAAACCTGCGAACCGAGATTGACCCTGGCCACATCCTTCACGCGGACGATCGAGCCATCGGAATTCGCGCGGATGACGATGTTCTCGAAGTCCTGCTTCGGTCACAAGCCGGCCCGGTCGTGTTGACAGTGAACGGTAAAGACCTGCCCTGAGGGACGGGTTCGCCGCCAATCTGTCCGGCAGGATTGACGTTGTTCTGGGCCTGGACCGCGCGGATGACTTCCGGCACGGTGATGTTGAGCGTGGCCAGCCGATCCGGCTGAACCCAGATGCGCATGGCGTATTGACCCGCGCCGAAAATGCTGACGCTTCCCATGCCCGGGACACGCGTCATCGGATCGTTGATGTTGATGTATGCAGTAGTTCGGCGAGAAAGGTCGGATCGTAGCTGTCCCTTCGGCGAGAATAGAGAACGAACACTCCCAGCGGCGACGAGGCGGACTGATCGACCGTGACGCCGAAATTGCGCACGTCCTGCGGCAACTGGGCAGAAGCCTGCGTCTGACGCATCTGCGCGAGGATCTGATCCGTCGTCGCCACGGTCGACGTATCGAAAATGACGTTGAGCGGTCATCATGCCGTTGTTGGCATTGATGGAATACATGTAGTCCATGCCCTCGACGCCGCTCATCTGCTGCTCGATAGGGGTGGCCACTGAGGCCTCAACGGTGAGCGCGTCGGCGCCGACGTAGGTCGTCTGCGACCTGGATCTGTGGGGGAACGATATTGGGAAACTGTGCGATGGGCAGGCCTGCCATCGCGAACAAGACCCACAATGACAATGATGATGGCGATGACCATCGCCACGATGGGCCGACGAATGAAGAAGTTCGACATACGCGCGTTCGACCTAGTTGTGGAGGCCGCTTGTGCCGAGGGGCTGTAGATAGACAGGCGGTTGGCGCGACCGCCTCTACAACGGCACCGGTCTTCGATTTCTGTGGACTCGACGCCGGGCTCGGGCCTTTCTCTGCGCCCGCTGGACTGGGGCTGGCCTGCAGGGTCCGCGCCCAGGCGAGGCATGAGGTGTGGAGCGGGCGGCACACAGGTTCCGGATTCTACCTTCATGCCCGGCCTCACCTTTTCCACGCCACCGACAACGACCTTGTCGCCAGCCTTGAGTGGTCCCACTAACCACCTGCATCTCTCCCTTTGTGGGGCCGAGCTTCACGGGAACTGGCTGCACTATGTTGTCCGGACCAATAAGCACGACGAGATAATTGCCCTGCAACTCCACCGTTGCGGCCTGAGGAACAACGAGCGCGTCCTTTCAATTCCTCGCACCGGCGCGGTGACACGGGCAAACAGGCCGGGCCTAAGAAGGTCATCACCATTGGGAAACAGTGCCGTAATTTGAATAGTGCCGGTCGCCACGTTGACCTGCCGATTCACAAAGTCAAAACGGCCCTTTTTCGGGTAAACCTTACCATCGGCAAGAGTGAGTTCCAGACGTCGCGACTCTACTTCATCTTCAGGTCTCGCCTGCAATCTGTTGTATAAGCGCACAGGCCTGCAAGATATTGCTCCTCCGGTGATGGAGAAATTCACCTTAATGGGATTGATCTGCGACATTTGGGTGAGGACCGACTGCAGTGCCGCCAGGACCGACCAGATCGCCAATTTGCGCCTGAGCGATGCCCGCGATGCCGTCGAAAGGCGCCGTGATCGTGCAGTAGTTCAGATTGATCTGCGCTGATTGAACATTCGCCTGCGCGGCCGCGACGGAGGCGGTATCCGCTTGTGCATTCTGATAGGCCGTATCGTATTCCTGCTGGCTGATCACCTTGGTTTCGATAAAGTTGCGTCTGGCGGCCAAGGGTGATCCGAGCGAGTTGCGCCGCTGCAACCGCCTTCGCATAGTCTGCCTGGGCCTGCGCCAGCGCGGCCTGAAAGGGCGCTGGTCGATCGTAAATAGGACATCGCCCTTCTTGACCAATGAACCTTCCTTATAATTCTGAGTTGTCAGATAGCCCGTTACCTGCGCGCGGAATCTGCGCATTTTGGTAGCCGTTAAGAAGGCCGACCCAGGTATTCATGACAAGCACGTTCTCCTGCGCAACCGGGGTAACCGTCACGGTCGGTGGCCGCGCGACCGGCGCAGCCTGCTTCTTTTCGCAACCAATCAAAATTCCAAAAGCAAGCCCCGAGAGGAGGGCTAGAGCGCGATTCATCTTGTCGCTTCGTATTCGGCTGAGAGCGCATTGTCAATGGCGTCTATTGCCGACGTGCCCCTTTGCAAAAGGAATGCTCTTCATCGCGGCTGCGTTGGAAACAACTCGCGTCCTCGGTTCGGCGCCAGGAGTTGTTCAAACGAACTTTCCTGGATTGAGTAGCGCCTTGGGATCGAGCGCGCCGCTTGAGGACACGATGCAGTGCGCGATTTTGCTCCGATAGCGCAAGATTCCACCATGGCTTCTTCGCAAGTCCGATACCATGCTCTCCGGTAATTGCCCCTCCCCAAGCGATGATCTGGGAAAAAAGCTCGTCCAGCGCAGCGTCGGCCCGAGCGTGTATCTGCGGGTCCTCATATTCGCCAACCATGATATTCACGTGAATATTGCCATCGCCGGCATGTCCGAAGCAGGCGATCGGAAATCCGCTGCGCGTCTGAAGCCCTGGGCAAAGCTCGACGAGATCGACGAGCTTCCCGCGCGGAACGACGATATCTTCGTTCAGTTTTTTCAGGCCGGTAGCCTTGAGCGACTCTGAGAAAGCACGCCGCAGATCCCAGAGCCTTTCGCACGACGCTCGTCCATCGCCATTTCGATTGCCGTTGCGCGCTGCTCGCGCAGGAGCTTTGCCAGAGCCCTGACTTCTCCGCGCACACTGCTCGGCTGGCCGTCCACCTCGAGGAGCAGATGCGCGCTGCCAGGGGGAAGCTCGCTCCGGGCTTGAATTCCCTGGCGGCCTCGAGCGTGAAACGATCGGCCACTTCGACAGCGGCCGGAAGAAATCCGCGAGCAAACATGGCTTGAATCGCCCTGAGCTGCCGCTCGCATGCTGCGAAAGCCCGCAGAGAGAGCAGCACGAGCGGGCGGAAACGGCAGGAGGCGTAAAGTCGCCTCCGTTACGACGCCCAAGCAATCCCTCCGAACCCACGAAGAGCCCGACGAGGTCAAAGCCGGTCTTGTTCTTGTGTGTGCGGCCTCCGCACCGAACGATCGCACCATTTGCCAGCGCAACTTCAAGGCCAAGCACGTAGTGCCGCGTCACGCCATACTTCAAACAACGCGGGCCCCCTGCGTTGGTTGCGATGTTCCCGCCGATGCTGCAATTCTTGAGGCTCGCCGGATCCGGAGGATAATAGAGGCCTTTATTACGCGCCGCAGACTGCAGGTCGCCGGTAACCACTCCAGGTTCGACCACCGCGACAAAGTCCGCGCCGTCGATCTCCTTGATGCGATTCATTCCTTTCATCGCCAGCACGACTCCGCCTCTGCCGGAACGGAGCCTCCCACGTACCCGTAGCCGGCACCTCGCGTCGTCACGGGCAATCGGTAATCAGATGCCACTTTCATCACCGCGGCGACCTCTGCACTGTTCTTCGGAAACGCCGCAAGATCAGGCCGGCGATGCGCGAACCATTTGTCCCCGCCAAATTCCTCGAGACGGTCTCGTTCCGTGATCACAGCCTCGTCCCCGAGTTGACGTCTCAATTTTTCCGCGGCATCAGCCGCCCGGGCCTACGTCCTGCTCATCGCGAAAATGATCGCACAACAGGGGCTCACAAGAAAGCGGCCAGCCCGATCTAGAGCAAGTTTGAACTGAATCCATTTCCTGAACTCAGCGGCCTGTTTGATTTTCCTCAACAGCACTTTCCCTCTTGACCCCTTCCGCTGCCGGTGGGCCAATGAGATCTTTGGGCAGATATTGGTGGAGGGACCAGGGAGCATCCCCTAAAGGGCTGTGACTGAGGAGCGACGCCTTGAGGGGAAGGCTCACCCTTCCATGATGCCCCAAAGAGCTCACGCCTAGACCTTAAAGAAGCGTGATTTGAATCGAAGGCGCGATGCAAAAGACTCGAAATGCCCTTAAATCCTTGGTTTGATGGCGGTGACAAAACCAACAGCCCAGGGGCTTTTGAGAGAGGCCCTTATCGATACGGACGGCCACGATGGCGCCGACTTTCGGGGAATGCAAAGGTGGCATCGCCCTTTAGTCCACCCTATGGGGTTTGAGTCCAAAGGCGCGCCAAATTCGCAGTACCGAATGATCGGAAATGCCTGCTTCCTTAGCCATCAGACGACTGCTCCAGTGGGTGTGAGCCCGAGGCGTGCCCTCCAGCGTCTTGGTGAGGACTTCTTCGACTTTCTTGTCGTCGATGCGCCGCGGAGATCCACTGCGCGGCGCATCGGCCAGCGCCGCAACCTTCTCTCTGGCATAACGGCTGCGCCACTTGCCAACCGTGGGCAAAGACACTCTTTCGCGTCGGGCGATCTCGGTGTTACTCAATCCCTCCGAGGCTCCAAGAATGATCCTCGCTCGCTGCGCATCACGCTGGTTGGACTTTGGTCGGCTGGCTGAGGTTTCCTCGATTTTGCGGGCTGGGCTGTGATAAAGGAGAAGACAGCCATGAACAGGAATAGTAGCGGTCGGCGTTACGACCGTGAGTTTAAGAACAATGCCGTTGCGCTGGTGCGCGGTGGACGCACAATCACCGAGGTGGCGCGCGATCTAGGCGTCTCGAAATGGTCGCTGGGGCACTGGGTGCGGCGGGCCGAGGAGGGCCAGGCGCTCAGCGAGCCCAAGACGCTGGCTTTGAGAGGCCTGAGCAACGCGAACTGCGCCGCTTGCGGCAGGAACTCGAGTATGTGAGCCGACAGCGTGACATTTTAAAAAAGCCTTAGGCATCTTGTCGGCGGAGATGCCACCGCACGATTCACGATGATGGAAAAGCTCGAGCATCAATATTGCGCTGACGCTCTGAGTGAGGCCCTGGAAGTCAGCGAAAGCGGCTTTGCCGCGCATCGGGGCAAGCAGAATGGTGAGCGTTGGAAACAAGACGCCGAGCTGCGAGTCTTGATTGCTCAGAGCTTTGAAGAAAGCCGAAACACCTACGGCAGCCCGCGCGTGCGGCTCGATCTGCGCGAGTTGGGCCATCGCTGTGGCAAGAACCGGGTTGCCAGGCTTATGAGGGAGAGCGGCCTGCGCGCCCGGCAGAAGCGCCGTTTTCGGCCTCGCACCACCGACAGTCGCCATAGTCAGAAGATCGCGGAAAACTGGCTGGCAAAGCTGCCGGCGCCGGATCGCCCGGGCCAGCTCTGGCAAAGCGACATCACTTACATCGACACCCAGGAAGGTTGGCTTTATCTGGCCTTTACCCTCGATGGCTGTTCGCGCCGCTGCATCGCTCACACCTGCCGGCAAGACATGCTCGGAGAGTTGACCACAACGACCTTCAAGCATGCAGCGACCCGTCAGCGACCCCTCGTTGGCCTCGTCCACCACAGTGATCGAGGAAGCCAATATGCCGCCGATGCCTTCCAGCATTGCCTGAGGGCCTGGGGCGTCACTCCAAGCATGAGTCGCAAAGGAAATCCCTATGACAACGCCCTGGCTGAGAGCTTCGTCGCCACGCTGAAAACCGAATGCTTCGCCGACTCGATTCCGCCAACTAAAGCTGCCGCTAAACTGATGATCTTCGACTATATCGAAAGCTTCTATAACCCGCGTCGCAGACACAGCGCCTTGGGCTATCGCTCGCCTGCGCAGTTCGAGGCGGATTGGCTGTGCTCGCAGCGCGAGGGTTGTTCTGGTGGCGGCAGCAAAGGCGGCGAGACCTGCCTTACTGAGCAGGTCGGCTCTAGCCGCTTTTGCTGTGAACAACTCTGCGGAGTTGTTCAAGCCACCGGAAACAACCCGGTCCAATCACCAAAGGGCTTTCAATGCAGCAGTCAAACTATTAACCTCAACTAGGAAACAAGAGCCCAGTCCGCGTTTTCGAAGAAGATCAGGCTATCAAGTAAGCTCCCTTCTCGGCAGGGCTCAGAACAATTGGTGCTACAGGTCTTCCTATTGGCATTCATCCTTGTAAGGCTTCTGAGCCTATTTGCAACTTACTTCTCTCGCGGGACACTAGGAGCTTGTCGGACCTCTCTTGCTCAAAATCTTGCTCCGCGTCGCGCGGCAATCTTAGCAGCTTGTCGGAATGGGCCACCCCGCTGCAGGGAAACCGTTCGAGCAAAAAACCGGCCTTCGCCAATCACTTAGCCGAACCTGGCCACGATCAAAATCTGCCGTCGCTGGGGATCGCGAAATTGAGCATCCTTCACAAGTTCGTCGAGGTTCAATCGATCTGGCTATGCACTGGGCGTTTCGTGTCGGCTAAAGATGTAGTCGTCCTATTTTAGCTCTTCATCAAAAACAACCGCTACCTTCCCGCACTTACCGCTGGCCATGAGCGCATAAGCTTCGTCCGCCTTCTCAAGCGGAAATCTGTGCGTCACGAGGTCTTCGGGATGAATCTTCCAACGCACGATGCGCTCCACGAGATCCTCCATAAGCCAAATGCTCGTGACCCAGGATCCATAAACCGTCTTTTGATCGTGAATCATGTCCGGACTCGGACTAAGGCCAAGCGTCCCGCCTTCGCCAACGAGTGCGATCTTGCCCCACTTGCGCGTCGCCTGGATCGCGGTCAGGCGGCCCTTGTCACTGCCGCTCGCGTCAAACGCCCTCTCGACGCCATGTCCACCCGTCAGGCTGCGGATCTCCTCGACGTTGCCAGGCCCTGCCTTCACGGCGTGATCCGCCAGACCAAGGTTCTGCGCCACCTCCAAACGCTCTTCGACAAAATCGACTCCAATGAGCTTATTGGCGCCCAGTGACTTTGCCAGCATGAGGGCCGCGAGACCCACCGGGCCCAATCCGACAACCAGAACAGCGTCATTTCCTGAAATGCCGATCTTTTCAAGTCCCTCGTAGACTGTTCCGAAACCACAGGCCACCTGGGCGCCATCCGTATACGAGCTCGTCGGGTAGCGCCACAAGGTCCTTTTCCTCGGCCAGAATATACGACGCCATGCCGCCATCCCTCTGCCAGCCATAAGCGGCCCGGAAGGGGCTCGTACAGCTAATCATGTAGCCACGGCGGCAATCGTTGCACACGCCGCACCCGGAAATATGGTAGACGATGACGCGGTCTCCCTTCTTGAATCGCTTGAGCCCAACCCCTTCAGCGACGATCTGTCCGCACGGTTCATGCCCCGCGATCTTGCCCTGGTATCCCTCCGGCCCCTTCCCAACGTGCTCACGGTAAATCGCCCGAATATCGCTGCCACAAATCGTCGAAGATTTCGTTTTGATTAATACTTGGCCATGCCCGGGCTCGGGAATGGGAAAGTCTCTAAGTTCCACCGTGCTGTTTCCGGGGAGCACAGCTCCTGTCATTGTCTCATTCCATACAAATGTAACTGTGTTAAGATTGATTGATTAGGGGCGGTAATCTCGCCATTGACATCCCATAGATCTTCCCATGTTTGATTCTCTTTCCACAAGAACACATCTCCCTTGATGAGCCGACAATTGCGGTCGATCTGCGCAATGGCCTGCATTTCCTCTCCCGTGAGCGGATCTGTGACAACAGCTCGAAGGTTACTCAAGTAGTTCCGGCGATTGACGGAGAACGGGATCGGGATCTGCCCGCGTTGCACGGCCCATTTGATGCAAACCACAGCCGGATGAACATTCAGCCGCTCTGCAATCTTCACAATCACAGGATCCTCGATGTCAACAGTGTCACTTTCCGTACGATCGCGATCGGGGCGTGCGGGAGAACCAACCGGGCTAAAGCCGATTGGCACCACGTCGTGGTCGATTGCAAACTGGAAGAGCTCCGGTTGCTGAAAGTGCGGATGCAACTCCATCTCGTTGCAAGCCGGTTTGATCCTCGCATCCCGCAAGACCAGCCGAAGCTTCGGGATGGTCATGTTCGACGTGCCGATGTGCCGCACCAATCCCCCTCGACCAGTTCCTCCAACTTCCGCCATGTCTTCATGAAGTTCTCATGAATGTAAGGTTTCGCATCCGGGCTTCTGGAGGTGACGTCGCACCCGGGCGCATGGAAATTCGGAAAGGGCCAGTGGATCAGGTACAGATCCAGGTAATCGAGCTGAAGATCCTGAAGCGACTTTTCGAATGCCGGAATCACATCTTCCTCGGCGTGCTTATCGTTCCACAACTTTGAGGTGATCCATAGCTCCTCCCGCGACACTCCTCCCTCAAGAATCCTTCGCAGGGAATGGCCAATCAGATTCTCGTTCCCATAAACAGCCGCACAGTCGAAATGACGATAGCCGACAGACGCTGCACCGAGCACCGCTTCAGCAATCTGTTCCCCGGATATTCTATCTGATCCAAAAGTCCCAAGTCCAATCGCCGGCATCTTGGCTCCCAGTGTACACAATCTTGTGCGGTACCTTCTCTGGCTCCACGCCGTCTGGTGCGCGCGTGAACGACTGGGTTGCGGCAAGCGGAATCATGAATCTCTTTATCGTTTTGTCGGGAGAATGTTTGCGTTGGAATTGCCGACGTTTCGTCAAAGAAAGCAATCGCTTGCAGTCTTCTGGCCTTTTAAGCTCAAATCGCCTGCGAATCAAATGCTTCCGGGCGACTAAAGGCTCGAGAAACAGTGGAAATACTCAAATGCCGCACGCAGACGTGGCTTGTAGCGGCGGTATCCTCACCGTTGAACGTGAGGAACACGGTCGCGGCGGTTGGCACAACCGCCTCCTGGGGTTTGGCCATTTTTTCTCAGCGCCAAGGGCGCGTGATCGTTCAGCCCAGGCCAACGGCCTGGGTGATGAATCAAGAAGCGATTCCCCGGCCTGAAGGGCCGGTACAAATCTCAGTCCCAGACATAACGCTCGTCGTAGGCCACCTGATGGCGTTCCAGAAAGCGCCGGTATTCTTCTTGAAATGTCATCTTCTGATGGTGCCTTGCCTGGTTTTTGATGTAGGTAACGACGGTTTCTGCTTCTGACTGACTCACCGAGAACGCCCCATAGCCTGCCTGCCAATGAAATCCGACGAATGGCGCGCCCTTGGTTTTGATCCATTTGGAAGAGCTGGTTTTCACCGTCTCCACCACCTCCGAAGTCGAACGCGTACGCGACAAGCCAAAAAGGAGATGCACATGATCATCAACGCCTCCTGCCTGCAGGGTGGGACAATCCACGCCTTTGAGAACACCTGCGAGATACCCGTGCAATTCGGCTTTGGACCGATGGCAATAAGGAAGGGGCGCGGTTCATTGTGCTGAACACCAGGTGAATCAGGACTCGGGATAAGGATTGCGGCATTTGTCTCTGGCAGGCTGTCGCGACCTTTCAGGCCGCATGGGTTTTGCCATCCTATCCCAGGCCGTTGGCCTGGGCTAAGAAATTTCCGCGCCTTTGGCGCTGAGACAAAATGGCCAAACCCTAGCAGGCGGTTGGCACAACCGCCTCTGCATCCCCGCGGCGCGCCACCGAGGATTTCGACGCTTGAGGCGTTCGTCTGACAGCGGGGAAGACGTGCAATTGGAATCAGAAGATTTCGCAGCGCAACTTTGACACGCGAAGCTCCCTCGTGGAACCTCACCCTGTCTTCTCGCAGCCGAGCAAGCATCCATGACACCAGAACCTGAATCCAGAGAACCGGCTGTGGAAGTCGCGGAAGCGCAACGACGCCGCCGGCGGGTAGCGCGTTGGCGGATGGTTTCTCTGGCCGCTGGTGGCATGGGCTGTCGCCGCGTACGCTGCTCGTGCCGTGGATCTGGAAAGTCTACTTCCGTCACCACCGGGCTTTCGCCGACGTGCAGCGCGTCACACACACCGCGGACGGACATCCGGGCGACCCGCTCAATATCGGCCTTGTTGGCACCGAAGCGCAGATCATTCGCGCCATGACGGCTGCGGGATGGTACCCTGCGGATCCGATTACATTCCGCAGCAGCGTCCGAATCGTGGCGGACTCGGTATTCCGCCGCCCGGACGACGAAGCGCCCGTCAGCGCTCTTTATCTTTCGGTCGCAAGCAGGATCTGGCTTTCGAGCAACCCGTCGGTGACAGCCCCCGGCAAAGGCATCACGTGCGATTCTGGCGCTCGGAAGAACAGGAATCGGGGCGTCCACTGTGGCTGGGCGCGGCGACCTTCGACGAACGAGTCGGCTTGAGCTACACGACCGGAGAGGTGACACATCACATCGGACCAGATGTGGACGCCGAGCGTAATCGCATCGCGAACGAACTCGAGAAAGCAGATTGGGCCCAGGAGGTTTACTGGATAGACGGTTTTCACCACCGACTCGAGGGCCATAATGGTGGCGGGGATCCCTGGCGCACGGACGGGCGGCTGGCCGTAGTGGTCTTGAAGGATGGTTCCGATGTCCCCCAACAAGACAAGCGTTAGAGAAAAAAGTTTCCCTGTCGGACAGGCTGCTGGGAGACTGTTGAAAAACTCCTAGAATTCCGCCTCCGGCGGAAGAAGGATTAGAAAACGGCGGCTTAGAAGTTTGCGATCGTTCGAAGAGGCGAACAGAAAAAATGAATCCCACAAATCAAGGGAGGCGGTGATCTTTCGCATCTCCTCCAACAATACGGATGCGGTCCGATCCAGTTCGCGGGGACCGGCGACGCGCTTTACGAGCGGCACCTCATCTTCGACAACGTCGTCGATCCGGCGGCGGCCGCGCCCACGGGAGCGCTTCGAGGCGGTCGCCCGCTCCGTGCGAGATATCCTCTCGCAGCGCTGGCTGCGCACGGAGAAGACCTACGAGCGCGAGAACCCCAAGCGCGTCTATTATCTCTCGATGGAGTTTCTTCATCGGACGCTCGCTGGCGAACAATGTGATCAACCTCCTGCTCGAATCCCTCGCGAAGCAGGCGGCCAGAGAAGAACCTCGACTGGCTCGACACTGCTCGAGCGAGGAACCCGATGCGGGCCTGGGTAACGGCGGTCTCGGGCGCCTGGCGGCGTGCTTCCTCGACTCGATGGCCACGATGCAGCTCCCGGCCATGGGCTACGGCCTGCGGTACGAATACGGCATGTTCAGGCAAGTCCATCCGCGACGGCTGGCAACATGAACAGCCGGACAACTGGCTGCGCCACCCGGATCCCTGGGAGGTCGCTCGTCCACACGAGAAGGTGGAGGTCAAGCTGAACTGCTCCTTCGAGCTGCGCGAGGGTGTGCTTGCGCCGATCGCCGGCCAGCCGTCCGATCCTGATCGGTATCCCGTTCGATCGGCCCGGTGGTGGGCTATGGCGGCAAGACCATCAATACGCTTCGGCTTTGGGCCGCCGCAGCGCCCGACTATTTCGACTTCCAGGTGTTCAGCCACGGCGAGTTCGTCGGCGCGGTGGCTGAAGAGCTCGCAGCCGAATCGCTGACCCGCGTCCTCGTATCCCGACGACTCCACCAATCAGGGGCAGGGACTGCGCTTCGTGCAGGAGTATTTTCTCGTCGCCTGCTCGCTGGCCGACCTCGTGCGGCGCTTCCGGCGCAGCGAACGCCGACTGGAGCACGCTGCCCGACAAAGTCGCCATCCAGCTCAACGATACGCATCCTGACCATGGCCGTTCCCGAGCTGATGCGCATCCTGCTCGACGAGGCGCATCTCGGCTGGGACCAGGCCTGGGACCTCACCCAGACGCACGCTGGCCTACACAAACCACACGCTGCTGCCCGAGGCCCTGGAGAAATGGCCGGTGAGCGTGGTTCGAGCATGTTGCTGCCGCGGCACCTGGAGATCATCTACGAAATCAACCGCCGCCTGCTCGACGACGTGCGGTCCACGTTTCCCCGGCGACGAGGGCCGCGTCGCGCGCGTGAGCCTGATCGAGGAAGGCGCAGACCAAGCACGTCCGCATGGCCAACCTGGCTATCGTCGGCTCGCACAGCACCAACGGTGTGGCTGCAATTCATTCCGAGCTGCTGCGCACGATGACCGTGAAGGACCTGGCCGAGATGTTTCCCGAGCGCTTCAACAACAAGACCAACGGCGTCACGCCGCGGCGCTGGCTGCTGCTGGCGAACCCGGCGCTCGCCCGCGCCATCACCGGGCGCCATCGGCGACGGCTGGATTACCGACCTCAGCCAGCTGCGCAAGCTCAGCCGCTGGCCGACGACAGGGGCTTTCGCGACGCCTTCCGCAAGGCCAAGCGCGAGGCCAAGGTGCAGTTTGCCGACTGGCTCAAGGCGACATCCGGCGCAGACGGTGGACCCGGACACCATCTTCGACAGCCAGGTCAAGCGCATCCACGAATACAAGCGGCAACTGCTCAATGCGCTGCGCGATCGTGGTGCTCTACAACCGGCTGCGGGAGAACCCAGGCCTCGAGATGGCGCCGCGGACGTTCTTCTTCGCCGGCAAGGCGGCGCCCGCCTACCAGCTGGCCAAGCTCATCATCAAGTTCATCAACAACCTGGCCGGCACCATCGACGGCGACCCGGCGGTGCGCGGCCGGCTCAAGGTGGTGTTCCTGCCCGAGTATGACGTGTCGCTCGCCGAGCGGCTCATTCCCGCCAGCGACGTCTCGAACCAGATCTCGACGGCGGGCTACGAAGCCAGCGGCACGAGCAACATGAAGTTCATGATGAACGGGGCGCTGACCATCGGCACGCGCGACGGCGCGACCATCGAGATGGCCGAGGAGGCCGGCGAGGAGAACTTCTTCCTGTTCGGCCTGACGGCGCGACCAGGTGGCGGGCAGCCGCGGCTGGTACAACCCGCACTGGCACTACGACAACGAGCCGGAGACACGCGCGGCGCTGGACCTGATCTTCTCCGATCATTTCAGCCGCTACGAACCTGGCGTTTTCGCGCCGCTGCGCGACGCGCTGCTGACGCACGGCGACCACTACATGCACCTGGCCGATCTCGACTCCTACCTCGAGGCGCGACCGGCGGCTGCGTCGAGTTGTACGCCGACCCGGAGGCTTGGACGCGCAAGGCCATCCTGAACGTTGCTGGCTCTGGCAAATTCTCGAGTGATCGCACGATCCGCGGAATACGCATCCGAAATCTGGAATGCGATTCCGTGCCCGGTTTCGTAAAACGGGCTGACGAAATTCTGTCGCATATGCGACAAGGATTGGTTCAAATTCGTCCGCTCGCTCTTCCGAGCGCTTGCGCGACTTGACCGTATCGTCTAAACGAGGCGGCTGTGCCTAGAGCAAATGCCGAAAGAAATCTCCCGATTGTCTTTCTGGTGGATGTGGACAACACATTGCTCGATAACGATCGCATCAAGACGACCTCAAACGTCACATTGAGCGCCAGTTCGGACTCGAGTGCCGAGACCGCTTCTGGGCGATCCAGGAGCAACTCTTCAAGGAGCTTGGCTACAGGGATTATTTGGGAGCCCTCCAACGCTTCCGCGTCGAACACCCCTACGAGGCACACCTGGTGACGGCGGCCACGTTCCTGGTAGACTACCCTTTTGCCAACCGCCTTTATCCCGGCGCGCTCGATGTCTTAGAGAAATTCCGCAGCTGGGGGCAAACAGCTATTCTGTCGGACGGCGATGTGGTCTTTCAGCCCCGCAAGGTTGAGCGTTCGGGCATCTTTCGAAGCCGTGGAGGGCCACGTGCTCATTTATATTCACAAGGAGGAGGCACTGGATGACGTGATTCGTCGTTACCCGGCGGAGCACTATGTCATGGTGGATGACAAGTTGCGGATTCTGGCCGCAATCAAGAAATCCTGGGGCGACCGCGTAACCACTGTATTTCCCAAGCAGGAAAGTTTGCCAACGACCCGAAGGCCCTCGTCTCCTATCCGAGTGCCGACGTGACGGTCGAGCGCATCAGTGATCTGCTTTCATACGGTTTGCACGATCTGCTGGGCGGCTCACGACTGTTGGCACAACCCGGAAAAACCTGATTGGAGGAACAAACATGCGGATTGGAATGCATGGGCGGACGGACCGTTCGACCGGCCATGGCTTGGGATCTCGTCGAGACATTTCTGACAGCCGAGCTCCAGCCAAGCCTCGCGCCACCTGCAGCGGCTGGGCAACGTAGCTTCCCTTGAGGGACGAAGCGAAATAAGGTGACTCACGAAACGGAGAAATCCGCGCCGAAAGCAGTGCGAGACCCAAAGAAACAAAAGAGATACGAATATGGAATCAAGCGTCCCACCACTCACCAGCCGTCCGGCCTGGAAGGCACTCCAAGCCCACCACGACAAAGTCCGCGAACTACATCTCCGCGAACTCTTCGCGGACGATACCAAGCGCGGCGAGCGTCTCGCCATCGAGGCCGCCGGGCTCTACCTCGATTACTCGAAGAACCGCGTCACCGACGAAACCACTGAAGCTTCTGCTCCAATTGGCGGAGGAATCCGGACTGCGGGACCGGATCGACGCCATGTTCCGCGGCGAAAAAATCAACATCACCGAAAACCGCGCCGTCCTTCACGTGGCGCTGCGCGCACCGCGCGAGAGCGTCCATCGTCGTGGATGGCGAGAACGTCGTGCCCGAAGTCCACGCCGTGCTCGACAAGATGGCAGCTTTCTGCCGATCGCGTCCGCAGCGGCGAGTGGAAGGGCACACCGGAAAACGCATCCGCAACGTCGTCAACATCGGCATCGGCGGCTCCGATCTCGGCCCGGTGATGGCCTACGAGGCGCTGCAGGCATTACAGCGAGCGCGAACTGACGTTCCGCTTCGTCTCCAACGTCGACGGCACCGACTTCGCCGAGGCGGTTCACGACCTCGATCCCGCAGAAACGCTTTTCATCGTCTCCTCGAAGACCTTCACCACGCTGGAGACGATGACCAACGCCGAGAGCGCGCGCGACTGGTCGCTCAAGCGGCCTCGGCGGCGACACCAAGGCGGTGGCCAAACATTTCGTCGCGGTCTCGACCAATGCCGCAAAGGTGTCCGAGTTCGGCATCGACACCGCGAATATGTTCGGCTTCTGGGATTGGGTCGGCGGGCGTTACTCGATGGACTCGGCGATCGGCCTTTCGACCATGCTGGCGATCGGGCCGGATAATTTCCGCGCGCTGCTCGATGGCTTTCACGAGATGGACGAGCACTTCCGCACCACGCCGTTCGAGCGCAACCTGCCGGTGCTGATGGGTCTGCTCTCCGTCTGGTACAACGACTTCTTCGGCGCGCAGACGGTGGCGGTCCTGCCCTACGAGCAATACCTCAAGCGATTCCCGGCCTATCTCCAGCAGCTGACGATGGAGAGCAACGGCAAGCACGTCACGCTCGATGGCAAGACGGTCAACTACCGACACGTGCCCGGTCTACTGGGGCGAGCCGGGCACCAACGGCCAGCACTCCTTCTACCAGCTGATCCATCAAGGCACGCGGCTGATTCCCTGCGACTTCATCGCCTTCGCCAAGACGCTCAATCCGATCGGCCGTCACCACGACATGCTGATCGCGAACGTCTTTGCCCAGGCCGAGGCCCTGGCCTTCGGCAAGACTGCCGAGGAGGTAAAGGCCGAGGGCACGCCGGACTGGCTGGTGCCGCATCGCGTTTTCGAAGGCAACCGTCCGTCGAACACGATCCTCGCCGAGCGACTCACGCCCGCCGTGCTCGGCAAGCTCGTCGCCCTCTACGAGCACAACGTCTTCACCCAGGGCGCGATCTGGAACATCAACCCCTTTGACCAGTGGGGCGTCGAGCTCGGCAAGGTGCTGGCCAATCGGATCATCCCTGAACTGGAGAGCGAATCGGAACCCGAACTGCGCCATGATGGCTCCACCAACCATCTCATCCGTCGCTATCGCCAACTTAAATAGTTTGAATGGCTGACGCGATTCGTGGCTGGGGCAAAGCCTTCTCATCGGCTTTGCAAACCGTGCGGCACCACGAGCGATGTCGGTATCTTTGGAGAATGCGCGAGCTTCGTGAGAGAGTGAACCACCCTGGCATTTGCTCCTAAAGAAGGCGACCTGGTCGATGGGACGACAAGGTGACAAGCTCGATCGCCACGCTCCGACGAATCCCGTTGTTGCTGGGTACTCCGTTGCGATTGCCGCAAACGCGCTCCGGCTCGGTCCAGCAGATTGTGTTTGTCGCCGCGTTCCTCGCCCTGATCCTCCTTGGCGAGCCTCTTGACTGAAGCGACGGAGGAGCTCGCTGCGATTCGCACCGGTCCCAGAATCGGGGGATGCTCAACGCGACGCTTGTAACGATCGCAATCGCTGTTGTCGGTGAAATGTTGAGCGGCTCCGTGCAACCCTTTGGCGCAACGTTGGGATTGAGCCATCTGTTTCTAGGAGTCGTGATTCTGCCCGTGGCGGGTGCAATTTCGGAGCTCATTGTTTGGTGCAGATGGCGCGCAACAACTCAAGCGAACCTCGCGCTTTCGATTCCAACGAATGGCGCAATGCAGTCCCGTTATTTGTTGCCCCGTTACTGGTATTCTTGAGCGCGTTTAGCCCGGGCCCTTTGACCTTGTATTTCAGTATCGTTGAGGTGATCGCGGTAGCCATTGCGGTGGCGCTCGCGGGCTTACATTGCGATTGATGGGGTGACGAGTTGGCCTCGAAGGCGCCCAGCTCCTCGCGCTATGGGGTATTCTTGCGCTGTGGTTTTATTTTTACGATCCGGTTCCTGGGTTGACGTTGTAGGCCCGCTTGTCTTCAAAGTCAGGAACGAAGGAGCCAAGTTTTGGCTGAAGGTCATGAACTCGTTGCGCAAACCGCTGGGTGGAGGACATCGTGGGATCGCGGTGATCGACGGGCACCGCAATACGTAACTGAACGAAGTACATC
>ERZ1370068.4160-contig-3248_pt1 | contig 43381 bp, 56 predicted proteins | sample MGYA00561227_ERZ1370068 | MGnify/ENA primary metagenome ERZ1370068 (study PRJEB38410, sample SAMEA6850437) | metagenome | study: Metagenomic assessment of the ecological functions of the soil: analysis of the soil microbiota associated with the... | reverse complement strand
ATTGGCTTATTGCTCGCGAGGTCGAGGACGCTGCAGTGGATATGCGATCGTGCAGGCTCATGGAGCGTTATGTCGGACGAGCGCGGTCTGCGCGTTTTGCAGACTCTGATTGCGACTTATGGCTGTAGAGCTGGGATCTGGGCGCATCTTCGCCGCCGTGATCATCGTACCCGGAGCTGAGCGTGAGACCTTCGGATCAGATGCGTGATGATCGGCGCCCTTTGTCGCGGAGTACGTGCGATTGACGTTCAACGCCGACGCGCCAAACGAACTCTGCCACGATGACCAGGTACAGGATGATGAACAGCACGATGTCAGGCGACCGGCTCAGCGACCAGGTCGACGGCGCCCTGGGGTAGTACCCGCGCAGAGTCTGAGCAGCGATCAGCTGATCGTCGCGGCGACCACCGTCAGCGGCGCGACACCGGCTGGGATCCCCATGCGCGCGCCCCAGAGGATCCGCGACAGAGAGGTCCCGCCCGAGGTGGTCGGTGCCGCCGCGTGGGTCGCCGATGGTCGGATTGGCGCCGCGTAGTCGTTCGCGCTGGGTGCGTGGTAGGGGCGATCCATCGGCGCCAGGGAGCGCCATCGTCGACCCAAACGATGACCCGAGCCGACGCACGCGGCAGTCGGGACTCGCGGAGTCGGCCGAGCTGACGGGCCATCCTCCGGCGGACGACGCTTATCGCGGTGGCGGGGTCGGGCCGCGCGGCCTGCGGAATGCCGCCCTTCGCTCGGGCGCGCGCCGGTGCCAGGGGTCATCGGTGACGCGTGAGGCTCGTTAGCTGCCATGCGTTCCGCTCACGTGCGGATCCAAGCGGGTCGAGTGGTCATGTAGGTGAGTTCGCGAGGATCTGCGGTCATCACCGCCACGAACACCGCGATGAATGAGCGCCCCGACCTCGAGAGCAGCCGCGATAAAATTCTGATCAGGCCGCTCCTCGAGTACCATCCGTCCGAAGCCCGGGTACGCGAAGATGACCTCCACCACGACCAGGCCTGAGATCAGGTAGTCGCTGCAGGAAGAGATCGTCACCGGATTGATCATGATGTCCCACGGCGTGGTTATGTGGATGACGCGCTGGCGTGGTGAGGCCCTGGGCGTACGCTGTCCGGATGTGCGCCCACGACTAAATTTCGACCATGACGCGCGGACTGATGTTGGACGACGTAGCCCATGCCAGAGCACGACGACTGCGACGGGTACGACGAACTGAGATGACCGACAACCAGCCGCCGCCTGCCAATGAGTGGCTCGAGGCCCCGGGAGCCAGCGTAGCCAGACGACGAAGATGCTGGCGAGAAATTACGCCCCAGGCAACCCGCACGGTAGAGGCGCTTCATGTAAGAAGCAGGATGCCAGCGCGATCCAGCGCGAGGCCCCCGCGCTTCCCGGGCGATGATCCCGAGCTGCGATCATCAAATGATGGGGCGGGCACGATCAAGGGGCGAAGAAGCGCAGATGCCCGCGAGATCGCCGTGTTCTTCAAAAGCGTCTCGCCAGGTGGATGCCCTTTGATCAGCACCTAGCGCAAGGATCTGCTCGAGATCGCTGGAGGCCAGCCCCCGGTACTCGATGCGTAGTGGGTCACGAGCCAACCGGTGACAATCCAGCCGCGGCTGGGTCAAGAGATCGACCTCGCTCCTGCGTGGCGACCACCCGTTTACTCCTTCCTGGCCACGTCGCCGGGCGAGAACCGTTGGACGAAGACTGCGGAACGACACGACGAGTAACGGGAGGGCGAGTGGTGGGAATGAGGTGCTTGGCGAAGAACTTCGTCACAGTCACTGGAGGCGTGACCTGCCCCGCGCGGGCGTTGCCGGGCTCCGAGACCTCGGTGCGCCTCGGCTGCGGGTCACCATCCTCGACCGGCTCACGAGTAGAAGGCCTCCGGCCGACGACGAGATCCGCGGCCACCAGGGTCTGAGGTCGCTGCGGTCGCGCCCCGACGGTGAACCGAAGCCCAGCTTCGGGCTATTGGCGCGGTGCGAAAGCCAGATCGGCCCGAAGCGGCCAGTTTTTGAAGAAGCACAGAGATGGTTTCGTCCGTTTCGGTAAGTTTCGCTGCAGCCGGTGGAACTGGACCCCAGGAAGTGGGCGACTACCGTGGCGCACGCCTCGACCGGACAGGCGGCGACCCGGCGAGCCGCACGAACCCCGGGGCACGCCGCCCGAGCTCCCGTAGCGTGCCGCTGCTCGACCACCACTGTGTCATCGAGGCCGGCGAAGCGTGGTCGTCCGCGCGATCTCGCGACGCGACAGGGTCCCCACCCCTGCGCACTCCCCAGTGAGGTCGTACTCGGATCGCGTCGCCGTGGGCGAGTGGTCCCATGGGCGCGGGGCTCCTCGCCGAAGGTGGGAGGTGGCCGATCAGCCGATGACCGCACAGGCCGAGCAGAGCGTCTGGACGTCTCGCGGATCAAGTTCCCGTAATAAGGGGGCGAGGCGGGTCGTAGTCGTCGATCAGCGTGGAATGCCCGCTGATCACGATGGCGCACCCCGAAGCTGGTCGAGGAGTGCCCGATCCACCTGCGTGAAGTGGAGAAAGCATAGCCTCCCACTGACGCCGGAATCGAGCCCTGACGCCGTCAGAGGGTCGCCTTGCGCTGGGTCGCGCAGCTCTTCCGGACAGCGCTGGACGCCCACGCCCGTGCGCTGATCGACGCGTAGCAGATCATCTGCGCCCTCCGCCCCCGCGCCGGGTGTCCCACCATCGCCCGGAACCCCCAGGCGGGTCAAGGCGCGGCGCGCGTGCGCGGTCGGCATCCCAGCGCCGCCGGCGGCCGTGCCCTGCGCCGCCGCGCAAGGGGATCCTATGCGATCGTCGTGCCGACTCGCGGTCCGTCCGGCCCCAGGCGCGCGCCTGCGCCGGGAGAGACGGCTTCGGGCGGCGACAACGATCCCTCGGAGCCGCCGAAGGGAGAAACCAGGTATGTCCTACCACGAACGATCCAGAATCGCCTCTCGACCGGGGAGGATGTCATCATCCTCGACGGGCCGTTGGCACCGGGCTCCAGAACATGGCGTGCCGCCATGTCACGGGTCGCGTGGCCGCCGCCGCGCTCCAGACTTCTGCATCCCCACTAACGATCCGGCATCTTCAACGATGGTGGTACATCGAGGCCGGGATCGACGTCCTGACCACCAACACCTACTCTGTCGGTCGCGTCTACAACCTGAGCCCCTCGGTCCAGAGTGGACCTGCTCGATCGCAGCCTTTGAACATCCGGCGCCGTCACGCTCCGCCCGGGGACGCGCGACTGGGCAGGTCGCGGCCGCCGGTCCCGTGTACATCGGCGGCGGCGCGATCTTCAACTACGGGCTCCTGACCGGAGCCGAGCCGCTGCCGGAGCAGCCTCGGGCGCGGACCGCGGCGTGACGCCGCGCTGACGGCCGAGCAGACCCAGGCTCAATCCTTGCGCGAGCAGGCGGAGGTGCTCGTCGAGGCGCGGCGTGAGACTGCGCTGGCGGAATCTGACGCGGCAGCATGGAGCACCGGACGTGGCGTCGCAGGCGTGCTGTCTGATCCGGCGCGTGCCCACCTGATCGCCGGCGCCGGCAGTCGCGTCGAGGACGACGACCTGATGCCCCGCGCCGGGGCATCCCGTCCGATCGTCGCGCCTGACCGCGGCCTCGACACGAGCTGGTGCTACCTCTGGCAGGCAAGGCGTCGCCCAACGTGTTCCACTTCGAACATCAAGGCCACCGAAGCGGCCCTCCCCTCGTGAGAAGTGAGAAGTGGTCGGGACCCAGATTGGCACCTATCCCGAAGAGCGCGGGCCAGACGAGGACGGCATCGACCCCCTCGCCCGATCCTGAAGGAACCGGACGACATCGCGACCATGCGGAAAACCTGTAACCACGCCGCATGAAGCGTGGTAGACGTGAAAACCACAGAATCGGCCTGATACCAAGTGGTCAAAGTCGGCGTGGGTGCTGCGCGCACCGGCCCGGGAGTATCATCCGGCTCCTCCGGGGAGCTGCCTGCCGAGCCGCGACATCCCGACCCGGCGCAGGCGCTGACGCCGTTGTGACCACCCGCCGCCCTGCTGAGGTTCGTGACCAGCCCCCGGCGTTCGCGTCCGCGTCCGCGCCGGGGCCGGCTCAGCTAGCCACCAGGCCGGCCGCCTGAGATCCGCGAACGCGTCGGGATCGAGCGGCCACTTCGGCCGCGGGATCCGCGTGAACGGCACGCTCGAGAAGACGTCGGGCGGCGCCGACGTAGAGGATCTCGGCGGCGATCTTCTCGAACTCGGCGCGCGGAAGTGATTCGTGGACTTGACGACCAGGAGCTTGGTCGCCCAGGGGTCGAGCCCGAGACCCCGGAAGACGTCGGGGCTCCGCACCTGGTTCCGCCGGCTGGCGAGGATGATGTCGAGCCCGCCCGCCGTCACGCGCGCCGCCGGGCCCGAGCGAGCTGCCGACGCCGGCGTAGCGCTGGTAGAGGTCGTCCGTCACCGCGGCGACGGTGACGTCCAGGTCGAGCGGATCCCCGACGAGGACGCCCGCCTTGCCGCCGATCCGGCATCCGGAGCGCGCGCCCCTGGCCCGCGCGGCGCGCGCGAACGTCACCGCGATCGGATCCCAGATCGTGCGCGAACGCGCAGTCGGTCACGCCGAGCTCGACGAGCGCGCGGAGGACGACCGTGCTGTCCCCCGGAAAGCCGCCGCCGGGATTGTCGGCGACGTCGGCGGCCACCACGGGCCGGCCCGGCGCCGCGGCGCGCCTGCTCGACGGCCTCGCGCCGACGGTCAGCATCGGGGGATGGGTCCGGCCGCGGAGCGCGATCCAGCGGAGGCCGAGGCTCTCGGGCGAGCCGGCGCGCCCTCCGCCGGCCGAGCGTCGGTGATCGACCAGCATCTTCGTGCCGTTCCCCGGCACGTCGCCGTAGGGAAGCCGTGCACGGGGAGATGGAGAGGACGCCGTCCTTCCCTCCAGCGCCTTCACGTCGTCGACGAAGCCCTTCATCGGCTGGAGCGTCGTGAAGTAGCTCCCGAGTCATCCGGCAGTCCCAGAGCGCCATGCGAGGGCGCGTGCGGCGCTCGGCCGCGTCGACGATCGAGGCGGAAGAGGTCCGTCGCGCGCTCGGCGAAGTCGGTGTGCGGGAACTCCTTGTAGAGCACGAGGACGGTCGCCTGCTCGACCATCAGCGGCGTCACGTGGCAGTGCGGGTCGAGCTCCGCGCCGACCGGCACGCGCCGGCCCTACGATCGCGCGGACCCGCGCGAGGATGTCGCCCTCGCAGTCGTCGTAGCCGTCGGCGACCATCGCGCCGTGGAGGTTCAGGAGCACGGCGTCGACCGGCATCGCGCGCCGGAGGTCGGTGAGGATCTCGTCGCGGAACGCTTCCCACACGCTCCGGACGGTGGGGCCCGCCGGGGCGGCGCTGGCGCCCGAGGCTGCCGACCACGCGTGAAGCCGCGGCGCGGCGGCCAGGCGGCGCCAGACGAGGAAGGGCTGCGGTGAAGCTCGTCGGCCGGTCCTCGGACGGCGCGCCCCGGAAGATCGTGTAGTCGTCCAGCCCCGTGGGCATGGGGGCGAACGTGTTGGACTCGGTCGCGACGCCGGCCGTGAAGAGCTTCATGCGCGGGATCCTCCCGCTCGGCGATTGTTCGCCGGCGTCGTCGCGCGCGGTCAAGCGGCAGCGCGACGGCCGCGCGCCGGCGGTGCGCGGGAGGCCCCTTGACGCCGCCGCGGCTTGTGGCTGACAGTGGCCCCGCGGTCGATTCGACTTCTCGCAGCCGCCGATTCACGGACCGTGCGCGGCCCGCGTGACGCCGCCGAGGCGCTCGCGCGCGAACAGGAGGCGACCATGAGCAGGTTCCGGAACGCCTGGGCAGCTTCGTGCGTGGCGCTCGTCGGCGCGCTCCTGACGCTGGGCCCGCCCGCGTTCGCCCAGGGCGAGAAAACAATCCGGGCCGTGATGCACGCCGAGGTCAAGTGGGTGGATCCCGCACTGGACGACGCGCCAACATCACGCAGCAGCACGGCTACATGATCTACGAGACCCTCTTCTGCGCTCGACCTCGAAGGGCAACCCCAAGCCCCAGATGGTGGACACGTTCCGGATCAGCCCGGACAAGCTCACCTACACGTTCGTCCTCCGCAACGGGCTCAGGTGGCACGACGGCCAGCCGGTCCAGGCCATCGACGCGGTCGCGTCGCTCAAGCGCTGGGCGGTGAAGGACGCGGCGGGCCAGAAGCTCATAGCCAAGACGGCCTCGCTCGAGGCGGCGGACGACAAGACGCTCGTGCTCAAGCTGAAGGAGCCGTACGGGCTCGTCCTCGCGCGCTGCGCGAAGGAGTACAGCTACGTGCCGTTCATCATCCCCGAGCGGCAGGCCGTGCAGCCGGCGGACAAGGCGTTCGAGGGCGACGAAGATCGGCTCCGGGCCCTTCATCTTCTCCGAGAAGGAATGGGTGCCCGGCTCGAAGACGGTCTACCTCCGGAACAAGGACTACGTGCCGCGGACCGATCCGCCCGACTACTACGCCGGCGCGCCGCCGCGCCACCGTCGACCGCGTGGAGTGGATCGTCATCCCCGATCCGTCACGGCGGTCGCCGCCCTTCAGAAGGGCGAGGTCGACTTCATCCAGCAGCCGCACATCGACCAGCAGGCGCTCCTCCGCAAGGATCCGAACGTCATCGTGAAGAAGATCGAAGTCGCAGCAGATGCAGATCCATCCCGAACCATCTGGCGCCGCCCTTCGACAACCCGAAGGCCCGCCAGGCGCTCGCCCTCATGGTCGACCAGCGGGACTACCTCCAGGCCATCGCCGGGACCAGGAGAACTGGACGGTCTGCTGGGCCTTCCTCGGCTGCGGCGCGGTGGCTCGAAACCGCCGCCGGGCGCCGAGCCCTACCAGAAGGCGGACCTGGCCAGAGGCCAAGCAGCTGCATGCAGGAGGCCGGCTACAAGGGCGAGAAGATCGTCGTGATGGCGCCGAGCGACATCGCGTTCATCAACGCGGCGTCGCTCACCACCGCGGCGCATGCTCCGGAAGATCGGCGTGAACGTCGACCTCCAGGTCATGGACTGGGGCACGCTGACCTCACGCCGGCCGACGAAGGAGCCGCCGAGCAAGAACCCGGCCGGCTGGCACATCTTCCACACGACGTCGAACGGTGTCGCCGCTGGTGGATCCCGTGGGGCCACTCGAACATCTCGACGCTCTGCGAGCGGGCCTGGTTCGGCTGGCCCTGCTCGCCGCGCGCCTCGAAGGCGCTCGACGACCTCGGGAACACGGCACCGACGCTCGGCGGAGTTCAAGCAGCTGCTCGACGGAGTACCACGCGGCCCTGATGGAGAACCTCCGTACATCCCGGTGGGCGAGTTCAACTCGAACAGCGCGTGGCGCAAGGACGACCTGGAGTACACGTGCGACCGCGCCCTACGTGCTGTTCTGGAACATGGTCCGGAAGTAGCCGCGGCCCGGCGCCCGGGGCGGAGCCTCGCGCGGCTCCGCCCGGGCCCTCCGCGCGCTCCCGCCCGTGCTCGCGTACGCCGTCCGCCGCGTCCTCGCCGTCTTCCCGGTCATGGCCGTCGTCGTGCTGTTCGTCGTTCGTCCTGCTCCGGCTCGCGCCCGGCGATCCCGCGGCCATCATCGCGGGGGACTACGCGACGCCGGAAGCGATCGCGAAGATCCGCGCGGCGCTCGGGCTCGACCAGCCGATCTACGTCCAGCTCGGGGTGTACGTCGCCAGCCTGGCCCGCGGCGATCTGGGACGGTCGCTCCACTCGCGCCTGCCCGTCCGCACGCTGATCGCGCAGCGCGCTCGAGCCGACGGTCGCGCTCGGCCGCTGTCCGACGCTCGTCTTCGCCGTGGGGCTCGCCGTTCCGCTCGGGCGTCCTGGCGGCGTCGGCGGGCGGGCACCTGGATCGACCGGGCGGTCATGGTCTTCGCGGTCGGGCGGCTTCTCGATCCCGGTCTTCTGGCTCGGCTTCCTGATGATCTACGGCTTCTCGGTCCGCCTCGATCTCTCTCCGGTCAGGGCTACGCGCCGCTCGCCGCGCGGGTTCGGCCCCTTCGCGCGCCATCTCGTCCTGCCGACCTTGACGCTCGGCCTGATCTACATGGCGCTCATCACGCGGATCACCCGCGCCAGCGTGCTGGAGGTGCTGGACGCCGACTACGTCCGCGACCGCGCACGCCAAGGGGCAGTGGCCGGGGCGGATCCTCTTCACGCACGCGCTGAAGAACGCCGCGGTGCCGATCGTCACGACCATCGGCGTGGGCCTGACGCTGCTCATCTCGGGGTGGTCATCACGGAGAGCGTCTTCGCCCTGCCCGGGCTCGGGCGTCTCACCGCCGACGCCGTCCTTCAGCGCGACTACTCGATCATCCAGGGCGTGACCCTCCTCTCCTCGGCCGTGTACGTCGTCGTCAACCTCCTGGTGGACCTGTGCTACCTGCTGCTCGACCCGCGGATCCGCTACTGACCGCGGCGCTGGTCCGCCCGGCGGTCCAGCGGGGCTCGTCGGCCGCTTCGTCCGGCGGCATCCCACCGTGGCCGCCGGCGCGCGCTGCTGCTCCTCATGGCGTGGCGTGGCGGTCCTGGCGCCGCTGCTCCTGACCGTGGACCCGATCGAGATGAAGCCCGCCCAGCGGCTCCGGCCGCCGGGCGCGGCTCACTGGTTCGGCACGGACATGTACGGCCGCGACTCCTACAGCCGGGTGATCTACGGCGGCCGGATCTCGCTGGTCGTGGGCCTGGTCGTCGCGACGATCACGTCGGCCATCGGCCTCGGGCTCGGCGTCTTCGCCGGCTTCGTCCGGCGCCTCGACGGGATCGTCATGCGCGTGATGGACGGGATCATGGCGCTCCCGGACCTCCTGCTGGCCATCACCTTCGTGGCGCTCACCGGCGCCAGCGTGCGGAACGTCGTCATCGCGCTGGTGATCCCGCAGACGCCGCGCGTCGTGCGGCTCGTGCCGGAGCGTCGTGCTGAGTCTCCGCGAGCAGCCGTTCGTCGAGGCCTCGGTGGCGCTCGGCGCGGCGTGAGCCGGACGGTCCTCCGGCACGTGCTCCCGAACACGCTCGCGCCCCTGATCGTTCAGGGCACGTACGTGTGCGCGTCGGCGGTGCTCATCGAGGCGGCGCTCTCGTTCCTCGGGCGCGGGCACGCCGCCCGAGATCCCGAGCTGGGGCAACATCATGGCGGAGGCCCGGGCTCACGTGCGCGTCGCGTTCTGGCTGCTCCTGTTCCCGGGCTCTTCCTGGCCTCGACGGTGCTCTCGATCAACCTCCTGGGCGACGGCCTGCGGGACCTCCTCGATCCGCGGCTCGCCCGACGGATGTAGAGCCTCGCGCCGGCGGCGCGGCGGCGGAAGGAACGCACGATGGACCTCGATCGCACGCTGACCGGCGGACTCGTGGTGGACGGCACCGGCGCCCGCGCCTACCGGGCCGACGTCGGCATCCGGCGGGGGCGGATCGAGGCGATCGGCGACCTCGCCGCGGCGCCGGCCGGGGAGCGGATCGACGCGCGCGGCCGCGTCGTCTGCCCCGGCTTCATCGACATGCACACCCATTCCGATCTGTCCGCTCTTCCTCTGCCCGGCCGGCGACAGCAAGATCCACCAGGGCGTCACGACCGAGGTGGTGGGGAACTGCGGGTTCAGCCCGGCCCCGCTCACGGCGGAGCACGCGGAGACGGTCGCGATCGCTCCACGGGTTCTTCGGCAGCTTCATCCACGACCTCGACTGGCGGTGGCGCTCGTACGGCGAGTTCGCGGACCGTCTGGGCGCGGGCGGCCTCGGGCTCAACGTCGCGCCGCTGGTCGGGCCACGTCACCGGTGCGCGCGGCCGTCATGGGCTACGCGCAGCGGCCGCCGCACGCGCCGCCGAGCTCGCCGCGATGCAGGATCTCGTCCGCGCGGCCATGCGCGACGGCTGCTTCGGGCTGTCCACCGGCCTGGTCTATCCGCCGGGCGCCTACGCCGACACCGAGGAGGTGGTCGAGCTCGCCCGCGTCGCGGGCGAGGCTGGCGGGCTCTACGCGAGCCACATCCGCGGCGAGGGGCACTCCCTCCTCCGCGCGCGTGGCGGAGGCGATCGAGATCGGGGAGCGCGCCGGCGCCCGCGTCCAGATCTCCGCACTCACAAGGCGGCGTTCCGGCCCTACTGGGGCCGGATCCGCCACGCGACGCGACTGTCCGAGTGGGCCCAGCGAGCGCGGGCAGGACGTCACCTTCGACGTCTACCCCTACACGGCGGGCAGCGCGCCCTTGACCCAGATCGTGCCCGACTGGGCGCACGAGGGCGGGCTGGACGCGCTCGTCGCCCGGCTCCGCACGCACGCCGACCGCGGACGACTCGCGCGGGAGATCGCCGAGCAGGGCCGGGAGTGGGACCAGACCCTCGTGGCCTGGATGCCCGACGGGCCGGGCAAGGCCGACGAGGGCTCGCTCGATCGCCGACATCGCCGCCCGCCGCGGGGCCGACCCGTCGAGACGCTGCTCGCGCTCCTCGAGGAGTCGAGCGGCCGCGGGATGATGGTCCACTTCGTCATGAGCGAGGACGACGTCCGCCACGTGATGCGGCATCCGCTCGCCATGTTCGGCGTCGGACGGGCTGGTGCTGACGCCCGCGCGGGCCCGCTGGCCGAGGGCAAGCCCCATCCCCGCTGCTACGGCACGTATCCGCGCATCCTCGGCCACTACGTCCGGGAGACGGGCGTCCTCACCCTCGAGGCCGCCGTCCACAAGGCGGCCTACCGCGCCGGCGGAGAAGCTCGGGCTCGCGGCGAAGGGCGCGTCCAGGTCGGCGCCGACGCGGACCTGGTCGTGTTCGATCCGGCCACGGTCCGGGATCCGCGACGTACGCCGATCCGCATCGCTTCCCGGCGGGCATCGAGCACGTGCTGGTGGCCGGGCGAGATGACGATCCGGGACGGGCGCCACACGGGTGCGCGAGGCCGGCCGCGCGTGCGTCCGGCGGCCCTGAGTCGACGGTGACCGAGTCTGGGAGCGCGCGCCCCATGGCGACGACGTGCACGGACGCGAGGTTCCGAGCGGCTGTCGTGGCACGACTGCACGATCTGGGGCCTGGAGCTTCATCCTCCCTGATCCCGACGCGGGGACTGGACCTGTGACCTGGTTCTTGATATCGACTTCATCGTCGATTGGCTCTGCGGCGTCGAGGGTGCGGATCGGATCCGGTTCCGGGTGGCGCCGGCAACGCTGCGGTTCCACACGGTTCTCCGACCTGCGCGTCGCGATCGAGTGGGGACCACGGGTGTGCCGCTACACGAGACCTCCATCGACCGCATCGAGCGCGAGCCGATCCCGACGGCGCCTCGCCAGCGGCCGGAGCTATCGCTGGCGGATCGCGTTGAACTGGCCCCGGTCCGGCGAGATCGGGTTCGAGGCCGCCGGATTCACGCAAGCGCTGCGCGCCGAGCCGATCCTCACGGACCGGCAGTCGCTCACGCGGCGTGGACGAGACGCGCATGAGCTCGCTGCCACCCCGGCACCTCCGGGCTAGCGGGTCCCGTCGCGCGCCGGGCCGCACCGTTGCCATGTCACCACCGAAAGGAGCGTCGTCCATGATCACCGAGCGTGGCCGCGCCTCGCCGCGCCCCCGCATCAGCGGGCTGCGGCGTGCCGAACGTCTCCGACGATCGACTTCGGCGCCCTGCGCCGCGGCCGTCTTGCCCGGCTGCAGGCGGCGATGAAGCGATGCCACGACCTGCCGGTCTGCCTCTTCTACGGCACGGCCAACATCCGCTACGCGACCGGCGTCGACGTGATGGGCGTCTGGACGGCCGGGACCTTCGCGCGGTACTGCGTGGTGCCCGCCGAGGGCGCGCCCGTGCTCTTCGAGTACAAGGGATCGGTCCACGTCGCGCAGAAGCTCGTCCAGGACGTGCGCATGGCGTACGGCTGGCAGTTCGGCGGGTGCCGAGTCGGCCGCCGAAGGCGCGGGAGTGGGCCCAGTCGCTCCGCTCGGTGCTCCGGGAGATGGGCCTGGACCGAGAGCGGCTCGCCGTCGACCGCCTCGACACGATCGGGTTCCTGCGCTCTGCAGGCCGAGGGCTTCCAGATCGTCGACGCGAGCCCGGCGACGGTCGACGCGCGCGAGGTGAAGACGCCGGAGGAGGTCCAGCTGATGGCGATCAACGGCGGCATCGGGGACGCGATGCTCGCCGAGTTCGAGGCGGCCATCCGCCCGGGCATCCGGGAGTACGAGCTGCTCGCCGTGCTGAGCGACTCGCTGCTCCGCCGGCACGGCGAGTTCCTGTTCACGCGGCTCGTCGCCTCGGGCACCAACACCAACCCGTGGCTCACCGAGGCCCACGACAAGATCGTCCAGCCCGGCGACCTGGTCGGCGTCGACACCGACGCCAACGGCTACGAGGGCTACGTCATCGACGTCTCGCGCACCTTCCTGTGCGGCGACGATCCCTCGCCCGGCAGCAGAAGGAGGCCTACCGCGTCGCCTACGACTGCGTCACGGGGATGGTCGAGCTCGTCCGTCCGGGCATGACGTTCGCGGAGTTCGCCGCGCAGGCGCCGAAGCTCCCGAGGCCTACCGGCGCGATGCGCTATCCGGGCATGGTCCACCAGGCGGGACTCGAGGACGAGGGCCCGGGCATTCCCTACGTGGACGACGACCGCGGGCCCCGGCGGATCCTGCCCCAGCGCGAGCTCAAGGAGAACATGGTCCTCAACCTCGAGTGCTACGCGGGCAAGGTCGGCGCCCCGTTCGGCGTCAAGCTGGAGGACCAGGTGGTGGTGACGGCGTCGGGCTGCGAGCTCCTCTGCACGTACCCCTACGACGCGAAGCTCCTCAGCTGAGGTCGGCCGCCGTCAGCGGAGGGTGACGAAGCCGGCCGTCTCCGCCCGTCGTGCCATCGCGCGGATCGGATCGTAGTCGGCGTCGCGCATCGGGACGAAGCCGGCCATGCGGCCGGCCGCGAGGACGGCGCGGCCCGCGGGGTCGGCCGGCATCGCGAGGAAGAGGTCCTGGAGGCGCGCCTGGACCGGCAGGTCGAGCCCGCCGCGCCGCGACCACCGGAGGAATGGGACTCGGCCCGATGACGGCGATCGTGCGGAGCGCCGCCGCGAGCTCGGGGCGGGCGGCCAGCTCGGTCTCGAGGACAGTGCTGTCGATGCCGGAGGCGTCGATCGCGCCGTCCAGGACCATCTGGATCGAGTTCCTGGTGCGAGCCCGCGCAGACGACGCGGCCGAAGTAGCCCCGGCGTCTCCCCGAGCGGCGAGCAGGTGGTGCCGCACCGACGTTGTAGCCGGAATGGGAGCCCGCGTCGTTGTAGGACCAGGCCGCACCCCGGAGGTCCGCGAAGGCGCGCGCCGGGTGGTCTCGGCGGACGACCACGTCCGTGAAGTAGACGGGCTGCGCGCCGTAGCGGGGCGCGGCCATCACGGGCGCGCAGAGGAGCTCGATGGCGGGAGTCGGCCGGTCGTGCTTCAGACTGTACGGAAGCCCGCAGATGAACGCGACGTCGATCGCGCCCGCGTCCAGGCGGCGGTGCTGCTCCTCTAGGGGGACGCCGGCCAGCAGCTCGACCGGGACCGCGAGGCGATCCCCAGGTAGGCGGCGATTCGCTCGTAGAGCGGCCGCGCGTTGTCCGCCGAGGAACGACGCCAGTCGGCAGCACGCGCCCATTCTACGACCCGACGGCCGGGCCGGTTGACAGGGCCGGCGCGGGCCGGGAATGATCGGCGCGACGGAGGCCTCAGTGGACGAGGGCGTGCGCCTCAGCCCGCAGGAAACGGCCGAAGGGCGCGGCTTCACGGATCCGGCCCGCACGGTCCATGACCTGGCGGCCGTGGGCGTGGATGCTGCAGGGGTCCGGCGCCGCGTGGCCGACGCGCCGGCGGGCCCGCGGCCGCTCGTCGTGGAGGCGCGCGAGCCGGACGGCCGCGCGCACCGGGCCATCGTCTGCGACACGGCCCGGCTCGGCGACGGCCGGGACCTCGCGTGGGTCGGCTTCTTCGCGGTGAAGCGCCGCGACGTCGACGCCGCCCCGCTCGGCGTCCGGGACGACGAGCTCATCCAGGAGTTTCCCGCCCATCCCGGCATCCTCAGCTACAGCTCGCTCGAGCTCGCGCGACGGCGACTGGGGCAACCTGATCCTCCTCGACGGGGACGACGCCCGCGAGCACTGGCGAGCGAGCGAGCGGCACGCCCACGCGGCGCGCGAGCTCGCGCCCCCGCCACTACACCGACGTGCGGCTCCATCTGGCGTCCTCGCGGGCGGCGTGCGCGCGGCGCGAAGCCGATCCTCCGCCGGACGAAGTACTACGACTACCGGGACGCCATCACCTGGCGGGCGGAGCGGGAGTGGCCCGCGTGAGCCGGGCGGGGGACGGACGGCGACCGGATGAGCCGCACGTCGCGCGGAGCAGGACGCGCGCTTCATGACGCGCGCCCTCGAGCTGGCCGAGCTGGCCGTCACCTGCGGCCAGACGCCGTTCGGCGCGGTGGTCGTGGATCGGGACGGGCAGCTCGCCGGCGACGGCCACAACACGGTGCGCGCCGACCGCGATCCGGCGGCCCACGGAGAGATCGTCGCGATCCGCGCCGCGTGGCGCCGCCTTGGCGCGTGGCAGCGTCTCCGCCGGCAGCACGCTCTACACGAGTTGCGAGCCGTGCCTCCTGTGCTCCTTCGTCATCACGCAGATCGGCATCGGGCGCGTGGTGTTCGCGGCGCGGGCGACGGACGTGCCGACCTACCGGCCGCCTGCTCGGCGCCGATCTGAGCTGCGGCGGCCGCGTGGGTGAACGCGCAGCCGGACTGGCCGCCGATCGAGGTCGTCGGGGACTTCCTGCGCGCCCGGCGCCCTCGAGACCATCGCCGCGTTTCCTGGGCCCAGGCCGTGACCCGGGCGCCGGTGGGAGAGTAGGCGCCGGCCCCGCGTCAGCGGACGGCTTCCGAGAGGGGCCGGATACTGCGCCCGTCCAGCACCTCGCGCACCTTCCGCACCAGAGTGTCGACGCCCGACGGGCTTCGGGAGGAACTCGATCCCCTCGTCCAGCATCCCTTGGTGGTCGATGGCGTCGGCCGTGTAGCCCGACATGTAGATGATCTTCATCTGCGGGCGGATGGGGCCGAGTCGGCCCGCCAGCTCCGGCCCGCTCATCTCGGGCATGACGACGTCCGTGAGTGAGCAGGTGGATCGCCCGTGGTATCGCCGCGCGATGTCCAGCGCGTCGGCTCCGTGCCGCGCCTCGACGACAGTGTATCCCTGCCGCTTGAGGATCTCGCACGTCAGCGTCCGCACCATCTCGTTGTCCTCCGCGAGCAGGATCGTCTCCGACCCTCCGCGGACGCCGCCGGGCGCCGGCGCCGCCACGGTGTCGGCCGACTCGAGGACCCGCGGGAGATAGATCTTGAAGGTCGTGCCCAGCCCGGGCTCGCTGTAGACGGAGATGGCGCCGCTGCTCTGCTTCACGATCCCGTAGACGGTGGCGAGGCCGAGCCCGGTGCCCTTGCCGGACGTCCTTGGTGGTGTAGAAGGGCTCGAAGATGCGGGACCGGATCTCCTCGGCCATCCCACGCCGGTGTCGCTCACCGCGAGCATCACGTAGGTGCCGGCGGGCACATCGGGGTGAAGCCGCGCGTAGTGCTCGTCCAGCTCGACGTTGGCGGTCTCGATGGTGAGCTTGCCGCCCTGGGGCATGGCGTCCCGGGCGTTCACCACGAGGTTCATGAAGGATCTGCTTCGATCTGCGCCGGATCGGCTTTGGCGTTGCCCAGTCCGCGCCCGGGCGCCGTGACAAGGTCGATGTCCTCGCCGATGAGCCGCCGGAGCATCGGTTCGATCGTCCGCGCACGATCGCATTCAGGTCGAGGACCTGCAGGGCGAGCACCTGCTTGCGGCTGAAGGCGAGCAGCTGGCGCGTGAGGTCCGCTGCGTGCTCGGCGGCCTCCTGGATCTGCCGACCCGCCGGTGAAGAGGGTCGTCCGGTTGAGCCGCCCGTGGAGAAGATCGGCATGGCCTCCGATCACCGTGAGGGAGGTTGTTGAAGTCGTGCGCCAGTCCGCCGGCCAGGCGCCCGATGCTCTCCATCTTCTGGGCCTGCCGGAATTGCTCCTCCAGCTGTCGGCGCTCCGTGATGTCGCGGATGATCACCGTCAGGAACGCGCCCCGCCGCGTCTCCCACCGCGCCAGCGAGAGCTCGATCGGGAACACGCGGCCGTCGTTGCGCACGCCGTGAAGCTCGACCAGGCGCTCGAGCGCCGGCGTGACGTAAGCGGGCGCGATCCGCTCCCGCCTCCTCCTCGTCCGTCTGACGGAGGTGCGGCGGCACGAGGCGGGCCAGCGGCGTGCCGAGAACCTCCTCCGGCGTGTGCCCGAAGGCCTCCGGGCGCCCCGGTTCCACGACACGATGTCCCCGTTCGCGTCCGCGGTGACCACCGCGCGTCGACGGCTGACTCCGTCATGGTGCGGAACCGCTCCTCGCCCTCGCGCAGCTGCTCCTCCCGCTCGGCGACCGCGGCCGTCATCCGCTTGAAGGTCGCGGCCACTCGCCGATCTCGTCTCGCCGCGGCATCGCGACGACGGCCCCATACTGCTTCGCCGGCCTCGATCCGCCGGGCCGCGCCGACTGAGGCTCCTGAGATGGGGCGGCCTCACACCGCGCGCGACCCACACCCCGCCGATCACGGAGACACAGGCGGCCGCGCCGAAGAGCGCGAGCAGCGCCACCCGCGGTGTCCGATAGGGCTCCATGGCGTCCGCGAGCGACCGGTGGAGCGTGACGCGGATGTCGGCTCAGGGTCGATGACGGGAGCTGGAGGACCGAGCGTCTCGAAGCCCGCGCTGAGGGACCGGCACCCTCACCGCGGCCGGGGGACCGGCCCCGGTCGGCTCAACGCCTCGACGAGGGTGCGCTGGACCGGTTGGGGGCAGGGTCGAGGCGAAGGCCAAGTCCAGACGTTGGCCGGGCCTGCCCGGACGAACGCAGACGTGCGAGGACGTGGTCTGCTGGAGCTCTTCCGCCAGGCGCTGGTCGATCAGGAAGGCCATGCCGACCCAGCCCATGAGAGCGGGCGCACGCAAGGGGCACGACGACGAGCTGGTAGGACGGTCGTCGATGACGGCGAAGGTGGCGACCCTCGCGCGCCCCGCTGGGCCGCCTCCACGAGCTTGGGCAGGCCGACCTCGCCGCGAAGTACCGCCGCCGCGGGCCTGCGTGGTGCGAGGTGTCCGCGATGAGAGTGTTCTCGAGCGACAGCGGCATCGCGAGGTCGGATCCGATGCGGCTCCGGTGGTTGTCCATCGCCGACAGCAAAGGTGGCGCGATCGTTGAGGGCCAGCACCTGCTTGAACGCGAAGTCCTCGGACAGGATGCGCGCGGCCTCGATGAGCCGACGGTTCCGCGCGTCGATCACCTGGCGTGAAGACGCGGGCGGCGGTGACGAGCTCCGCCTTGACGTGGCTCCGAGCGCTCCGCCTGATCGCGCTGTCGACCGCGATGAGCGAGCCTACCTGGACGAGCGTGATGAGCGCGAGGAACGCCACGACGACGCGGGTCTGGAAGCTGCGGAACACCATGCCCGGTCAGCCTGCCCGCCGGGCGCGGAGGACCCTGCAGCCGTGGCGGCGCTGGCGGAATGGGCCTCAGGCGCGTAGCTCAACCGGCGGTCCTCCCGAGATCGCTGGGGCTCCAGCGGAATCGGCACGGACGGGTGCCGTGCCCCGGCGAGGGTAGCAAGAGCCTTGCCAGACAGCGGCGCGGGAATCGGGGCCCTTCCGGAACGCCCACCGCGGCGAAAAACGATCCTCGGGGAGGCCGAGACGGCGCGACGCGTTCCCAGCGGGCGCGACCTGACAGAATCCGCCAGGGAGGTGCCGAAACACGCCAGGGCCGCCAGATAATCCTTCATGCGCCCGGCGCCGCCGTGATAACCGGAGACTCGGCTCATGCGGACCCGTGGCGGCCTCCGGTGCCGATCCTCACAATCCTCGGGGTGGGGCTCGCGTCCCCCGCGGCCGCGGCGTGGATTGCCGACGTCGAGAACGGGCGTCGTCTACGAGGACAACCTGAGCTTCGCGTCGATGGACCGGGACATCGAAGGCGCGGCGGCGCTCTCGACGTCGGCCTCGGGAGGGGCGGCGGCGTACCTCACCGACCGTCACAGCATCTCCTGACGGGGGATCTGGTCGGCGACCTCCACGAGCGCTACAGCGGGCTCGATCACATCGCCCTCGGGGTGACCGCCGCGTTCCGAGCGAGCTCGGACTGGGCGCGGACGCGTCCCTGGGTGCGCGCGTCGCGGCCTCGAGGCGGCCGGCTCCAGTATCGCGTCGGGCGTGCGCGACGGCTGGTACTACCCGCGTGGCGGCCGGCATCGGCAAGCGATTCGGCCCGCGGTGGGGCTGCGCGCGGACTATGCCTTCGATGGCCGCACCGCCGACCACGAACGGCCGGTCACGCCTCGCCTGCCCGCCGACGTGTTCGACCAGCAGGCGCACACGTTCTCGGCCCGCCGCGGACTTCCAGGCCACGCCGGCCCTCCTCGTGTTCGGCGGCTACGCGTGTCGTCTCGGCGACGTGGCGTCCACGACCCAGCGGAACGCGCAGATCTTCCGCCGCGTCGAGCGCCGTCGAGGCCGACCCGGCGTTCGGACCGAATGCCTTCGCCTACAAGATCGATGCGACCACCCACATCCTGAGCGCGCGGTCTCAGCCTCGCGCTGGGCGCGCGCTGGTCGCTCAACGTGGCGTATACGCACCAGATCCGGGCTCGGCGACGGCGGGATCGACTACCACAACAACATCGTGAGCGGCACGGTCCTGTTCAGCTACTAAGATGACATCCCGCGGCGCGGGCTCGTGGCGACGCTAGCGCCTCGGTGGGACTCTGGGCGGCCTCGGGTCGCCCCGTCCAGGCCCGGCGACGTCGCGGCGGTGGTCCGGGACCGGGAAACCAGCCCGTCGAGGACGTCGTCGTCTCCGCCAGTGCCCGGGGGCCGGGCGGTCCCGCCGCCGGAGAAGCGCGGCCGCGAGATCGTCGACCAGATCAACCTCGAGTTCGTCCCCACGTGAAGCCGGTCCCGGTGGGCTCGTCCGTGTATTTCCCCAACAAGGACAACGTTCGTCACCACGTGTACTCGTTCTCGCCGGCGAAGCGCTTCGAGCTGCCCCTCTACACGGGGACGCCCGCCGAGCCCGTCGTGTTCGACCGACCCGGCATCGTGGCGCATCGGCTGCAACATCCACGACTGGATGCTGGGCTGCACCTACGTCGCCGAGACGCCGTACGCTGGCCCGCACGGGCGCCGAGCGGGCAGGCGCGCCTGGACAATCTGCCCGCCGGCCGCTACGTCGTGCGCATCTGGCATCCGCGGATGGAGGGCACCGAGGATGCGACGAGCCGGCCGGTGAGCCTCGACCGGACGGGCGCCTCGGATCCTCACGTGGCAGGTGCACCCTGAAGCCGACCGTGCGTCCGCGGCGCGCCCGGTTCCGGGGCAGCGCGGCTACCGCTGAGCGCCGCCTCCGGATTTCCTCGCCGCCCGCGCCCGCGACCGCGGGCGATGCGCCTCTGATGGGGCCGATGGGCCGGGGCTAGGATGGCCTCCGGCGCGCGCCGCCGTCTCGATCGATTCCCGAGGCGTCCCGCGCAGGAGGATTGGATGCAGTTCGGCCTCTTCACCACGCTGTACGACTGCGGCGGCGGTGGCCGAGACGCCGGCGGACGTCCTCGACCACCTCCGGGAGCAAGTCGTCACTGGCGCGAGCAGCTCGGCTACGACGCGGTGTGGATGGGCGAGCACCACTTCGGCCCCTACGGTCTCGGCGATCTCCCGAATCCGATCCTGGTGGGCGCCGACCTGGCCGTGCGGACGAGCCGCATCCGGATCGGCCAGATGGCGAACATCGCGCCCTGGTGGCATCCCATCCGGCTGGCCGAGGACCTCGCCCTCCTGGACAACCTCACCCGGGGCCGGGTCGACGTCGGTTTCGGCCGCGGGATCTGGCCCTACGAGGGGCCGCAGTTCCATCCGCACGCCGACCCGCGGAAGGATGCCGAGAACCGCGAGCTCTTTCGCGAGACCGTCGAGATCGTCCGGAAGGCCTGGACCGAGGAGCGCTTCGCCCACCAGGGCCCGAACTACACCTTTCCGGCGCCCGACACGCGGTTCGCGCATCCCCGCTATCCGCCGGATCCCGCCGTGGCAGGACGGCGACCGCGTGCTCGAAGCTCCGCGTCACGCCGAAGCCCTACCAGCGGCCGCATCCGCCGCTCTGGATGACGGTGTCGACCGACCGCTCGGTGAGCTTCGCCGCGGAGCTGGGGCTGCGCCCCTGCTACTGGCAGCGCGCCGCCGCGCCGGGTCCGGCAGCGCATGGAGCTCTACGCGGCGATCCGCTCCCGCCTGGAGGAGCGCCCGGTCTCCCCGTCGGAGGGGCAGGCCGTGCTGCGGAACCTCTACGTGGCGCCGACGATGGAGGCGGCCCGCGCCGGGAGGCGGAGGCGCCCATCCTGTCCGCCTTCATCTACAACGATCCCTTTCGCGGGCGCGAGGTGTTCACGAACCCCGGCGAGGAGCTCCAGCCCGGGGCCAAGCTCGACTGGGAGTTCCTCGAGCCGCGCAACCTCCTGGTCGGACCGCCGGAGCACGTCGCCGAGCGGGTGCAGGAGCTGGCCGAGGTCTGCGGGCTGGAGACGCTCCTGGTGGAGCACGCGCATCCGGGGATCCCCAGCGGCTGATCCTGCGCAACCTCGAGCTCTTCGCGACGAAGGTCATGCCCGCCTTCCGGCGCGAGCCAGCGCGCCGCCCGCGGCCGCCGGCCCGTCAGGGCGACGGGCACCCGCGCGGCGCTGACGCGCGCACGAGCCGAGCTCGCGATGGCGCCCGTCCGGCAGCTGATCGACTGGCACACGCACTGCTACCTGCCGGAGCACATCGGCGCCGAGTCGCGGGCGGTGATGCAGGCCCGCGGCGTCATCGGCGGCGAGGCCTGGCCAGAGCACCACCGGCGCGGCGTGGTCGAGGGCGGCGCCGAGAAGTTCGTCGTGATCAAGATGCCGACCAAGTCGGGGCGCGGCATCCCGAACGACTTCATCGCCGAGTACGTCGGGCGGTACCCGGGCCGGGCGGTGGGCTTCGCGGCGATCGACCCGACGGAGGGGGACGCCGCCGCCGAGCTCGAGCGGTGCGTCACGAAGCTCGGCCTCCGAGGGCTCAAGCTCTCGCCCGTCTACCACGGGTACGATCCCTGGAGTCCTGCCGGTCTGGCGGCTCTACGAGATGGCCGACGCATTCCGGATACCGGTCATGTTCCACATGGGCGGTGCCTACGATCCGGAAGCGGCGCTCGAGTGGGGCAGCCCTCTTGCTGGACCGGGTCGCCCGGGCGTTCCCGCGCCTGCGGATGATCGTCGCGCATCTGGGACAGCCGATGATGCAGGAGACCGTGATGCTGCTCCGGAAGAACGAGAACGTCTTCGCCGACCTCTCGGCGCGCTTCCACCGCCGGTGGCAGCTCTACAACGGGCTCCAGCACCGCCATCGAGTACCGGGTGACCGACCGCCTCCTGTTCGGCTCGGACTTCCCGGTGATGACGACCCAGGCGGCGGCCGACGCCTTCCGCGCGATCAACGACTGGGAGGACGGCGTCCGGTTGCCTCCCATCCCGCCGGACCTGATCGAGCAGATCCTCTACGAGCGCCCGCTCGAGCTGCTCGGCGCTCGCCTCGAGCGCGGCCGACGCGGCGGCCGGCCGCGCCGCCGCGCGCGCCAGTCGCGGTCCGCTCGTTGCGCCGGGCCGCGCGCTCCGTGGATACTGCGGGGCATTCGGGTCCCCGGTCGGGGTGGTGCTCGCACTGGAGGAGAGCCATGATCGCGAAAGTGTCCTGTCGATCCTCGCCTGCCTCGCCCTGCTCGGCGCGGCCGACGCGGGGCGCAGGACTACCCGCGGAAGCCCATCACCGTCGTCGTTCCTTCGCGGCGGGCGGGCCGACCGACACGGTGGCGCGGCTCCTCGGTGTCGCGATGGGGAAGTCCCTCAAGACGCACGATCATCGTGGAGAACGTGGGCGGCGCGGGCGGCACCATCGGCGCGGCCCGGGTGGCGAAGGCCCCACCGGACGGGTACACCATCCTCCTCCACAACATCGGTCATGCCGACGGCCCCGGCCCTCTACCGGAAGCTTCCCTACGACACGGTCGGCGACTTCGAGCCCATCGGGCTGGTCAACGACGTGCCCATGACGCATGGTCGCGCGAGCGACTTCCCGCCGAACACGCTGCGGGAGCTCATCGCCCATGTGAAGGCGAACAAGGACAAGATCAGCTACGCCAACGCGGGCATGGGCGGCGCGTCCGCACCTCTGCGGGATGCTGTTCATGAGCGCCATCGACACCGACCTGACGACGGTGCCGTACAAGGGCACGGGCCCGGCCATGAACGATCTCCTCGGCGGCCAGGTCGACTTCATGTGCGACCAGACGACGAACACCACCAGCCAGATCAAGGCGGCCAAGATCAAGGTGTATGCGCGTCACGACCAAGACGCGCGTGCCTTCACTGCCGGAGATCCCGACGCATGCGAGAGGCCGGCCTGCCGGGGTTCGAGGTCTCGGTCTGGCACGGCTTCTATCGCGCCGAAGGGCACGCCGAAGCCGGCGATCGACAAGCTGGCCCGGGCGCTCCAGGATGCCCTCCGGGACCCCACGGTCCAGCAGCGGTTCGCGGATCTCGGGGCCGAGGGCGTATCCGAGAGCCGCGCCACGCCCGAGGCGTTGCGCGCGCACCTGAGGGCCGAGCTCGACAAGTGGGCGCCGATCATCAAGAAGGCGGGCGCCTTTGCCGACCTGACGCGGCAAGGCGGGAGGAGACGGGGCGCGGTGTGAGGACGGAGGCTCCCCGGGCTAACCGGGCCTCGATGAAGAACCCACGCGACTTCTGGACCGGCGTCATCTACGTGGCGTTCGGCGCCGGGGCCGTGGTCATCGCCCGCGACTACGGGCTCGGCACGGCGTTTCGCATGGGACCGGCCTACTTCCCGACCGTCCTCGGGGGCGTGCTGGTTCTGATCGGGCTCCTGTCCCTCGGGCGCGCGGCGCTCCGGTCCGGGCGAGCCCCTGCCGCCGGCGCGGATCAAGGGGTTGCTGGCCGTCACCGTCGCCACACTCGGGTTCGGCGCCCTCGTGCGGGGAGCCGGGCTTCGTGGTGGCGCTCCCGGTGCTGGTCGTCGTGAGCGCGGCGGCGAGCGCGCGATTCCGCTGGGGGCCTGCGCTCGCGCTGGCGGCGGGCCTCACGCTGTTCTGCGCGGCCGTCTTCCTGAAGGGCCTCGGCGTGCCGATCCCGCTTCGCGGCCCGTGGCTCGGCGGATAGCCGGGTGGAGCTCCTCGCGAACCTCGGTCTCGGCCTCCAGACCGCCGCCACGGGCGCGAACCTCTTCTACTGTCTCGTCGGCGTGTTCCTCGGCACGCTCATCGGCGTCCTGCCCGGGCTCGGGCCGACCGCGACGATCGCCATGCTGCTCCCGATCACGTTCGCGCTGCCGCCGGTGTCAGCCCTGATCATGCTGGCGGGGATCTACTACGGCTCCCAGTACGGTGGCTCCACGACCTCGATCCTCGTCAACCTGCCCGGCGAGGCGTCGTCGGTCGTCACGACCCTCGACGGCTATCAGATGGCGCGCCAGGGACGCGCGGGCGCCGCCCTGGCGACGGCCGCGATCGGCTCGTTCTTCGCCGGCACGGTGGCCACGTTCCTCATCGCCGCCTTCGGCCCGCCGCTCGCGGCGATGGCGCTCCGGTTCGGCCCGGCCGAGTATTTCTCGCTCATGGTCCTCGGCCTGGTCGCGTCCGTCGTCCTGGCCCAGGGATCGCTTGCTCCATGCCATCGGCATGGTCGTGCTCGGGCTCCTCCTGGGCCTGGTCGGCACCGACGTGACGTCCGGCGCCCTGCGGTTCACGTTCGACATTCCGCAGCTGGCCGACGGCATCGGCTTCGTCGTCGTCGCCATGGGCATGTTCGGGCTCAGCGAGATCGTCCGGAACCTGGACCACGAGGACGCGGGCCGGACGGCCGTCACCCGGATCACCTCGCTGATGCCCACGCGCGAGGACTGGCGGCGCATGGTGGCGCCGATCCTGCGGGGCACCGCCATCGGCTCGGTGCTGGGCGTCCTGCCGGGGAGCGGCTCGATCCTGGGGCTTTCGCGGCCTACTCCATCGAGAAGAAGGTGTCGCGCCAACCGGGCGGAGTTCGGCCGGGGCGCAATCGAGGGCGTCGCCGCGCCCGAATCCGCCAACAACGCGGGCGCCCAGACGTCGTTCATCCCGATGCTGACGCTCGGGATTCCGTCGAACCCGGTCATGGCGCTGATGATCGGCGCGATGATCATCCAGGGCATCCAGCCGGGGCCGTCGGTCATCACGGAGCAGCCCGCCCTGTTCTGGGGAATCATCGTCTCGATGTGGCTCGGCAACCTGTTCCTGCGTGGTCCTCAACCTCCCGCTGATCGGCCTCTGGGTGCGGCTGATCATGGTGCCGTACCACTTCCTCTATCCGTCGATCCTGGTCTTCTGCGCCATCGGCGTCTTCAGCCTGAACAACAGCGAGTTCGACGTGTACCTGATGGCGCTGTTCGGCGTCCTGGGGTACGTGCTCGCGCGGCTCGGGTGCGAGCCGGCGCCGATGCTGCTCGCCTTCATCCTGGGACCCTTGATGGAGGAATACCTGCGGCGGGCGATGCTGCTCTCGCGCGGGAACCCCTGGGTCTTCGTCCAGCGGCCCATCAGCGCGACCTTGCTCGGGCTCGCCGTCCTGGCGATGTGCGCCGTGCTGCTCCCGGCGTTCGGCCGGACCCGGAAAGAGGCGTTCTAGCCCGCGCGGTCCCGACGCGCGCCGGGCGTCTGCCTAGGGCCGCCGGCGCCGCGCAGCCGTCCCGGCCGGGTTCTGATTCTCGAGCGCCTCGTCGAGGTGCTGCTCGTCGAGGCGCTCCGTTTCCCGCTCAGCGTCCGCGGCAGAGCGAGGGGGTTGCTCGCAGGCTCGCGGATCCCGCGCTGGCCCGCACACTTCGTGAAATCCACGTTGACATAGCGCGACGCTGGACGGTCGAGCAGCTCGCGCGCACCGCAGGCATGTCATGGGCAGTGTTTGCTGAACGTCCTCGCGCGCAAGGTCGAGGATGCCGCCCATGCAGTACCTTCTTGAATGGCGCGTGCGCGCATGCGAAGGACATGCTTCGTGGCGAGCGTCCTTCGCTGGCTGAGGTCCGCAGAACGGGTCGGCTATCAATCCGCGAGTGCCTTCAGTACGGCGTTCACGCGCCTGACTGGCCACTCGCCCAGCGACTTTGCGCGCTCAGCGGCCCGTCGACCTTAGCGCCGGGCGCTCACTCCTGCCACGGTTGCGCCCAGCGGTCGGCATAGGCCACGTCGGTGAGCGGACGGCGGACCAACGGACCGAACTGGTCGCGGGGATAGCCGACCGGCATCAACGCGACCGTCTGCACCTCGTCCGGCACCCCGAGCAGGGCCTTCACCTCGTCCTCGCAACGGAGGTGATTGGTGGTGATCGTGGTGCCGAGCCCGAGGGCGCGGCACGCGAGCACGATGTTCTGCACCGCGGGATAGATGCTGGCGCCGCGGATGCGCTCCAGCATACGCGCTGCTCATCGAGATAGCGGGCGCGGACCTCGGTCGGTAGGGCCTCGGGGGTGGCAGCGCGGGCGGAGTCTGGCAGGGCACCAGGATCACCGGGGCCTCCGCCATGTGGTCCCACAGGAAGCCGCCCGAGGACATCAAGCGCTGGAACTGCTTTTCGGTCAGGTGCGGAGGCCGGCCACGCGCGGCGTAGACCGCACTCGCGATGTCCGGATGCCTTGCGGTAAATCACACCTAGCTGGCGGCGCTGCTCCGGATCGCGCACGACCAGGAAGGCCCAGTTCTGGGCGTTGCCGGCCGATGGCGCGCGGATCGCGGCGTCGAGGATCTGCGTGATCAGCCTGTCCGGCACCGGGTCGGGCTTGAACCGTCGCACGGCGCGGGCGGTATGGATTGCCTCGAACACGCCCAGCTCGGTCACGGGCTCATCTTACCCGGAACCGGGCCAGCGCCCGCCCCGGGGAACCGCGCGGAGGTGGATGGCGCGTATGCGCCAGGGCGGGAGACGCCGGTAGACGTCGCCCCGTAATTTCACGACCGCCGAGCGAATGGCCCCGAGGTGGAGCGCCCGCTCCGCAGCGGGCGCGGCGGCCTCGATGCTGGTCAGAGCCGCACCGCCGCCTCCGAGATCACCGAAGGCCGTCTGGATCGTTCGATGCGCCCCGGCTTCCAGAACGGACTGTTTCGTCGGACCCTGGCGCGAGCGTAGCTGGGGCGACGGTCCGCGTGATCACGGGCGCGGCCGCGGGACGGCTGGGGCTCCGCCTCCTCGACCGGCGAAGCCCAGCCTGAGCCGGTCTCCCGCAACCCCAGGCCGGCCCGGGCCGGTTGTGACAGCGCCCCTCGACCGTGGCACTCTTGCCCAATGTGGCGGCAGGAACGCGAGGATCCGCAGGACCATGAGGACCCGTCCACGAACACACGAACGGTCCGCCAGATCCGTTCGACGCTGGAGGTGACCATGCGCCCCTCTCGCTCGATCCCCGGCCGGCCCGCCCAGCCCGGGGCGACCGGGCTCTGTGTGCTCCCTCCTCGCGAGCTCGCTCGCGGCCTGCAGCGCCGCCCGCTCGGCGGGAGCTCAGTGCGACGAGCCCATTCCCGAGATCTTCACGCGGGCCTCCCCCGCCGTGGTGTCCATCGCCGCCACGTCCATCAATCCCTACCGGCTCGCCGACCGGGTGCGTCACGTGGCCGGCTCGGGCTTCTTCATCGACGCCGCGGGGCTGATCCTCACCAACGCCCACGTCGTGTACAACCGCCAGTCGATCCGGGTGACGCTCGACGACGGCACCGACGTCGCGGCCGAGCTCGTCGGCGCCGATCCGATCTTCGACGTCGCGGTGGTGCGGATCCCGAAACCGTCGGATGGGACGTTGCCAACCATCGCGCTCGGCGACTCGGATCGAGTCCGGGTCGGGGAAGACGTCGTCGCCATCGGGAACCCGCTCGGGCTCGACCAGACACTGACGCGCGGGGTCGTGTCCGCGATCAACCGCATCCTGCCCGAGACACCCTGTCGCTGTTCGAGGCCCTGATCCAGACCGACACCCCCATCAATCCCGGAAACTCCGGAGGGCCGCTCCTGAACCGGTGTGGGAGGTCGTCGGCATCACGACGTCCCTGATCGCGGATGCTCAGAACATCAGCTTCGCGGTTCCGATCAACCTCGCCAAGGCGGTTCTTCCCGCCCTCCTGGAGCGGGGCCGGGTCGTGCGCCCTGGATCGGCTTCCACGGCCAGCTGGTGGATGACGCGGTCCGGGACCTCTTGCGGATCCCTCTCGTGGAGGGCCTGCTGGTCGAGGTCATCGAGCCCGGCAGCCCCGCGGAGCGGGCGGGTCTCCGTGGAGGTCAGCCTCGAGATCGCCATCAGTGGCCGGGAGTTCCTCTTCGGAGGGGACATCGTCACGACGATGAACGGGACGCGATTGAACTCCGAGGAGCGACTCCTGAGGCCATGCGCGCGGCGGCGGTCGGTGACACGCTGCGACTCACCGTGTACCGACGGGGACGTACATGGACCTCGAGTACGTGCTCCCCGAGCGGCCGCTCCTCCCCGGCGACCTCCCGGTCAGTCGATGCTCGTCCCTCCGGCGCGCCGCGACGCCGCCCGGCACGTCCGTGGCGCCCTCCGTGCGGCGGCGTGCGTCTTCAAAGCGCTCAACCCAACCAGCCGGCCCGGGACCGCATGGTACCGGGCAGCAGTCCGGCACGTCCCCAGGGTCAGTGACGCGATCGCGTTTTAACGACTCCTCGCGCGTGGCGCGGATGGGAAGCCGCGCACGGTCAGGAGACGGAAATACTAGAAGAACGACGACTTGAACTGAGTGGTCGTCGAGCCGCATCCTCGTACGGAGCCGGCGGACGTAGGGCGATGCGCGCCATTCATGCGATGTCGACGCTGATCGCTCTCACGCTGTGCGCATCGCCGGCGGCGGCCCAGATCGCAATCGAGAAACCTCCGGACACGACACCGGCGCCATCGAAGTTCCGGTCCGCGGACGACGGATGGCTCGATGTGAGCGGCTTCCTCGACGAGATTTATGGATTTCTTCCTGTCGTCATTCCGATCACGGAGCCCGCCGGGTACGGGGCGGCCGGGGGCTGGCTCCTTCCTCAGCCAGCCATTGGGCGACGCGAAGCGCCGAGCTTCGGCCGGCCCGACATCACGCTGGTCGGAGGGCTTGGGACCGAGAATGGCTCGTGGGGCATCCTCGCCGGCGACGTGCGCCACTGGCTCGGCGATCGCTTGAGACGCAAGCCGGTCTCACCCATCTCTCCGCGAACCTCGACTTTCATGGAATCGGTCGGGACAGCCGCCTGGACAAGGACCCGCTTCGGTACAACCTCGAGCTGACCGGCGGAGTCCTGCGCGCCAAGTACCGCCTGGGCGAGTCAACCGCCTGGGTAGGCTCTCGGTTATGCTTTCGCCACGACGCGTGTCACGTTCGAGGCGCCGGCCGGCACGCCGGGGTTGCCGGATTTCCGGCGCGACTCGAAGGTGGGCGGCCTGACGCCCTCTTTCACCTATGACTCCCGAGACAACCTGTTCACGCCGCTTCGCGGCACGTTCGTCGAGGTCGTGGTCGGCGTGTTCGGCCCGGGCACTAGGCGGGGACGACGACTTCCAGCGCATACAACTCATCGCGATGCAGTTCGTCCCGCTGTCCCGCACGCTGTACCTCGGACTTCGTGGCGACGCGCGCGGCCACCTTCGGCGACACGCCCTTCTATCTGCAGCCGTTCATAAGCCTGCGCGGCGCGCCGATCATGCGCCACCAGGGCGAGCAGGTGGCGCAGATCGAGGCCGAGCTCCGCTGGCAGTTTTGGAACCGCTTCAGCGTGGTCGGCTTCGCCGGAGCCGGTGCAGCCTGGAACGATTTCGAACGTCTGCACAACACCCAGACGATCGTCACCGGCGGGTTCGGGTTCCGCTACGAGATCGCGCGCAAGTACGGCATCCAGATGGGCCTGATATCGCCTTGCCCGGACAACGCAGCGGTGTACGTCCAAGTCGAGTGGCGCCTGGCCCGACCAGTGACCGCCGTGCAGCCGTTGACGCGGCCACGCCGGCTTACTTGGGCAGCGCGTAAAGCGCGTACATCCCGGTCAGGATCTTGCTCGCCTCGGCCCGAGGCGGTGTTTGACGAAGGCCAGAGCGGGGCCGAATGCTCCGCCTGGCGCTCGGGCCCGATTTCCGATAGAGGTCGCTCACGACCATCCCAACCCCGGGCCTCGAGAAGATCGGGGACGCGTGCCGTTTCGCCCGCCTGCCGCGGTGGCAGTCGTCGCCCGCGCCTTGGAGCTTCCCGCCCGAGGCCGGGCCTCGCGTCGGCCTCGAGCTCAGTCCCCGACCCCGGCGCGCCAGGCTCTACGACGGGGATGAGGGCCGATGAGCACTAGGTCCGAACTGGCCGTTCCCCAGCCACGCTGACACCTCCGCGGCGCGCGCGGTGGAGCTGACCGGGAACGTTGTCCCGGTGGCTGTTGGAGCACCGGGTGCAGCCCGCGGGTCCGGAGGCCGACGAGAGCCACGCCAAGCCGCACGCGTGGTGGAACGTGATGTGGTCTGACCGGGGTGGACTACTTCTCCACCCTGGCCTACCTGCCCGGCATCGCGGCCCTGGCCGCCGGCGCGCTGTCGCCGCTGGCGACGCTGCTGATCGTCGCACTCACGCTGCTGGGCATGCTGCCGATGTACCGGCGGGTGGCCAGGGAGAGCCCGCACGGGCAGGGCTCCGTGGCGATGCTGAGAACCTGCTGCCGTTCTGGCGCGGCAAGCTGTTCGTCCTGGTCCTGCTCGGCTTCGTCGCCACCTCCTGGATCATCACGATCACCCTGTCGGCGGCCGACGCCTCGCGTCCACCTGCTCGAGAACCCGCTCGCCCCGGGCTTCCTGCACGGCCACGCGGTGCTGATCACGGTCGGCGCTGCTGCTGGTCCTGGGCGGAGTATTCCTGCTCGGGCTTCAGCGAGGCGGTCGGCGTCGCCATCCCGCTGGTGGCGGTCTTCCTCGGCCTCAACGCGGTCGTCGTCGTGGTCGGCCGTCGAGCGGATCTTCACCTCAGCCCGCTGACGCGCTCCGGCCGTGGACCGACATGCTCACCGAGCGGGCGGCCGGGCTGGCAGATCCATCGGCCCCGCCGTGCCCGCGCTTCCCGCTGCTCGTGCTGGGCCTGTCCGGGTTTCGAGACCGGGGTGAGCATGATGCCGCTGGTCGCGGCCAGCGGCACCGACGCCGACGCAGCGGCTGCGGCTCGCGGATCCGCAACACCCGCAAGCTGCTCACCGCCGCGGCGCGCTGATCATGAGCGTCTATCTGATCGCCACCAGCTTCGTCGACCACCGTGCTCGATCCCGGCCGAGGAGTTCGAGCCCGGGCGGCGAGGCCAACGGTCGGGCCCTGGCCTACCTGGCCCACCGAGTACCTGGGCGAGGCGTTCGGGACCGCGTACGACATGAGCACGATCCTGATCCTGTGGTTCGCCGGCGTCTCGCGCCATGGCCGGTCTGATCAACATCGTGCCCCGGTATCTGCCCGCCGTACGGCATGGCGCCGGAGTGGGCCCGCGCCGTCCGCGCCCGTCGTTTTGGTCTACACGCTGACCAGCATCGGCGTCACCATCGCCTTCGACGCGGACGTCGACGCCCAGGCCGGCGCCTACGCCACCGGCATCCTGGCGATGATGGTCTCCGGCGCCGTCGCGGTGACTATCTCCGCCGCCCGCCGCCGGCAGCGCCTGCGCCACCGTCGGGTTCGCGGTCCTGACCGCTGTTGCTGCTGCTACGCCCTGGTCGAGAACATCCGCGAGAAGCCTGACGGCATCACCATCTCCGGCCTGTTCATCGCCGGGCATCATCGTCGTCTCGCTCATCTCCCGCGTCTCCCGCACCACCGAGCTGCGCGCCGAGCGCATCGAGTTCGACGACGCTGCCCGCCGGTTCGTCACCGACTCCCTCGCCCACGACGGGGCACCTCAACATCATCGCCAACCAGCGGCAGGCCGGCGACGCCGCCGAGTACGCCGCCAAGGAGACCGAGCAGCGCGGCGATGAACCCGGTGCCCGGCCGCGCCGACGTGCTGTTCCTGGAGATCGACGTCATCGACCCGTCCGGATTCAGCGACGTCCTGACCGTGCGGGCGTGCAGGTCGACGGCTACCGGATCCTGCGGGCGAACAGCCCGGCGGTCCCCAACGCCATCGCCGCGATCCTGCTCGCGCTGCGCGACGCGACCGGCGTCCGGCCGCACTGCCTACTTCGAGTGGGCCGAGGGCGACCCGCTCGGTCATCTGTTCCGCTACCTGCTCTTCGGCCGCGGCGACACCGCCCCGGTCGTGCGGGAGATCATCCGCCGGAGCGAGCCGGACCCGGCCGCGCCGTCCCGGCATTCACGTTGGTGGCTGAGGGGTCGAGCGTTACCCGCCCATCCCACGTCGGCGTGCGCATTGGGTCCTCAGGTTCCGGGGTTCTGCACTTCGGAAAACTGGCCGAGTAGTGCGTCGGAAGCTCGCGCGACGAAAGAAAAGCGCCAGAGGAGCCTATGGCCGGTTACACCAAGAAGTCGGCTGCCGTGCGTGTTGGACCGACGGTATCTAGCGGGGCCTTGCAGGGGTGAGGTACTGGAGCCCAGAACCATCCGGGAGCGCCCATAAGGTGATCGGTAACTTGCTCTAGGTCGGATAGATAGGGTTCGTCCCGTGAGTCTTGGCGTCTTTGGGTCTGCGCGACGGTCCTGTCTGGCCGGCGTGATGGGCTTTTCGCGAGAATCGCACCCTCAAGACAGCGGGAAGGATGGTGACCGTGCCCGGATCGCAAGCCGCGTGTTGCTGATGGGGCAGGGTTGGCGGGCGCCGGAGACCGCCCATGCGGCGTGGTGTCCGGGGTCTTGCGCACTTCGATATGGGGCGTCGTCACTGGTCCGCTCATGACGAAGCAGACCCACGGCGACCCGATCAGCAGGTACACCGCGAGGAAGAAGAGGGTGGTGATCAGGCCCAGCTTGTAGAGCTCGGGCTGCGTGAGGTAGCCGCTCGCCGCGAAGATGATGTTCTGGCTGCCGCCCTGCGGCGTGATCACCGAGAAGTAACTGCTCGCGAAGAGCAGGCCGAAGGACATCAGCGGCACGGGTACCCCGCCGCGCGTGCCGACGTCGAGGAAGACGCCGAACAACGCCAGCACCTGCGAGGTCTGGCTCACGAACAGGTAGTGGATGACGACGTAGAGCGCGATCAGGGTCACGTACAGGGTCGTCCAGGACAGGCCGCCCAAAGCCCGCGGCGAGGCGCTCGCCGACGTAGCCCATGAAGCCGAGTTCGTTCAGCTGCGCGCTCATGGCGAAGAGCACTGCGAGCCAGAGGAAGGTCGCCAGCGTGTCGCCCTGCTTGGTGATGTCGTCGAGCGTGATCACGCCCAGGAACAGCAGCACGCCGAAGCCCATGAACGCGACGCTGGTCGTGTTGAGGTTCAGCTTGTGACCGAACACCCAGCCGGCGACCATCAACACGAAGGTTGCGGCCGTGATCCACTCGTCGCGCGACAGCGTCCCCATGCCGGCGAGTTCCTTGCGCGCCGCCGCGGGGGCCTCGGGGGTCTTGCCCACGCGCGGCGGGAAGAGCTTCGCGACGAGCAGGGGCAGCAGCCCGATCGCGATCAGCGAGGGCACCGAAGAGGCGAGCAACCACTTCCCGAACTCGATCTCGAGCCCGGCCTTCTGCACGATCTGCACGCCGATCGGGCTGGCACGAGGTGGCCGTCATCCAGAGCGCGGAGGAGACCGCGAGGCCCGCCATCGCGCAGAACATGAGGTAGCCGCCCAGCCGCCGGCCTCGGGGTCCTCGGCTTGGAGCCCGCGCCCTTGGCCACGGACAGGACGATCGGGAAGAGCACGCCGCCGCGCGCCGTGTTGCTGTGGGAAGGCCGGCGCGATGGCCGCGTCGGTGAGCACGATGCCGTAGGCCAGCCCGAGCGAGGAGCCGCCGAAGCGGCTCACCATGAAGAGGCTGATCCGCCGGCCGAGCCCCGACTTCACCACGGCCTGCGCGACGATGAACGCGATCACCACGAGCAGCACGCTCGAGTTGGCGAAGCCCGAGTAGGCCTGTGCCGGCGTGATCGTCTCGGTGAGCACAACCGCGCCCACGGCGAGCATCGAGGCCGTGAGCAGCGGAACGCGCCGAGCAGCACCGACGCGATGGCCGCGGCGAAGACCGCGAACAGATGCCAGGCCGGCGCGGTGAGCCCGGCCGGAATGGGAGGAACCAGATCGCGATCGCGATCGCGAACGGCGTCGCTCGCTTCAGGCGCAGTCCAGTGCTCATCTGGGCGAGCCTCCCGCCCCGGGGCCTGGCCGAACGCGACCCTTCAAGTCGACGGCGCGCCCTGGATCGAGCCGTCCTCGGTCTCCATCACCCACTGCCAGGAGAACTCATAGGAGCCTGTCGCGCCGGCATACCGCCCCGTGCCGCCGAGGATCGTGCCCGTGATGTGGTTCCGCGTCCGCAGTGCCTTCGCCCTGGAGTTCAGAGAACACCTGGTCACCACGTTCGTCCGTCCAGACGCTGCGGCCCTGGAGCCCCGTGGCGCTGTCGACGAGTCCGATCACCTCGGACCGGAAGCCCACGCCGGGGCGCTGCGGGCCCGCGAGCAGCATCGTGCCTCGCAGGTCGAGGATCGAGCCACGGCGATCCGCGCCGAGGGAGATCGTCCGGCGGCTGCCGGCGGCGTTCCACGAGCCTCCGAATTCCAGCCACTCACCGGCCGCTCCCTGCGGTTTCGGCGACTCCGTCGCTGGTCCGCAGGCCGTCGCTGCAAGGGCCAGGGCGAGCAGTGCGTGACGCCACGACACGCCGCCGGGAAGCCCTCGATCGTGCCGCCGTGTCCGTGTGCGCAAGCCCATGGTTCGCTCAGGTGGTTGATGGCCCTGCCGGCCACTGGCGATGGGGTTGCGGAGTCCGATACCCAGGTGCGGCGCGAACTCCTTGACGCCGTGGGATCGCGCATTCCGTGTTCATGTCGTTTCCGGGATCGGGGACGCCAACGCCGCGTCGCCGGATGGTTGGAAGGTGTCAGGGTTCCCGTGCCACGGGAGAACGGTGCCCTCACGCGAGCAGCAGGATGGTGCCCCGTGATCGTGAGCAGGAATGGAGGCGCTCCAGCATGTTTCTGGTCTCCCGCCACCGGCCTGGAGCGCCGGGGCCCGCAGTTTAGACGCGGCGGAGCGGCCCGGCGCGACGCAGCGCGCCGCGGAGTCACGTTTATGGCTTCCACACTGCCGGCAGGGCACCCAGTAATGTGCGTAGGGCGGTCGCAAGCTGGGCTCGTGAAGCCGGCAACCTGGGGCGCTGTCTCGACCCCGCATCGCTGCGATTCGAGTGCGCCCTGTTTGCGAATCCGGACGCATTTGCCGGCGGGCCTCTAGCACTGACTGGGTGTGTCTGTGTTCTGTGCGGCAGGTTCACGACGGCAACGAAGCGAAGTGCAAGTCCGGTAAGAAAAGCGCCAGAGGGAGCCTGTAAGCCGATATCGACGATGTGGTCCGATTTCCTATACAGGTTGCGAACTTACGCCCAATAGCGCCTATCGACAGTACAGGCTCCTCTCATATAGGCTACGAGCCTCCCAACCCGAGCCGCTGGTCCAAATCGCGGGCGGTGGATGCTGCGGCTCGACGGTGGGGCCAGCACCGGCGTGGCCGCGTCCCGGCGACGGCTCAAAGCGCAGCGACTCCCCGAGGAGCTTGGCGAGGTCTCCGCCGCTTCGCTTGCCGACGAAGTCGGTCAGCACGGGGATCGCCTTCTTTGACCGCGTCGCCCTTTTGAGCCCCAGCTTCCTGAACGACCGGGTGACGGCCAGCACGCCAGGTCCCCGATGCCCTCCTTGCCCACCTCCGCCTGGCCGATGGCAGCGGCGCCGGCCGCCCTTGCCATCGAGCGCGGAGCTGCGCCGCCGCCAGCAGCTTGTCCATGTCGGGGACGGCGCTCGCGACCTGCTCAAAGTTCTCGGGCGTCATCCGACTCTTGGCCAGACGGGAAGAGCGACCCCGCCGCCCCCTCAGCCTGCTTTCGCCGTGCCCCCCGATCTCTGGCCAGTTGGCTCACGAGTGCCCGGAGCCGCCCCCACCGGCCGGCGCGTTGCCCGGGCCAGCGTGGACCCCGGAACCAGACCGCCGCCGCGCCATGATCAAAACGGTCCAGCATACGGCTCTGCTTCATGCTCGCTTCATCCCTCTTGGGGTGCCCGAAGATCGGCCTCCGTGGTCACGTCGAACTCGTTTGTCAAGGCACGCCCGCGCGGCTTGCACCCTCGAAGCCGAGCGGACGTCATCGCCGGAACGTAGGAGTGTGCCGGCCACCTTACCAGGAGCACCAGCGTATCGTGCAGGCGATCGTGTAGCCCGATCCGGACCAGGTGGAGCAGGTCTGGCGCGACCACGTTCTAATGATCTCCACGATCTGCTCGCTGCGCGATGGCAGCAAGGAGGAAGCTCGCGTGGTATGCCGCCTCCCGCGCGTATCGGCGTCAGGCCACGGTGGTGGGCCTGTCCAAGTTTGGAATCGAGGAGCTGGACGAGCTCATTCGGCATCACCAACGCTGAACGCCATCGGGGACACTCACCCCACTCCGGTTAACCGACCGCGGGTGGTTGAGAAGCGTTCATCGGGTCAGTCAACCTCAACCATAACTGCGAGGGGTAATGCGCGCCATCGTGGCCACCGTGGCTACCGGAAATTCTCCCATGGCGGTTTCGTTCGAGAGCATCAGGGCATCAGTCCCATCCCAGACCGCATTCGCCACATCCGACGCCTCAGCGCGAGTGGGCCGGGGACTGGAGATCATCGATTGCAACATCTGCGTTGCCGTAATCACCATCTTGCCCTTCTGCATCGCCCTTTCAATGATGCGCTTCTGGTAGACCGGAACCAGTTCGACACTTGTCTCCACGCCGAGATCACCACGCGCCACCATCACGGCGTCGGCCGCGTCGATGATCTCGTCCAGGTGATCAATCGCCTCAGCCTTCTCGGATCTTGGCAACCAGCGGCGCGTGGCCGCCGGCGTCCCGGATCAGGTTCTTTGCTTCGACGCAATCTTCGGCTCGGCGCACAAACGAAAGGGCGATGTAGTCCGCCTCCTGTTTCACGGCTTCATTGCAGGTCGCTGCGGTCTTTCTCGGTCAGCGAGGCGATGGGCAGCGACACTCCGGCAGGTTGATACCCTTACGTTCACCCAGGGTGCCACCATTGAGCACGCGAAGTACGAGATCGGTCTTCGTAGCGCTCTCGGCCTGCAATTCGATGGCCCCATCGTCAGCCGAGCAATAGACGTGCACCTCGAGGAACCACCAGCGCCAGATCGGGATAGTTGGTTGAGACTTCGTTATCGTCCCCCTCGACGTCCCGGGTGGTGATCGTGAACAGAGCGCCGGCCTGCAGTTTTACCGGTTGGCCATTCTTCAAGCCTCGGGTGCGAATCTTTGGACCCGACAGATCAACCAGCACGGCCAGCGGGCAATTCAGGCGTTTCGCGACCGCGCGGACCGCCTTAATGTCATCGGCCTTTTCTGCGGGCGTGCCATGCGACATGTTTACGCGTACGCCGTTTACGCCAGCCTCAAGCAACGCTTCCAGGACATCTACATCACGTGATGCCGGGCCCAGCGTAGCTAGAATCTTCGCTCTTCTCATGGACTGATCCTATTCTAATAAATGCCCGGCAGCAACGCTGGCACGCGCCTGGCGTACGCTTCCAAATTCCGGGCCAAATTGTTCACGCAAAAGCTTTTCTTCGCTGCGCACTCGAATGATGGTGCCGACTAAAAACCGCGATCGCCGCACACACGTTGAACCAATAGCTGATAGCCAGGCCTGTAGCCAGCAGCATGCCGAACATTCCATGTAGATGGGATGACGCACAAATCGGTAAGGACCACGAGTGGCAAGCTGATGGCCTTCAACCAGACGAGCAGTGATGCTCCACTCTTTACCGAGAGTTTGCACGGCCGCCATCACCATTCCCACCGACAGGCAGGCAATGACAACTGCTGAAAACCGCTATGACGATCTCCATTGTGTGATTGAATTGGGCGATCGGCGAAAACGCCGGCCGGCGAATGGACCAAACGATGGCGTAGGAGAGACACTGCAGAACTACTCCAGGAATCGACGCACTCTCTCGTTTCTTCTCCGGGGCTGCCGCGGCTTGCTTGCGAAAGAAGAATACTCCGGCAAATACGAACCAGCAGATCATTACCAGTGCAGAAACCAGCCGTAGGGATAAACTGTAGGGTCATATCAGCTCAGTTTGCTTGCCGGCTGGACCTGACCCGCATCGCCTGGGGCCGGGAAACGCGCTTCAAGACTCCGGCGTCGTGCCTTCCCATCAGGGTACCGTTGACGCTCATCACTACCCCCAGCAACATGTATACTGGGCCAGCCAGGCCGCTGTACCGTCCGCCAAAATAAGCCAAAGCCATCGAGATCAATCCGATACTACAATTGAGAGCCGCCTCTTGCATGCTGTTTCGCGTATCAAAGACCTCCAGGTCATTCAGCTGCAGTTGAGTCCGTCTGCGGAAGGCGTGCCAGTAAAGCAAAATAAAAACGGCGAAGATGGATACATACCCGATTCCGAAGACGATCATCAACTGTTGCAGTTCACCCCCTCGACCATGACTTCGACATTTCCGTTCGGCAACCGCACTTCTCCGTGGCCGCCGGTAACCACATTAACCAGATAGGAAAAGAGAAATTTGAGAGGAATAGACGTAAAAGAGCACGACGAACAGCAACACGGCGTTGAGCATGACCGCGATGTTGTCTTGCAATCCATAACGTCGAAAGTATTTGTACTGATTGAACCAGACGAAGAACAGCAGCGCGAAACCGTGATCCGCAAAGGCGCCAAAGCCGCGCATTGCCAGTGATAATTCGGTGAAAGTCTTTGGCACCTCGAGCGAAGCGACGAGGAGGGTCACGGCAAAGGCAAAACTGCATCGCTGAGCCCTTCGATGCGTGAAATTTCCTGGCCGCGCCAACGAAAGTCTGCTCGCCGCCCAATATCGTTGGCCATCAATTCTTCGCGAATCAAGATTGCTCTCCCAGGAAGTTCGAGGTTCCCAATGCCGGCAAACCTATTGACGAATCAAGATCGGTTCAGTTAGCAGCCTTGGCAGCCAGTGAGGTTTGAATGATCTCTTCCAGTTGCTGATCTACTGAGTTCATCGTAGCCTACAAGCGTTTCACCAGCCGGCCCTGTCGATCCAGAACTATGGTAAGCGGAATCGCATCTTCATCGCCGGTGTAGAGCTCTGCTAACCTGGGAGTCCGGCACACCCAGTTGATACTTGATATGAAACTCCCTGGCAAAGGCCGGGACTTTATCGAGATCACCGCGTCCGCCAACGTTTAGGCCGATCACTTGCAGCCCTTGTTCCCCGTAGCGTTGCTGAAGTTCGACCAGATGAGGAATGCTATCCCGGCACGGCTCACACCAGGTCGCATAAAAATCGAGAATTAGTACCTTGTTCTGATAGTCAGACAGTCGCACATGCTGGTCGCCGGCGATTGTCCAACCCACATCTGCGTGAGCACCTTTCGCAGGAGGAATCCGGATAACTGGTTGGTGGTGGCGCAGAAACGACCGGAAGCGCCCGGTTCTGGAATCGCCTGCAGGTGTGTGACAACCAGCCAGAGATAGTAAATAGACGACGAGTAGAAGAACTATCCGAGCCGTTGAGTTGCCAGACATCGATCTCTTCAATTGAGGCAGCATTGCCCGAGTATTCTACACGACTCGTGACGGGATTCCGTGTGTCACTGATCCTCGTCCCCGGCAGCCGTCGTCCCGGTGGTGGATTCATCCCGGTCGGGAATCGTTGCCGCTTCGCCGGGAACACTGTATTCATCGTTGACCCAACGGCTCAGATCAATCAGCTTGCAGTGTTCGGAACAGAAGGGACGGTATGGATTGTCCTGCCACTCAACGGGCTTGCCGCAATTTGGACACTTCATGAAAACAGTCTAATCGTCGCCGCTCATGGGATGCAGTTTTCGGCGGGGCCAGCAATTTGGGTCGCCTAACAGGGATTGCTTCGTCTGACGAAGTCGATGGTACCTTCACGGCGCATGACGTTCAAGCGGCCGGCTACACCGACGCGCGCGGTAGCCGGCCATTGGCCAAATTTTGCGGCGCCGCAAAGTGGATCGAGCAAAAACACCATCCATGTGCCCCTCCTCAACGCGCGTGGGGAATTCTGACCAGCAAACTCTCCTGACGAGCCAACTTAGGTTGAAAGCAATAATAACCGGCCGGCGTTCCGCATTTCGAGGCGTTGACCGGGCCGGCGGAAAAGTGTCACTATTAGGTAGCCCGTCCTCAGTCATTCCCCGTTTGAAACACCCCCGTTTGGAATTTGCAATAATCGTGGTAGCAAGCAGAACCTTATGAATGGAAATTTTCACGTTCTAGTGGTTGATGACGATCCCGACAAACGCAATCTATTGAAGGTTGCCCTGGCTATGGAGGGTTACCATGTACGTACCTCCAACAACGGACAAGAAGCACTCTTAGCGATTGAATCCTATCAACCCGATCTAATCATCACCGACGTCATGATGCCCGAACTGAACGGCTATGAACTGGCAAGAGAGTGCGCGAAAATCCTAACACCAGATTCATTCCGATTATCCTGCAATCGGCCACCCGTATCGAAGCCGAAGACGTTCGCCTCGGGCAGCTGTTGGCGCCCTCGGATTCATCACCGACCCTACCGATCTGGACTTGCTGCTTTCTCGCACGCGTACCTTGCTCGACTTCAAATCCTATCTCGATGCATGTGAAGAAGCGGCGTTCACGGATCATCTGACCGGCCTCGCGAATCGGCGCCACTTCGAACGCCAGCTCAGTCGCGAAATTGCCCGCACCAGCATGAATACAGCCATCCCTTCTGCCTCCTGTTGCTTGATATCGACGACTTCAAGAGAGTGAATGACTCTTTTGGCCATGAAGCCGGTGATGAAGCGATTAGGCGTCTGGCAAAGACCCTGCAAGAAGGCATTCGTGGCATCGACCTTGCAGCGCGGATTGGCGGTGATATGAGTTTAGCCGTGATCCTGACAGAGACGGATGCTCAACCCGAGGCCTGGAGGTTGCGGGAGAGACTAAGGCAGGCAGTAGCGGCTGCGGAGATTCGTATGGTGGGTACGATCAGCGCCAGTTTTGGCGTTGCCGAATCACCGTCCTGCGCGCAAACTACCACTGAATTGCAAGTTTGTGCGGATGCCGCGTTGTATGAAGCCAAGCTTGCCAGGGCCGCGACCGAGTAGTACTGGGGCAAGTGGTCCGGTCGAACTCAGCGCGGGTTGCGGACGTACAGTGAGGCGGTGTCAGGTGTCAGGTGTCGGGTGTCAGGTGTCAGGGTGACAGGTGACAGGTGTCAGGTGTCGGTGCCGGCGGCAGGCGGTGTCTGCGCGTCACGTGGTCAGCATACAGGTGAAGGCTTGTTGAGGTATCCCCGAATGCCCTTCACCGATACCCAGTACCAGCACCCGGTACCCGACACCCGACATCCGACACCCGATACCCGGTACCCGATACCCGGCACTTTCTTTCTTTCATCGAAGAACGCTAATGGCTGACTATACAAGAGAAGCTCGACGAGTTACACCAGGCAGCGCGCCGCAAAGTGCGCGAGCTGGATGAGAAATTCGCGATCAAAGACCTCGTAGAAGAAGGAACGCGAGCTCGCTACGAAAGCTGCGAAGATCGGGGCCGACACGGTCGTGAGTGGTGCCGAGCGCCTCCGCGCTGGGGCCGAGCGACTGGCCGATCGACGGACGGGTCGGGAAACCACTGAGCGCGGTTTGCCCGCGACGCAACCGGGGGCACGCAAGGCCTGGTGAAGTCCTTCGTGAGCGTGGCCGCGCGATGGCACCGCCAGGCAAAAAGGCGGGCTCTGTTTTTGACGATGTGCCAAGGCGTATTACAAGGGAGCCTCGCAGGTCTGCATGACACCAGCGCGAAAATGACACGCGCTTCCGCAGCCGCCACCGCCGGCGTGATTGAAGGCTCGTGATTGGATCAAGGCAAATCCCGGCAAAGCGGCCCGTCGTCTCCTTCTCGTTAGTGATGGGCGTGCGTTTTGCGGGGCTTCCTTCCCGGGTATTGACGGAGTGTTGTTAGCGAGGCTCTCATCCCCACTGGCTCACGCATTCCGCGCTGCTGCCTGTTTATGGCGCTGCGCCAAGGCCAGCGAAGGAGTTTGACAGCTACCTGCGCAATCAGGGAGGAGTTGATTAGTCGTGGCCAGCTGGGCGACGCCAGTGCAGAAGCGTATCGAGTTTGAACGCAGCATAGCCAAGTATGTCCGGCGCACCACTACTGGGTGCTTTCGGGTTGCTGCCGCAGGCGCCGCAATGTTCGCGCAGATTGTGCAACCCGGCCGCATCACCGGCGCCCCAATCGGCGCGGCTGTTGGGCGGCAATCCATTTCTCGATGGCGTGTGGTTGTTCGCAAATGGGGTGATCTGTCTGCTCATCAGGGGCTACAAGTTTTCATGATTACTGGCCAACCGGGAAGAAGTAAGAACCGCGTCGTGCGCGAAATCAAAGGTCCTGCTGCCTGCCAGCGTAAGCGCGTGGTTGTTTGGACTGCGGCGCCTTGGCGCCGCACTCAGCTCTCAGCTCTGCAAACCTCTGCACCACGTAATAGTGATCGGAAACCTGGCCAGAGCGAAGGGGGCGAAGACAATCAACGTGAGGATCATGATCCCGAAGACGTGCGCGGCCAGTGGTTCCATCTCCGCCCGGGCTGTGGGTGCCGCACACGCCCCGAGACATCACGGCCAGCAGTACTGACGCCACCAGAAATCCGCTTGGGCTGCCCGTGCCAGGAACCAACACCAACAGCGGCGCTAGCACTGCCATCGCAATCACAAAGGCTGTTCGGCCCAATCCATTTTGTGCGCTGGCCGGCCAAACAAAGCAAAAGTGCCGTGCCCGCCGTCCAACTGGCCCACCGGCATCAGGTTCAAGCTGGTGCGATCGGTAGCCCCAGCCAGACGCAGCCAGGTAAAAGGATTCGCGACTGCGTTGTCGAGTCTGACCACGGAAAACGCGGGCCAGCAAGCAGAAAATAGCAGCGGGTCGTTATAGGTGATGGCGTGATCCGGAATAGTTGGCGCCTGCTGCAAAACCAGGATGCCCGCCAACGCCACCGGCAACGGCTCGCCACTGCGAACCCGGCCAGCGGCCCGGCCGAGGCCGATATCGAACAACGCGCGCCGGGAAGGGATCTGCGACTTGATCTTGAGTGAAGCCCCAAACGTCCCAGCCACAAACAAGGGTGGCGCCGGAACGAAAAAGAGGGCAAAGTTGCGAACACCCCATAACGCCGGCACGCAATGTGGTGCAGCCGCATCTCGCTCGAGCCAGCAGAATCGCCAGCAACGCACGCCGAGGAACGATAGACCCTGCAAGACCGATCGCCGGGTGGTGAATCGCGTAACCTATCAACTGGGCCACGCACTTCACGTAGTACTCGGGTACGGCGTAGAAAAAATAATCCGGTCCTGGTTTGCTGGATCGGGCATGGCCACTTCGAGTTCCCTGGAATCGACGGCCCCCAGCACGCCGGCTCAATGTTGTGGTGTTGCAAGAGCGGTTAGAACAAAAAGAGAAGCGAATGCCGGATCACTCCGGACGCTGTCGGTCGCCAGGCGTACGGCGGCGTGATAAAGCCGCAGGGTCGATATAGGTGGGTATTGCTTGAACCGATTCCGCCATAGTTACCATTAGAGCCCGCAAACTCGGCTGACGAATGGCGCCCGCAGTCTTTCGCTCAGAGCACTCAAAGGCTAGAGTCTGGATGCCTGTCTGCACTCAGCCTCTAGCCTTCGGGAAACCTGCCGCGCTTGTCTGTCTTGCTTTCCTAGATCCTCGGAAAACCAAAGTCACAGACTAAAGGTCTGTGCTACTCATCTCGCCGAGCTCGCATCGTTGCCGCCGTGCTCGTCTCCGTCATCGTGTCCCTGCAATTCTTTGCCGGGCTTGAAGCGGAATCGTCTTCCCGGAAGGAATCGCGACCTCCTCACCGGTGCGCGGATTGCGGCCCACGCCCCGCTTCCGGGGCTTGACGACGAAAGACTCAAAACCACGCAATTCGATCCGCTCGCCACGCGTCAGGGCCTCCTTCATCGAGTGAAAGAGGGCGTCCACTGCCGCGACTCGGCTTTTCATCTTTGGTACGCCGGTACGCTCAGCAAGCAATACGTAACG
>ERZ1370068.8905-contig-7722_pt1 | contig 43383 bp, 67 predicted proteins | sample MGYA00561227_ERZ1370068 | MGnify/ENA primary metagenome ERZ1370068 (study PRJEB38410, sample SAMEA6850437) | metagenome | study: Metagenomic assessment of the ecological functions of the soil: analysis of the soil microbiota associated with the... | reverse complement strand
CTGCTACGCATTGCTCGGCTTACCCGGGCGTTGAGCCTGAAGTCGTTTCTCGGCGTTTCTGCTTTGGCTGGCGCTCCGGCGGCAATGGCGGGGCGCGCTGGGCGTGTCGTTGGTGACCGCCGCGGCCTTCGTTCGGCGTGGGTCTGCTGGTCTATGGCCCGACGTACCGGCGGCGTGGTCGCGGCGATGGTCAAGTGCCGTGAGTGGCCGGGCGCAAGCCCAGCAACGCATCGCTGGAAGGGCTTGATCGAGCGGTCGTTGACCAGAAGCTTCACCGGCGCGCCGCTGGCGATTCAATGGGCGTTGGCGCTGCCGCGCACCTGGCCGGCGCCGCCGCGATCGTCCCGGTCACCCTGGCGCGCTTCCGAGGGCGCAGGTGGGACGACAGTTGGCCGCGCCGATGGCGGCGCGCTGCTGGCATCGCCGCTTGATGGAAAAATACCCGGTGGTGGATGTGCTGCCCGGCTCGCGGCCGTCGCGGGTCCCGCTTCAAAGTCCGCTGCTCTGGGTGCCATTCGCCTGCCGTCACGACATCAACGGCCAGCCCAGCAAAAGACCGCCACGATTGGCTCCGTCTACTGCTGGGGCTACTGCTCGCGTGGTCGCGGCTGGTCGGGAATCGGCTGGCGGGGCTGGCCAGTAGTGTCAGGTAGTGCAGGGCAATGCCAACGCCCCAGCGATTGGGTGACGTCACCACGAACAGCAGGCCCACGAGGACGAACGTGGCCATGCCGAGCGCGCGATTGGCCCGAACACCCCGAAGTAGACGAGCACCACCAGAAGACTCAGCGGCAGTCGATCGCCGACGATCGTGAACGCCCACGCGGGCGTCGCCGGGCGTTGGCGCTCTCGGAACACGAGACCGCACGACCTCGCAACGGGGAAGGTGGTGGGCCCATCCCCGAAAACAGATCGACCCTGCCCGCGGTGAGAATACCCGCCTCCGGTCACGCCCCCGTTTCCAGAGCGGTGATGCAACTGGCACGCCTGGCACGCTTCACTTGGCGGGGAATGCGGCTGACCACCTTGCCATGCGCGTCGAGAAACTCGATGCGCGGGCTCGCCGGCGGCGTCGACGGTCAGGCTGAGGCGCGGTCGTCCGTTGGCGCGTCAGACAGCGACACCGTGGCCGATCGGTCGAGTGTCTTTGCCGACGAAGACGCGGCGAGGCGCTCGGCGCGGCGGCGCGCGCCTCTGCTGACTGCCGCTTCCCCGCGCCACCGCGATCCACGATCGCGTTCTGCGGCGTTCAACTGCTCGATCAGCGGCGAGCAGCGTGTACCTGACCGATCCCAGACCTCGAGGCCGCCGAGCGTCGACCGTTGGCCTCGCCGTAATGCAGCCGATCGTCTGATCCTGCTTCAGCTGATCGAAGGTGAGACCCGGCCGACGCCGTGCGAAGCGATCCCGACACCCGGCCGGCGTAGGTGACGCCGCCGCGCTTCGTCGCCCTCGTCGTTGAAGAAGATGATGCCGGCGTAGGGCCGCGGCCGATCGATGGTCTTGCCGTCCATCACGCCCGGATGCATCCGATCCTTGTTCGAAATCACCATGCGCAGCGTGCCGTCACGATCGACGACGTTGATCCGCTCGACGGTGATTTCGCCCTGCGTCTGCGCCGGGCGCTGGCGGAACGCCGCGGTTCCGAGCACCACCAGCAGCAGTGACGATACGACGACATATCCGCGCAACAACATGCGACCTCCCGCGTGTTAAGGTAAGCCTGCTCTCGGAGGGATTATGGCGTATTCACGCCGCCGCTTCCTGCAATGGGCGGCAGCCGTTTCCGCCGCCGGCGTTCCTCGCCGGCTCGGCGCTGCGCCGCGAGCGGCTATCGACCGGAGTTCCTGCCGTCCCAGCGCGAGATCTGGGATCGGCAGACGTGGATGGCGAAGCTCGGTCCGAGCTCACACCGGCAACAAGCGCCCACACCGAGTTCGTCGAGTTTCTCGCCACGACGATGAAGCAGCTCGGCCTCGAGGTGACGCGAGAGCGTTACACTTTTCCGCGGTGGGAAGCGCGGCGCTGGCAGCGTTGCCGTGGCTCCGGCGGACGCCGCGGTGTATCGGCCGGCGGTGACCTCGCACGTTCCCTACTCGGGGCGGACCGATGCGGCTGGCGTCACCGGCGCCCTGGTCTACGCTGGAGCGAACCCCGGATTTGCACTCGACAACCTGCAGGGCAAGATCGCGCTCATCGACCGCCCGGTGAACGCGCGGAAATTTGCCGAGCTGTTTCAGACATGGGGCGTGCATCCGTCCGGCGAGCAGTTTCCGGTCGAGACGCGTCCGGCCCGCGGCCCGGTCGGCGATCTCACGCCCTCCAGAAAGCCGGCGCGCTGGCCGTCATCCTCGCGTGGACCGACATCTCCGACGAAAACGCGGCCGACCAGCTACGCGCCGGTTCTCGCGGCCGCCGCAGAACATTCCCGGCGTATACGTCGGGCGTGAGGACCGGCGCCAGGCTTCGGGCGCTCGCGGCCCACGGCGCGAAGGCGACGGTGGTGCTCGAGGCCGACACGTTCCCGGACACGGCGACCGACACCGTGGTGGCATTGCTGCCGGGCGCGTCGAACGACGAAGCGATCATCCTGAACACCCATACGGACGGTCCTAACGCCACGGAGGAGAACGGCGCGCTCGGCCTGGTCGCGCTCGCGAAGCTCACTCTCGAAGATCTCGCGGGCCGATCGGCGTCGGACGCTGGTGTTCCCGATGACCACCGGCCATTTTGCCGGACCGTGGGTGCCGTCGATTCGCGGATTCATCCAGAAGCACCCCGACCTGATCAAGAAGACCGTCAGCCGCGGTGACGGTCGAACACCTCGGCTGCCGGGAATGGCTCGACGAGGTCGCCGCGTCGGGCGCGATTCGATACCGGGACACCGGCAGGATGGAGTGGAGCGTCGCCATCACCCCGTCGAAACCGATGGCCGGCCTCCTTGTCGACGCGATTCAGGGCAGCCGCGATCGAGCCGGTGTCGTGAATCCCGTGAAGGGCGGATTTCTCGGCGCAGGATCGAGCCTGTCGCGCGCCGGGATACCCACCATCGGATACATTTCGCAGCCCAACTACCTGCTCGCGCAGGGGCCGGCCGATGGATGCATCGAGAAACTGAGTCCCGACCTGATGTACAGCCAGATCGGGAAGTGTTTTGCGAAGCTGGTGCATCGAATCGACGGGCTAACGGCCGCGGAGCTCGAAGGGCGTGACGGGCGGCGTGGCTCGCGCTTGTCCTTTCGGTGGGCGCAGTGGCGCAGCCCACGGGCAGGCAGCCCCCGACGCGATCGGCCGAAGACGTCGTCATGGGCGGCGTGGAATCGGCGCGCAAACTGCTGGCGGGAGCTGACGTGAACGCCAAGGACAAGGACGGCGTCAGCGCTGCTGATGCGCGCGGCGTCGGCCGGGCGCGCGGACATCGGTCCGGCTGCTGCTGTCGAAAGGCGCGGACGCGGCGCGAAAACCAGCGGTGGCGTCAACGCGCTCGATGATGGCCTGCGTCGGCGGCTACGACGAGGCGGCAGCCGGACTCATCGCCGCCAAGGCCGACGTCCGCGCCAGCGACAACCGTCAGCCGGACGGCGCTGATGGCGGCGGCGTCCAGCGGGAGCCGGGTGATGGTCGACGCGCTCGTGAAGCGCCGGCGCTGACGTCGCCGCGGCCGACGTGTCGGGATCAACTGCGCTGACCTACGCCGCGGCGGAAGGTCAGCCGCCGAGGCGGCGGCCATCCTGCAGCAGCGCGGGGCTAGGCCGTCGAACATGGAGAGATGATCCCCGCGGCGGGCCGCTGCAACGCGTCCGTCGTGCAGCAGTCGTTCTGTCGCCCTCCGGCATGAACGTCAACATCGTCGAAGGGGGCACCGTACGCCGCCTCATCGCCGCGGCCGGCGGCGATCGCGTCGTGGATGCCGTGGATGCGCCGCTCGCCCACAAGGCGCCAACGTGAACGCGACCAACAGCGACGGCTGGACCGGCGCTCATCAAGGCGACGCGGCCGCCGGGTATCCCGGATGTCGTCAAACGGCTGCTGGCGATAGGGGCGCGGATGTCAGCGTCGAGGATTCGCCCGGGCGGACGGCGACGATACGCCTCGAGAGCGGATCGGCAGGAGATCGCTGGCGATGCTCCCCGCGCCGCGCAGATCGCCGAAGACGGGCGTGCGCTGCCGGCGAGCCTGCAGTGGCGACTACTCCGACAGAGCGCGAGGCTGGTCAGCCGAGCGACCGGCCATCGTCGTCACTTCAGCCCAACTCTGAAGGGCGGAGAGTCCCATCCCGCGCTGATTACACGGCCGATCGGCGGAATATGTCGCCGCCGATCGCGTGGTCGAACGGGCCTCGGGAACCGCCAGGTCGTTCGCGCTCGTCTGCGAGGATCCCGACGCGGGGAATCCGCCAAGCCTTCGTTCATTGGGTCATCTACGACGTCCCGCCTTGGCGCGAAGGCGTTACCGGAAAATATTCCGTTCGAACCGAACGCCGCCCATGCCGGCGTCGATCGTGGAGCGATTCAGGGCGTGTCTCCGGCTTCGCCGGTCGGTCTACCGCAATGGCGCTGCCTCCCGAGGGTTCATCACTACTTCGTCGTTCATGCGTTGGACATCGATTTGGCCTGCCGGGCTGACGCGCGCGGATCTGCTGGACGCGCGATCAGAAGGTCACGTGCTCGCGCAGGGCGACAGCTGCGGCCACATACGAGCGAACACTATGATCTTCATTTCACGACGTGATTCTTGTTGAAGCGGGTAGGCGCTGCCGCTGTGGCGGCGCCGGTCGCGGGCGACTGGATTTCGGCGCCGCTGCCGACGCCGCTTCGATCACCACGACCTCGCAGAACGCTGCGCCGCGCACTCGGTCCGTGGGGCGTGGGGCGCTCGAGAGTTTCACCGCGGCGGAAGCCGAGCCGATGGACGCGGTCGCCCGGCTGATTCCGACCGACGAGACCGGCCCCGGCGCGACCGAGGCGCAGGCGGTTCGATACATCGATCGCGCGCTTCCGGCAGCGCCCTCGCCAGCTCTGTCAGGGCCTACACCGCCGGTCTGGCGGCTCCTCGGATCGCTACGCCCAGTCGCTGTCACGGGCGCCGCCTTTACGCGATTGTCGCCGACCCGATCAGGATTCCGTGCTATCGGACGCGCGTCGAGACCGGGCGGCTACTGTTCACCGGGCTGGTTTCCGCCGTATTCTTTGCGATGCCCTCAACCGGCTGCTTCCATCATCAGGGCACGTTCGGCGATCCCCTACATACGGTGGCAACGGCACTGGTCGGCTGGGACCTCCTCGCTACCCAAGGGTGCGCATCGACGGTGTCGCGGCTTCCGCCGATCAGAAGGCTCTCTCGAGTCGACGCAGCTGGAAGAGCAATCACAAGTCGGCCTACGAGCACGACTCTGCTCACCAAGGCATCCTCGCGACCACGAGGCTGGCAGGAAACCGACGTCGCCTACCATCGGCCTGCGTGCTGCGGGCGGCGTCGCCAAGCGCTGCCGCTGGCGTCTTCCAGGCCGGCCTCGAGGTCATCGGCCTCGAGGCGGGCGGTTTCACGCGGAAGTGGACTTTGCCCCCGACGAGCTGGCGCAGCAACAACTACCGCGGATGGCTGCAAGGCGTGCAGAAGGCCAATCAGGAGACTTCCGACGTCGCGCGCCACCGCTTCGTCTCCGACCGCGCCGCGCGGCACCATCCATCCGATGCAGAACGCCGCCGGTGGACAACCCCCGCACCACCGCGCAGAGCTGGCGGCTGAACCGCTGACTTTGTCAAACTCGACACCAAGCGGCGCTACGGCGCGTCCCGCATCCCCACAGGGGCATCGCCTCGTCGAGGACTGGCCGCCCGGCATCGAGGAACTCTAAAGGAACCGTACTTCACGACAAGATCGAGCACGAGGGTCGGCGTCTCGGGCAGGCACGGCAACGTCGCCCAGCGCGCGATCGGGATCCCCCGCGCTAACCCGTCTCTGGAAGCGCCGCGCGCGGGCGCACTCGACGCCGCTGCCGGAGCAACCGAGTTCAGATCGACAAGACGAGCGCGAGCGCCGCGCTCGCCGGCGTGGCACCCGTTCCCGGGACCGGCTGCGACTCCATCCTCCCGGTCGTTTCGCCCGGTGAACTCGATCTCGGCCGCATGGCTTCTGCGCTTCGCGCCGGCTTCGCTTCATCGTCTGGCGCGAATTTTTGACACCTGCTGTCAGCGACGTCTCCCGGTGCCAGCGCAGGCGACTCGGCGATCTGAAGGTCGTCACGCGTGCGCATGTCACCACCATCGAGGTGGACGGTGGGACGGGCGGCCGGCGTCAACTACGTCACCGACGGCACCGAATATTTCCAGCCGGCGAAAGTGATTCTGCTCGCGAGCTTCACCTACGAGAACACGCGCCTGCTGCTGCTGTCCAAGTCGAAGGCATATCCCAACGGGTTGTCGAACAACCACGGTCAGGTGGGCCGGCACCATTTCAGTCATCATCGGGGCGCCCGGTGACGGCGCTGTTTCCGTGGAATCTCAGTCAGTGTACGGCCTGCCGGCGCGGGCGTCGCGGTCGACGACTGGGCTGACGACAACTTCGATCACGCGAACGTGGATTTCATCGGCGGCGGCAACCTGTGGGTCATGTCGGACCGGCGGCCGATTGCCGCGGCTGGGATGAACACGTTCGACGGGTCTGAACTGGACGGCATGGAAGCGCGTTCATCAAGGAGAACGCCGATCGGTCCAACAGTGCCTGCATCCAGAAGACGACGCTGCCTACGAGGACAACTTCCCTCGACCTCGATCCGCTGGTCGAGGATCCGCTGGGATTTCCGGTCATTCGCGCACCGGGGAGTTCAAGGAGCAACGAACGCAGGATCGCGGCGTTCACACAGGACAAGATGGAGCAGTGGTATCGGGAGGCTGGCGCGGTCGCGGTCCAGCGTGCCCCGTCGGCGGCGCGATGGGCGTGTCAGCGCACGCCTACGGCGGCACGGCGCATGGGTGACGACGCATCGACCAACGTCGTCAATCGTTTTGGCTTCTCCGCATGAGGCGCCGAACCTGGGAGTGCTCGGCGCGTCCACGATGGGCGCCAGGGCGCCCGCAATCCGACGCTGACCGTCAGGCGCTGGCCTGGCGGACCGCGGAACACCTGGTCAAGAACTGGAACAACATCGCCAGCGGCAAGTCCTAAAGCGCGGGCAGTCAGTTGTAATGCAACCGCCATTGCCAGCGGTCCCCCGTGGCGTGGCTACCTGTATTGGTATGCGTGCCTGGCACCGAGTTCTGATCTCGGTGCCAGGCACGCCGTTCCCGTGTCGGTGCCAGGCACCAGATGCCATCTCAGATGCCATCTCCTGGTGCCAGGCACCCCGGCAGCTGAATGGAGTGCCAGGCACCCGGAGCCGAAAATAGGGACTGCGATCTGAGGCGCTGACCGGGAGGGGTCCCCACATGAACCGACTTCGACTGGCGCTGGCGCCTCTTTGCGCTCGCGTCCGCCGCGCCGGCGCGGGCGGACGGATTTTCACCCCGTTCTGGGGCTTCAACTTCGGCGGCGACCAGGCGACGGGTGTCCGAGTTTGACCAATTGCGAAGTGCACCGCAGCGACTGGGGCGTGTCGCTCGGCTCGATGAGAACGGTGGGATTCGAGGAAGACATCGGGTATTCGAAGAACTTCTTCGGCGACGCACCGGAGTCGGACAACGCCGTCCTGACGCTGATGAGCAACCTGCTGGTGGGGTACCCTCCGGACCGGTTCGTCCCTGCGGCCTGTTCGGCGTCGGCCTGATCCGCCCGCACTTCACGGCGTCGAACCTCGTCTCCTTTGCGAACAACTCGTTTGGCTGGGACATCGGCGGCGGCGTGAACTACTTCAGCCGCTCGGTTGGCGTCCCGCGGCGATCTCCGCAAGTTCCAGACGTTCAGCGATGTGGACTTCGGCGCCTTTCAGAACGAGAAGCTGAACTTCTGGCGGGCGAGTCTCGGCCTGGCGCTGAAGTTCTGACCCGCGCCACGACGCGACGCCGATTCGACGCTGACGCTATTCGGTGATCCGCACCGAATCCACGATCCGCTCGAATACCTGGCTCATAGAGCCAAACTGGTCGTCGGGCGCGACGGCAACGCGCGTAAAAACAGGTTGCCGTTGCGCAGGCTCGTCGATGCACCGCGATCCGCTCGTGCGCGCCGCCGCTCGTGTTCGCCATCGTCGTGCGCAGGCCCCGGCGGCCGTCGATGGTGATGCGCTGGGTAGCCCGACGGCCGGGTCAGGTTGGGATTCTGCTGCGCCAGCGAGCGGATCAGCTCGTCGGTCGCTCCCTGCAGGTCGTGCGATTCGTTGCGCGCCAGCCCCAGCTCGATGCCGTGCGTGAACAGCCCGTCGCCGAAGGCGCCGTCAGGAGCGAACGTGACCGTGCTGTTGTTCGAGAGCCCCGCCAGTTCGACGGCACGGCGACCTGAAGAGGTTGCCCTCGTTGTAGGTCTGAAACCGCGTCGAGGGCGCATCGACTGTCCCGTCGGCCGCGCGCCATCCGCCCGTTGCCGGCCGTGCGCCCCGAATTCTTGACCGCTTCCTCGGTGGTCGGCGCCCTCGGCAGACCTCTCAAGTGCGCCTGGACCTGGGCAAAGGCGCGGCTGTCGCCGACCGGGTTCTGGACCCGCAGCTGTTGCGCTTCCGCCGTGATGTATTCGACGCGGTTTCCGGGGTTGGGATGGTCGCTCAGCCATTGAGGGCCGCCCGATCCGCCTTCTTTCGATGGCGCGGAACACGTTGGCCATCTCGCGCGGGTCGTAGCCGGCCGCGGCCATGATGTGCGTGCCTTCGATGTCCGCCTGCTTCTCGTACTCGCGCGAAAAGCGGAGGAACGCGGTCCCGAACCCGAACTGCGAGACGCCTGACACGACCTGGCCCCATCCGCCGCCGATGATGGCGCCGGCAATCTGGCCGGCGACCGAGCCGACTTCGTACGTGGACGCCTTGCTCGCCTGCGCCGTGCCGTGGCGGAGCACGACGTGGCTGATCTCGTGGGCCATGACGCCGGCGATTTCGCCCCTCGGTCTTCGCGGCTTCGATCATCCCGCGGTTGATGAACATCGGGCCGCCCGGCAGCGCCGAGGCGTTGATCTCTCGGACGTTGACGACCTCGAAGGTGTAACGGAATTCCGGATGGTGGAACTCGCTGGGTATCGCCGCGACCAGGCGGTGGCCCACGCCTTCCACATACGACCGCGCCTCGTCGTCGGGCAGGATGGGCAGCTGGTCGCGCATTTCCTGCGCCGCCTTGCGACCGAGCTCGACGTCCTGCGCCGGCGGTAGTTGTTCGACGGCGCTTGATCGCGCGTCTGTCCCGACAGGACCGCGGACGCCAGGACGCCGGAGAGCAGGAGAGCTGTGAGCGTTCGGAGCGCCCCGGGGGCCGTGTTTCGAGTCATAAGTGAAGCGTTGTGCAAAGAGGATCCTTACTCGCCCGGGCCGCGGCGACCTGTGCAGTTAGCTGCCAGTCTGGCCGAAACACAGGTGGCAACAATTGTCAGGCCATCGCACGATTGACGTTAAGTTGTCAGCGATTTTGACCGGGACGAATCGGCAAGTGACTGAAAATACAGCACTTCTTGAAATCTGTGAGTACGGCATGACCTCTGCTATTTGCCTGACAGGGAGTATCTGACAACGTGAAGGCCGGTAAGGCGCAAGGATTTGCGCTGATCGATCTCATCTTCGTGTGCGGCATCATCGGGCTGTTGTGCGGCATCGCGCTTCCGCGGCTCCTTCTGGCGCGCCAGGCTGCGGGTTCCGCATCGGCAATCGGGCCGATGCGCGCCATCAACAGCGCCGAACTGACGTTTGCCTTGACGTGCGGCGGCGGCTTCTACGCGCCGAACCTGACGGTCCTGGAACTGCGCCGCCCGGCAGCCGCGAGGCGTTCGCCGCATACGGCCTGACCGGCAGCGGCAGCACCGCCATCAAGAGCGGATACAGCATGCACCGTCGATGGCGCGCCGTCTTCCCGGCTCGCCGCCGACCTGCAACGTGCCTCGGCGGCGGCGAAAGCGCGCAAGGGTTCGGAGCGGGCGCCGACCTGCGGTCGAGCCGACCAACACGCGCTTCTTCTCGTCGAACGCGAGCGGCTCGATCTTCGAGCACAACGCGACGCTGTTTCCATCGATGCCGGAAGTGGGCCAGCCGCCCGTCGGGCATCCGCTCTCGCTGATTCAGATATAATTCGGGTCCATGTGGACCAAGATGATGGGCGGCCCCGCAAGAAGGCCCCCAAGACGATAGCGGTCATCGATCCCGATCGCTGTTTCGGCGCGTTTGCCTGCTCGATCTGTCAGGCGGCCTGTCCGGTCGCCGGCTGCATCGTCGAGGAGCCGGACGTCGACGGCCGGATGGTCTGTGCCGTGCGCGCCGACCTCTGCATCGGCTGCGGCCTGCTGCGTCACGCTCGGCAACCCGACCGCGCCCCAGCAGCGCGAGTTCGGATGCCCGGCCGACTACGACGCCATCAACATGATGCCGTTCGAAGAAGTGGTCAAGCTGTTGACCGCTCGCGCCTGGACAAACCGCGACGGCAGGCGGTGATCGAGCTAGATCTCGATGAACGCTGACGCCGGCTCAAGCGCGTCGAGCGACACCCGGTTTCGATTCCCATTCCATCCAGCATGTAGATCAGATCGTCGGTGGCGAGGTTGCCGGCCGCGCCGGGTGCGTAGCGGGCAGCCGCCCAGTCCGCCGGCCGACGCGTCGAACGTCGCGACGCCGTAGCGCAGCGACGCGAGCACGTTCGCCAGCGCCGTGCCGCGCGTGTCGTGAAAGTGCAGCGCGATGCGCTCGAGCGGCAGCGCGCGCCAGGACCGCGTCGAGCACGCGCGGGACCTGTCCCGGGTGCGCGATGCCGATCGTGTCGCTGACCGCGACTCTCGAACACGCCCAAGTCGCGGCGAGCCGTCCTGCGACGTACGGCCACCCGCGCCGGCGGAACCGTCGCCTTCGAACGGACAGCCGAACGCCGTCGAGAGGTACCCGCGCACGCGCAGGCCGGCGCGCGAGCGCCCGATCGCAGACCTCGCGATAGGTCGCCAGCGACTCGTCGATGCTCTGGTTGATGTTCTTGCGGCTGAACGTCTCGGTCGATGCGCGCGAAGATCGCGATCTCGGCGACGCCGCGCCTGCAGCGCGCGTTCGAGCCCGGCGACGTTGGGGACGAGCGCCGTGTAGCGGACGCCCGGACGCACGCGATGATCCCGGCGAACACCTCGGCGGCGTCGGCCATCTGCGGCACCCACTTCCGGGCTGACGAACGCCGAGACCTCGATCACCGGCAGACCCGCTGCGCTCAGCAGGTTGACGAACGCGATCTTGTCCGGCCGTCGCGACGCGATCGCGTGCTCGTTCTGAAGCCCGTCGCGCGGACCGACTTCGACGATGGTGACGGCCTTGGCGTCATTGCAGCTCCAGAGCGGCGCGTCGGCTTGCACCAGTTCGCCCTCGCGGCACCGGATGGCGGCGACGATGCCCGTCCGCCTCCGCCCGCAGCGGCAGTTCCATTTTCATCGCCTCGAGCAGCACGACGACGTCACTCCTCGGCTTGACCGCGTCGGCTGGCTTGACCGCAATCTTGATCACGGTTGCCGGCATCGGCGCCGAGAGTAATCTGGCGACCTTCGACGACGACTCGTTTCCGCCGCCGGGCCGGCTACGCGCGCCGGTCGACGATTGCGCGCCGCGATGCGCATTCCGCGGCCGAACGCGCCCGGCCTGCGATCGTTCACTCGGGCAGAAAACCCGGTAGCTGTCCCGGCTCCAGCCGCTGCGTGATCCGCCTGGGTGCTCGCGTCGACGGAGGCCTTCGCAAACCTCGGCCCCTTCGCGATCGAGAAAGCCTCGCATCGATCGCGCCGCGTAGAAAGGCGTCGGATTCGAGCACCCGCAGCCTGGGAAACCGAGGTTGCTGCGGATGCCGCGCGAGGCGAAACGCCCGCAGCTGCCGCCGCGAGGGCGGCGCGGATGGCCAACAGCTCGCGATTCCGCCGTGGCGATGACGCTGGCGACATCATCGGACCAGTAACGCGGAGACTTCGCTGCCACCTCGACCACGCCGGAGTCGACCCGCACGCCCGGCAGCTGGGGCTCGCGGTATTCGGTGAGCCGGCCCGGCCTGCGGCATGAAGCCTTGCGCCGGATCTTCCGCGCAGAGGCAGCGCCTTGCCTCGAGCGGCCCCGCTGCGAGATCTCTCCGCGTCCTGCCAGGGCAGGGGGTTCCCCGGACGCCACCAGCAACTGGGCGCGAACGAGATCGAGTCCGGTGACGCCCTCGGTCACCGGATGGCTCCACCTGGACCAGCGCGAGAGTTCATCTCGAGAAAGTAGAAGCGGGCAGGCTCGCCGTGGCCTTGCTACCGTCCGTCGCGTCGACGAGGAACTCCAATCGTGCCCCGGCGTTGACGTAGCCCGGCGGCGCGGGCGACCGCGACAGCGGCGGACGTCATGCGATCACGCAGCTTTCGGGTCATCACCGGCGACGGACTTTCCTCGATCACTTTTTGATGGCGCCGCTGAACAGAGCATTCGCGTTCGAAAGAGGTGAATCGTCCTCCCGTGGCCGTCCGCGAAGACCTGCACTTCGACGTGTCTCGGGCGATCGATCAGCCGCTCGACGTAGAGCGTGCCGTCGGCGACCGCGGCCTAACGCCTCACGGCGGGCGGCCTGACCTGAGCCGGCCGCCTCGGATTCTGTCCCGAACGTGGGCGCATGCCCTTGCCGCCGCCGCCGGCGGACGCCTTCACGAGAACGGGCAGTCCGACGCGCCGGATCGCCGCGAGCACCCCATCGTCCGATTGATCGGCGGGCGTTTCGCCCGGCACGACCGGGAATGCCGTGGCCGCGGCCGCCAGCCGCCTCGCCTCGATTTTGGATCCCATGCGCTCGATGACGGCAGCGGGCGGACCGACGAACACGATGCCGGCCTCGACGCAGGCGGTCGCGAAGGCCGCATTCTCGGACAGGAATCCGGTAGCCGGGATGAATCGCGTCGGCGTTCGGAAGAACGCGCCGCCTCGATGAGGCGCGGGATGCTCAAGTAGCTGTCGACGGCCGGTGCGGCGCCGATCGCGACGGCGCGATCGGCCGCCAGCACGTGCGGCGCGCGCGCGTCGACGTCGGCCTGGAACGGCGACGGTCTCGACGCCCAGTTCGCGGCACGCGCGGACGATCCGCAGCGCGATCTCGCCGCGGTTTGCAATCAGCAGGCGGCGGATCATCAGCGGCCCGCTAGGCCTTCCACGACGGGAACCGCTTCTCGAGAAACGCGCGCAGGCCTTCCTGTCCTTCCTTCGACACGCGGCGGGCGGCGATAGTGTGCGCCGTCTGGTGCGACGCGTGCTCGCTCGACTGCGGCCAGACTTGCGCGATCAGCGACTTGGCCGCCGAAACGGCTTTCGGGCCCGGCGCTCATCAGTTCGCGCAGGTAGGCATCGATAGTGGCATCCAGGTTCTGGGCGGAAACGACGGCGTGGACGAGGCCGATCTCCTTGCCCGCGAGGCTGAAAAGCGGGCGCCGGTGAGAAACAGCTCGCGCGCCGCGGATCGTCCGATCTTCGCGTAGCGCGAAAGGCGAAATCACCGCCGGCAGAATGCCGAGCTTGGCTTTCGGTGAAGCCGAATACCGCCTGGTCTTCGGCGACGACGATGTCGCAGACAGCGGTGAGGCCGGCGCCGCCGCCGAGCGCGGCGCCGTGGACCCGTCCGACCAGCGGCATCGGCAGCGCATCGAGCGCTGCGAACATGCGGGACGTGGCCACCGCGTCGCGGACGTTCTCGGCCTCGGTGAATCGAACCGTCTTGGCCATCCAGGTGACGTCGGCGCCGGCGCAGAACACCTTGCCGGCGCCGGCCAGCACGACAACACGAGGACGGTCGGGACCGAATCGGCCGGCATGACGACGTGCAGCGCCCACTCGGTCAGCTCGCCGATGACGTGTTCGTTGAAAGCGTTGCGGACGTCGGGCCGGTTCAGCGTGCACGCGTTCGACCGACCCAGTCCCGTTCTACGTGCAGCAGGTCTGTGCGGCATGACATGCCGCGTGCGTTCCTACATCCGGAAGACGCCGAACTTCGCCGGCAGGAATCGGCGCGTTGAACGCCGCCGACAGTCCGAGGGCGAGCGTCTGACGCGTCTCGACCGGGTCGAGGATGCCGTCGTCCCACAGCCGCGCCGTCGGAGTAGTACGGCGAGCCTTCGTGTTCGTATTTGCTCGAGGATCGGCTGCCGGATGCGCGTCGTCCTCCTGCGTCGGTAAGCGTCTTGCCCTCGCGCGCGAGCTGATCGCGCTTCGACGGTCGTCAGTACCGACGCCGCCTGCTCGCCGCCCATCACCGAGATGCGCGGCGTTCGGCCACATCCACAGCAGCCGCGGCTCGTAGGCGCGGCCGCACATCCCGTAGTTGCCGGCGCCGAACGATCCGCCGATGACGACGGTGAACTTCGGCACCACCGGAGTTGGCGACCGCGTGCACCATCTTCGCGCCGTCCTTGGCGATGCCGGCGCGCTCGTACTTGACGGCCGACGATGAAGCCTGTGATGTTCTGCAGGAACACCAGCGGAATGCCGCGCAGGTTGCAGAGCTCGATGAAATGCGTCGCCTTGAGCGCCGACTCGGAGAAGAGCACGCCGTTGTTCGCGATGATGCCGACGAGAAACCCGTGGAGCCGCGCGAAACCGGTGACCAGCGTCGTCGCCGTACCGTTCCTTGAATTCGTCGAATCGCGATCCGTCCACCATCCGCGCGATCACCTCATGGACGTCGCACGGCTTGCGGGATCGACGTTGACGACGCCGTAGAGTCTCGGCGGGATCGTACTGCGGATCCTCGGGCGCGGTCATGTCCGTCAGGCAAGCTGCTTCGCATTGTTGAGCGTCGACGACGACTGTCCGGCACAATCTGAAGCGCGTGCGCGTCGTCTTCGGCGAAGTAGTCGGCGACGCCGGAGAATCGCGTGTGGACGTCGGCGCCTCCGAGCTCTTCCGCCGTCACCTCCTCGCCGGTGGCCGCTTTCACCAGCGGAGGGCCGCCAAGAAAGATCGTGCCCGTGCCCGTTGACGATGATCGTCTCGTCGGACATCGCCGGCACGTAGGCGCCGCCTGCCGTGCACGACCCCATGACCACGGCAATCTGCGGAATCCGCTCGCGCCGACATGCGCGCCTGGTTGAAGAAGATCCGCCCGAAATGATCGCGATCCGGAAACACCTCGGCCTGCAGCGGCAGGAAACGCGCCGCCCGAATCGACGAGGTAGACGCACGGCAGGCGATTCGTCGAGCGCGATCTGCTGCGCCCGGACGTGCTTCTTGACGGTGATCGGGATAGTAGGTCCCGCCCTTGACCGTCGCGTCGTTGGCGACGATGAGGACTTCACGCCCGGACACGCGTCCGATGCCGGTGACGAGACCAGCGGCGGGCGCGTCGTTGTCGATAAGTCGAAGCGCCGCCAGCGGCGACAGCTCGAGAAACGGCGATCCCGCGATCGAGGAGGAGATCGATGCGCTCGCGGACCGGCAACTTGCCCTGCGCCCGGTGACGTTCCAGAACGTCTTGGCCCTCCGCCCTTCGCGAGCCGCGTCCATCCGGTCCCGGAGCTGGCCGATGAGCTGCCGCATGGCGATCGCGGTTGGCCGAAAACGCGGGATCGTCGAGGGATTGACGTCGTCGGGAGGACCTGCATCTACCAGCCGCAGCAGTCCGGTCTTGAACCCGCAGGCTCGGTGCAGCGCCAGACCGCGTGCATCCGGTAGACCTCCGCGCCGCAGCGTTCGCACAGCATCCTTCGGTGGCCGTCTCTGACGCCGCCCGGCTTACCCGAAGGGGATGGATGGGTCAGTTTCGCTGAGTCTGGGAGCGAGGCGAGACTGGGTGTAATCGGTCGAGAGCTCGGCCGCTCGGCGGACATGGCCGGCGATTATCGCGACGCGTCGGCCTGCCAGGTAATCCGCGGGCCTGCGAAATTGGTCTAGATGGTCCCGTCGAATATGTAGCAATCAAGACAAAATGTAATGGAAGTCGTGACGGACTTCACAAGATTGTGTATTGACTGATGACGCATTTCGGCTAAACTCGTGAGCTATGGTCCCGAAGCGTAAGCGGCGAGTGCTTCGCCATAGACGATGAGCCGGCGATGACCGAGTGGCTGAAAATCCTGCTCGAGCATGCGGGCTATGAGGTCAGAGACGGCGCTCATCGGCGCCCGCGGCGAAGAATTCTTCAAGTCGTGGCACCCCGATGTGGTCGTCACCGACATGATGCTGCCGGACGTCGACGGCATCGAGCTGGTGCGGAAGTTCAAGCAGCTCGATCCTGAAGCCGAAGTCATCGTCATCATCGGGCCAGGGCAACATTCCGCGCTCGGTCGAGGCGGTCAAAGCCGGCGCCTTCGACTTTCTCGAGAAGCCGGTCGACGCCGAGCGGCTGCTCGACAAGCTGGAGAAGGCCATCAAGCAGAAGACGCTGATCGACGAAAACGAGCAGCTCAAGGCGAAGCTGCAGGACCGCTACAAGTTCCAGAACGTGATCGGCAAGGGCAAGAAGATGCAGGAGCTGTTCGAGCTGATCGAGAGCGTCGCGGCCAGCGAGGCCAACATCCTCATCCAGGGCGAGAACGGCACCGGCAAGGAGCTGATCGCCAACGCGCATTCATTACAACAGCAAGCGATCGAAGGGGCCGTTCATCAAGATCAACTGCGCGGCGATCCCGAAGGACCTGATCGAATCGGAGCTGTTCGGCTACAAGAAGGGCGCGTTCACCGGCGCGACGATGGACAAGGAAGGCCTGTTCGAGATGGCCGAGGGCGGCTCGCTGCTGCTCGACGAGATCGGCGAGATGCCGCCCTACTTGCAGACCAAGCTGCTGCGCGTGCTGCAGGAGCGCGAGTACCCGGCCGATCGGCAGCGACCGAATCGTGCACGTCGACTTCCGGCTGATGTGCGCGACCAACATCGACATCGATGCGGCGCTGCGCGACGGACCGGCTGCGCGAGGATCTGTACTTCCGCATCAACACCATCACGCTGCGCGTGCCGCCGCTGCGCGAGCGGACCGAGGATATCCCGCTGCTCTGCGACTACTTCCTCGATCAAGTTCCGTCAGCGTTATCAACGCAACGTGAAGACCCTGGCGCCGTCGGTCTACCACCTGCTGATTCGCAATCGCTGGGCCGGGCAACGTCCGCGAGCTCGAGAACGCGATCGAGCGCGCCGTGCTGGTCGGCGAAAGGCAGCGAGATCGCGGTCGCCGATCTCCCGGAATCGATCCGCGAGGAATCGTCGAGCTCCGACCGATTTCGTCATCCCGCCGCACCGGACACTGGCCGAGATCGAGAAGATGGCCATTCTCCAGACGCTGCAGCGGACGAACTGGAACAAGCAGGAAGCCGCGCAGATCCTCGGGCCTCTACCGGCCGACGCTCTACAGCAAGATGAAGAAGCACGAGATCGGCGATGCCGGCAAAGCGTCGAGAGCCGAGCTCGCCCGGTCGACCAGTAACTAACGCGTGAAAGTGCTCCGCGCGATCGGCCGGCGCGTCAGTGGAATCGCGCGGCTGACCGGTCTGTCCGCGTGGCACGGCCTCATCGGCTTCTACCACAGCGACAACCTGAGTTACGCCGCATCGATCGCTTACTACGCGCTCCTGTCGCTGTTTCCCTTCCTCCTGCTCGCGTTCACGCTGCTCGGGCGCGCCGCGGCCGATCCACAGACAGCGGACGGCCGTCTTCGGATTCGTTCTGCAATACTTTCCGAAGCAGTTCGACTTCGTCACGACGGCAGCTCGACGCCTTTCTCATCAGCGATTCGACATTCGGCATCGCGGGAACTCTGGCGCTGGTCTGGGGCGCGGTCGGGGTTCTTCAGCGCGATCAGCACGGCCGTCAATCATGCGTGGGGCGTCGAGCGGCAGCGCAGCTTCTGGAAACACCGCCTCTTCTCGTTTCTGATGCTGGGTATAGCAGGATTGATCCTGCTGGTTGCGCTTCTGCCTGATCAGCGCGAGCCACCTGGTCGGCACGTCCTGGTTTGCCGGTGTGCTGGCAAGCTTTCCCGGTTTGGCGGTCCTGCGAAGCCTCGCCGTTCGCTATGCCACCATCCTCTCTTTTCATTCTCGTCGTCGGCCTCGTCACTACATCGTGCCGAACACGAAGGTGCGATTTCGGGACGTCTGGGTCCGGCGCGGTGGTCACCGGACTGTTGTGGAAGGGGGCCTCGAGGCCTTTTCCTGGTACGTCCGGGACATGTCGCCGCTTCACACGGGTCAACGGATCGGTCTCAGTGGTGATCGTGTTCCTCGTGTGGGTGTATACGCAGGCGGTGATTCTGTTGTATGGAGTCGAATTCACAGCTGCTTACGCGCAGCTTCGGCGCGGACGGCCCGAGGAATCGCGGCCGGCTCCTACTACCGCCACGCGCGCAAGGGCCCGGATGAGCGCGGCGCTGAACGCCGGCACATCGTCCGGCTTCCGCGAGGTGATCAGGTTGCCGTCCTCGACGACCGGCTTGTCCACGTGCGAGTCCGCCGGCATTCTTGACGTCGATCGCGATCGAGGGCCAGCAGGTGAGGGTCCGCCCGCGCAAGGCGTTGGCCGAAATCAGAAGTTGAGGGACCGTGGCAGATCGCGGCGACCGGCTTCTGCGCTTCCATCGCGTCGCGCGTGAAGTCCACCATGGCGTGACGCAGGCGCATCTTGTCCGGCGCGTGCGCCGCCGGGGATCACGAGCGCGTCGAAGTTCTGAATGCGCCGCGTCTCCGGCGGCGAGATCGGATGTGACCGTCGCTTCGCCCCGCTTGCCGCGAAATGCCCTCCTTTGGTCGGGCCCGACGATCGTGACCGAGGCACCGGCTTCACGCAACGCTTCGAGCGGTCCGGTCAGTTCGCGATCCTCGAATCCGTCTTCGACGAGAATCGCCACCCGCTTTCCAGCCAGCGACGCCGACTCTCGGCCATGAAGATCCTCCGCGGCGATTATCGCCAGGCCCCCGTTCGGTCTGCCAGTGCAGATGATGGGACGTTCGATCTGACGCTGATGAAATCGCCGAAGCGTGAATGAAAACCGTAGATTGGCGGGAAAGGATCGGAGATGATCGAGCGATGAACCGGCTGGCGCCGCGAACGTAGTCCGTACCTCTTGCAGCACGCCGCAAATCCAGTCGAGTGGTTTCCCTGGGGCGATGAAGCGTTCGAGAAGGCGAAAGCCGAGAACAAGCCCATCTTCTTGTCCATCGGCTATTCGACGTGCCACTGGTGTCACGTCATGGCGCACGAGTCGTTCGAGAACAGCGGCGTCGCGGCGACGTTGAACCAGCATTTCGTGTCGATCAAGGTCGACCGCGAAGAGCGTCCCGACGTCGATCGCGTATACATGACCTTCGTGCAGGCCACCACGGGTCCGGCGGGTGGCCGATGAGCGTCTGGCTGACACCGGACCTGAAGCCGTTTTACGGCGGCACCTACTTTCCGCCGACCTCGCGGTGGGGCCGGCCTGGCTTCGTCGAGATCCTGCAGGAGATCGCGCGTGTCTGGAGCGCGGAGCGCGACAAGGTCGTGCAATCGGCGGAGTCGCTGACGAATCAGCTCCGCGCAGGTGGAGCGCTGCGACGACCGGCGCTTCCGCGGTGTCCCGGCGCCGAGGCGCTCGCTCGGACCGTCTCGCCAGTTTCATCAATCGTTCGACTGGCCGGCACGGCGGGTTCGGCGACGCCCCGAAGTTTCCGCGGCCGAGCGAGCTGCTGTTCCTCGCTCCGCGAGCACGCGCGCACCGGCGACGAATGACGCGCGCGACATGGTGCTGCGCACGTTACGCGCGATGGCGCTTGGCGGCCTGCGCGATCACGTCGGCGGCGGGTTCCATCGCTACTCGGTCGACGCGCGACTGGCGCGTGCCGCATTTCGAGAAGATGTTGTGCGACCAGGCACAGCTGGTGCTGGCCTATCTCGAGGGTGCCCAGATCTCGGGCGACACCTTCTTCTCGAACGTGGCCGCAGGACACGCTTCAGTACGTCATGCGTCAGATGACCGACAAGGGCGGCGGCTTCTATTCCGCCGAGGATGCGGACAGCGTTCCGCCCGAGGATTCGAAGGGATTCGGCGGCGCACAAGTCCGAAGGCGCTTTCTATCTGTGGCGGGCCGACGAGCTCGACGCGCTGCTCGGTCCGGACGCCGAGCTGGTCAAGGGCCGGTTCGGCGTGGAGCCGAACGGCAACGCGCCGAGCGATCCGCAGCAGGAATTCGTCGGCAAGAACCTGCTCTATGTGGCGCAGTCGGTCGAGGATCTCGCGCAGCGATTCAATCGTGACGTGGAGGACGTAGGTGGCGCACTGACCCGTGCCCGCATCCGCATGTTCGAGGTCCAGCTGGGCCGACCCAGGCCTCACCTGGACGACAAAGTGCTGACCGCCTGGAACGGGCTGATGATTGCGGCCTTCGCACGGGCCGCCCGCGTGGTTCTGCGCTTCGACATTTCAGCAGGACCCTCACCGTACCTGGCGGCAGCCCAGCGGGCCGCCGGATTCATTCCGCGATCAGCTTTGGCAATCGGCTTCGAGAGACGCTGCTCAGGCGATTCCGGGACGGCCACGCCGAAATCGAGGGCTACGCGGAAGATTACGCGTACCTCATCTTCGGACTTCTCGAGCTGTTTCAAGCGGACGGCGATCCTGCATGGCTCGAGTGGGCGGTCCAGCTCCAGCGCCGGCAGGATGCGTTATTCGGCGACGAAGTCGAGGGTGGCTGGTTCAGCACCACCGGCCGGGACAGGAGCGTCCTGTTGAGAATGAAGGAGGACTACGACGGAGCCGAGCCGACCGCGAGCTCCGTCGCGGTCATGAACCTGCTCGTGCTCGCGCACCTGACGGAGAGTTCGCAGTGGTCCGAACAGATCGATCGGACGCTGCGGCTGTTCGGGACGCGGCTCGAACAGATGGGCCGCGCGGTGCCGATGATGGCCGCGGCGCTCTCGACCTACCTCGCAGGTGTCCAGCAGATCGTGCTCGTCGGGGCCGACGCCGACCGGGCCCAACTTGCGCACGTGGTGGCGAGCCGGTGCGTGCCTTTCGCCGTCACCATCGACATCAGCGACAGACATCGGAACACGCCTGGCGGCGACGATGCCGTTTATCGCGAGCCTGCAGTTGCCACGCAATGGCGCGTTCGCGCGTATGTCTGTCGCAACTTCACGTGCGAAGCGCCAGTCCGCGAAGCCGCGGCTCTGAAGGAGATGCTGGCATGAGCATACAGGTTGACGTGTGGTTGCGAGGAACCGACGTCGCTCAGACCGAAACGCTGGACGACGTCACCAGCCCACCGGCGGCCTGGAGCGACGATGATGTGAGGCTCGTGCTCGAGGGCATGCTGCGAACGATGCACCGGCTCAAACACCGATCGGAAGAAGAAGTACCCCGTCGCGCTCAGAGGCTTGAGTTGGATCGTCAATCCTTTCGAGGACGGCGGCGTCGTCATCGCCATCGAAATCACGCTCGGCGCAGCCGTTGCCGGACCGTTTGATATTGATAAGGCCGCGCTCGAACAGATGATCACTCGAGTGCTCCGACAACCTGGTCCTGCTTCGACGTCCGTTCACTAAAGCCCCGCCCTGTTGAACAGCGCCGCCAAATCGCGGAGAATGCATCGCTCCCGCCGGAAGCCGTCGACCCGCGGCAGCCGCGTTCCATCAGAAGACAGAGGAGTGTTCGATGCGCCAGTTCGGGGCGGCTCGACGCCTTGCTGCAGTCACGGTCGTGTTCAGTCTGCTCGCCGTCGGTCGGACAGCGTCGCAAAGCCAGGTCAAGGCGCTGACCGTCGCGCCCGCAACGGTCGCTGCCGTTCGAGACTGGGACGTGACCGTCAACCGGATGGTGCGCGCTCACGAGCTGGAGGTTCGCCGGACCCGGAGCGACACTCTACTTCCGGGAAGAACGATCGAACAGCTCGACCAGCACTACCAGGGAGTCCGCGTCTGGGGCGTGCAGCGTCAGCCGTCAGTTGATCGGGAGCCAGGCGGTTTCGGTATTCCGGACAGCTTTACGCGGACATCACGGTCGATCTCGTGCCGCGTCTGACACAGGACGACGCCAAGGCCGCCGTTGAGCGGATTGGCGGTGAAGAGTTAGGTCCCGATCGCGTTCCTGAGCTCGTGATTCTTCCGACCGAAACCACTTTCAGGCTCGTTTGGGTCGGCGAGATTGCCACAATCGCCGACAGCTTACGCGTCTTTCTCGACGCACAATACCGGTGAGGTCGTTCAGACAATACAGCATTCGAGAGCACCAGGGACCGACAGTCAGTGTCGGGCATGGCGTTGGTGTGCTCCAGGACACCAAGAAGGTCAGCTCGACTCCGTTTGCAGGCACTTTCTATCGCGTCCGATCCGCTTCGTCCTCCTGTGCTGAATACGTACAACATGCGATCGAATTTCACGCGGGTTATTCAGTTTCTGAACGGCACCGTCGCGTTGAACAGCACCGACCTTGGTTCCGATAGTGACAACGACTGGACAGATGCGGCGGTTGTCGACGCTCACGTGTATGCGGGTTTCACATATGACTATTACTTCAAGCGGTTCGGACGGCGCGGGCTGGATAACGCCAATGTCCGCATACTCAGCCTGGTTCACCCTGTGTCACGAGACAACTTCTTCGGCGCTTCTCCTGCGCTGGACGATTTCTACCTGAACGCGGCCTATTACGGCTCCGGCGTCATCGTGTACGGGGAGGGCTTGCCACCTGCCCTGATTTTTCCGACCGGGGCAGCGCGTGAACTACTTCGCCGGTGCGCTCGACGTCGCGGGGCACGAGCTCACGCATGGCGTCACCGACTACTCGTCGCGGCTCGAATATGTGAACGAGTCTGGCGCGCTGAACGAATCCTTCTCGGACGTCATGGGGACCAGCATCGAATTCTTTTTCCAGCCGCCTGGCAGTCGGTTTGCGGCAGGCCGACTACTTGATCGGCGAAGACATCTTCACACCTGCCGTTCCCGGGAGCGCCGTCAGGTGATCCGATCCCTCGAGAACCCCGGCCTTTTCGGCCAGCCCGACCATTACAGCAAACGTTTGATCCGTGCCACCGCTCGAATGACAACGGCGGAGTCACACGAATTCAGGCATTCCGAATCAGGCCTTCTACCTCGCGATCGAGGGCGGCACCAATCGGACGTCTGGCATGCGAGTCCAGGGCGTGGGTGGTGCGAACCGGGAGCAGATTGAAAAAGTCTACTATCGCGCCTTCGCGCAATTGATGCCGTCGAACGCGACTTTCTCACTGGCGCGCGCGATCACATTACGCAGGCAGCGCAGGATCTCTACGGCGTGAATAGTCCGCCCTACAACGCGGTGCGTGACGGTTGGACCGCGGTAGGTGTGAATTGATTCGCGGGCGAGCAGGCATTCGCGTCGCTCGAGCGTTGCCGGCTCTCGTGATTCTCCTGGTCGCAACCGTCGCCCGTGCCGACACGATTCGCGTCATCACCGAGCGCGCCATTATCTGGAGCACCCCAACGGGGGTCGCTGTCGTGCTGAATCAGGTCCAGCGTGACACGGTGTTGATGGATGCGCGTCGCGTCGGCGATTGGCATGAGGTCGAGCTGCCACCGGGCTCTTCCGGGGCAGATGTGCCCGTCGCGCCAGGGTCGCGGCCGCGCGTCGGCCATATACGGGCGTTCCAGGTTCGCGTGGAAGCCGTGGCGCCCGTGACGCGACCGGCCACTCCCACCACCGCACGGGCGCAGACCGCGCAACGGCCAGTCTCACAGCCTGAAAAACAGCCTTTCTCAACATCGGGGCCGGTTATCAACTGGGGAGCACCGACCTTACACGTCATCTGGGCGCATTCGAGGACACATATGCGGAGGAGGAGTATCGACGCCAACTATGGCAAAGCTCCGGCTTCCTGTTCGACGTCGTCGGCGGCGCACGCGTAGCGGGACACATCAGCGTCGGTTTCGGTATCTCGTGCGCCAAGCACGACGAAGCGGCGACGGTCGATGCCCATGTGCCACATCCTTCGTGTTTCAAACCCTCCGGGATGCCACGTTCACGACGGCGAGTCTATCGGCTCAGGAACTGGTCCTGCACATCCCGATCCTGTGGACGTCATCGTTCCGATCGGCGACACGCATTACGATCTTCGGTGGGCCGTCGATCTTTCACGTTACGCAGGACTTCGTGACCGATGTCGCGTTGAACGAGGTGTACCCCATCCGATTCGGTTACGATTACCGACACGAGCCAGTCCGAGATCAGCGACAACGCTTTCGGGTTTCACGTCGGCGCAGGTGTGACGCAGTTCTTCGGTCCTACCGTGGGCGCCGGGGTGGACGTCCGCTACAGTCGTGCGTCGCTTGATTTCGCCGGCGATGCCAACGCGACGACGACTGCCCGAGCTGGTGGTTTGCAGGTGACCGGCGGGGTGAGATTCAGGTTTTAGCGGCTGCTGAACTGACAAGAACCGCCGAGCTCGCCGATGCGCCGAGAGTTGTTCCTGGCTATTCCTCTGCGGTCTCCGCGGTCTCTGCGGTAATCGTCGGTTCTTCAGGAGGCTCTCAGGGAGGATCGAATGGTCCGGGTGCTCGTGCTTGCGGTAGCGCTGCTCGTCACCGCGGGCAGTTCGGACGTGCTGGCGTGGGGTTGCGATGGCCATCGCGCCGTCGCGGATTGTCGCGCAGCGGCTCCTGAGCAACAGCGTGGCAACCCGTGTGCGAGCGGTCTTGATGGCGGCCCCGGTCGATCCGGCACTCCCGCGATTCTGTCCTCCAGTGCCGACAGACATCATTGCCGACGTGGCGACGTGGGCGGACGACTTTCGCGATGTCGAGCCGCAGACCGCCGCTTGGCACTTCATCGACTTTCCCCGATCCCTGGGAGCCAACACGACGAACCACATCCCGTTCTGTCCGAACGGCGACTGCATCATCACAGCCATCGTGAAGCAGTTCAACGTCTTGAGGACGTCGACCGATCCGACGCTGAAAGCGGAACGCGCTCCGGTTCGTTATTCACTTCATCGGCGACCTGCACCAGCCTCTTCACACGATTTCGAACGGCGACCGCGGCGGCAACTGTGTGCCGATCACCTATTTCATGCAGGCGCCGCAGGAAGGGGACAACGGGAGTTTCAGGCCGAACCTGCACAGCGTCTGGGACACCGAGGATCATTCGGCGCCTGATGAACACCGAGGGTTGGCCGATGCGCAGGCCCTGGCCAATCGTGCTGCCGGCAGCAGTCTCCCGGCGACGGTTGCCCCATTGACTCCGACGACGACACGTATCCGGTCGTGGGCGGGCGGCTCGAATGCCGTGGCGCGGATGGTCACCTACGGTCGCCTGCCGGTGAATCCGCCGATGGAGCCGGCGTCGGCCGCGATGATTGCGTCGTGCACCGACAACAATCAAGTCAGTCAACGCATGGCGCAGCTGCACGGAAACGATCGCCGACTCGTACGAGCAGGCGAGCGTGCCGGTGATTCTGAGTCAGCTGCGGCTGGCAGGGCCAGCGTCTGGCGTCGGTGCTGAAAGCCGCGTTTCCCAACTAACTTCTCCGTTCAGACTTCAGTTGCGGCCCAGTGCAATCGACCGATGACTGTAGCAACGAAGACGACAATCGTCGCGGGTCTGCTGTATAGCATCGTGTTCTCGCTCTCCGTCCGCGCGCAGCCGGCGCCTGGCGACGGTCCGCGGTACATGAACGGCACTCATCTCATCCGTCCGACCGACTATCGGGAATGGATCTTTCTCAGCTCGGGCCTGGGCATGACGTGCGAACCGTCGTCCGGTTCGTCAACGCCGCCCTCGTTCGGCAACGTCTTCGTGAATCCATCCTCCTATCGCAGTTTCCTGCAGACGGGAAAGTGGCCGGATCGCACCATCTTCGTGCTCGAGATTCGGAGGTCCGAGAGCGAAGGTTCGATCAACAAGTCCGGAAGGTTTCAGACCGGGGTCGTGGCAGTGGAGGCCGAAGTGAAGGACTCGCGGTTTCCGGATGGCTGGGCGTACTTCAACTTCGGGGCCGGATCGGACGCACCACCCCTGGCCGGTGATCAGGTGGCGAGATGCGTCGACTGCCACACGAAGCACACCGCGGTCGAACGGACGTTCGTCCAGTTCTATCCCACGCTGTTGGAGGTCGCCCGTCAAAAGGGCACGCTGAAGCCCGGATTCTGATCCGGTAAGATCGGCAAGGTCGAAGGGCCAGTATGAAGTCGACCTACTCACTGCGTCGATTACCAGTCGGTGGCTTCGGTTCTGTGTGGCGGCAGGTCTTCCACTCTTTAGCCGCTTGTTGCGTACGCCGCCAATACGCCTCCTGCAGGAACTGTCCTACCAGGCATTTCGCCTCCGGTCTTTCTTGGCCTTTACCTCGCCGTGTGGCTGGCTTCGGCGTTGTCGTGTGCCTGGCTCATTTCGGTCAGGACAGGCGGTCGGAAAGCAGCCGCCGCCGAAATCCCATCCTGACAGGCTACTTGACGTTGCTCGCCATTCCCGTCCTGCTGGTGGCAGCATGGGTGTTTCCAAGTCCCGCAACGGAAGAGAGGCTCTTCGTCCTCTCTTTTCGTAGCGGCCGTCATTCCCCCGATGTTCTATCTTAGCATGTGAACTGCGGCTCGAAGCACGTCTCGCTGGAGCATCGTCGGTTGAGGTCCTCATTCTCCCCGCGATCTCTGCTTTCCTCACACTCGTTTTCCTCGAAATCGTCGGTCAGATCTTTCTGAAACCGACCTGTTCAAAGGCAATGTGGCTGTCTCCAGCCCCGATCGACGCTATTGCGTACTATGTCCGGCAAATAATCGATGGAGAAAACAGAGCCAACGCCTTCGGCTTCCTTGGAAGGACGCCAAGTCCGCAGCCATCCGGCAGAAAGAGTGCTCCTGATCGGCGATTCAATCCCCGTTGCCGGGTTACCAGGGCTTTCCTGCTATTGCCCAGGACGAATACAATCGAATCTTCAAGCCGGAACGAGAACTGGAGATTGTCAGTGCGAGTATGACCGCGTTCAGCGTCGAGCAGATCTTATCTGTTCTATGCGGAGCGTCTCAAGAATCTTCCTCACGACTACTTGGTGTTCACCTTCTATATCGACGACGTCAATCGCGAGTTGCGATATCGAAAGAACAACTACTTGTATTCTCCGCGATGCCTGAATGGCAGCAGGACGTGTATTTCCGCTGCTACCTCTGCGGTCTCACCCTGAACCTCCTTGGCGTGTCGGATACCGGGTTTCTCACAAATAGGACACGCACATATAGCGAAGCATTCCGCGGGCGCTTTCGATACTCAAAGAGGCGCGCGCCCTGGCAGAATCGCGGGGAGCAAGGTTTGCGGTGATTAACATCCCGCGTTTCACTTGGAACGGATGCATCGCCTCACGCGGACGCTTATGAGTTCAGGGACATGAACAAGGTCCTTGAAGCGTGGTGCAGGGCCGAGCGTGTTCCCTACTTCGACACCTTGCCACTGCTGGTTGGAAAAGATATCTCCGCTCTCAGGAAAAGCGAGACGGACATTCACTTTACCGATGTAGGTCATCGAGTAATCGGAACCGGGCTCGTGGACTTCTTTCGCGTCGCTCATCGGGGACAACAAGGCGATGGTTGCCTCCCATTAGTCATGCGCCGGCTCAGTTTGTCCGACTCCCTCCCGACGCATGATGGCTCGGGGCCGCAGTACTGGCAGCTGACGATCGAAGTCGTCGCCTTCATCCTTCCGTAACCGTCGTTCCAATGACCGCATGTCAGGTGGTGCAAGGGAAGCGCGCCACTTGTTCTTCCGTCCACCCTACCCGGCCGATCGAGCGAGGCTTATGCGTAGCGTCCGCCGCGCCGAATCCATTGCGACGGCGGCCCGGGTCGACCCACGTAGGGCTGTGCGAAACGGAACAGAAGTCGCCGCGTTCCAGATGTACGGTCGCTTCTGCCAATGGTGTGAAGCTTCGAGACCTCCGTCGGGGGGAGTGAGCGTACTATCGCGGAGGGTCTGAGAAGGGCGGATATGAGGTGCGGAGCAATGGTGTGAGGAAAAAGGCTTGGACCGTCATCACGCGTAGCACGGCGGGCTTGCTCGGCGTGCTACTGCATGCTGGGCACCAGCGGGTTTGGCTGCCGGATGTGCCCGGTTGCACCAGCTGGCCAAAGCCGTCCGAACTCCACACGGAATCGACGAGGCGTCATTTGTAAAGGTTGGTGGAATCGATCAGTGGGTGACCATCCGCGGTCAGAATCGGGACAATCCGGTTTTGCTTTTCCTGCATGGCGGGCCGGGCTTTGCATTTCTGAGCCTGAACCCACGGGCCCTTGTCAAGTGGGAGAAGGACTTCACCCTCGTTCAGTGGGATCAACGCGGCGCAGGGAAGACTTACGGCAAGTCGGGTCCTCTTGGCGCGGCGGTGACGATCGACGAGATGGCGCGCGACGGAGTCGAACTTGCCGAGTTCGTTCGCGAGAGCTGCAGAAGCCGAAGGTCATTCTCGTCGGGCTCTCGTGGGGCACGATTATCGGCATCCACATGGCGAAGATTCGGCCCGAGCTCTTTACGGCGTATGTCGGAACTGGTCAGGTGGCGAAATATCTTCCGGGACGGCTCCTTGCCTATAGGGAACTGCTGGCTGAGGCTCGCACACGCGCCGATCGCAAAGCCGTTGGCGCCCTGGAAGGCGTTGGCCCACCGCCGTACGAATCCAGCGCGAAGGAAGGGGGTACATGCACAGTGGGCAACGGCGTACGAACCGGGCATGCCCTCCATGTGGAACAACATTTCGACTGTTCTGTTCGACTCGGCCATCACCGTTCGGGACGTATCAATCTGATCAAAGGCATGGGTGACAGCGAAGATCATTTTCGCGTTCAGCTCAATTCGGTCGATCTCCCAGCGCTTGGCTCCGACTTCGCCATTCCGATGTTCGTCTTCCAGGGCGCCCGCGACAACGTCAACCCCGTCCAGTCGCTGACGGGCTATTTCGACAGCATCAAGGCCCCGCAGAAACGGCTCGTCGTGATCCCCGGCGCCGGCCACAACGTCATGCTAACGAAGAGCGATGACTTCCTGAGACTATTGGTCGAGTTGGTTCGCCCACTGGCATTTCAGGAGGAACCTCAGACGCGATCGGCGCACTCACAATAGCGCGTCAGGCTTCTTTTCTCGCTTGCGGTGTGTGCCCCAAAGCCCCAATCCGCCTGATCCCCTTCCGGCCCTCATATCCGCCTTTCGGAAGATGTCCACTGAATCGGATCAAGTTCAGCAGGGCGCTGGTCCGGGAATGGAAACAACCGCGGCGGCGAGGCGGCGGCCTCGCGCCTTCGCCGCGCGCGATCACAATCGGCTGCCGCGAGCGCCGGTCGTGTTCCCGTCTGCTAAGCTACGGCGCATGAAATCAGCACTCACTACCGCATTCGTCCTCACTGCGTGTGTTTCGCTTCGCCCAGGCGCCCGGGCCCAGGGCCGACCTGGTCAGGACGACGCTGCCGCTCGAAGGCGCGCCGAAAGCGATCCCGGGCCCATACAAAGTCATGTCGGAGCCCGCCCTCGGCTCGCCGGGCCACGTCGTCTTCCGTCCGGAGGATCTCGGCAGATTCTCCGGCAAGGACAAACTGCCGGTGATGGCGTGGGGCGACGGCGGCTGCGCCATCAACAGCGCGCGCTACTCGGGCTTTTTCACGACGATCGCATCGCACGGCTTCCTGGTGATCGGCAGCGTGCCGGAGCCGGGCGCCGCGCCACGGCAGCAGAACGCCGACGATCTGCGCAAAGCGATCGCGTGGGCGGAGAAGGAAAACGCGCGCGACGGCTCGCCGCTCAAAGGCAAAGTCGATCTCGAGCACGTCGCCGTGATGGGGCAGTCGTGCGGAGGATTTCTCTCCATCGCGCTGGGCTCGGACCCGCGCGTGAAGACCATCGGCGTCTTCAACTCCGGCGTGCAGCGCGCCAGGCCGGAGTCGAACGAGGACGCGCTGCAGAAGGTCCACGGTCCCGTGCTGCTGATCAACGGCGCCGAACGCGACTTCCTCACGCCCGCGTCACTCACGACATTCGAGCTGATCAAGAGCGTGCCGGCGTTCTACGGCGCCCGCCACGGCGCGGGCCACACCGCCACCGTGGATCATCCCGGGCGGCGGCGAATATGCGAACGTCGCGTCGAACTGGCTGCTCTGGCAGTTCAAGAACGACAAGAAAGCGGCGGCGATGTTCGTCGGCGACAAGTGCGAGCTCTGCACGAACAGCAACTGGGACGTTCGCGCGAAAGGATACAAAGACGCGCGTAATGAGGGTCCGTCGGGGACGTTCGATCGCGGCAGCAGTCAGCAGGCGTGGCAGAACGCCAACTACAAGACGACGCTCTCGCAGTGCAAGAACCCGCCGCAGCCGTTCGCGATTCCGAGTGCGGGAAACGCGGCGACTGCCACCGCTGCGCCGCCTGAGCCGGTGCTTCCGCCGACGACGTCGATTCCCGGAGTGCTGGAGGCGGTACAGAGCTGGAAGGTCGTCTGGTCGTGGCAAGGCAACAACGTCGACGGCCCGATCGCCGGCGAGAACGGCACGATGCTGTTCGCGAACAACGACGCGGGCGACGTCATCCAGTTCGATCCGGCGACCGGCCTTGCGAAGGTCGCCTACGGCAACATCAATACCGCGGGCGCCGTCTCGCGCAGCAAGAACGGCGCGCTGTTTGTCGCCGAACGCGGACTCGGAGGCGGCATCGAGCAGCTCGAGCCGCAGCGCCGGATGCTCGCGAACACGTTCAACGGCGAGCCGCTCGAATGCATCGGCGGCGTGATCAACGATCTCACGGCCGACGCCAACGGCGGCGTGTACTTCTCCGTCACCGGCGCGAGAAACAGCGGCGTCTTCTACGCCAGCCCGAAGGGCGTCGTCTCCCAGCACGGGAAGGACGTGCCGCTCGCCAACGGCATCATTCTCAGCCCCGACGAGAAGACGCTGTATGCGACCAACGGCGCGATCGTCTACGCCTTCGACGTGAACGCCGACGGCTCGCTGACCAATCAGCGCGAGTTCGGAACGCTGCAGGGCGGCGAGGGTGGCGACGGATCCGCGGTCGATCAGCAGGGACGGTTGCACGTGGCGACGGGCAAGTCGGTGGATGTGTTTGCGGCCGACGGCAAGTTCCTCGGCACGATTCCGGGTCCGCAGGGCCTGCACGGCACGTTCTTCGGCGGCAAGGACCGGAAGACGCTCTTCGGCATCGTCTTCTACGGCACGTGGGGACACCGAGCGCGCGAAACGCGATCATCGCGATTCCGACCGTCGCGCAGGGTTATACGGGCCGTGCGAAATAGCAAAGATCGCAAAAGCGATCAATGTTCATGCGGTTCGTGGCGTTGCAGCATGGTAACGGATAGGTCGTGAGTTGTCGTTAGCGGTCATCGGAGGTGTCTCGGCGCTCGAGGCTGGACGAGCATCCCGATGCGGATGCCGAGACACCTTCGATTACGAGACTTGAAGCTGGCGCTGGCGCGGCGGCCGGCTATGGAGCTGGAGTCAGATCCTCGAGCGTCGGGCGTCGTCGACGATCTGCGCTTCCACGATCTACGTCACTGAGTTCGGGTCACAGTTGCTCGAAGCCGGTGGGGAACTCCACGAGGTGCAGGCGACGCTCGGTCACACGAACATCAAGATGACCAGCACCTACCTGCACGCGACGACCCAGGGCGTGAAGCTAGCGTTCAAGAAGCTCGAAGCGAAACGGCGTCGTCAAAGCATCAAGGTCGTTCGTGGCCCGCGATGCGCCGCGGATCGGCATGATCAAGTCGACGACGACGGTAAGTGCGTGCGCGTGTAATACTTAACACTTCCATGCCGGGGTGGCGGAACTGGCAGACGCACAGGACTTAAAAATCGCCCGTGTCCCTGATCACACCTGATCACCAGTCGACTTTCCGAACAAGTTCGCGAGGACGCTCGAAATCGTTCGGCGTTTTTGGAGGGTCATTCGAGTGCATCGTGGCCCGCGAATGGCCCGCAGTGCTGGAGCCGCAGCGGGAGGACGACGGAACGCCCTCCCGCTCGACCGCCTACCCGAGAGTCGCTACCTCCAGGCCCTGACGACGACGACCTTCTGTGTGACGCGGCATCACGGCTGCGGCAGACACGGCATCGTCAAGATAGTCGGCGACCAGTGGGCGGTCGTTCGCCGAGATACGTGTCTTGCGGTGACAGACCTGATGGCAAACCCATTTCGCGAAAGTCCCATAATCGCGAACGAACACAGGCACGCGCACGATTCCACGAGCCAGGAACCCATAGGCTCGGAGTACCCGTCGCGTCGCAGCGCTACCTGTCGCGCACCGAGCAACTTGATGAATGACGCTGACACGCTGATGACAAACCCGAAAGCGTGGACGCCTGGTTGCACCACCGTGGAATTGTCCCGCAATGCGCAAGTTTGACCTGCGGACGAGAAGATCCAGGACTGCTTCGGGTTAACGCCGCTGCAAGGCGCCGAGGTTGGGCCAGTGGCAGGGCCACCGCTGCGATCGACGTGGAGGTCCAACTGTCGACCTCGGCGACGCGCTGAGTGGCGTCATCGGTGAGCATGTGTCGCTGATCGCGCAGATCCGAGATAGCCAGCGATTGCCACGTCCCACCCTTCTGAGCTTACGGCGCGCTCGCCGCGTTGCTACGCAGCGCCTCGCGGTGTTCAGTCAGCGACGTCGGCGCTTCGCCGATCACATTCGTCTGATCGACGGTGGCGGCCCTGACCGCTAGCAGCCGCGCGCGCCCTCAGAACTGTCGCTCGATGATCAGGTCCGATAGCTTGACCGGGGCCCGCGACCCACTGGGCTGCTTCTGTCCGAGCCATCCAACCAATGAGCGCTTCGCTAGCGCTGCAGTTGAGGTCACCCTGAACCTGCTTGGATGTGGCGATGGCGTACCATTCAGCGTACGTTCCCCTTGCGCAGACCGATATGCGCCTTCAACGGCGGCATGGCTGTTGTCGACGGTAGGCGTTGCTTCTGCGGTGGGCTAGCGTCTACCGGTGCAACCCGAATCCCGGGAGTCGCCGCTCGTCAGAGGCCGGGAAGACCCTGACGCCGACTACCTTTGGCACCGCCCTACTCTAGCAGGATGCGGCAATTCCGGACATGTGGCTTCGTGTCGCGCGGCCGAGGGCCGCTGACAGCGAGTCGGATGCGAATTTCGACCGATCGGCCTCGTAACCGCGCATGCCCATGCCAGAACAAAGCCGATCGAACCGGTTTCATCAGCGCGTCCCAGAACCGATCTCCCTACCAGTCCATATTCGCGCGCGTTTGTCGAAACTTCGAGTCAGACCGTCAACAAAAACCGGTCACGGCTTCGACGGAACGCATTGCCGCAGCGGTGCCGTCTGATGCCATAGGCAGAATTGTCGGGAGCCGTCGTTTCTCCAGCCAGGTAGATACGAGCCGGCTCGCGAGCTCCGGACCACAGATGTTCGATGAACCGATCAATCACCTTGAGTGCCGCTTCCTCCTCGAACCCACTTCGCCGCTTAGGGAAAAGCGGCCCTTTCCAGGCCGGCGTGTTGCAAGCACGGGGACTGCCCCCGGCTCCAGAATGAAAACGGAACGCCCCGCCTTGCTTGCCAAACGCGCCATGGGCCATGAAATTGCGTAGTTGACGCCGGATCACCACGAGCTTGTCGAAATGCATCTTCGTCTCGCGTTCATTCACGTCTAGGGCGGTCTTGAATTTGATCTTCCAGTCGGCCTCCGCCAACTCAGCAACTTTGTCACCGGTGGTAACCCCTTCCTTGAGAATTGCAAGGTGAATGAACACATGTTCGGTCCATGAAAAAGAACGCGTCGATCGCCGCGAGGCCTAACCATCTCGCGTTCTTGTCTCAGTCCCCAGTATGGCACCCTCACCAATCGTGACCAAGCCGCCATCGATCTTCCTTTCCGATCCTCACACGCCGCTGGTCTTTCCTGCTCTGGGCTCCCCGCTGCGGCACCGAACTGTGCTTGAGAAATCGGGTACCTTTCAAGAAGCCAGCCCGGAGTGGTTCGTCACATCTCAATTGCGACGCTCGCACGGCACCTAGGAGCCAGCCACTCAAAGGATCGGTTCGGCGATCCGATCGTCGAGGAGCTGCTGATGGCGCTCGGTGCTGGCCCGGCAGCAGCCGCCCGTGAAAGAGCCCGCGTTTTAGCTGTTGATTCATGGTTCCCGGGGACGAGTCGAGGGATGGCGTCTTGTGGATACGACCCCAAATGGTTCACTGGCACTGGGCCCTACTACACACGTTTACTCGGAGGACGATCCACATGACGACGATTGAAGTGGCGATCCCGCCGGCTGTCGATGAACACACAAGCGTGCAGCGGCACGCGCAACAGCGTCGAGCGCTCGACGAGCAGCTGGCGGTCGCCCAGGCGCGCCATGCGGCACGCGTCGCCGAGCGCCAGCAACTCCAGCGCGACCAGCATGGCTCGGCCGTGGCCACGCTCCTCGACGGCGGCGGGGTGCAAGACGAAGCGTTCCAGTCGGCGCGACTCCCGCAGCTCGGATGTCGAGATCGAGCACGCTGCCGCGGCGGTGACCGCCGCGCAGTCCGCCATCCACATGCACGACGTGATTGCGGCCGGCGTGCACAGGCTGGTGGAGGTTGAGGTGTCCCAGCAGATCGAGACGACGATTCAGGCCGCCCGTGTAGAGATGGCGACGCAGGGGCAGCGCTTGCTCGACGTGAACCTTCAACTCGACCGCCTCGCGCAAGCGGCACCGGGAGGTGGTGCTCGTGCCGCAGACCGGGCTGCCCACGGCGTGGCTCGCACAGGTCAAGCGCTTAGGAGGTGTCTAAATGAACCCGGAAGCGCCAACGGCACGCCGATGCCGCACACCGCCTGGATGGACCCCAAATCGGCCATTGAAGCACTGATCAGAAAGTCGGCCGGGTTCACACGCTCGATGACTCACGGCGTGTCTATGAGAAGTCGCAGGCTTACACCCGCGGCGCTCACAGACGACGACCTCAATGATCGTCCGATACTTTCACGGCGAGCAGACGGCCGCGAAATAGTAGCGCTGCGAGCAAAGTTCTCAACCCAACGCCGCCGCCCGAGCCGGTGATGATCAAGTCGGCGATACCCGCGCTGCCGACTATCACGCGGACACACCGCCGATCCAGAGCGCCTTCAGTTCAAGGGCTTTGATCCCTACACGCGTGTGCGCTGTTCAAGGAAGTGATCGTCCCGTGTTTCGAGTTCCATCTCAACGACGTGCTTCGCGAGCTCACGAAGCTGTTCAAGGAAGAGAGCGCAACGGCGAGCGCTTGAGCAGCAGGTGAAGGCGCTTGGAACTGCGTCCCGCGGTGAAGCCATTGCGGCACGTGGATCGAGAAGGAGCGTTACTGGAAGGGAGCTTGATCACACGCAACGGCGGGCTGTGGCTCGCGACCGGACCCAGGCTTGGCACACCGGGGACACCAGGTAGCGGCTGGAGGTTGATTGTAAAAAGTGGGGTGCCCACGAGTGACGCCGACGAGCAGGAGCCTGTGATCACGCTGCTCGACGGGCGACCGTATTGCGTGCGGTCTTCGATCTGGTGCGAACCCTACGCGCGCAGGGATACAAGATCATCGTCGGGGACAGCACCGAGAGTGTGCATGTCGAGCCGCGTGTCCCTGAGAACACGTGGACCGTGTTGATACCAACTGGCGAGACCGTCGAGGCCGTGTCCTCGAGGCAGAGGATCAGAGACGTCCCGCGTGCGCGCGCCTGCGGGCAGAAAATCGAGCGTGTGCATTGACCGGTGACATTCGATCTGCGGGCGCAATGAACGGTGACGCGTTTCCACCTGCACGCGCGAACGACAAAAGGCAGAACAGGCATCGCTTCATGGGAACCGGTCCCCGTCGTTTTCGGCGGGCTGTCCAGCGATAACATCGATTGGGTGGCAAAAAGGTCACCTGGTGCGGTGACTAGTTACAATCAGTTTTCTTGGCTTCGACGCGGGCCGTTGGCTTCGTCACGATTCGTGGTCCACTGACTCTCCCGGCATTCTCTGTGCGTGCGACGCGGTGAGCAAATGAGCGAACCCGATCGGCCTGCGGCCAAACCCAAACCATTAGGCAAAGAGGAATTTGATTGGCCGATAATACCGGCTTCCTCTGCTGATCCTGTAATAAGTGCTAAGGCGGCGACGCCAAGGGCGCCCCAGCAGCCGACGGCGCTTTCGCTTTCGCGCCTCCTCTCTGTAGCAAAGGGCTCGAGGATTCTTCCATTCGTTGCTTGCGTCGTGATGGCTTCCGTTGTTTAATTCTCTGGGACCGCTACGGACCCGCGACCTCTGCGACGATCCCTGTACCACATGGCACAGCGACGGTCGCTGTGCCAAACGGCACGACGATCATTGACTCGCGTCCTCGAGGATTGGAGGTCGTGATCGACGAAAAGGCTCGCGGCAAGACACCGGTGAAGCTCGTTCTGCCCCTTGGGAATCACACACTTGAAAATCCAAACTGAATGCGGAGACGCGATCGATTCCGTTGTCTATTGAAGCGGGCACCATCACGTCTCAGTTTGTGGACTTCGGGCCAGTCAGCCCAGAAGACGGGCCGGCTGCTGGTCGAGGGGGCTCAAGGTTCTGGTCGTGCGACTCGACGGCGCAGTCGTTGGCAGGTCTCCCTCGACGCTCGCCGATGTGGACCGCTGGCGAGCACAACGTCGTCGTGGGCACCGGCGGTAGCGCACATCACACGAGGTGTCACGATTCTTCCGGGTGCGACCACATCGATCGTCGCGGCCGCTGGTCCGCCGTCGACGACAGCCAGGTGGGTGTCGTTCAAAGCCCGTTCGAGATGCAAAGTATTCGAAGCACAGGCTTTGGGGGACCACAAGCATGGAGCGAAGTGCCCCTGATTCGGCACCGCATCCGTCGCCAGCCGCAACTGACCGCCCACCAACGCCGAGAGCGAGAGCACCCGTCAGCCTCACCCAGGTTAAGCGTGAAAGGATCCTCAACGAATCCGTTCCTGAGATCGTGATCCCCAGTGGCTGCCAGGTGCGTGCCGCAAACTGAGCATCTGCACACGCCCATGCGTTGTCGCGGGAGTGAGACGTAGTATCCGCCCCGAGATTCGCCACACCGAAGCCATACTCATCAACCGCCGATCGTCCGCCGGTGGTCGCGTTGTCGTCCAGGTCCGCGTCCACGAAGCCATCGATCGACTCCGGCCTCCTGTCGACCAGAATGAGATCGGCTGGTAAACTCGTACTGAACGAAGAGCGACCGCCGTCATCCCCACGCGGATCGTCTTCACGTCCAACGCCCGCGCGAAAACATTGGCTCCCGGGGCAATGGTATCACCGACTCGGATCCGAGAACGTCTGCTGGAACACCGCGTCCAGCTTCCTGCGCCGCCCGTCGAGTCAGCGCAAGCGGCCGAGAGCACCAGCGCAGGCGAGCGCCACGCGGGCCGGACAACGTCGAAGGGTCGACACGGCCGCCTCTTGAGGGGTTTCTACAGGTCAAGCAAGAAAATGCCGTCCGCGCCGGTCGGTAACCTGCGCCCGGCGAGCGCCCACAGTATCGCATAGTAGATGCCCCACCCGTCCCACACGACCACTCCTCCAGAACCTATGACCGACTCCACCCCCTCCTGAAGAGGCGCCGCCTTCTCGACGATGTTCTGAAGTCGGCCGGTGCTGCCAGCGCGGCTTCGCTCTCACTCGACTCGGTGTTTCTGGCCTGGCGTCCGCCGAAGTCCCGGCGACGCGAATCCGACGCTGCTGCGGCGAACACCAGTGACCCGGCAGCTGCCTCGATGATAGGCGTCCCTTTCGAGCGGCACGACGTTGTCCGTACCGCCATCGTCGGCACGGGACTGCGTAAGAGTGTCCTGCACGAGTGGCTGGACGTGCCTAACGTTCGCATCGTGGTTGGCTGATGTCGTAAAGAGAAAGGGGAGGCGGCGCGTCAGATGGTGCTCAAGGCTGGTCACCTCGATCCGGACCTATACCGACAGTGACCACGACTTCGAGCGCCTCTGCGCCCGCGACGACATCGATCTTGGTTCATACGGCCACGCCGTGGGAATGGCAATACCGGTCGTCCTGGCCGCGATGAATCATAGCATCACGCCGCCACCGAGGTGCCGGCGTGGCCTACACGATCGACGACTGCTGGAAGCCGTCGACACCCTGAGAAGACGCGCCGTCACTGCATCATGATGGAGAACTGCAACTACGGCTACAACGAAATGCCTGTGTTGCAGATGGCACGTGCCGGCATGTTCGGCGAACTGAGCCCCGGCGCCGCGGCGTACAACCACGACCTCCGCGAGATCCTCTTCGAGAACAAGGTGATGAGGCTCTGGCGCCGAGCCTATCATACGCGACGGAACAGCAACCTGTATCCGACGCACGGCCTGGGCCCCGTCGCGTTCTACTTCGACATCAATCGCGGCGACCGCTTCGATACGCTCGTTTCGATGTCAACGCCCTCGTTGGGACTCGGGCCAAGCGGCGTGGAGGACCACGAACCGACCGGCAGCAGCAATGGCAGGAGAAGTACATCGCCGGCGATCTCAACCTTCGCTGATTCGCACCGCGAAGGGCGGTGTAATCCGGCTCGAACACGACGTCTCGAGCCCCCGGCCTACTCACGAATCAATTCGCCTGGGAACGAAGGGCATCTTCGAGGACTATCCACCCCGCAGCATCTATCTCGAGGGACAGGAGGGAGGGGTGAGCAATACGCCCTCTCGATGCCCAGAAGGAGAAGTTCGAGCATTCGCTCTGCGCTCGTTAGGCGAGCGGGCGCGAAGCGGTGGGCACGGGAGGGGCTGAATACGTGATGGCCTGGCGTCTGGTGCAGGTTCGCGCGAGGCCTGCGCCGGACATGGACGTACGAATGCCGCTGCCGAGCGTTCCTCGTTCCGTTGAGCGAGCAGTCGCTCGCCAAGGGGAGTTCTCCGGTGAAGTTTCCTGACTTTACGCGGCAGTGGAGCGAAGCACGCGTCTGATTGATGCTGCGTGCAGCCGACGGTCCTCGACCATTACGCCAGACGCTGCCGTCCTCAGTTGAACGCGAAGGACAGCGTGCATGCTGGATCTGAGTTCTGTTGACTCGGAAGGGTCGCGCTCATCTCCTCCGTCAAACATGCGGGGCCGGAAGCCGGAACCGACCAGTGCGCGCGCGCGGAATGGACCCTGTCCACCGAACGTTAGGCGCGATGCCAGAGCTTACTCGAATGTGGCCGACGAGCACTGTGTCGACGCTATTCCCGGCGAGCAGTAGGCACTGCCGGTTCGACGAAGTCAGTCAGCCGCTCCTTCCCACACCGCGTGGCCGGCGCTACCCCACAGCGCGACCGTCCGGGAAGATCTGCAACACCAACCGGTACGTGTGCCCCTTGCCGAGGTCAGGCGGAGCGCCGAGAAAACGGTTACCAGAGCCACCGACTAGGAACTGGCGGCCGAAGTGCTTGCCACCGATCCCAGCAGGGTAACGAATGAGCAGTTTGGCGAAGGAATGGCCGGCGGTCCATCGCCGGTGACGTCCCAAGTGCGCCATGCCGCCGAGTCTTCATTGCGACGAGCTGAACAACCTGTTTGAGATTGCGAGGCGGAGATTATGCTGGACAATTCCGCCTCGATCCAGATACCACCGCGCGTATCGAACGCTTGCGACGTATACGCGCTGCTGAAAAAGGCGCCGTCGCCGTTATTCAGAAATGCGCGACCAAACACGCCATGCGGAACGACCAGTGGCTTCGGGTCGCCGAATGTTCGCCATCGGGGTTCAAGTCCGTGGTCCAGTCCTCATCGAACAGCACACGCTCGTTAGGTTGCCTAACTACGAGCGACTCACGGACTCACGCCATCCGCCTGCCGAGCCGTCGATCATTACACGTCCGCCTCGGCGAGGGGTGAGCAATCCGGTCGAGTCGATAGTAGCGACAGATGTATCTTCTTCTGAATGCCACTGACGACATCTGGCACCACGGTCCCACCTGCCGCGTCAGTGCCCACCGCGTGAACACTGATACGGCGCCCTGAGAACAGGCGCGCCGAGTCCAAGAGAAACCTTTAATACTTCGCGAGGAAGGGCGCCCGGGGTGTGTTTGTGCAGTATGCCCATCTGAAATTGTCAGAAAGCGGGTCGCCGCCGACGATGCGCAAACAGCGAATCTGTTCGGGCGTTCGAGCGGGTAGACGATCCGTGCACCGCGGGTATCCATCTCTCCGACACTGACAGACGGAGAACCGGCCATCCGTGGGGAATATCTGCGTTTGCTCCGCGCTTGTCGACGAGATCCGTTTCGCCCGTTTCGAGGTTAATGCGCGCGAGCCCAGCGATTCGCCAACTGTACGCCGCAAAAGGACTCGATGTGCGTCGGACCAGTGAGCGATGGGCAACGGTGCCATCCGGGTCGGAGGGTAGACAGCGAAGATTGCCGCCGTCGGCGTCGATCACGCAAAGCCCGCGAGTTCCGCTTCTTCAGATGCCAAGCTGATAAACGCGATTCGAGAGCCGTCCGCCCACCGGTTCCCAGTCCGTGTCATCGCCTTCGGTCAGCTGGTGCACCTGACGGCTATGGGTGTCGTAGGTTGCCAAGTCGTAGTGGCCATGGAGACTCCAACGCGAGGTTACGAAGACGAATCGACTGTTGTCAGGAGCCCACGAAGGCTGGTAGTCGTCACGCCTCGCGAAAGTAAGCCGCGTTGCAACACCGTTGAGATCCAAGTCGAAGATGTCGATGTGACGCCGCTGTCCGGCACAGCAACTCCGGTTACCAGCCAGCGGCCGTCAGGCCGCAGATCGCGGCCGCCGAGCGAAGCTCGATTTGATCAGCCATCGTGGGCGTCCGAGAGGAGAGACGTCCACGATGCTGATGCCCGCCCAGTGACTGGCATCAAGCGGTATTGGGAAGAGTTCGACGCCGTGCGGTCGTCTGAGAGCCGCGCGTCGCTACGAGTACGGCGTCGGGGGCGGACGACGCCAGAATATCGCCCACGCGACGACTGTCGAGGAGGCAGATGCCGGCAATTGCGATCGTTGCAGCCATACTGTTGCGCGACACCGAGCCGTGCTCAACTGAGCCACGGAGGGAGCCGATGAGAGACGCTTTCCAGCGGTGCGGTCGCCGACGCGCCGAGTATTTCACGGGCGAGGAGGGAATCGCTTCTCCGGATCACCCACGAGCCGCCTTGCGCGGACGAATCGCCTGGAACGCAACTGACAGCAGTGCGCGCTGAGCATCACCACCGCGTGAGAGCGATCCGGCTATGCAGAATCTCTGCGCCTCATCGTGTGCATCAGCCAGCAAAGCCCGCCAACCGCCTCCTGACGATTGCTGCATTCGGATCGGCCGACGCGGCCTCGACGCCGCTGTGGCGTGCTCGTCATGGGCTACGCGAAAAGCTCGCCATGCCGCTGAATCAATCCGCGTTGCTCGAGGATCGCGAGCATAGGCGTTACGTCGTCCATGGCTCGACCGGCGGCCTTCACCAGCTGACGTTTGTCCAACGGAATGCCACCTGTAGCCAGAAGAAGCAGCACCAACCCTGCTGTTGCGTCGAGACTGGCGACGCGGCGTCGCAGCGCACTTCCCCGCACGAGTGCCTGGGAACAGCGCGTCCGCGTCGATGACAAGCCACTTCATCCGGAGCGCACCAGCAACGCCTGTTCGATGAGCAGCTGTAGAGTTTCGAGGACGAAGAGCGCGATCCTTCGGTGGCCTCCCAAAGGGCATGGGGGAGACGGGCTGACCACTTCTGGCTCGGCGGAAGATTGGCGAGACTCGACAGCAGTGCAGCAACCGAATCCTCGTTGAGCGGCGCTGACTGATCGGTGTCGCGCGCTCCGGGGAGCCGGGGATTGTCGGACACCGGACGTCCGGCTGAGATGACAAGGAGTTGGCTCTCGATTGCTCTGAGTGCGGTGCTCAGGACACGAAAGGAGAGCACGTCACTCCAATGCAGGTCAGTCCAGCAGTATCGCGACCGGATGTTCTTCGGCGATGGTGGTTGTCGCGCAACGCCAGCGCGGCGACGCAGTGCTTCATCATCGACGGCCAAGTCGCGATGTGCGCTGAACGACGATGACAACGATGATTGAGCGCTACGAGCGAACCTGCTGATTCGGGCGATGCCGCCCCCGCGCCGCGGAGTTTTGCCAAGGACGCGGCGACTCGCTCACAAAGGCGTACGCGACGTCGCGCGCGCCAAAGTCGGCGCGTATGTAGACTGCCCGCGCACCAGAAGCACGTAGCCGATTCCGCGCGTCGACCAAGAGGCGCGTCTTGCCAAGGCCGGCAGATGCAACAACATGAAAATGCCCCCGCTTGACCGCGTGTCGCGCCTATCCCATGCGCGCATGAGCGTCGCGAACTTCTTTCTCTCGGCCGACGAGCTCCGCGGTGAGGCTAACTGCCGCGTCGGTCGACTTCGAGGCCGGTCCTGCTCGATGGAGTTCGGCCCGCGTAGCAAAAGCGCGCGTCGCTGGCTCCGCTTCGATCTCTTCTACGGCCAAGAGCTGACTGGAGTTTTTCCGCTCTACGTGCGCGCCGACTGAATCACCAGCTGCGACCAAGTACGCGACATTCGAGGACCTGACGCCACGCCCGCTGATTCAAGGAATCGAGATCTTCTCTCCTGTCTCGCGAACTCGAGCGCCTCTTTGGCGTGCCTGCTCAAGACGTCGCCGGACGGCTTCGCGCAAGAGCGGGACAAAGAGCTGCGTAACGCCAGTCGCCTGAGGTCCGCCCGTTCAGCCCGCACCTCCGGGCGCAGCAAAGCCGGTTACGAAGTCCCCTTGTAGAGCTGTACGACAGAGTCGACATCGCCTGCCGCCGATGGGTCAGAGTTCGCCGGTGGTCGCACCCGATCCGCCCAGCCAGAGACACGCCATCCGGGTGGCGCTAAGGAAGTCTTCGCCGAGTCGTGTTCTGGAGCCGCCAGATAGTCTGGCGCAGCGCGCTCTGACCGCGATCCCGGTCCATGTGCGACCAGAGGAGATCCGTCAGATGCTCCCGGCTTCCGCTTCGCGCCGCGCGAGCAAGCGAGATAGATGATGAGGGCGAGGGGCTTGCCGACTTCGATAACCCGTGGTGGCGCTGCGTCTGGCGTCGAGGTACAACGCGGCATCGTCGTAGTGTTACGAGCTTGAGGCTGGTCCCGGAAGTCGCTGAAGACGAGTCGAAACGGTCATCTAACGGTGAGTAGATTGGTGGTCACACCATACGCCGAGATGCGTGGAGTGACCTCGCTGTTCCTCTCGTCACGCCTGTCGGGTCGCACTGCGATGATAGGCATGGCGGAGGGGCGCAAGGCAGTCCGCAGCCTTGCGTGTGCCGGTTCAGACGGGCGGCAGACGCATCGACGATAGGGCTCTGGGGCGCTGCCCCCAGCAATACGTAACTGAACGAAGCAT
>ERZ1370068.11288-contig-9915_pt1 | contig 43387 bp, 66 predicted proteins | sample MGYA00561227_ERZ1370068 | MGnify/ENA primary metagenome ERZ1370068 (study PRJEB38410, sample SAMEA6850437) | metagenome | study: Metagenomic assessment of the ecological functions of the soil: analysis of the soil microbiota associated with the... | reverse complement strand
AGTTACGTATTGCTAGGTTTGCCGCCATTCCGCTGCAGATCGACGGACCGTCGGCCGTCCTGCAGGCGATCGCCCGTGACAGGCGTGTCGCGGAGAACCTGACCGCGTAGAGATCGGCCCTAGTGCCGCAGGGCAACCGCCTCTTCCCGTTGCCCGCCGGAAGGCAAGGTCATCGTCTGTGCCACCGTCGGCCCGTCGCCCGCCAAGGTCGTGCGGCGCATGTCGCGCGGCTCGTCGTGCCGGGAAGGGCCGGGCGCGGTGCATGGTCTGGCGGTTGTCCCACATCACCAGGTCGCCGACCCGCCATTTGTGGGCGTAGACGAACTCGCGCTGGGTGGCGTGCTCGATCAGGTCGCGCAGGTAGCCGCGCGCCTCCGGCACCGGCCAGCCGACGATGCCGCCGGCATGGGACGAGAGAGTAGAGCGACTTGCGCGCCGGTCGCCGGATGAGTGCGCACCATGCGCTGGCGCACCGGCTTGAAGCGCTCGCGCTCCTCGTCGCGTGAAATCGGTGAAGCCGATGAGCTGGCGCGAGTACATCTGCGAATGCTCGCAGACCAGGTCCTCGACCTCGTCCTTGCGTCTCCTCGTCCGAGCGCATCGTAGGCGCGCGCGCATGTAGGCGAACTGCGGTGTTGCCGCCCTTCGACGGGATGCTGACGCGCGTGCAGCAGCGAGTACTTCGCCGGCATCGACCTTGAACGAGCTGTCGGAATGCCACAGGCCGGTTGCCGATGGCGAACAGCCGCCGGCGGTCGTCGCGCGCGAACGGCTTGTTGTCCTTGTCGAGGTTGGAGACGTCGGCGAACGTGGTCGGCAGGCGATGGTCTCGTCTGGCGCGCGCGCAGGCTGGTGCCGATGGCGTGCTCGATCTCGCCCAGGCTCTGGGTGAAGGCGAGCTGCTGGTCGTCGTCGATGTTCTGGTCGTGGAAGACCAGCGACGGCGTACTTGTCCATGCCGGCATGGATCGCCGCGACGTCCTCGCGGCGGCAGCGGCTTCGTCATGATCGATGCCGTCGACCTCGCCCGCAAAGCAGGGTCCGACCTGGCGGATGGTTACCGTCATCGCCGCGAATCTCCTCCCGCCTATTGCCGGCAATGCCAGAGCGGGACGGTCGATCCACGCCAGCCTGGAAACCATCGGATGGAAACGTCCATGAAGATTGCCAGCTACGAAGCGACCCCGCTGAACGTCCCGGAAGACGACCCGCTGGCCAACATGCCGGAGGAGGCCGGCCGCACGCGCCCGATCGTCATCCTGCGCCTGCGCACCGACAGCGGCATCGAGGGCATCGGCGTCACCTTCTATGGCGGCAAGCATGACGCGGCAGCCTGCACGCCGCGGTCGAGGAACTCGCCGCGCTGACCGTGGGCGAGGATCCGCTGCGGATCGAGAACGATCGTCGCCAAGCTGCGCAGCGGCACGCGGCGATGCTGCGGACCGGGCGGCATCTTCACGCTGGCGCTGTCGGCGATCGACATCGCGCTGTGGGACATCAAGGGCAAGGCGCTCGACCAGCCGCTGTGGAAGCTGCTGGGCGGCCATCGCGACCGCGTGGCCGACCTATGCTCCGGGCTCGCTGCGTCGCGGCCTCGACCGACGAGCAGGCGCAGCGCGCGGCGCAGATCCTGCTGCAGAAGGGTTTCAGTGAGATGAAGACCCAGATGGCGCCTGCCCGGCAATCCGACGCCGGCCGAGGAGGTGCGCCGCGTGCGCGTGGTGCGCGACGCGATCGGTCCCGACATCAAGCTGATGTGCGACATCAACCAGCGCTGGCGGCCCGAGCAGGCGATCGATATCGGCAGCCGCGTCGAGGATGTCGGCCTGTTCTGGCTCGAGGACGTGACCGCGGCCGACGACTATCCGGGCCTGGCCCGCGTCACCGCCGCGCTCAAGACGCCGATCGCCGGCGGCGAGTATGTCTGGGGCATCGTGCCGTTCCGCCACATGATCGAGGCGCGTTCGGTCGACATCGTCATGATCGATCTCGCGCGGGTCGGGCGGCGTCAGCCAGTGGATGAAGGTCGCCGGCATGGCGGAGGCGTTCAACCTGCCGGTCGTCAGCCACGTCATGCCGGAGATGCTGGTGCATCATGGTGGCCGCCTGCCCGAACGGGCTGACGGTCGAATACATGCCGTGGATGCTGGCGCTCTACGAGGAGACGCCGGCGATCGAGAACGGCCAGCTCGTGCTGCCGACAAGCCGGGGCTGGGCCTGAAGTTCGACGAAAAGGCGATCCGCCTCCTTCAAGGCGCCTGATCGTGACCGACGCTATCCGGCGCGCGTTCTGTGCCGACACGCGTCCGTGCGCCGACCATGCTTCGATCAGGACGGCGTCGGCGCCGGTCAGGAAGAGGCCATGGGCCGACGACGCTGGCGGTCATGCCGTCCAGGAGAAATTCGCGCGAAGCCGTGTCACGTCGATCTCGGCGGGCCGCCAGCGGCACGCGTCGATCACCGAATTGCCGTTGTCCGTCCGGTGGAAATGCCGTCGGACCCAGTCCGCGATCCGCGCGCCCCACCAGGCCGATGGCGCGCAAGGCGCGCTGTACTGCCGCGGCGGTCGAAAAACACGCCACGACTACGACAATGGGCAGAAGAGCTCTTTCTCGAACCCACACGGCACGACGAGCTTATTGTTGTTCCGGGTTGGATCAAGTTAGCATAGACCACGCCGCTGGCGGCGGCACACGGCGGTATTTTACGGCGCGCGATTTTCTCGGCGCGCGCATCATGCCACCGCGGTAGCCCCTTGATCATCCAGTAGGGCTGCGCATCGGCTTCTGATACCGCGCCAAATCGAAAGGGGGTAATCGAGGCGGTCGATTTCACCTGCAGGCTGCCGACCACGCTGAGGCCGAGGCGTCCGTGCCAGATCTTCCAGCGGTGCCCGGCTGGTCGCGGCGCGTCGAAGGTGGTCGAGTCGCTCCGGCGGAGAGCGCGCGCGGCCAGCGCCCGGGTGAGCCTGCATGTCGCGGCGCCCGCGGCGCCCGTTCCCAAGCCGACCCGCATGCCGCCGGCGATGTCTCGCACAGCCGCGATCGCCGAAGAGGCGTCCTGCGCCCGTCATCCCATCTGCCGGCCGCAGTTCCGTGCGCGGTTGTTTGCTAGGCGACCCTGTCGACTGGCCACGGTAGCAAAGGGCGACTTGGCCGGCGATTATGTGTTATCGGGCCATGAAGTCGTGTATCCGCGTTCGTTGCCACCTCGATCTGTCCAGAGGCCCTGGATGAAGTCCCACATGCTACCAGTCCCCGTCGGCCTCCCGCCAGCGGCAAGATTTCACGGCAGTCGTCTGGACGTTTGCTTGGCACCCTGCAGTCACAACTGAAAAGAAGCTGACTGCACGCACCATCGCCAGCACGCGATCGGCATGGTGCGAAAGAGCCGGCCTGACGCATTTCTCGATCATCAGCGGCAGCAGCCACGGCCGCCGGCGCGCATGAAAGCCACCGCCCTGATGCAGAGCCCTTGGCGGACGTTTCTTTCCACGCCGAGGCGGCGGTGGCTTCAGCGGCGGCGTCATCGTGAAACGCCTGATCTCGTCGGTACCGCAGCGGCAACGCCTGATCTCTCCCGGAAGCGCCCGGCACACAATCGACTTCCTACGGCCCGGTCGCGGCGTCGATGCCTGGGTGAAATCAGCGGCCGGGACCCCGGCAGCTGGCGCAGAGGCGATGAAGCGGGTCCCCATCCCGAGGCTGACAGCACTTTACCACGGTCGGCTTTCCGCGCCGTCATCGTCGGAGACTTCGGCAAAGCCCTCGATGCGGCCGCCGGGATCGTCGGCGTCAGCGAGAACCACCAGCTTCTCGAGGCTTGCGGAGGCGGAGTTGGCCGCGGCTCCTGGGACGGGCAGCGACCGCTCGCGCGTTCCCAGCTCTATTACCTCGACACACGACCGATCGGCTCGCCAACAAGGGCACCGGGCTCCTCGAACTGTCGAAGCTGCATGGGCGTGCCGGCCGCGGAGATCGCCGTCATCGGCGACGGCGGCAACGACGTCCTGATGTTCGAGGCAAGCTGGCCTCAGCATCGCCATGGGCAATGCCGAGCCGGCGGTCAAGGCAGCGGCCGACTTCGGACCGATAGCAACGCCGAGGACGGCTTCGCCAGGGCCATCGAGCGCTTCATCCTGGGTGGCGAGCGGTGAGCGCGCGGCCGATCATCGTTGCGCCGCCGATCCTGTCGGCCAGATTTCGGCCGGCTTGCGGTGAGGAGGTCCGCACCGTCGACGCGGCCGGTGCGGACTGGATCCATGTCGACGTTATGGACGGCCGCTTTGTTCCCGACATCACCATGGGTCCCGTGGTGGTCCGGGCCGTGCGGCGAGGCCACGCTGAAGCCGCTCAACGTATCTCATGGTCGTCGAGCCGGAGCGACACATCGCGGGCTTTGCCAAGGCCTCGGCGCCGATCATCCCCTGGTCCACGCCAGAGGCATCCGCCACGTTCCACCTGCATCGTGTGCTGTCGCAGATCCGCGAGCTCGGCAAGAAGGCGGCGGTCGTGCTGGATCCGCCAGTCCGCTCGACGCCATCGAGTATGTCCTTCACTCTAGCCTGACGTCATCATGATCATGACCGTCAATCCCGGCTTCGCCGGCCAGTCGTTCCTGCCCGAAATGCTTCCCAAGATCCGCCGCTTGCGCGAGCCCAGCGCGGCGCGCGGCCTCGATCCCCACATCGAAGTCGACGGCGGGCAGAATCGCGAGCATGCCCGGCAGTCCGCTCGAAGCCGGCGCCAATGTCATCGTCGCCGGATCGGCGATCTTCGGCACCAACGACTATGCCGCCGGCGATCGCAGCCATCCGCGGCAGCTTCCATGACCGGCCGGCCCGAGATCGAAGCGGAGATCCTGGGCGATGCCGAGCAGTTCGCCCGCCGCGCGGCGGAGTGGCTGACGGCAAACCGCTATCTGCCATCGGCTGGGATCGCTATGTCGGACGCGACGGTGCGAAGATCGCGATGAACGGTTTTGGCGCCTCCGCGCCGGCAAGCGATCTCGTTAGGTGATTCGGCTTCACGCCCGGACAAGGTGGCTGGCCGCCGCCGAAGCAACAGATCGCGAAGTAGAGGACAAGCATCATGAACCCGTTGAAGCAACTCGAGAGCCTGCGGCCAGGCACCCTGGCTGGACTATCTGAAGCGCAGCCTGGTCGACGAGCGGCGAGCTTCGCCACGTTGATCGAGCGCGACGGCTTGAAGGGCACTGACGTCCAACCCGTCGATCTTCGAGAAAGCGATCGCCGAAGTGCGACGAATACACCGATGCCCTGAAGAAATTCCAGAGCTCGGGCGACCACAGCGTCAACGAGATCTACGAGCATCTGGCCATCGCCGACATCCGGGCCGCGCGCCGATGCGTCTGCGTCCCGGTGTTCGACAAGACCGAAGGCCGGCGACGGCTACATCAGCCTTGAATGCTCGCCCTATCTCGCCAACGACACCGAAGCCACGGTGGTCGAGGCGCTGCGGCTGTGGAAGGCCGTCGACCGGTCCGAACCTGATGGTCAAGGTGCCGCGGCGACGCCAGCCGGCCTGCCCGCCATCCGCACGCTGCTGGCGCCGGGGCTCAACATCAACATCACGCTGCTGTTTTCCAATGCCGTCTACGAACAGGTCGTCGAGGCCTATATCGCCGGACTCGAGGAACTGGCGAAGTCGGCGGCGACGCGTCCAAGAGCGCCAGCGTCGCCAGTTTCTTCGTCGAGCCGCATCGATGTCGGCGGTCGACAAGAGGCTGGAGCAGCTCGCCGACAGGTCGCCGGCCGGCCGGCTGCAGCGGCAAGGTGGCGATCGCCAACGCCAAGATGGCCTACGCGCGCTACAAGGCGCTGTTCTCCGGGCCACGCTGGCAGAAGCTCGCCGCGGCCGGCGCGCGCACCGCAGCGCGCTGCTGTGGGCGTCGACCAGCACCAAGAGCCCGGCCTACCGGGACACGATGTATGTCGAGGAGCTGATCGGCCGCGACACCGTCAACACCATTCCGCCGGCGACCATGGATGCCTTCCGCGATCATGGCGAGGTGAAGCCCGATTCCGTGGAGAAGGACGAGGCTGGCGCCAAGGCGGTGCTCGCCGAGCTCGAGAAGCAGGGCATCTCGCTCAGGCAGATCACCGACGAGCTGGTCGAGGAAGGCGTGCAGTCCTTCGCCGATCCTTCCGACAAGCTGCTGGGCGTGGTCGCCGAGCGCCGCCGCACGCTGGCCGATGGCAAGGATCCGACCTGGAGGTCATGTCGCCGGGTCGCACCGGACCTGAAGGCCGCCTTCGAGGCGGAAATGGAGGCGTGGCGCAAGTACGGCAACGTCCGCAAGCTTTGGGCCGGCGACAAGACCCTGTGGACCGGCAGCCGATGAAGACAAATGGCTGGGTTGGCTCGGCGTCGTGGAAAGCGAACGGGCCGACCTCGCCAAGCTGCAAGCCTTCGCCAAGGAGGTGAAGCAGCGCGGCTTCACCGACGTGGCCCTCCTGGGCATGGGCGGATCGAGCCTCGGGCCCGGAAGTGCTGGCCGAGACCTTCGGAAATCAGCCCGGCTGGCCGCGTTTCCACATGCTGGACAGCACCGATCCGGCGCAGATCAAGGCGCTCGAGAAAGCGATGAATATCGGCAAGACGCTGTTCATCGTCTCTATCGAAATCCGGCGGTACGCTGGAGCCGAACATTTTCATGGCGTACTTCCTCGACCGTGTCCGTGCGGCGCTGTGAGCGGACAGGGCCGGGCGAGACATTTCGTGGCCGTCACCGATCCCGGCTCCATCGCTCGGAGAAGCGCGCCATGAGCTCGGCTTCGCCCACATCTTCCACGGCGTGCCCTCGATCGGCGGCCGCTACTCGGTGCTGTCCAAGTTCGGCATGGTGCCGGCGGCGGCGATGGGCATCGACGTAGAGCGACTGCTCGACGAGTGACCCGGCGCGATGCAGCAGGCCTGCGGCGCCCGACGTGCCGCGCGGCGGAAAACCCCGGCCTGCGGCTGGGCGTTGCCATGGGCGTGGCCGCACACCAAGTTCGGGCGCGACAAGGTGACGATCCTGCGCCTCGCCGGCCATCGGCGACCTCGGCGCCTGGCTGGAGCAGCTTCTGGCCGAGAGCACGGGCAAGCATGGCAGCGGCCTCGATCCCGCTCGACCGGCGAACCGCTTGGCCGCGCCTGACCGCTACGGCAAGGACCGCGTCTTCGCCTATCTCGGGCTCGACGGCGAAGCCGACGCCGGCGCAGCGCAACGCCGTCGATGCGCTGGAGCAGGCGGGTCATCCCGTCGCGCGCATCACGCGTGACAGGACGTCTGGCACATCGGCCGAGGAGTTCTTTCGCTGGGAGATCGCCACCGCCGTGGCCGGCGCGGTCATCGGCATCAACCCGTTCGACCAGCCCGACGTCGAGGCGAGCAAGGACAAGACGCGCGCCCTGACCGACCGACTACGAGAAGATCGAAGGCACCTGCCTGAGGAGCAGCCCTTCTTCAGCGAAAACGGCATCGCCCTCTACGCCGACCCGCGCGAACGCGCCGAACTGGGCCGTAGTCACAATACGCTGGTGGGCTATCGTCAAGAGCCATCTCGGCCGCGTCCATGCCGGCGAGAAGTCGGGCGACTACGTGGCGCTGCTGGCCTATATCGAGCAGCAAAGAGTCGACCACTGAGGCATTGACGGCGCTGCGCACCCGCCTTGCGCGATGCCACGCGGGCCGCCACCTGCGTCGGCTTCGGCCGCGCTTCCAGCATTCGACCGGGCAGGCCTACAAGGGCGGACCGAACTAGCGGCGTCTTCCTGCCAGATCACCTGCGACGATCGCCGTCGGACCTTCGATGTGCCGGGTCATTCTACAGCTTCGGCATCGTCAAGGCCGCGCAGGCCCGCGGCGACCTCGACGTGCTGGTGGAACGTCGGCCGGCGCGTGCTGCGTGTCCACCTCAAAGATGTCGAGCTCAGGGCTGGCGGAATTGGCGACGGCGGCAGATGCGGCGTTCCAATAGCGAGGCCTTGTCAAATGCCTGACACCCAGCCGATCCGCGTTCCGTCGTCCTCGCAAACGGTCGAATCGCCGGCCCCGGCGGCACAAAGCCCGCCGATCCCTGCGTCCTGGTGATCTTCGGCGCCACCGGTGATCTGACCAAGCGCCTGGTGGTGCCGGCGCTCTACAACCTCGCGCGCACCAAGCTGCTCCCGGAGCAATTCTGCGCTGATCGGCGTCGGCCCGCGCAGAGGAACTGTGGAAAGCTGGCGCGACACACCTTTACGGCATGCTGAACAGCTTTGTCGGCAACGCCGCCGCGGAGTTCGATGTCGACCACATCGACGAGGCTGTGTGGAAGCAGCTTGCGGAGAAGATGACATATATCAAGGCGACCTGACGAAGCCCGACGCTCTACGAAAGCCTTCGCGGCGCTCTCGACGAGGCTGAAAAAGGCGCACGGCACGCAGGGCAATGCCATCTTCTATCTCGCGGTCGCCGATCAGCTCTTCGGGACCGTGGTCGAGCAGCTCGGCAAGGCGAAGCTCACCGATCAGAACGAGGACGCTGGACGGCAAGCGTCGGTTCTGGCGCCGCGTGGTCGATCGAGAAGCCGTTCGGCCACAGCCTGTCGACTCGGCGCGCGAGCTGAATGCCAGCATCCTGCGCACGCTGCACGAGGACCAGATCTTCCGGATCGACCACTTCCTCGGAAAGGACACGGTCCAGAGCATCGCGGCGTTCCGCTTCGCCAACGGGCTGTTCGAACCGATCTGGAATCGCGACCGGATCGATCACGTGCAGATCACCGCGGCGGAGACAGTGGGCGTCGAGCAGCGCGGCAAGTTCTACGAGGCGACCGGGGCGCTGCGCGACATGGTCCCCAACCACGTGTTCTCGCTGCTTTCGCTGGTGGCCATGGAGCCGCCCGTCGGCTTCGACGCCGCGTCGATCCGCACCAAGAAGGCCGATGTGTTCGCCGCAATGCCCGCGGTCAAGCCGGCACAGGCGGTGCGCGGCCAGTACGGGGCCGGCACGGTGCTGGGCAAGGACGTGCAGGCGCTATCGCCGAAGAGCCGGACGTGGCGCCAGATCTCGAACGTCGAGACCTATGTCGCCATGCGGCTCGAGATCGACAACTGGCGCTGGGCCGGCGTGCCGTTCTACGTTCGTACCGGCAAGCACCTGACGCGACGGAATGACGGAAATCGCGATCCGCTTCAAGCAGGCGCCTTACGCGGCGTTCCAGGACACGCCTGTCGACACTCTGCGCGCCCAACTGGCTGGTGCTGCGCATCGCGCCGGACGAGGGCATCTCCTGCAGTTCGAGGTCAAGCGTCCGGGGCCGGTGGTGGACCTCGCCGCCGTGAAGATGGATTTCCGCTATGACGACTGGTTCTCCAAAGAACCGAATGTCGGATACGAGACGCTGCTCTACGACGTCATGATGCGGCGACCCGACGTTGTTCATGCGCGCCGACATGGTCGAGCACGCTTGGCGCATCGTGCAGCCCGTGCTCGACCATTGGGCGGCCACGCAAGGCCGATTTCCCCGACTACGGATCCTGGGCAGCACCGGTGCGCCCGCGCCGCCGACGAACTGCTGGCGGGCAGCGGCGACCGGGCGTGGCGTCCGGTCGAACCACCGTCGGAGCGCAAGACAGTGAGCGCCCCCGCGGCTGGCCGTGCCGCTGACCCTGGCGATCGACATAGGCGGCACCGGGCTCAAAGCCTCCGATCCTCGATACGGCGGGGAAAATGGCGGCCGAGCGCCAGCGCGTCGCGACGCCTGAGTCCCTGTCCGCCCGACGTACTGTTGAGGCGGCGCTGGCCAAGCTGGCCGCGCCTCTGCCGTCCTATGCCCGCATTTCGATAGGCTTTCCCGGCGTCGTGCGGGATGGTCGCGTCATCACGGCGCCCCACCTGGGGACCGAGGCCCGGCACGGCTATCCGCTCGAGGAAGCCGTGGCGCGCCGCCTCGGCAAGCCGGCCCGAATGCTCAACGATGCCGAGGTCCAGGGGCTGGGAATCGTCAAGGGCAGGGCCTCGAAGTCGTGCTCACGCTCGGCACGGGCATCGGCAGCGCGGTGTTCAGCAACGGCACGCCGACGCCCCACCTCGAACTGGCGCACCATCCGATCCGCGGCGACATGGTCTACGACGACTATATCGGCGAACGCTGCGCGTCGTGGCACCAGGGCAGGAGGAAGTGGAACAAACGCGTCCTCAAGACCATCGAGATCGTCTACTCGCTTCTGAACTACGACGTGCTGTACCTGGGCGGAGGCAACGCCAACAACATCACCGTCACCGTGCCCGACAGCGTCCGCATCGCTTCCAACGATGCGGGAATCACAGAGGGCATCCGCCTGTGGGATGAAGGATCTGGAAGGCCACCCGTAGCGGCGGCATGGCGACTCGCTACCTTCCCCTGAAAGCCCTGGCGATCTGTTCCTGCATCGGCTTCACGAGATAGGACATCACCGTGCGCGGCGCGGTCTGGATGAAGACTTCGACCGGCATGCCGGCGATCGGCTGCAGTCCCTCGAGGCGCGCCAGTCTCGCTCGTCGGAAACGCGGATGCGCACGGCGTAGTAGGTTTCGTTGCTTCTTGCTCGTCCTGCGTGACGTCGGCGCCGATGCGGATCGACCTCGCCGTTGAGCTCCGGCGTGGTGCGCTGGTTGAAGGCCGTGAAGCGCAGCACCGCCCGCTGGCCGATATGGACCTGGTCGATCTCGTGCGGCGCGACCTTGGCCTCGACGATCAAGCTCGTCGCCGTCGGGCACGACCAGCATCAGCGACTTCGCCGGCCTGGATCACGCCGCCGATCGTGTGCACGGCTCCGCTGGAAGACCTTGCCGTCCTGCGGCGCGACGCAGGTCGATGCGCTTGAGCTGGTCCTCGGCCGCGACCCGCCGTTCGACCAGCTCGGACTGCTTGCCGCGGATCTCGGCCAGCTCCTTGCCGACCTCGGTGCGCAGATCCTCGTCGATCTGCAGGATCTTCGAGCTCGGATCTCGGCGATGCGGCCCTTGGCCTGGGCGATCGAGGCGATCAGCGCGCCGCGCTCGCCCTGCGAGCCGCGCGCGCGTCGCGCTCGAGCGTCGGTCACGCGGCTGAACGGCACCAGGTTCTGCTTCCACAGGTCGCGAACGCCCTCCAGTTCCTGCTGGATCCAGTCGATCTCCTTGGCCTTGGCCGCCACCTGCTCGGTCGTTGCCGCTGGATCTGCTGGCGGAGCTGGGCGATCTGCTCGCGGAGCTGCGCCTTCTGGCCCTCGCGCGCCGCAGCGGCGGATCTCGAACAGCCGCTGCTCGCCCGCCGTCACGCGCGCGACCTCCGGCGTCATTGAGCCTTGCCAGGAGATCGGCCGGGAAGGTCACCTTGTCGGCGCCGTCGCGCTCGGCCTCGTCGCGGGCCTGGCGCGCGTGCCAGCTCGTCGAGCGCCTTGGTGACGATCGCGAGGCTGGCGCGGGCCTGCGTCTCGTCGAGCCGCACCACGACGTCGCCCTCCTTCACGCGATCGCCGTCCTTGACGCCGCAGCTCGCCGACCACGCCGCCCGGTCGGGTGCTGCACCTTCTTGACGTTCGAATCGACCACGAGCTGGCCCGGCGCGATCACCGCGCCCGAGAGTTCGGTCCATGTCGCCCAGCCCACCGACGCCGCCGACAACAGCATGGGCATGGCGGTGACGCCGAGCGAGCAGAGATGCCGTCATGAGAGTGCTGGGACGGTCAAGATGCGTTCTCCTGCGAACGGCCGCCGGCGTGCACCGTCATCGGCGGACGTCGGCGCCGGCACACGCCGGCCTGCGACTGCTGCGGCGGCTGGAGCACCGGCTCCTTCGGTCCGAACGCCTGCTGGCGGCCGGCCAGCATCACCAGCACGGTGTCGACGCCGGCCAGCGCGCTCGGCCGGTGGGCGATCACGACGACGATGCCGCCGCGCGCGCGGACGCCGAGGATGGCGCTTGGTCAGCGCCTCGTCGCCCTCGCGGTCGAGGTTGGAGTTCGGCTCGTCGAGCACCACCAGGAAGGGATCGCCGTAGAGCGCGCGGGCGAGCCCGATGCGCTGGCGCTGGCCGGCCGACAGCGGCGCTGCCGCCTTCGCCGATCTCGGTGTCTGTAGCCGTCCGGCAGGCCGCAGGATCAGCTCATGGACGCTCGGCGGCCCTGGCCGCGGCGATCACCGCCTCCGACGAGGCTGCCGGCTCGAAGCGGGCGATGTTCTCGGCGACGGTGCCGGCGAACAGCTCCATGTCCTGCGGCAGGTAGCCGATATGCGGGCCGAGCGCCTCCGGCGACCACTGGTCGAGCGCCGCGCCGTCGATGCGGATCTTGCCGCGGACGGCCGGCCACACGCCGACGATCGCCCGCGCCAGCGACGACTTGCCCGAGGCGCTGGGGCCGATCACGCCCAGTCCCTGGCCCGCCTTGAGCTGGAAGGCGACGCCCTGGACGACGATGCGGTTGGTGCCGGGCGGATTGATGCTCGACCGCCTCGAGCGTCAGCGTGGCCTGGGCGCGCGGCAGGGTCCATGCGCGCCTGCTCGGCGGGATCGTGGCCGAGCAGGCCGTTGAGGCGCCGCCAGCTCTGCGCGCGCCGCGATGAAGCTGCGCCACTGGGAAAGTGCCAGCTCGACCGGCGCCAGCGCGCGCGAGGTCAGGATCGAGCTCGCGATGATGATGCCGGCGGTGGCCTGCTGGTTGATCACCAGCCAGGCGCCGATCGCCAGCACGCGCCGACTGCAGGATCATGCGCAGGATCTTCGACAGCGCCGCCATGCCGCCGGCGATGTCGGCCACGCGCTGCTGGGCGGCGAGATGGCGGCGGTTGTAGATCGCTCCACAGCGAGCTCGAGCCGGCCGCGCCATGCCCATCGCCTGGACGACCTCGGCATTGCGCCGGCTCGCCTCGGCCAGCGCCATTGCGGCTGCCGGCCAACGCCGACGGCATCGCGTGCCGGCTTGCGCGCTCAGAAATTCGGTGAGCGATCGTGATGACGATCAGCAGCAGTCCGCCCACCGTCGCCGCCCATGCCGATCAGGGATGGAACAGGAAGCAGATGCCGAGATAGAGCGGCATCCACGGCAGGTCGAAGAAGGCCGCCGGGCCGACGGTCGACATGAACGAGCGGATGCTGGTCGAGGTCGCGCACCGGCTGCAAGCCCGTGCGGTGTGATGGCCTTGAGCGGCAACTTGATCAGGACGCGATCGAACGACGCTCGGCTGATCGGCTTCGTCAAGCGAGCCGCGCGATGCGCACCAGCATGCGGCTGCGCACGACGTCGAGCAGGCCCTGGAAGCCGAACATGCACCAGCGCCAGGATGCTGATGGCCACCAGGGTCGGCACGCTGCGGCTCGGGCAGCACGCGGTCGTAGACCTCCAGCATGAAGAACGAGCCCGTGAGGTACAGCATGTTGATAGCAGGCCGCTGAACAGCGCCACGCCGATGAAGGCCTGGCGGCAGGCGGCGAGCGCCGCCGACAGCTCCGAACGCGGGTTCTGCCGGGAGTTCCGGCATGTCCAGACGATCTGGTCGAAGTGATGCAGGATCCCGGCGAACTCGAACGGGTGCTGGGCGATGCCGCTGCTGTCCGACGAGGCGAAGTGGGCGCCGGCGCTGTTGCCATTGTCGCGCGCCACCGACCACATCGACAGCTGGCGCGATGTGGGGATCGGTCTTGGCGTAGTCGACCAGAGCCTGCGCGTCGGCCAGCGTGAACACCTCGAGGCGATGTCGTTGACGCCGATCATCGGCGTGATGCCGATCTTGGCGTTCGAGGCCGAGGTCGGCGAGCTGCTGTTCGGTGGCGGCTCGGCCGCGTTGATGGCGTTCGAGCCCCATCTGGCCGTTGTTGTCGACCGACTCGGCCGTAATCCATGGCCATGATGTTGACCGACGTCGATCCGCACGCCGTCATGCTTGGCGCTCTGCAGCACGGTCGAGCCCGCTGGCGTCGAGGCCGGTCGGCAGCACCGGCAGGGTGAACGACACCTTGAGGTCGGGATTGGCTGCCTGCAGGTCCGACGATCGCCTGGTCGCGCAGCGTGATCGAATGCTGATTGAGCTCCGCCGCGCCTCTCGATGTCGAAGATCGATCGAGGTGATGTGGTAGCGGTCGATCACCGACTGGTATTCGGCCTGCAGGACCGCGGCGCTGGGCGCGGTCAGCGCCGCTTCCTGTCCGGCGGCGCCGCCGAACGAGATGGTGATGTGGCCGCCTGCCGCCTGGATCGCCTGCACCTGCGACAGGATGGTCGTGCCGTTGGCCAGCGTGTCGTCGGCGATCCGCCGTGCGCCCTGCCAGCCGATGCCGTGGTCGGGCTCAGCATGAAGGCCAGCGTGAAGTTCTGGATGCCCGAGGCCGTGCGAGATGGCGACCAGGTCGGCGTCGACCGGCATCGCCATGTCGATGTAAGGCGAGAACATGGTGGCGAAAGTCGAGCCTCGTCGACGGGCCGGAGTCGGGCGGGCGCCGCCGGATCTGGCATGCTGGTCGAGGCCATGGACATGGACGGAAGACAGGTTCAGCTGGCCCGGAGGCCACGAAGCCGAGCTCACCTCGCCGTCATGCGCGATGTTGCCGTTCCAGGTCGGCGTTGCCGATCACGTAGCCGTTCGCGTCGTGCGACAGGATCTTGGCGTTCCAGATGTCTGGTGATCTGGTACGGCATGTCGATCGCGATCTTCCAGCCTGGTGGCGCCCGCCCCGTCGTTGTGGACGTCGACGATGTCGCCGTTGAAGCCGCCATTCCACGAGATCGACGACCGAGAAGTTGCGCGTGCAGATCGCCTGAACCGGCGGTCGGTGGTGTCGCGGCGGGGCGTTACCGGCGGGGGCTGTCACCGGGGCATCGTCGTCGACGATGGTCGCGGTGCCGATGGCACGCGTCAGGGTGGCGCCGGCCGCATTGGTCAGTACCACGGTGAAGTGCTCGTTGCGCTTCGCTCAGCCTGGTCCGGCGTGATCGCGATCGAGATCGTCTTGCTCTGCTCACCCGGCGCGAAGGTGACGGAGCCGCTGCGACCGGTGAAGTCGGCACTGCGTCGCCGTGCCGGCCACGGTGTGGAAGTCGACCGTGACGGCCTCGGTCGCGAGCTTGGAGGCGTGAGCACGAAACTGGCCTCGGGCCTGGTGCCGGGACCCGTACCGCCGCCCGGAACATCGCTGTCGAAATCGAACTGGATGGGCGTCAGGTAAGTGAGCTTCGCCTGGTTCACGCTGTTCCAGTCGTTGGCCGAGGATGCCGCCGGTGTCGCCGGAGTTGGGATTCCACGACCAGAAGGTCCAGCTCATGCCCTGCTTGCCGGCCGGAATGTCCTGCGTGCCGTCGTTGTTGAGATCGCCCGACATGTAGGAGGTGATCGCCTCCAGCCACGGCGCGTCCTCGGGATCGAGTGAGGCCGGTGCCGAACTCGCCGACGTAAACCGGCGCGATGCCCTGCTTGTAGATGTAGCCCCACATCTGGTCGAACTTGGCCGGCAGGTCCGGCGGCGAAGTCGGCGCCCTCGAACCACGGCTGGGCATAGACCGAGTTGGGATAGTCGTGCGGCGAGTAGACCAGCTTGTTGGCCGACGTCGAGCTCGATCGGGCCGGTCCTTCACGCCCATCAGGTTGCCGCCCCACCAGTAGCTCTGGCCCCTGATAGGTGCCGACGCCTTCGACGAAGATCAGCCAGTTGGGATTGACCGTGCCGATGGCGTTGCCGGCGCGCTCGGCCGCCGCCGCCCAGTCGTTCGGGCCGCCGCCGCCCCAGGTGCCGTTGTGCGGCTCGTTGTGCAGGTCGGCGCCGATCACGGTCGGGTTGTTGGCGTAAGCGGCTCGCCAGCATCTGCCAGTCGGAGACCCATTCGGCCTGGCTGTGCTGGCCGTCGTACCACAGGCCGTTCGGCGAGGTGCCGGGGCCGGAGTCGCTGCGATGGTGGTCGAGGATGATCTTGCAGGCCGACCTGGCCGGCATAGTCGACGATCTTGTCCATGATCTGCATGCGCCGACAGACCCTGCAGATCCGGATTCTTGGCGAAGTCGATGCCGTTGGCGCGGCCGCTCGAGTGCAGCGTCTCGCTGGAGAAGGGCAGGCGGATGGTGTTGAAGCCGAGATCCGCCATCTGGCTCATCATGTCGCCTGTAGCCGCGCGTCCACAGGCCGTGCGGCGCCAGGGTCGAGGATCTCGAAGCCGAACCAGTTGACGCCGGCGATCTGGACCGAATGGCCGGCGGCATCGACGATCTGGTTGCCCGACGTGCTGAGCCAGCCCGCGGCTGCGCCGCCGGCTGCCCGGATCGCCCTCGATCACCGAAGCGTCGGAGATGCTGAGCGCCGGCAGCTCCGCGGGCGGCGGCGGGGGACATCGTCGTTGGTGATGGTGCCGGCGCCCGTGCCATCGGCGAGGGTCGCGCCGACCGGGTTTGTCAGGACGACGGTGAAGCCTTCGTTGGCCTCCACCGCCGCATCGCCGATCGCCGCGACCTGGATCTGTCTTCTGGGTCTCGCCCGGCGCGAAGGTCAGCGTGCCGGACTGGGCGAGCGTAGTCGCTGCCGGCAGTCGCCGTGCCGTCGGCGGTGGCGAAGTGCACGGTCACCGGCGACGTCGATGCAGCCGACAGGCTCACCGTGAAAGTGGCATGTCCGGCGCGGCGGCGCTGCCTTCGGCGAAGGTCGAGATCGCTGATGGCGAGCGTGGGCGGCGGCGCCACGTCGTCGTTGGTGATCGTGCCGGTCGCCGTGGCGTGGGCGATGGTCGCTCCGGCTGGGTGACGATCAGGCTGAGCGTCAGGGTTTCGTTGCCTCGACCGCGGTATCGCCCGACACCTGGACATGGACCACCTTCGAGGTCTCGCCGGCGGCGAAGGTCAACGTTCCGGTCTGGCCGGCATAATCGCTGCCGGCCGTCGCCGTGCCGTTGGCGGTGGCATAGGCGACCGTCGACGGGGCCCGTCGCCGCCGCCGACAGCGTGACGGTGAAGGCGAGGTCGTGGGTTCCGCTGTTGCCTTCGCTTACTGTCGCATCGGCGACGGAGAGGCTCGGCGGCGCCGGCGGCACGGGTCGTGACCCGCGGCGACGCCATTGATCGTGAAGCCCGACGCGGCGGTGCCGCGCTGCCGCGGCGTCGCCTGGAAGCCGAACGACACGGCCTTGGCCCGCCGGCGACCTGGCCGTTCCACTGGCGCGTTGCGCACGACATAGTGGTCGCCGAGATGGCTCACGATCTCGGCGTTCCAGATGTTGGTGATGCGCGGCCGAGGTGTTGAATTCGACCGTCCAGCCATTGAGGCCGCCGCTGCCGGCCGTGACGGTCATCGCGCCGTTGAAGCCGGATCCCCAGTTGCTGGTGACGGCATAGTCGAGCGCCGCGCCACCGGTCGCAGGCGGCGGTGGCGGCGCCACGTCGTCGTTGACGATGGTGCCGACTGGCCGAGCCATGGGCGATGGCGGCGCCCGACGCGCTCGGACAGGGTGACGCTGAAGGTCTCGCTGGCCTCGACACGCGCTGTCGCCGGTGATCGCCACGCTGATCGTCTTGAGGTCCTCGCCCGCTGCGAAGGTGAGCGGTGCCGGCGAGCTGCGGCATAGTCCGATCCGGCCGACGCCGTGCCGTCGGCGGTCGCATAGTGGACGGTCACCGGTCCGGTGGCTGCCTGCGAGAGCTTGACCGTGAAGGTGAGCTGCGATGCCCGGCATTGCCTTCCGGCGATGAGGCGTCGCCGATCGACAGCGTCGGAATGAGCGACCGGCGGCGGGCTCTCGCCAGCGCCATTGAGGACCAGTCCGGATGCCGGCGGTGCCGCCGGCCCGGACGTGGCCTGGAAGCCGAAGCTTGCCTGGCCGCCCGCCGGCACGTTCGGAATTCCAGTCGAGATTGCGGATCACATAGTGGTTGCCGACATGGCTGACGATCTCGGCGCCCCAGATGTTCGAGATGGCGAACGATGCATCGAACTCGACGGTCCAACCGTGCAGCGCCTGGCTGCCGCCGGGCACCGGTCATGTTGCCGACGAAGCCCGAGCCCCAATTGTCTCCCACCACGTAGTTGATGCCTCGCCATCGCCGCTCCTCCGGTCGGACGCCGTGTCACGCCCGCGCGGCGATATGTCATGCGCTTCGTGCGGTCGCAGCGGGCCGCCGGGCGCTACTCGGTGAACACGCCCGGAAAATCGGTGAAGACGCCTGAACGAGCAGGGGATAGCGCAGGGCCTGCGCTTGCCTGCCGCTCGCCAAATGGCCTTTGCTCCGGTGGGAATTCTCAGCCGACCTCGGAACGCGCCGGAGCCGCCGATCTTGTCCGTAAATTCGCTCGTCAGGTCCGCTGGCTCGGTCCGTGCCTGGTGGAATGGCCTGCCCCTGTTCTGGCGGGCGCAGATCGTCGGCTGGAGCCTGTTCGCCATCGTCGACCTGGTGAACCAGCGGCTGATCTATCACGACTGGATGGTCGCGACGTGCCGCACGGTGCTGATCGTGGTCGTGTCTCGTGCTGCTCTCCTCGGCCATGCGCTCGGTCTATGCCTCCCGACACTTCGACAACCGGCTGACGCCTTTCGGTCGGTGACCTGGGGCGCATTATTGTCGTTGGGCGGCGCCACGCTGATCGCCTCGTTGATGTTCGTGGCTCGCGAGTCGCGCTGGGCTGGACGAACCCGGCCGCGGTCCGCTCGATGATTTCATCCTGCCGCTGACCCACTACTCCCTCGGCGCTTGCCGGCTGGAGCCTCTGCTACTTCTGGGTCCATGCCGAGATGGCCGAGCAGGCAGAGCACGCGGCACGCCGTGCGCGCGGACGCCGAGGCGCTGAGGGCCGAAGCTCGAGGAGCTGCGCCTGCAGCTCGACCCTCATTTCCTGTTCAACGCGTTGAACGGCGTCGCCGAGGAGATCCCCGACCGTCCTGCGGCGGCACTCGCCATGCTGCGCGACCTCACGGCCTATCTCAGGCATTCGCTCGACGGCATCAACCAGACCGATCGTCGACGGTGGAGGCGGAGGTCGGCGGCGCTCGCAGCCTATCTGCGGGGTGCAGCAGGCGCGCTTCGGCGACCGTCTGCGGACGAGGCTCACATGGCGACCCGACGCGGCATCGCGCCAGGATCGCGAGCTTCCTGCTGCAGCCGCTGGTGCGAGAACGCCGTCAAGCACGGCCGGCGCGAGCGCGGACTGGATGTCGGCATCGACATCCGCGCGCGTGGGCGATACACGCTGCATATCGAGATCGACAACACCGGCGCGCTCGAGGCGGCGCGACGCAGCCCGACGCCGTCCCGGGATCGGCCTCGAGAACGTGCGCCGGCGCGCTGGCCTTGCACTATCCCGGGCGCCACCGGTTCACCTTGCACGACCGCGGCGAGGGCACGGACAAGGGTGGTCGCGACGCTGCGTGCTCGGAGGGCGAGCCGTGCCCGGGTCCTGATCGTCGACGACGAGCATCTGGCGCGCCAGGCGATGCGGCGCCTGCTGGCCGCGCATCGCGACGTCGAGATCGTCGGCGAGGCGGAAACCTCGCCGAGGCGATGGATGCCATCGCGCGAGACCGAGCCGCAGCTCGTCTTCCTCGACATCGAGCTGGGCGGCGGGGGCGACGGCTTCGACCTGCTCGCCGCGCTCGACGCGACCGCCCATCGTGGTGTTCGTCACCGCCTATGCCGAGCACGCCGTCGAAGCCTTCGCGGTCGACGCCGTCGACTACCTCGCTGAAGCCGGTCGAGCCCGAGCGTCTTGCCGAGATCGCTGACGCGCGTCGAACGACAGCTCGCGCGGCCGCCTTGCCATCCGAGTTCGGCGCCGGCCGGACCAGGCGTGATCGCGCTCAGGACGCCCAAGCAGACCGTGCTCGCCGCACTCGCCGAGATCGCGGCGCTGCGCGCCGACGGCGATTTCACCCACGTCTTCGTCGCCGACCAGCCGACGCGTGATGATCTGGCGCACGCTCGGCCATTTCGAGAGCGCTGCTGCCGTCGCCGCCGTTCCTGCGGCTCGGACCGATCGCTGATCATCAACCGCGACCGCCTGCGCAAGGTCGAGCACGCCGTCGCGCTGCCGGCGCGCGTCTCACGCTGCAGGTATCGACGACGCTGCATTCAGCCTGGGTCGCACTGCCGCCGCGCGGCTGCGCGAGATCCTAGCGGCCGACAAAGACGATGCTGGCGGCCCGAAGCCCCCGGCGCGGCGGCGAGAACTTCGCCGGTATGGCGAAGGTGCTCTGCTGGCGGTGCAGCGTGACGCTCGGACTGCGCGGCGGCGGCCAGCTGCCGGGCTTCATTGCCGAAGCACGCAGAGCGCTCGCGCTCGCCCATGTTCTTGTAGGCCCAGACATGAACCCACTGGTTGAGCGGGCCCGATGTCGGTGATAGCCGGCGAAGATCAGTGGCGAGAGCGGCGGAGCGCGCTCGCTGATGCGCGGCGTCCAGGCCTCGATCACCTTCGGGGATGTTGCCGGACCCGTAGGTATAGGTGCGGAACTCGTAGATGCCGCCGTGCTCGCCCGGCTCGAAATGCGGCGAGAACGGGCGCGGGATGCAGGATCTTGGTCTCCATCTCGAGGACGAACTCCGGCGATCTTCGGCGGCCAGACCTTGGTCGCGACCGCTTGGCGCGGATGCGGTCGCGCTCGGCGACGTTCTCGTAGCGGCCAGATATGGATGATCTGGTTCAGCGTGCCGACCTCGGTGCGCCAGAAGCCGCCAGTCGCGAGCAGCTTGACCCGGCCAGGCAGTGGCAGCGAAACGCCTCCTCGGCCTGGGGTGCGGTGCCCGGTTTCAGCAGGTAGGTGCGGATTTCGAAGAATCATCGTTTCTCTCTCCCTCATAAGGCTGTTCATTCGGCGGCGGCGGCCCGCACGGTCCGGAAGGCGGGCATGACTTCAGTGGCGAAGCGGTCGAGGCTGTTCCAGCTGACGCTGGCGAGCGGCGTACCGAGCGCCATGCCGCAGCTGATGCGATCGAGGCCGGATAGGCGTTTCTCCACGGCCTTGAGTTGCTCGATGATCGGCTGGCGTGCCGGCCAGGAAGCCGCCGGCCTTTACCGCGTCCTCGATCGCTCGGCAACTTGGTGGTGGCGGCGAGCCGTGGGATCGCGCATCGCCGCGATCTGCTCGTCGGAGAGCGCCCGCACGAGGCGCAGCTCGCCGAACATCTTCATGTTCTCTTCGTAGTGCTTGGCCGCCTCGCGCATGCCGTCTTCGCGGCTCTTCGGCGATGTGGAACTGGAAGCCCAGCGGCAAGCCGCTCGCCGAGCTCGAGCTTGATGCCGCGGCGCGCATAGGCGGCCTGGAAGCCGATCATGTGCCGCTCCACCGCGCCGCCCTCGGCCGAGCCGCCGCCGATCACGCCGCAGATGCCGTGCTTGGCCATGAAGTCGAAGGCGCGGTCGGAGCCGCTCTGGATCGGCTGCCAGCATTCGACCGGCAGGCGCTCCGGCGCCGGCACCAGGGTGATCTCCTTCAGCGTGTAGCCGCGATAGGGCACCTCCGGCGGGATCGTGTAGTACTTGCCCTTGTGCGAGAACGGCTTGCCCGTCGAACGCCTTGAACAGGATGTCGACGCCTTCCTCGAACAGTTCGCGGTTGGCGTCCTGGTCGGTCAGCGGCGAGCCGAACGCTCTCGACCTCGCGGGTGTGATAGCCGCGCGCGACACCGAAGATCACCCGCCCGCCGCTCAGGATGTCGGCCATCGCATAGTCTTCCGCGAGGCGCAGCGGATGCCACATCGGCACGACGTTGAAGCCGCAGCCGATCTTGAGGTTCTTCGTCACGTTGACGAGGTGCATCGCCATCATCAGGAGGTTCGGGATCAGCTCCGTGCCTTCCGGCTGGAAATGGTGCTCGGCCATCCAGAAGGTGTTGTAGCCGCGCTCGTCCATGCACTTGGCGTAGGCTCACCACCTTGTGCAGCGCGCCGGCCAGCTGCTCGCTTGCGAATAGCGGCGCTCGTTGATCGGCGTGCCAGCGTAGCCGGCATTTCTCCAGGTCGACCGAGGCCGACATAGGAACTATCGAATTTAGTGATCATGGACCGATCTCCTCGCGACCTTGATGGCGGATACTAGCACCTCGGCGACCTTATCCCGCTAGCCGGCAATCACCTTTTTCGGTCTGCGGGTCGAAGAAGTGCAGCCGGCCCGGCTGGCACCGACAGGCGGACCTGGTCGCCGGCGGCGATCTGGCGTCTCGGGGCGACGCGGGCCACGGTGACGCGCGCGCCCGCCGACCCGCGTCTCCAGCAGGATCTCCGAGCCGAGCTGCTCGACCACCTCGACCTCGGCGGCGAAGCTGCGGCTCAGCGACGCCGTCGCCCAGCGCCAGATGCTCGGGCCGCACGCCCATGATCACCGGCTTTGCCCTGCCACGCCTCGAGCGCGCGCGGCTGCTGGGCTCGGTCACGGCGAGCTTGACCGCCGGCGACTGGGCCACCAGCGTGCTCGCCCTCCTTGCGCGATCGCGACGTCGAGGAAATTCATCGCCGGCGCGCCGATGAAGCCGGCGACGAACCTGTTGACCGGGTTGTCGTAGACCGACGAGCGGCGTGCCGGCCTGCTGGACCCGGCCGTCGCGCATGACCACCACGCGGTCGCCCAGGGTCATGGCCTCGACCTGGTCGTGGGTCACGAACACCGAGGTGGTCGGCAGCTGGCGCATGCAGGCGCTTGATCTCGATGCGCATCTGGGCGCGCAGCTTGGCGTCGAGGTTGCTGAGCGGCTCGTCGAACAGGAAGACCAGCGGGTTGCGCACGATGCAGCGGCCGAGCGCCACCCGCTGCTGCTGGCCGCCCGGAGAGCTGGCGCGGCTTGCGCTTCAAGCAGCTCGTGCAGGCCGAGCATCTCGGCGGCGCGGTCGATCGCCGCCTTGATCTCGCTTTCGGGCATCTTCTTGTTGCGCAGGCCGAAGGCCAGATTGTCGTACACGCTCATGTGCTGGTAGAGCGCGTAGTTCTGGAACACCATGGCGACGTCGCGGTCGCGCGGCGGCAGATGGTTGACCACCCGCTCGCCGATCCGGATCTCGCCGCTCGAGATGTCCTCCAGGCCCGGCGATCATGCGCAAGGTCGTCGACTTGCCGCAGCCCGACGGACCGACCAGCGCCACGAACTCCTGGTCGGCGATCTCGAGGTCGACGTCCTTCACGGCGTGATGGAGCGAGCCGTAGTGCTTGTTGAGCTTGTTCAGAGACTGATCGCTGCCATTGACTCCATGAACCTGATGTGACTGCCGCTCGAGCCCGTCGCGACGCTGCGCGGCGGGCGAAGACTCGTTACGTGCTTACTGCGCGCCGCCTTGCTGACCAGCGGCGCGCATCTCGGACAGCACCTTGGCGATGTCCTCGCGCTTGCCGGTGACGGCCTTGGTCACGGCGTCGTTGAACGCCTTGTGCACGGCCGGCCACTGCGGGAAGTAGTAGGCGCCGCGCACCTTGTCCGGCGATCTGAGCACGGCTTCCTGCAGGAGCTTCATGAAGGGATCCTGGGCGGCGATCTTCGGCCAGAACTGCGTGTTGGGCGGCGGCGCGCCGGTCGCCTTCCACAGCTTCATCTGGCCTTCCTCGTCGACCATCATGGCGGCCAGCATCTCCTTGGCGAGCTTCTTGCGCTCGGGCGGGATCGACTTCGGGATCGCCCAGCCCCAGATGTCGTCCCAGGCGAAGTTCTGGTCCGGTTGGGACCGAGCGGGAAGCGCGCTGCCGCGATCCTGCCGGCGACCTTCGACTTGGCCGGATCGTTGAAGGTGCCCCACCACAGCGAGTCGGCCACCGTGAAGGCGGCGTCGCCCGACGTGAAGATGGCGTTGGCCTCGTTGCGATCATAGGCCGGCATGCCGCGCGGCGAGATCTTGTGGGTGTTGATGGCATCCCACCAGTACTCGACCGTCTGCTGCATGCAGGGTTCGGTCGAGGCTCGACTTCCAGCCGTTCTGCGCCAGCACCTTGTTGTCGCGCTCGTAGAACGGCATCAGCACGTCGCAGTTGTTGCCCCACATCGACCAGAACCAGCTGAACCAGGTGTGGTTCATCGACATGCCGCCGACATAGCCCCACTTCACCTTGTTGGCGGCCTGCAGCTTCTTGCTGACCTCGACCAGCTTCGGCCAGGGTCTTGGGCACCTCGTCGGGCTGCGACGAGGTCGGTGCGGTAGAAGAACACGCTGAAGGTCTGGCCCATCGGCACCACGGTGTTCTGGCCCTGCGCGTTGCCGAACACGACCTTGTCCATGCCCCACTTCTCGGCGAACTTGCAGGCCCGGGATGTCGTCGGTCGGCTCGAGCAGATGCGCCCATAGCTGGCCCCAGTCGTCGTTGTGCCAGATCACGTCGTACTGGTCGGAGTTCGAGGTCAGCGACGCCGTCATCTTCTCGACATAGACGCCGTAGGAGTTCGGCACCTTGACGATCTTGACGCCGTTCTTGGCGCCCCAGGTCTCGAACATGGCGACCGAGGCGTCCTGCAGCGGGCTCGGCTGGTAGCCGATCCGCAGTTCCTTGATCTGCGCGCTGCGCGCCGCTCGCGGTCAGCGCCAGCGGCGGCGACTGCCGCAGCCAGAGCTCGTCGTCCAGTCTTGGCATGGCGTTTCCTCCTGTGATTGTCGTTCGTGGTTGTCGTTCTCAGTCTGCGTTATTTCAGATCCGCAAGCCCCGGATCACGTATTTCTGGCCGAACAGCGCCAGCAGGAAGGCCGGCACCAGCGCCATCACCGCCGTCGCCGCCATCAGGTTCCAGCGCAGTGCCCATTTCGGTGACGAACTGCGCCATCACCACGGTGATCACCGGCACCTGGTTGCCGGTCAGGATCAGGGCGAACAGGAACTCGTTCCAGGTGAACAGCCAGCACAGCACGGCGAGCGCCGAGATCGCCGGGATGGCCGACGGCAGCGCCACGCGCAGGAAGGCGCCCCAGCGCGTGCAGCCGTCGATCAGCGCGGCATGCTCCATCGACGGATCGATGCCGTCGAAGAAACCCTTCATCAGCCACGAGAAGAAGCAGATGTGCACGGCGATGTGCGGCAGCAGCAGGCCGATATAGGTGTCGTAGATGCCCCAGCTCTGGGTCACGAAGTAGAGCGGCAGCACCCACGAGATGTAGGGCACGCAGCGGAACACGTAGATGGTGCCGAACCAGGTGCTGCGCGGCGGGCCCGCGGAAGCGCGACAGCATGTAGCCGCTCGACACCGTCACCAGCAGCGAGAAGACGGTGGCCAGCGTCGAGATCAGCGCCGAATTGACGAAGGCCTCGACCAGCCGCTCGTCGGTCAGCACCTCGGCGAAGCTCGCCGAGCGTGAACTCGGTGCCGCGATGGACGTAGTAGACGCCCGATTCCGGCCGCAGCGAGGTCAGGATCAGCCACAGCACGGGAAAGGCGAAGGCAAAGCAGATGCCGAACAGCGCCAGCGCGAACAGCGCGCGGCGGCCGCCGTGCCGGCAGGCGCGGCGAACATCAGCGGCGTGGCGGACCATCGCCATCGTCTCAGGCCTTGGCGATGCGGTCGACGACGCGGTACAGCACCACGCCGACCACCAGGATGATGAGGCCGCCGATGATCGCCGCCGCCGAGCCGCGGCCGAAGTCGAGATTGAGGAAGGCGCAGCACGTAGGCGTAGAGGCTGAACAGCTCGGTCGAGCGGCCGGGCCCGCCGCCGGTCAGCGTCCACACGATGTCGAAGGTGCGGAAGGCGTCGATGGCGCGGATCACCACGCAGACCACGATCACCGGCCGCAGCATCGGCAGCGTCAGGTGGCGGAACACGCGCCAGGTCGACGGTGCCGTCGATCGCGGCGGCCTCGAACGGCTCCTTCGGCAGGCTCTGCAGGCCGGCCAGCAGCAGCAGGGTGAACCACGGCGTCCACAGCCAGATGTCGGTCAGCACGATGATGCCGAAGGCGCTCCAGCGCTCGACCAGCCAGGGCTGGCCCTCGAGCCCGCAGCCTTCGAGCACGGCGTTCACGATGCCGAACTGGTCGTTGAACATCCAGCGCATCATGATGGCGGCGATCACCGGCGCCACCATCAGCGGCACCAGCAGCACGGTCTGCACCAGCTTCTGGCCGGCGGAACGGCCGGTTGAGCAGCAGCGCCAGCGCCAGGCCCAGCGACCAGCGCGCCGGCCACGCTCAGCACCATGAAGATGAAGGTGTTGGGCAGGACGACGTCGAGGAACGCCGGATCGGTGATCACGGCGCGGTAGTGGTCGAGGCCGACCCAGGTCTTCTTGGGATTGTAGAGCGCCCAGTCGCGGAAGCTGGCATTGGCGCCGATCACGATCGGCACGACCTGGAACAGCAGCAGCAGCAGCGCCGCGGGCGCGATCAGGAACAGCATGAAGCGCTGCTGCTCGCCGAACATGGGACGTCGTGCAGGCGTCACCCGGTTCCTCCCCTTGTCTCGCATTGAATGATGGGGTTTTTCGCCGCGCGTTGGAAGCCCGGGATTCGAGAAGGGCGGACTATGCTACGATCATCGCTCGGCCTAAGAGGACCACGGCGAATGCCGAAGACGCTTTTCATCGACTCGACCCCGGACATCGATCGTCTGTGGAAGAAGGTTCACGGACCCGACGACATCGCGATCGCGGTCAACATGGGGCCCGTCGCCGAAGCCGACATTCCCGGCGGTGATCGATGGCTACGACACGGTGATCAACGACGCGACCTATTTCAACGAGGCGACGCTGAAGCGCTGCTCGGGGCTGAAGCACATCGTCTTCCTCGGCACCGGCGCTGCGAGCTTCGTCGACCTCGCGGCCGCGGCGCGGCTCGGCATCAAGGTCTCGACCATCGGCGGCTACGGCGACACGACCGTCGCCGAGCACGCCATGGGGCTGGTCTTCGCGGCCGCCCGCCACATCGCCACCATGCACGGCATCGTCCGTGCCGGCGGCTGGCGGCCGATGCAGGGCATGGAACTGCAGGGAAAGACGCTGGGCATCGTCGGCCTGGGCGGCATCGGCCGCGAGATGGCGCGCATCGCCCAAGGCGTGGGTCTCAAGGTCGATCGCCTTCAACCGGTCGGCGATCTCCGACCGCCCGTGCCGATGGTCGCGATCGACGAGCTGCTGGCGCAGCTCCGACATCGTGAGCCTGCATCTCGCGCCTCAACGACGCGACGCGGGGCTTCCTCGACCGCGCCAAGCTCGAGAAGACGAAGCCGGGCGTCATCGTCGTCAACACCGCCCGTGCCGGCGTCGTCGACGAGGCGGCGCTGATCGATCTCCTGCGCTCGGGCCATGTCGGGCACTACGCGACCGACGTGTTCGCCAAGGAACCGCCGCCGCCGGACGAGCCGCTCCTGAAGCTCGACAACGTCACGCTCACGGCGCACGCCGGCTACAACACGCCGGAAGCGGCGATGACCATGTACCGCCGCGCGATCGATCTCGCGGCGGCCGGATGAGCGACACGCCCGTTCGATCGGCCCGATCGAGGCCTCAAGTCCGGCTTGCTCTAACGCGCTCGGCGATCTGAGACACCGTGTAATGTGCCGACTGCACGGCGCCTTCCTGCCAGGCGGTGACGTAGCTCATATGCTCTCCGGCGAAGTAAAACGGTCCGTCGCCGGCGAGCAGGGTCGGGTATTCCGCTTGCCGCGTTCCTGAAATGGAGTCCCACTCGATCCAGGCGCCCAGCGAGTAGGGAACTTTGCCCAGGCGATCGACGCGGCCGGTCCGACAAGCTTCTCGTAGCCGGGATGAAGCCGTTCGCCGTCTGCGATCGCGGCGGCGCGGCGCTCGGCCGGAGTCATGGCGGTAAAGCGCAGCGCCGGGGCATGGTCGCCAGATATAGGCACCGACCAGCACGCCTTTCTCGCCGTGAAATCCGTGCGACGGGTACCAGATCTGGGTGATGTCGCGGCCGGTCCAGCTGATGCCGCCATAGAGCTGCTGGCTCGGTCTCCCACCAGCGACGCGGCGCCTCGAACGCCACCTTCACCGCCGGGAAATACAGCTTGGCCCCGACACTGATCGCATATTTCACCGCCGGGCCGAAGTCGGCAGGAATGTGCTCCAGCACCGAAAGCGGAATCGTGCAGATCACGAAATCCGCGTCGACGGCGCTCCGTTGCCCGCTCTTGCGATCGAGCGACGATGACCCGCGCGCGTTCGCCGACGCGGCCGATCTGCACGACTTCCTGATTGTGCTGGATCATGCCGCCGAGCGCCTCGGGCGAAGGCGCGGACGATGGCGTCCATGCCGCCCACCGGCTGCAGCATGGTCGGCGATTGCTGCCACAGCTCGGCAGAAGCACAGGCGCCAGGGCCATCCCGTCGATCGCGGCCCGCCCGCGATCTCGTCCAGCGGCAGAGGCGGTTGAAGGCGTCCGCTCTTGGTTGCCGGCGCCCGGCACGTCCGTCGTCGGCATAACCGGCACGCGACGAGCCGGCATAGGCTCAGGTCACGCCTGAGATCGCCGAAGATCCGCAGCACGGTCCGAAGATCCTGCGTCGTCCGGCACGCTCTTGGCGGCGAGAGCCGCGATCGCCCCCGCAGATCGGCCTGGAGTCGCCGTGCCGTCTGGGGTTTGCCGCCGAATTGGGAGTCGAACTGGACCAGGGCGGCGCGGTTGTCGTTGACGAAGAAGCTCCAGCGGAACGCCCAGTTCGCGGCAGTATCCCAGGATACCCTGATGGTGACTGGAAAGCCTGGCCGCGCCGGCGTTGAAGTAGAGATCGCGATGCGCCTGCCCAGTTGATACGCTGCGTGGAATCCGTTTCCGCGATCTGGTCGCCGCCGCGCACCGTCCAGACCCGTCCGCCGGCCCGCGCGCGCGCTTCGAGGATCGTGCACTGATAGCCCGCCTTGCTGAGACGGTACGCCGCCGTCAGGCCGGCGATGCCGGCGCCCAGGATCACGACGCGCTTGCCGTTGCCGGATCCGGGCGCCAGCGGGGGCGGAGCGGCGTACGCCGTCGGCGTGGCCAGCAACCCCATCATGTTCAGAGCGGAATAGGCGGTGGCTGCGCCTGCGATGCGCCCGATCAGCTCGACGAGAGTGCGACGCGAAATCTCAGTGGCCATTCTCTCGTCTCTCACAACATGGCCCGAAGTGAAATGGCTTCGATATCGGAATCAGGATAGCATCCCGGCGGTCGCCAGGCCGTAGCAGGACGGAGTGACAGCATCGTGCCGGTGATCGGTATGATCGGCGTCACGCCCGCCCAGCGGCGAGGCCACGGTCCACGTCATCAAGGGCGGCATCTCGACGCCCTATCTGCGGGCCTTCGCCCAGGCGCACGACCAGGCGGGCTTCGACCTGGCGCTGGTCGGCTACACCGCCTCCTCGGCCGAGGGATTTCTCGTCGCCCAGTATGCCGCCCATGCACACCGAGCGGCTGGGCTTCCTGATCGCCCATCGGCCGGGCTTCATCGCGCCCGACCCTGGCGCGCCGCGTAAGATCGCGACCTTCGATCATCTCACCGACGGGCGGATCGCCTTGCACATCATCTCGGGAGCGAGCGATGCCGAGCAGCATGGCGACGGCGACTTCGCGCCCAAGGAAGAGCGCTATCGCCGCGCCGGCGAGTATATCGAGGTGATGAAGCTCGCCTGGACCAGCGCAGCGCCGGTTCGATTTCGACGGCGAGTTCTATCGGGTGCGCGGTGCGCGAAGTCCGACGTGCAGCCGCTGCAGAGGCCGCATCCACCGCTGTTCTTCGGCGGCTCGTCGCGAAGGCGCGCTGGCGATGGGGCGCCAGGCACTGCGACGTGTTCGCGCATGTTCGGTGAGCCGCCTGGCCGCCACGCGCGCAGCGCATCGGCCGAGTTCCGCGTCGCGCGGCCGCCTGCATGGCCGCTCGCCCACCTTCAACATGTCGTTCCGGCCGATCCTCGGCGCGACCGAGGGACGAGGCGTGGACCGCGCGCGGCGTATCCTCGCATCGATCCAGCAAGCCGGGCGACCCGACCGGCTTCGGCAACAACAAAGACGCCGCTCGACCAGTCGGCGCGAGCGCCTGCTCGAGCTTCGCCGCCGCAGGGCGAGACGCACGACGAACGCCTGTGGATGCCCATCGCCGAGGCGACCGGGCGCCGTGGGCAACACCTCGTGCCTGGTCGGCACCGCCGAGCAGGTCGCCCGCGCCCTGCTCGGAATACTACAAGCTCGGCATCCATTCGTTCCTGATCCGCGGCTTCGATCCCTTCGAAGGCACGGTGTCGATTTCGAACGGGAGTTGATCCGAGATTGCGGGCCGGCGCCGAGGAATTGGACCGCGCGAAAGCCGCGTGAGCCGCTCGATCGCGTCTCAGATCTTGTCGATCACCGCGGCCCTGAAGCGGCGCATTTCCGCGATCACGCGCGGCGGCAGTCGGCCGGCCGAAATCGATGTCGAGCGCCGTGACGCCCATGTCACGCAGGGCGCGCAGGTCGGCGATGATGTCGGCCTCGCTGCCGGAGAACAGCCGCCGCTCGCCGTCCGAGGCGACGGGCGGCACCGCCGCGCCATAGCGCTTCACGCGATAGCCGACGCCGACGGACGCCAGGATCGCGCCCGGCATCGGCGCGTGGCCTTGCGCAGGCGGGCGATGCCGGCCTGCAGGCGCGGCAGGGTGTCGAGCAGATGCTGGTTGTTGCTGCCGATCGGATACCAGAGCGTCGCCGATGCGGGCGGCGCGGCGCACGGCGGGGCCGCTCTCGCCGCCGACCCAGATCGGCGGGTGCGGACGCTGGACGGGCTTGGGCTCCAGGACGATGCCGTCGAAGTTGGTGTAGCGGCCGGCGAAGCGCGGCGCGCGTTCGGTCCACAGCACGCGGAACGCGTCGATATATTCGTCGGTCACCGCGCCGCGCTCGGCGAACGGCGTGCTGACGACGGCGTCGAACTCGGTCTTCAGCCAGCCGGCGCCGATGCCCACGACCAGCCGCCCGCCGGACAGCACGTCGAGCGTGGCCAGCATCTTGGCGGCCAGCACGGCCGGGCGATGCGGCACCACCAGCACGGCGGCCACCAGGCGGATGCGCGTGCGTCTTGGCCGCGACATAGGCCATGCCGATCAGCTGCTCGTGCCGCTCGGTCGGCGCGTCCTCGTAGAATTCGCCGCTCTCGGAATAGGGATAGCCGGGCACCTTGGTGTCGGGCAGCACGACGTGATCGGTCATGGTGAGATAGTCGAAGCCCATCGCCTCGCCCTGCGTGGCGATCTCCGTCATGGCGGCGACGGCGGAGAGCGGGCCGGAGTTCGGCAGGTTGAAACCGATCTGCATGATCTTTGTCCGCCGGCTTGCGGTTAACGCCCGCCCGCGCCAGCCAAGTTGACCGTCACGTCGCTGCGCGGTCGCGCCCGGCAGGCAAGCGTCAGTCCGGATTTGAGCTGCGCCTTTCCCAAGGCGGCGTCGGCATGCGGCAGCAGCGACACTTTCCCATCCTCGAGCCTGGAGATGCAGGTCGCGCAATTCCCCGTCGCGCAGGCGTAGGGATAGTCGACGCCGGCGGCGATCGCCGCCTGCAGGATCGTCCGATCGGTCGCGCAGGCGATCGTCTGGCCGCTGTTGCGGATCGTGACCTGGAACGTCTTCGGTGCGCGGGCCATCAGCGTCTCACGCCGCATGCCGGCGCGACGGGGTCGCGCGCACCGATGTGAAACTCCGGATGAAACCACGTGACGGACGGGAACCGCGCCAGGGCATAGCCATAGAGCGCCAGGCCGACGGCGGGCCGATCGCCGACGACCTCGGTGCTGTGGATGTCGTGATCGGCCATCACGATGCCGGTCCCCGGCTCGACCAGCGACCTCGCCCACCTTGACGACCGTCGCGCGCCGCGCTTTCCTGCCGTCGTCGGTGCGCCGATAGAACACGTGCCGTTCCGCGCCCGAGATCGCGGCGTTGGCGCACCAGATTCCATGGTCGTGCGGCGCCGCCTCCTTGCCCGGCAGACTGATGCGTCAGATAGAGACCGTGCCCATCGTCGTCTTCGACCAGCAGGGGATGGTGTGCGGCCCCTGCGCCTCCGGCATGGCGAAGTCGGCCAGCGGGAACAGGTCCGCGCGCTTGGCCAGGGCCACCAGCTTCAGCTTGATGGCATGCAGCGTCGAAGGGTTGATGCCTTCCTGCTGCCGTCGCAGAATGCACCTGCGCCAGAATGTGCCTGGCAACGCCCGGCGCCTCGCCGGGCAGCGACATCAGATTGATCGCCATAGGGACCTCCCCTTTGGAAGCGCACGTTAAAGGGGTGGACGATGCACGTCAACAGCATCTCGCGGACAATGAGGCGGTCTCGAGCGATATCCATCGCTGTGCGAAAGCCACGTGGCCAGGTGCTGGTCCGGCGAGGCGACCAGCGCTTGCGGTGGCGGCAGGCCCGTGAAAGCATTTCCGCGCACCAGAACCAAATGCGAGGGAGGACGCCCATGGATGTCGGCATGATGATGGTGTTCGCCAGCTACGGCTGGGAGAACTGCCCCGACGACCGCGTGTGGAACGAGGAGATCCGGCTGGCCCGGCATCGCCGCCGATCTCGGGCTTCGACTGCCTGTGGTCGGCCGAGCACCACTTCAACGACTACTCGTTCGTGCCCGACAACCTCCAGCTGATGACCTACCTGACGGCGCGCGCATCCCGACATCGACGTCGGCACGGCGGCCGTCATCCTGCCGTGGCACGATCCGCTGCGCGTTGCCGAGAACGCCGCCGTGCTCGACATGCTGAGCAGGGGCCGGCTTCGCCTCGGCCTGGGCCGCGGCCTGGCGCGGCGCGAGTTCACCGCCTTCCGCCTCAGCATGGACGAGATCGCGCGGCCGCTTCGACGAGGCGGCGCCGATGATCGTCAAGGCGCTCAAGACCGGCTTCATGGAAGGCGACGGCAAGTACTACAAGCAGCCGCGCATCGAGATCCGCCCGCGGCCGCAGCATTCGCTTCGACGGCCGCATCTATGCCGTGGCCTCGAGCGAGGACTCGGTCGATTCGGCCGCCAAGCTCGGCGCCCACATCGTGATGTTCGCCGACCGGCCGTGGGAGATGCGCGTGCCGATGATCGAGCGCGGCCGCGACGCTGCATCGCAAGTATCACGGCACCGAGCCGCCGCACGGTCATGCTGACCGAGTTCTGCGTCTGCGGCACCAACGCCGCCGACGATCGAGGACGAGGCGCGCCGCTACCAGGGCAAGTTCGTCGAGAGCAACTTCTACCACTACGAATTCCTGGGCGAGCACTTCAAGACGGTGAAGGGCTACGACGCCTACCAGCAGAAGGCCGAGATCGCGCGCAAGGGCGGGCTCGAAGGGCGCGGTGACCGGCTTCATGCAGGCGGCGAGCTGGGGCACGCCCGACAAGATCCTGCGCGGGCTCGAGGCGCGGCGGAAGGTCGTCGGCGACTTCGAGATGAACGTCGCCTTCCGCTTCGGCGGCACGCCCTACGAAGTCTCGGAGCGCGGCCTGAAGCTCTTCGCCAAGGAAGTGCTGCCGGTGGTGAAGTCGTGGAAATCGGTAGCGACAGCGAAGGCGGCCCTGACATGAGCGACGTAAAGATCCTGGCGACCGGCCTCGGCTTTCCCGAAGGCCCGGTGGCGATGCCCGACGGATCGGTGATCCTGACGGAGATCCGCAACGGCCGCTGCTTCGCGCGTCACGCCGGACGGCAAGGTGTCGCTGTTCTCGGCGACCGGCGGCGGGCCGAACGGGCCTCGCGGTCGGGCCCGACGGCGCGCTCTATCTCTGCAACAACGGCGGCAGCCGCTATGTCGAGGGCGTGTCGATGGGGCAGGGGCCGCATCCCGACTACAAGCACGGCTCGATCCAGCGGCTCGACCGCCAGGACCGGCGCGGCCAAGACGCTCTACATCGAATGCGACGGGCACAAGCTCACGCGCGCCCAACGACATCGTGTTCGACAAGGCGGGCGGCTTCTACTTCACCGATCTCGGCAAGCGCTATGCCCGCCATCGCGACCATGGCGGCCTCTACTACGCCCTGCCGGACGGATCGAAGATCGTGTGCCTCGCCTATCCTTTGCTGAGCCCCAACGGCTGCGCCCTGTCGCCCGACGGCAAGGTGCTCTACGTCGCCGACACCGAGAGCGCCTGGCTGTGGGCGTTCGATGTCGAGGGGCCGGGCGTGCTGCGCAAGCCGACCGGCCACGCCGCATCATAGCGGCCGCGTGATCGGCGGCGTGCGTCGGGCCGGCGCGCTTCGACAGCATGGCGGTGCTGGAGAACGGCAACATCTGCGTGGCGACGCTCACGACCGGCAAGATCACCGAGTTCTCGCCAGCCGGCGCGATCGTGCGCGAGGTCAAGATGCCGGACATCTATCCGACCAACATCTGCTTCGGTGGCGCCGACCGGCGCACGGCCTATATCACGCTGTCGGACACGGGCCGAGCTCGGCGATCATGCAATGGCCGACGCCCGGCCTGAAGCTCAACTTCAACTGAGGAGGCACGCCATGGCTGGCAACGGACAGACGCATCATCGATCTCGACAAGAAGCGCATGCACGCGATGGCCGCAGAAGGACGTCGCCACGCTGCAGTCGGTGCTGGCCGACGATCTCATCTACACGCACTCCTCGGCGCGGCTCGACACCAAGAAGAGCCTGATCGACAACATGACGTCGGGCGCGACGGTCTATACCAGCGTCGAGCCGTCCGACGTCAAGGCGCAGGACCTCGGCGATACGGTGGTGCTGACGGGCATCGCGCAGATCAAGGTCGTGTCCGAACGGCGCGCCCAACGCCTTCGGCGTCCGCTTCACCGACGTCTACGCCAGGCGCAACGGACGCTGGCAAATGGTAACCTGGCAGTCGACGCGGCTGCCGGCCTGACACGCTCTGAGGAGACAGACGATGACCGAAGCCAAGCTCGCCCCCAACATGCCGCAAGTGGATGATCGACCATGTCGACCGCTACCTGTCGAGCGGCGGCACCGGACGGGCACATGTACACGATCACCTTGCCCAACCTGCCGGCGAAGGCACGTTCCGTCGCTGCTGCTGACCACGACCGGGCCGCAAGTCGGGCGCAGAAGTACCTGTTCCCGCTGTTCTACGGCCGTGCCGGCAAGGGCTACTTCGTGGTCGCCTCGAAGGGCGGCGCGCCGGAGCATCCCGGCTGGTACCGCAACATCCTGGCCAATCCCGAGGTCGAGATCCAGGTCGGCACCGAGAAGATGCGGGCGCGGGCGCGGACCGCCACGCGGCGAGGAGCGGGCGCGGCTCTGGAAGGAGGCGCGTCGTCTTCTGGCCGCCCTATGCCGACTACTCAGAAGAAGGCCGGCCGCGCGAGATCCCCGTGGTCGTGCTGGATCCGGTGGCCTAGCGCCCACGATCCGCCGGCGAGGCGATCCGGGCCGGACAGCTTTTCGTCGCTCATTCCAGGCAATGGTCCGCGCATCTGACGCGGACGCACCCCGCGTGATAGCGCTAGGGGAGAGGCCGGCGACCGGCGTTACGACAAGGCCGCCGAACGGGGAAGACGTCTTGGCACTCGTGCAACTCGCCAATGTGAGCAAGGTCTACCGCTCCCCGCGGGGCAGCGACTACGAAGCCGTGCGCGGCTTCTCGCTCGACATCGAGCCCGGCGACTTCTTCTGCCTGCTGGGCACCAGCGGCTGCGGCAAGACCACGCGTCCTCAACATGGTCGCGGGCTTCGGAGCGCGCCACGTCAGGGCGACATCCGGATCGGTGGTGCGGCGATCGACGGGGCCGGGCGCGGACCGCGGCGTCGTCTTCCAGGGCGACCGACTCGCTCTATTCGTGGCTCACCGCGCTCGGCAATGTCGAGTTCGGCCTGCGCATGCGCGGGATCCGTGCGCCGCGAGCGCGAGGCAAACGGCCCGGCGCTACTCGAGCTGGTCGGCCTCACGGGCCAGGAGCACAAAGCATCCGGCCGGAGCTGTCCGGCGGCATGAAGCAGCGCATCCAGATCGCGCGCGTGCTGGCCAACGAGCCGCAGATGCTGCTGATGGACGAGCCGTTCGCCGCGCTCGACGCCCATACCCGCTGCCGCCATGCAGCGCGAGCTGGTGAGCATCTGGCGGCGCGACCGGCAAGACGGTGCTGTTCATCAACGCAACGAAAGCATCGGACGGAAAGCGATCATCCACCTGGCGATCAGGATCGCCAACGCGCAGTGGCTGCCCGGTCCGGCCCTTCGGAAGCCCGGCGCGCAGCGCCGTAGACGCTCACCCTGAAGCGAAGACGAGCGCGACCGCACGCACGACCGCTGCGTCGCCGCCTAGCCGGCAGGTGCATGAGATGATCCGCGACGTAGGGTCGCGCGATCTCCTGCGGCGGGCGCACCAGATGCGCCAGTCGTTGGGATCGGCCGGCCGGCTACTCCTGGTGGGTTTCGCACAGCCTGTTCCTCGATCGTGTGCGCCGCCTCGGCCTGGCAGCTGAACTCCATAACGTCTTCCGCCGCCCCCGTCGCCAGGTCGTGGACAAGTACGGTCGAGCTCGCAGGGCGAGCAGGGTCCCGAATCAACGGTGGCGGCGAGCATGTCGCGATGATCTCTCACCGGCTTCCTGGTGCGGTGGCACTGATCGGCGTCACCGCTGCGGCTCGCCATCGGCCTCGTTCGTACCAATACCGTGCAGGCAGCGTGGAACCCGGTTAACCGAGTTCTCCGCGCTGCGTACCGGCCACCGCCGTGACTCACGGCTTCAGCGCCGTTCGATCTTCCGGATCAGAACGCCCAGGCTCAGCCCGGTCGCCTGATCGTCTGCCCGAAACGGTGATCATCAGTCGTCGTCAACACCGCCGCTTCGGCGTGGCGGCCGTCGCCGCCGCGACAAGCTCCGGGCCGATCGCGCTCCGCAGGCCAGGTCGCCAGCCGCGCCAGTATTCTTCGCTCATCGTACGCACTGGCCGACGGTGCCTCAGCGGTGCATCCGATCGCGCGTATGCGCCATGGGCCGGCTGACCAACGTTCGCTCAGTCACGCATCAACGCGCGCCGACGCTCGACACGCCGGGCAGCAGCGGACTGGAGTAGACGCTGATCTGGGATTCTGCGGATGGTGGCGCGCCGGTCTGACCAGATCTTCGTCGCCCCGCTTGTCCCTCGGCCTGCTCGAGCTTCACCGCCTCGATCGGCTTCCTTCCGCTGGGGATCTTACGCCTTCGCCGGTCGCAGCTCGCCGGTGACGTGGAATCGAGGGAGGGACAATGCGACAACTGGTGAAGATCAGATCTCCGGCCATCGTCGCGACCGATTCGCGATCGCCGGGCTCGACGTACCAGTGCCGTCAAGCAGGCGCCGAGATGATGACGCTGATCGCCACCGGGCGGTCGATTCCAGCCTTCTCCCAGCTCTATCGCCGCCAAGGAGGCCGGCACTTCCGTCTCGAGAAGAGCGCGGGCCTGACGTCACTTCCACTCGGCCGCTACCGGGCTCGGCCGGCGGTGCGCCGCTGTCCCGATGCACCAGCCAGGTGCAGGCCGCCTACGGCTCGGACCCCGCCGAAGGCGTCGCTCAACCGCAACGTCGACAACAACATCGCTCGCCGTCTCGCCGACGGCACCATACTCTCGTGGAAGTAGTCGCCGTCGGTGGTCGGCCGCAACGTCCAGAGCTGCCCGACGAGCCCACAGGGCAAGCGCATCGGCATCGCCGGCGGGGCAACGGGCAGCGAGATCTTCTGGAGGCCGCGGTGCCGGCCGGCGGAACCAGGCAGGCGGCCGATCGCGTGATCAGTCGATGGCGTATCGGACGTCCACGAGATGCTGGCAACGCCGCCCTCGAACGCGGCGACATCGACGGGCTTCGCGGGTGTGGGAGCCAAAAATGGCCGACGCGCACGCTGGCGGCCATGAAGGGCACCAAGATCCTGCGAGGACACGCCGAGGTGCGGAACGGTACAGATGGTTGCAACATCACCTGGTTCGTGACTAGGAACCGCGGCTTGGATCGGAACAGAAACCAGCGGGGACTTCTGCCGGAGAGGTCTCGTGCGCTGTTTCTGGTGCAGGCCAACGTTAACTCTGATCGTGGTCAGTGACCGTCCGGCCGCCGCCAGTGATGGTCGCGCCGCCACGGGCTTCTCAGATGCCGGCGCCGAGCTCGCGATCAACGAAGAGCTGATGCCCAAGGTCGAGTTCGACATGACCCGCGACTGACCGCGCCGTCGCGCCGCGACTGGGTCAAGGTCAAGCCGAGAGCAGCTCGCCTCGCAAAGAAAGCCCGCGGCGCCGCTCGATTACACGCCAAAGTACGCTCTACACCGACCTTTCGAAGGAGCGTCCGGGCTGGAGAAAACGCCAAGCATCACCCAGCCTGCCGCCAAAGTAGCTATTAACCGGTTCCTCTTCGCTGGGGAGAGGCCAGGGTAGAGGGGCAGTGACGCGCATCCCTCACCCGTCCCTCCTAAAGGGCAGAGGAGCCTGATCTGGACGATGTGTCCATTTTACCGGTCTGGCGGAATTCAGCGTACAGTTTCAGACAGCTACGGCGTGTCGCGCTCGGGCCATAAAGCGGCCAGTGCCTGATGCGTGAGTGGAAGTCCTGCACGGTCGGCATTGCAGGCAGCCGGACAAATTCGCGAGGTTGATCGTGCGGCCGGTCTTGGGAAAGCTCGAGCACACGCCGCGGCGCGGCCGCGAGCTCTTGAGGTGCAACGGCGAGGCCATGCGTTGGATCGTCCTCATGCCGCCGATGATCACCAGCATGGGATCCTGGATCTTCGCAGCCTGCGGCCGTGCAAGCTCGAGCGAACGGCTGACGCGCGCGCCCTGGGATGCCAGCGCATCGTCATGGCATGGCCCGTGGCCCGAGCCGTTGGCGAACTGCTGCTTGAACTCGGCCCAGCCGCGCGGTAGTCGCTCGGCGCGTGTCACCGCGCGCCGGGCCGGCGCAATAAAGCTCTGGCCATGGGCCGGCGGGGCCGTCGCGCTCGGCCGCGCGCTCGGCGGCGGGCCAAGTCGCTGAATCCTGCTGGAACCTGGCCTTCTCGGCCGGATCGCTGCTGCCGCCAGCCGCCGCACGGCGCGAAGTGGTGAGCGATGCAGCGCCTCGCCGGGATGGCGGACGGCGAACTCGCCGATGCCAGCGAAAGTAGCTGCCATCAGACAGCCCGACCAGGTGCGCCTTGGCGAGGCCGAGGCGCCGCCGTTATCACCGCCGCCCGGCGTCGCCGGCCGTCGCCGGCAGCCTGGTGAATGGGGCCGCGACGCGTCGTTCGGCGCGTTACCGACGGCGTGACACAGCCGCGCGCGGCAGTAAGCGATGCAGCGGTAGCGGGGCGCCGAGAAGAGTAGCGGGGACCTGCGGGCTCCCAGCCCAGGGTGATGGCCGCCGAAATCTGCATGGAGGAACAGGATCGGACCGCCCTGGCCCGTCTCCTCGCAATAGAGCTGCACGCCGTCGTCGGCGTGGATGTGCGACATCAGTCTTTCTCCCAAGCCTTGCCGGCGCTTAGCAATCCGGCGCGCAAGCCAGTCGACTGTCGCGCGTCGTCCGAGGTGCGCTGGTCATGCGCCGTCATTTCTTCAGGGATCGCTGCGCGCGCAGTTCTACGCACCTGTTCATGCGGCGCGCTTGCGCGCGACGCCTTCGCGGCCAAGAGGGGCGTCGAGATCCGCTTCACCAGCTCGCCCCTGGCCCGCAGGACGCGCAGCCCCTCGCTCTGATGGACGGGCACGGTGGACGTCCGCTGGGCAGGCCGGTGCAGGTCATGGGAGAGCTCCATCAGAAGCCGCCGCGGTATGGCATCGCTCCGGTCTCGCCGAGGCCGTGACGTGCGCGATCCGTTCCTGCCGATCGGGTCAGTGAGGCGCGCGCACGGCCCGCCTTCTACGCTCGGCTGACCTCAGATCGGTGTGGCTCGCCGGTTTTGGCGAGGTGTTGATGCTGTGGCTCTGCGTGCAGCACGATCTGCGTCTCGCCGGTATCGATCCCGTCGGCCTTGTAATGCGCAAGCCGCTGTGTTGATCGACGGATGGAAAAATAACGTAAAGCTTCTGAAAGGCGGAGTCGACGCCATCTGTGGTTTCGAGCCCCTTCCAGCCCACACAATAGCGGTGCTGGTACGAAACTATTGTAATGATGAAAAAGGTGGCCTGAACTTCCTTCGGTACCAATTTCTTATGAAAGTGGAGTGTGGCCCTTGCTTGAATGCCCATGACGCACGATGCAGCATGATCGCGAAGATTCACCGCATCGAAGTGGTGGTGTGCGGTGCGGACAAAAGTTGAGATCGCAAAGGATCGCGCAGAGCTACCTTCAACGATCTTGCCGCCAGGCGATCCCCAGAAAGCCACCCGCGCCGCGTTAGGCGCTTGACCCGGAGTTGGCGACGCTGCAAAGCGCCGGGCGCGCTGGCGTTGCAGAGATCAGCCCGTGTGATGGAAGAAAGCCAGATCGTTTCTCCCCAAGGACACGTTTAGGTCTTCACTTGAGACCTCATCATTTGATAACCTTGTTTCTCCAGCCAGCTTTTGTAGTGATCGGTGGCTGATCAACTGATCCTGGGTAGAAAACATAGGTTGTAACGGCAACTGCTAATGCAACCCTGAGGAACAGAGGTGTGGAAAAAAGCTGATCTGCAACATATGTAATGAGAAAAAAAAAAAGGCCATAGCCTGGCTTAATGATGTGGTCATAAGGTCTGTGACTGGACTCCAGACACAGATCTACATAAGTGAGGTAAGGCAGCAGTGTCAACCGCCGTAGGTGTTGAGGTGCTTTTGTCTGATCCAAACATTTTTGATAAAGGCTTGATCCCATGTGGATAAATGAGTTTAGACATGGCAGCACTTGAACTCCTGGGCAACTGACTAAGCTCCCACAAATCAACAATGTGGTGGTCGTGAAGGTCAAGCCACATCACTATACTTGAGGTTATGATGCCCCATAATGGCTCACAGTTTTTCTGTGATGTCGAGGCGGGCCTGGGCCATGAAGCATGCCCCGGCGGTGATGCGCCGTCGGAAGATCTGGCGTGGCGCCACATCGGTTAATACCGCGTCCAGGTTGCCGGCCTCGATCGACTGCCCGGCATGCTACCATAGTCGCCTTGCAGCATGCCAGGTTTATTCAGCTGAAGATGTTAGTTTCTGATAAGGAGCGCCGCCGGTGACCGGGACTGGTGGTCGCCGCCTCGTGCCTGATCGAGAGCGCGCATGATCTAGAGCCGCGACTGAAAGTGCAGTTGAATCTCGCCAATCCGGGGTCGAAAGGACTCATCATTGTCCAGAGAATGATCTGGATCGCAGTTTGCGCCGGCGGCACGCTGAGGAAGTCGCCAATACGGTGCCTTCAGGCTTTAATCTTGCCGCCGGGCAAAGATCACGGGTGACACCGCCAAGTGCCAGATGGCGGCCGTGGCTTGGCGTACGCCGGGCGGTTACGCTGATGGACAGGGCCAGAGCTGCGTTTCAGTTGGCGGCCAGTGCTGCCATCGATCATCATTGCTTCGCCGCCAGTAGATCGCCGATGGCAGCCGTCCGACGCGGCAGAGTGCAGCCAGCGGGGTAATGTCGTTAAGTCCTGAAATGGCGCCGAGGGGCGTTGGCTTCAACCGCTTGCGGGCGATCTCTGATTCGAAAACGACCCGGCTGGTCAGTGTGGGCGTCGACGCGGTGATGACCGAGTTTTAGTTTTCGATCTGCTTCATACTGATCGTAAGTATCTGAGAAGATCCGCAATGCGAGCCTGACGCGTAGATGCTAGCGGTATCATGTGGTTTTTGACTATTAAAAAGATCGTGATCGATTTGATGATCGAGTGGCTGCTTAGTATTTCATGGCTGGATATGGCTCCTATTCTACAAAGATGCGGAAAATATCCCCATCACCTGATCACCTCGCTTGAGGTCTGGTCGGCTTCAGCCGGGGCCAAGTAAAAGTGTGTGGGGCCGTCTGACGTTGAGCGATCGTGCTAAATTCAAGATAAGCGTGAACAGGATGTCATGAGTCGTGGTTCGCGTAGGCCTTTCCGCCGGTTTGCGCCACATGATCAGTGCTCATCGTGCTTCGTTCCGTATGATCCTGGGCCCGGTGAACGTCATTCGCTGTTTGAGTGTGGTGATCTCCCTTCTCGATAACCTGCTTGAGGGACGTTGCTGTTTGTCAGTACCATCATGCGCCGCCAAAGTTATGAACAGCCGCGTCGTCAGCACCATGCCCGCGCGCTCATTACCGCTGATCGCGACCTTGGTTTCGAAAGTTCTGTTGGTTTCGTGTGGTCTTTTCATCTCCCCGTTTCTCTGCATAATCCAGCATCCGCAGGCTATACATGAAACGGATCGTGACCTGGGGTCTGATGCCAAAACAGCGTCTCCCATGCCAGTCCTCGTTGGCGCGCTGAGTTCAGGCGACGCGCTGGCCGCGGCCGCCCAGTTCGCATGTTGACGCTTAGTTTGGTTGGCGCGATGTTCAGCTTCAACTGGTGGCTGCAACCGAGGAGCGCGCTGCGGCGATCAGCCGCGGTGCTGGCGCTGACCTGGCGGTGCACTCCCGGTCGGCTTGAACTCCAGTATCCCCGCCGAGCGGTTCCCGCAGTTGGTGCTGCGTGGTTAACAGGTGGCCTTCGACTTCATCGAGGCGGATTCTCGAGTTCGACTGAATTCGCCACGCCGTACGGCGTGGGTTCGGCTTGTTTCGAGGCCTGATGGCGTGGTGTGCGCTCGATGCTCTGTTTCAGTCGAGGAGCCAAAGCGGCTATCCGGACGGGCGGCGGAGGCACCGCGATGACGCGCCGCCGAGCGGCTTCCTCGCGCGATTCTTCGGCGTACAGAACTGGCTCGATCTTTAGCGTCGTGGGCAGCAAAACATGCTTGATCACGCCGTGGATTCACGTGCTGGTGGTGGCGGTAACGCCAGTGGGGCTCGCGGAACGCGGTGCGTGGTCTAATGCCTGGTCGACGCTGATCGTCGATCGCGAGCGGCATCGGTAGGCGCGATAACTGGCGCTTTTCAGCGCCAACACGCGCAGCCCACCCGGTGCTAAATAAGTTTATGTGGTTAACCACATGCGCTTGAGTTTCCATAATAGATCCCAAGTAGAATTTTCATGACCTGAAGGAGCGGAAGTTTGGCTAACTGGTCTGAGTCCAGCGCTGACGCTTCTGAGATCCTAATTCACGCTAAGGGGATGGAGCTGGCGCAAGTGGATGCGGTGGACCTGGGGCTGATAAGCGCTGGACGACGCCGCGCCGTGGAAGATTGAGCGATGAGCCAGGGGCCGCGCGAATTGATCGCGGAAGAGATAGCGTTAAGTAGAATCCTGATAGTAGTCGTTTGAGGATCAATTCTGAGATGACTGGTGAATCAGGCTGTGTGTGCATCCTGGCTTATTGATGCTGAAAGGAAAAGCAACCTGGAAAAGGCCAGGAGCTGTTCCCTGTAGCCTCAGACTGTGGTAATAGCAAATATGATATCGTGAGATCCATAAGCCATATGTCAAGCAGCCAATTCCTCTGTCCAGTAATCACTAAACTGACCAGAATGGAGGCACTCCCGTGAGGCAGAGCAAATAATAACCTGAACTGAAGCTGCAAGGCAAT
>ERZ1370068.8284-contig-7151_pt1 | contig 43389 bp, 52 predicted proteins | sample MGYA00561227_ERZ1370068 | MGnify/ENA primary metagenome ERZ1370068 (study PRJEB38410, sample SAMEA6850437) | metagenome | study: Metagenomic assessment of the ecological functions of the soil: analysis of the soil microbiota associated with the... | reverse complement strand
GTATACTTCGCATTCAGTGCGGCGCCTTTTGCTCGCGCCCACGACTGCTGCCGGGCGAAGTCGGCGGCAGCGCGTATGTCGCCAGATACTGGGCGCGCGTCACCGAGCGCACGCGATCTTGCCCATCTCGGCGGGAATGCGCCCCCCTGCATCCGCCTTCCCGATGTTGTGCGGCTCCGGCGCGATCGCGTAGTAACCGACCAGGCGAGGCGTCACGCACGTCCGCGCATTGCTGCTGTTCCCGGTGAATCGAGATGGCGACGACCACCGGGTACCGCCCTGGCGCCTCCGGCGGCGCGCACCTCGTAGGCGGGGCTGGCCACGCCGCCGACCGGAGAGCGATCACGTCCCGGACGACCAGGCCCTTGCTCTCGGTGACGGGCGATGGCTGCGCCATCAAGGATGCCACGGGGGTGAGCACGCCTCCCCACCGTGGTATAGGCACCTGGCGGGCACTTCGCTGCTTTCACGGCTGAAGGCGGTTGCCATACGTCTATCCTCGGAAGGTGAAGGGCGATATCGCAGAACGAGCACGCGCGGGCCGCGGGGTTTCCCCCCGAGGGCGACTTGCCAGGACGCCGCTGCTACCACGGTGACACCGCCATGATGACCGCCCCGCCATTGCTCGAGGCCTTCGCGTCCTCGACTGCTCGCGTGATCGCCGGCCCCTACAGCGCCATGCTCATGGGCGATCTCGCGCGGATGCGTGATCAGCTCGAGCGCCCTGGCCGCGGCGACGATTTCCAGGCCTTCGCGGCGAGGCGGCGCTGTAAAGGCGCGGCGTTACCACGCCGCCAGTCGCAACAAGCTGCGGCATTGCGGACCTCGCCCGTCAGGAGGGCGCCGCATCGCCTTCCGAGCTGGCCCGCCGCGCCGCCTCGCATGAGAAAACTTCCTGCCCGGAGTGGCGGGCGTCAGGACATCGGCTATGTCGCGGCGATGAGCGTGCAATCCACATCGTCCACGCATCCGTCATGACTGACCAGGGCCAGGCCGCTCGCACGCCGACCGGGCTGCAGCCTCAACATCGCGGGGCATGGCCGGCATCATGGCGCTCACCGGCCAGCCAGTGGTCACCTCCACCCATGCCGGGCACTCCATCTCCGACCTTGCCGCCTCCTTCCTCACCTTTCGGCATGATTCCGGCCGCCCTCGTGCATCGCGCGGCGGCGAGACCTCGACGTGAACCTCTCGCTTCCACCATCGCGATGCTGCCCGATCCGTCGCGCACTACTTTGACTCCGGCAAGCGGCCCGCCCGCGAGGGCAACCCGGAATCCGAACTCGCGCGGCGGAGGCCTACCAGACGGCGACGGGTACATCTCAACGTGGTGCTGCTGGGCCAAACCGGTGGGAGCGCGCCTTCTGCGGCGTGCTCGGCGACGAGACGCTCGCACACGCCACGCCGCCACCAATCAGGACCACGATCCTGGCCCCCGCCGAGATGAAGGCGCCCGGGTGGAAGCGGTGCTGGCAGGCCGATCCACCGCGGAATGGGTGGCGCGCTTCGGCGACAACGCAGATCGCGCGGGCCCCATCTACAGTTCGAGCGGGTGTTCAGGAGATCCCAGGTCCGCCACCTGGGGGCGCGTAAATCACCCGGAGATGGAGCAGCCGGGCCGGCACGAATCGCATGGTGGGCTTCCCGGTCGCGCCGGCGGCGCGCCCCGCGCGCCTCTCGCGGCCCCGCGCCGTTCCTGGGGACGGCGCACGCCGAAGTGCTGGGAGCTCGGTCTCGACCGCGGGAGATCGACCGCCTGGCCGCGCTGGGCGCCATCGCTAAGGGCGGCGGCTGGTCAGCGCGCCGGCTCGCTAGATCCGGACGGGCTGGGAGGCCTCCAGCGCTGGCCCCTCGCTTGTTCACGAGCACTTTTTGGACGGTGCCGCTCTTCAATGATCTTTGAGGCGGATGAGCGGTTGGCGCTGTGGCCGGCCCAATACGGGAACTCATGATGTCTCGGTGTCGGGATGGGCAATCTCGCCACCACGAAGGAACTCTCGGCGCCTCGCGCGTCTTCCCACCCTTGAAGGCGCGAGGCGGTGCAGGAGTCGTGGTCACCTTGGTCTTGACATAAACTTTGGAGCCCTGCCCGGCCAGGCGAATGGGCAGCCGCAGCTGGGTTTGCCATGAGCTGATTGCGGCGCCGTGGTGGCGCAGCCGCCCTCGGCCCACCCGGACCTCGCGCGTGGCGAACTATGCAGAGCTCCCGCCACCGCGCGCACGGGGCCTCCGCTGCACCCGGGCGTGAAGGCGCCCAGGCGCCAGCCATTTCCGGGCGTGAAGGGCACCTTCAGGGCGCAGGGTCGCTGTCGAGCGGACCTCGTGGGCGGATGAAGTGGTCGGGCTCCATGGTTACTCCACCGACACCTGGAGCGGCACCGCCGCCGCGGGATCTTCGGCCGGGATCATCTCGAGCCGCGGGGTGTGCTCGCGCTCGAGCGTGTCCCTGGCTCAGGCCCGGCGGGGGCGAGGGCAAGAGCCCGCTCCCAGCACCAGTCACCTCGTCGCACCAGTTCATCTGGCACGTCGTCCCCTCGCTCAAGTGCTGCTCTCGGGTGGACGGATCGTCCAGCGACGGAAAACGACGCCGGCAGATGAGCGTTCAGGCTCTGCGGGCGCAAAGGCGGAGAAGCGATCTGCCCCAGCGCCCGGCACGAAAGTCCGGCGAAGCCACCGAGCCAGGTGACGGGCCCGATGGGGTAGACGCCGTCCTCCAGCGTCGGGCAGTCCCCACTGTGGATAGGACCCGTCGCCAGGTTAGCGCGCGCGTCCGCCGCCAGCGAATCCCATCCCGGCGGCCAGCGCAGCCGCAGGCGGCGAGGCCCAGCCAGTGCCCAGCGCGCCCCCAGCGGGCGGCACGGACCTCGCCGCGGGCAAAGAGCAGGCCACGACCCCTCCAGGCCAGGCTCAGCGGCGTGGTGATGTGGTTGGGGCGCGGGCGGAGTTCGCGCGAACGCAGCCGCACCAGCCGCGCGAGGCGCTGGTCCCATGGGGTCTCGGCCGCCGTAGAAGTCTCCGGCGATGACGCGGGTCGCGGACGCCGCGCCAGGTCGAGCACGAGGGCAGCCAGCCGAAGACGCCAGCCACCACGAACACCGCAGGAAGCCCACGCGTCGGCGACGGCGAAGCGGCGAGGATCGGCACTTTTGAGGCCAGGGGCGCCACCGTGGTGAGGCCAGGCCATGGCCGATATGATGGGCGACCGCTCCGCTGCGCGCTGGGCGCGAACTCCAGCAGCACGTTGAGCGGAACGTTGGTGGCGGCGAAATGCACGCCCAGCAGCGCGAACACCACGCCGAGCGACTCGATGGACGGGCTCAGCACGGCGCCACGGCGCATTGCCCCCACCGTAGCCACCACCCGGCTGACGGGGACGGGCCCGCGATGCCGCCCCAGATGAATCGGCGCGACCCAGCCGAGCGTCAGGTCCCCGCGACCACGCTCCGCGATCTGAAGGTGGTGAGCTTCGCGCCGCACCTGCCAGGCGCGGGCGCGCCCAGCACTTGTTGATCGCTACGCGTACACGGTGTAGAAGCCGCCCGCATGGTCCCCACCGAGGCGAGCGCGCGCGGCCAGGTACCAGGCGAGGTTCGCGTCGCCGCGGGTATCGCGGGGCACCCTCCGCAGCTGGCCGCGCAAGGCGATGCCGGACGGCCCCACCGGCCGGGGCATCTCCCGCACCGGTGAGCGCACGCGCCCGCGAGACGGCCATGAACGGCGCGCGGAGGAAAGCAGAGCCCGTAGCTCCGGGGCTCCGGCACCACGCCGGAGGAGCCACGCGGTGGTGAGCGGAGGCCCGCGCCCAGCCCGCCATGCAGCCCCCACCCCGCGATGAAGAAGGCGCCCGCGCGGGGTGGTGGGAATGGCGCCGCCCACCACGTCCATCAGGCGGGCTGGGCGCGCCGCCCGTCCGATGACCAACAAGCATGGCGAGGAGGAGAAAAGGTGAGCCGGGCGCGGGGTGGCGCGAGGAGGAAGCAGCCGCGGCCAGGACCAGGTACGGCGCCCGCTCGGATCGTATACCGCACGATGAACGGGAGCTTCCGCGCGAGCGACTGGAGTATAAACCGCCACGAAGAGGGCGGGAGGGTACCAGCCCACAGTCATGATCGCGGGGGCCAGCGCCGATGACGACATTCGGCGCGCCGAGATGCGCGAAAGCGAAGGCGGGCAAGATAGTGGACTGGCCCGCGAACGAGAAGCGCGACCATGAAAGAAGCCACACGGGAAAGTCGCGCAGCGCGAAGGCGGTGTGGCGCAATTTACTGGCTGAACCGAAAGGCGTCCGTATCGCGGCGTCGGAAGCGAGAAGCGCGGGTGGGAGGCTGGCGGCGATGGTCACTGGAAAATCCGGGTCCCAGGATACCGCAATCAGGCGCGGGCTTGCGCCCCGCCGGGGGGACATCGGCTCCATCATCGGCGAGTGCTGCTCACCGATGCGCGCGAGTCTACCCCCTGACGAGCGGAATGCCGGCCGCGCCCTCGATGGCCGAAAGGCCCTGCTCGTCACGCGAGGGGCGCATCGCCTTTGCGGCTTCCAGCGCGCGGGGCGCGGATTGATGCGGTGTGTTGATGGATTGACTAGCCGCCCGCGGCGGAGCCCGTGCTCGACCTCGGCGGCCGCGCCGTGCTCCCCGGCCTCGTGTGGACGGACACGGGCATCCTGATGTACCTCGCGGCAGGCGCGGCTTACACCCTCGACGAAGGGCGGCCCTTCGTCGGAGGAGGAGATCGCGGCGCGCGTGGGACAGGCGGCGGCGCGCCGGCTGCCGAAGGGCCAGTGGCTCGGCGGGCTGCGGCCGGAGATCAAAGCGAACCGCTGGCCGGACGTCCGTGATGCCCGCCCGCGCTCCTCTCGACCGAGCGGCGCCGGATCATCCAGTGGCGCTGGTTCGGATCGACGACCGCCACGCCACCTGGGTCAACTCGGCCGCGCTCGCCGCGTCCGGCATCACCCGTGAGACGCGCGATCCCACCGGCGGCCTCGTGGTCCGCGACGCCCGCGGCGAAGCCCACCGGCCTCCTGGTGGATACCACGCAGCGTTCGTCAAGGCGGCGGAGCCTGACCGGACGACGCGCGATTCGACGCGGCCATTCGCGCTGCCATCGGCGAATGTCTGGCCGAGGGGCTCACCGGCATCCACGAGATGGGCGCGGATCTCCGCGCTCTCTGCCGCATCGCGCTGGTCGAGCGTGGGCACTTCCCGTTCCGTAACTACGCGGCGGTGGCCGGGCGCGACGAGGCCGCCACAGGATCTCTATCGCGCCCGGGGACCCGAGATCATGGGCGACGGCCGCGTGGTGGTGGGCGCGCTGAAGCTCCTCGCCGACGGCGCGCTGGGCTCGCGCGGCGCTGCGCTCCACCACCCCTATTGCGACGATCCGGAGAACCGGGGGCTCGTGCTCATCCCGCCCGACGAGGCTCTATCGCCTCACCGCGGACGCGACGGCGCGGGGCTTCCAGGTCTGCGTCCACGCCATCGGCGACCGCGCCAACACCCTCGTGCTCGACACCTTCGAGCGCGCATGCTGCGCGACGCCCCGCCTGCACGCGCGCTCCGATTGCGCGTGGAGCACGCGCAGATCCTCGCCGAAGGAGATATCGGGCGCTTCGCGCGGCTGGGCGTCATGCCGGGCATGCAGGCCACGCACTGCACCTCGGACATGCCGTGGGCGGTGGACGACTGGGGGCGGACCGTCTGGCCGGCGCCTACGCCTGCAGCTCGCTCCTCGCCACCGGCGTGCGCATCGCGGGCGGCTCCGACTTTCCGGTCGAGGACCCGAATCCCTTCCACGGCATCTTCGCCGCGGCGACGCCGGCCGCGCCACGCGGAGAGATCCGCGCCTGGCAGCCGGGCAGCGCATGACGCGCGAGGAGGCGGTGCGCTCCTTCACCAGCTGGAACGCGGAGGCCGCGCACCAGGAAGGGAGACCGGCACCCTGGAGGCCGGAAAGCGGGCCGATCTCGTCGCGCTGGACGAGGGCGTCTTCACCTGCCCCGAGGCGCGAATCCAGGACATCGCCCCGGTCCTCACCATGGTCGGCGGCGAGCTCGTCCACCGCCGCGGGATCTAGTCCCTCAGCGGGCGAGGTCCTCCGCGCTCACGCGGAAGTAGCGGTACGGGGCGCGCTCCCCATCAGACAGGTCCGCTCGTAGTCGAGAATGTTCTCGTACCCGGCCTGCATCGACGCCAGCGTGGCGCCGTAGGGCACCACCTCGCCGAAGTAGTTGATGGGAGCGCCGAGGGGCTGGAACAGAAATCCGAGAGCGCCGGAGGAGCCGCGCGAGGCCCCCTCCATGGCGGCGACGAGGTAAGCGAGGCCCAGCCGCACGCGCTCGTCGTAGAGGTGGCGGAAGAGCTCCGAACAGGAGGAGCGGCTGGCGGATGGTGCCCGAGCGATAGTCCGCCGCCACGATGAGCCGGGAGATCTCCCCGGTGCGCGCCCGCTCACTTCCGCCCGCTGATCGAGCAGCCCGTCCGCGTGCCCTTCCAGCGGGAAGCCCGCGGCGAATCGAGCACCAGCCGGAGCGTGGCCACCACCCCGCCCGAGGGCGTGGTGGCGGCGAAGTGCACCGCGTGCGGATCGTACTCGTCGCTCTCCCTGTCGCTTCGCTTGAAGAGGGCGGCGTCCACGAACTGGCGCTCGAGACAGTAGACCTCGTATCGCAGTCGTCGCACGGCGAGCGGCACGCTGCCGCGCACGTACGGAGCGGGCGAAGGGCGGGAGCCGAGGGCGACGATGAAGCTGGCGGGTCGGGCAGTTAGAAGGAAGCGTTCATGTGGTGGGCGGTTACCAGCAGGCTCCGTGCCACCTCTAGAGGTAGGAATGATTGGTAGTGCCCACGCCGTAACCCCACTCCTGCGCTGCTGCAGCGCATGATCCCTCCTCGGGGTCGTGTGAGAATTTATTACACTATTTCGTCGGAAACTCTTACACTCCTACATGCTAGCGGTCAACGCGCAGCGACACCGGCAATCTCGACCAAGAACTTTGGGTTCGCTAGCCAGTGCCCTCCACCGTCGCCCCGCGCGGGTTTTTGCCGTTGGGATCCACCCACGCGTCCCACGACCGCGTTCATCTCGTCGTAGCTGCCCATGTTCGCGAGCCACACCGTGGCGGAGAGCAGCTTGGCCTTGCTCGAGCCCGCCGCCGACAGCGCTCGTCGAACTTCTTGAGGATCTGCTCCGTCTGGCCCTTCACGCCCGCGGTGGCGTCGGCGGCGACCTGCCCCGCGAGGTAGAGCGGTGTCGCCGTGAACGACGGCGCCCGATAGCCGTGCTCCAACGCTCAAGCGCGTGATGCTCATGGGGGGTGATCTCCTTTGTGAGGGGCGCGGGCCTAGCGGCTCCGCGCGTGGGTGTCCAGGATGAAGCGCGCGATGCTGTGGCGGGAGGGGGCCGTCGGGCAGCGCGTCGGCGGGAAACCAGCGCGGCGTCGTCCAGCTCGTCCGGGTCGACCGCCACCGCCCCACCGGCATAGGTGGCGATGAAGCCCAGCATGATCTGGCTGGGGAACGGCCAGTTCTGGCTGCCCACGTACTGGATGTCGGTGACGTCGACGCCCACTTCTTCCTTCACCTCGCGGGCCACCGCCCCCTCCAGAGACTCGCCGTTGTCCACGAAGCCGGCCACCAGCGCGCGTAGCGCCCGGGGGCCCACTCGCGCTTGCGCGCGAGGAGGAGCACGCGATCGCCGTCATGACCAGGACGATGACCGCCGGGTGCAGATGCGGATAGTGCTCGTAGCGGCAGCAGCCACAGCGCTTGCCCCATTCGCCGGCGATGCGCTCGGTGGGCGTGCCGCAGCGGGGGCAGTGCCCGCTGGTGCTTTCCCACCAGAGGCCCTGCATGGCCATGCCGCCCAGGGAGAGGAGCTCGTCGCGGGCAGCTTGGTGCCCCGCATCGGCACCAGGGTCTCCCGCTGGAGACCGGCGGGGGATGGGGCGGCGCCGGGGAGCGCCACCACCCAGCACGGCTCGCCGTGCCATTGCCCGAGCCAGAGCGGCTCGGCGGCGGCGGCGCCCAGCCCTTCGGTGCGGCGCCCCGGGGAGGCGGAAGCCCTCGCCGGCGGGCTCCACCAGGAGACCCTGATCCTGCACGATGAGCCAGTGGCCTCGCGGGCGGGCGGGCGAGCACCGCTCTTGGCGGGCTCGAACGCTCGCCGCGGAGCGCATCGCGATTGAACGGGAGATAGACGGAGAGCGGAGTCTTCATCGAGCGAGCCAGGGCTCCTCGGCCAGGCGCCGCCGCTCGAACGCCGCGATGGCGGGCGCATGCTCCAGGGTCAGCGCCGATCTCGTCCTGGCCGCGAAGAAGGCCCCTGCCGGCGGAAGGCGTCCACCTCGAAGGGGATCACGGTGCCGTCCGGCGCGGTGACCGACCGGGTCTGGAGATCCACCGTCACCGTCGCGCCTGGCGCCGCGTGCAGCTGCCGGCGCAGGGCGGCGGCGGTGTCCGAGGTCACCACCACCGGGAGAACCCCCACCTTGAAGCAGTTGCTGAAGAAGATGTCGCCGAAGGAGGGCGCGATCACCGCGCGGATGCCGTAGGCGGCCAGGGACCACACCGCGTGCTCGCGCGAGGAGCCGCACCCGAAATTCTCGTTCGCCACCAGGATGCGCGCGGCGCGGAAGGCGGGCTGATTGAGGATGAAATCCGCGCGCTCACGGCCGTCCTCGTCGAACCGCACGTCGTGGAAGAGCAGGGCGGCGAACTCGGGCCCCCGTGGCTTGTGCAGGAAGCGCGCGGGAATGATCCGGTCGGTGTCGACGTTGACGAAGTCGAAGGGCACCGCCACCGCGGTGAGGGTGGTGAAGGCGTCCATCCTCACGCTCCCTCGCGCGCGAGGGCCCGCACGTCGGTGAGCCGCCCGGTGACGGCGGCCGCCGCTGCCATGGCCGGGCTCATCAGGTGCGTTCGCACGCCCTTGCCCTGCCGGCCCTCGAAGTTCCGGTTGGAGGTGGACGCCACGCGCTCGCCAGGGCGGCCGGTGTCGCCGTTCATGCCGATGCACATCGAGCACCCGGGCTCGCGCCATTCGAAGCCGGCCTCGCGGAACACCCGGTCGAGCCCTCCGCTTCCGCGGCCTGCTTGATCAGCCCCGAGCCCGGCACCACCACGCCGGAACCATCACGCGGCGCCCGCGCGCGACGGCGGCAGCGGCACGGAGATCCTCGATCCGGCTGTTCGTGCACGAGCCCACGAACACGCGATCGATCCTGATCGCGGTGAGCGGCGTGTTCGCGGCCAGCCCCATATAGGCGAGCATCCGCTCGACCGCCGCTCGGCGCGCGGGGTCGGGGCTCTCCGCGGGATCCGGCACCCGGCCGGTGATGGGCAGGGCTTCCTGCGGGCTGGTGCCCCAGGTCACGGTGGGCGCCAGCGCGGAAGCGTCGAGCGTCACCTCGGCGTCGAAGCCGGCGTGCTCGTCGCTGGGCAGCGTCTTCCAGTAGGCGACGGCCTCCATCCCAGCGCGCCCGCGGGCGCGTGACGGCCGGCCCTCGAAGAGCGCGTAGGTGCGGGCATCGGGCGCCACCATCCCCGCTGCGCGCCCCGCCTCGATCGACATGTTGCACACCGTCATCCGCTCTTCCATGGACATCGCGGCGATGGCCGGGCCCGCGTACTCGATCACGTGGCCGGTGCCGCCGGCGGCGCCGATGCGCGCGATGATGGCGAGGATCACGTCCTTGGCGGCGACGCCGGCCGGGCAGGCGCCCTCCACGCGAATCCGCATCGCGCGCGCGGCTTCTTCTGCCAGAGGCAGGAGGTGGCCAGCACGTGCTCGAGCTCCGAGGAGCCGATGCCGAAGGCGAGGCATCCGAAAGCCCCGTGAGTGGCGGTGTGGGGTCGCCGCAGACCAGCGTGATGCCCGGCAGGGTGAGATCCCTGCTCGGGCCCCATGACGTGGACGATGCCCTGCCGCGCGTCGCCGGGCGGGAAGTACGGGATCCTAGCTCGGCGGTGTGGCGCCCCATCGCCTCCACCATGCGGCGGACTCCGCGTCCGCGATGGCGGCCCGTCCCCCGCGGTGGGTACGTAGTGGTCGGCGGTGGCGGCGATGGCGTCCGGGCGGCGGATCACACGTCCCGCCTTCTCGGAGGCGGTCGAACGTGTGGACGGCGCCGTCGTGCATGAGGAGACGGTCGACGTAGAGGCAGAGCTCGTCTCGCCGGCGGCCTCCGTGACGACATGGCGGCTCCAGATCTTCTCGAACAGCGTGCGCGGCGCCGGGGTCATCGGTGGCTCACGCGCCGGTGACTTCTCCTCGACGGCATGCCACCAGTCGAACCCGACCTTCCGGAAGATGTCCATGGGAGCGAGCACCGGCCCCTCGTGCCAATCGGTGCCGGTCTCTTTCAGCAGCGCGAGCGCGCGCTCGATAGCGGGGATGGCGGCGGCCATGCAGACGGCGGGAAAGATGGCAATCCGGAACCCGAGACGCTCCAGCTCGTCGGTGAGCACTCGCGGCGTCTTCCCGCCCTGCACCATGTTGGCGAGCAGCGGGGCCTTCACTTCCCGGGCCACTCGCCGGATCTCGTCCAGCGTCTGCGGGGCTTCCACGAAGATGAGGTCCGCGCCCGCCTCCGCGTATCGGTTGCCACGCTCGATGGCGTCGTCCAGGCTGGTAACCGCCCGCGCGTCCGTGCGCGCGATGATGACGAAGTCGGGGTCCGTCCGGTGCTCCGAGGCGGCGCGGATCTTCTCGGCGAACTCGCGGGTGGGGACCACCTGCTTGCCGGCGATGTGGCCGCACTCTTGGGCGCGACCTGGTCTTCCATGTGCAGCCCCGCCACCCCCGCCCGCTCGTACTCCCGCACCGTGCGCACCGCGTTCAGCGCGTTGCCGTAGCCGGTGTCGGCGTCCGCGATCACGTGGAGCGGACCGCGCTCGCGAGGTGCGCAGCGTGATTCGCCATCTCGGTCAGGTGGCGAGCCCGAGATCGGGCTGCCCGAGGTGCGAGGCGGCGGTGCCGGCGCCGGTCATGTAGCACCACCGAGAAGCCGGCCGCCTCGATGAGGCGGGCGGAGAAGCCGTCATAGGCGCCGGGCGCCACGATGAGAGCCGGGCGCGGCGAGCAGCTGGCGAAGACGCGTGGTGCTGCGCATCGGCGATCCTTCATTCGCTCCCGGGCCTGCGCCCGGGACATACGCACGCACGTCGTGCGCCCGGGCCGTGGTTTCGGGCCCGCGATGATCGGTGTTCCACTCGCGCAGGAATCTCGCGGCGAACGGGATTGTTCCGCAATCCCGCGAGACTGTCAACATGGTACGCTAGAGCCCTGAAAAGGGGGCCTCATGATCGATCGTCTCCGCGCCGGCATCTTCCTCGCGCCCTTCCATCCCGTGGACGAGAATCCGACGCTCGCCATCAGAGCGTGACTTCCAGCTCACCGAGCACCTCGACCGCCTCGGCTACGACGAGGCCTGGGTGGGCGAGCATCATTCCGCGGGCTACGAGATCATCGCCTCGCCCGGAGCTCTTCATCGCCGCCGCCGCCGAGCGGACGCGGCACATCCGGCTCGGCACCGGGGTGGTGTCGCTCCCCTACCACCACCCTTACTCGTGGCCGACCGGCATGCAGCAGCTCGACCACCAGACGCGCGCGGCGCGCGATGTTCGGCGTGGGCCCAGGGGCGCTGCCCTCGGATCGCGGATGCTGGGCATCGATCCCCTGCGCCAGCGCGACATGCAGGACGCAGGCGCTGTCCGTGATCCTCCCGCTTCTCCGGGCGAGACCGTCACCCACAAGTCCGACTGGTTCACGCTGGTGGACGCGCGGCTCCAGCTCCGCCTGTGAGTCGCCCGCACATCGAGATGGCGTCGGCGGCCATGGTCACCGCCCTCGGGGCCGAAGCTGGCCGGCAAATACGGCATGGGCTTGCTCGATCGGCGCCACCTCCACCGCCGGCTACATGGCGCTGCCCAACACCTGGCAGATCTGGGCGAGACCGCGCGCGAGCACGGCCACACCGCCTCCCGCAACGACTGGCGGCTGGTGGTGCCGATGCAGTGGCGGAGACGCGCGCGCAGGCGCTGGAGAACATCCGCTTCGGGCTGAAGAAGTACCTCTACTACTACACGCAGGTCATCGCGCTGCCCTTCCGAGCTCACCGGCACCCTGATCAGCAGGTGGAGCAGTTCATCGCCTCCGGCCTGGCGGTCATCGGCGATCCCGACGACGCCGCCCAGCGCATCGCGGAGATGCAGCAGCACTCTCGGGCGGCTTCGGCTGCCTGCTCCAGATGGCGCACAACTGGGCCGACTTCCCCAGACGATCCCGGAGCTACGAGGCTCATCGCCCGCCACGCTCCTCCCGCGCTTCAACGGCAACAACAATGCCGGCCGCGAGAGCAGCATGGGCTGGGCCGCCTCTCGCCGCACGGAGCTGATGGACGCCGGCCGGCAGGCCAGGTGCTTCGCCGCCCAGAAGCATGCGGCGGAGCGCGAGCGTCGGATCGGGGGCCTGAGCGGTGGCCATCGAGCCTGGCCCCGTTCCTCGAGCGCCGGCGCCGCTTCGCGGAGGCGGTGGGCGACGCGCTCGCCATCATTCCGGGCGCCCGCGAGGCGGCCCGCAACGCCGACACCGATTTCGAGTTCCGCCAGGACTCCGACTTCTACTTCCTCACCGGCTTCGACGAGCCCGACGCGGTGGCGGTGTTCAATCCCTCCCATGCCAAGGAGCGCTTCGTCCTCTTCGCGTGCGGCCGCGCGATCGGGAGCAGGAGATCTGGACCGGCCGCCCCGCGCCGGCACCGAGGCGCCATCGCCACCTACGGGGCCGACGCCGCCTATACGCATCGACGAGCTGGACGCGCGGCTCCGCGAGTACGCCATCGACCGGCCAGCGCCCTGCGTCTACCGGCTGGGCAATCCCACCTGCGACGGCCGCGTACGCGCTCGTATCCGAGATGCGCGTCCGGGCGCGCGGCTTCACCACGCTCCGGCGCGGCATCGAGGATCCCGGGCCCATCCTCCACGAGCTGCGCCTGCGCCGCGCGCCCGATGAAGCTGCCGCCGCGGCGGGCTCTGCGAAGATCAGCCGCGGCGCCCACGCCGAGGCCATGCGCTTCGCGCGGCCGGGCCAGCATGAGTACCGAGGTGCAGGCCGCGCTGGAGTTCGTCTTCCGCAAGGGCGGCTCCCCGCGCAACGCCTATCCGTCCATCGTGGCCTCCGGTCCCAATGCCTGCATCCTCCACTACAACGAGAACCGGCGGCGGATGGAGGACGGCGACCTCTTCTCATCGACGCCGGCTGCGAATGGGGCTATCAGCCGCCCGACATCACCCGCACCTTTCCGGTGAACGGCGCGCTTCGCCGCCCCCAGCGGCGCGTGTACGAGGTGGTGCTGCGCGCCCAGCTCGCCGGCATCGCGCGCGGCGCGGCCCGGTGCACCGCTACGAGGCGGTGCACGAGGCCGCCCGCCGCATCCTCGACCGAGGGGCTGGTCGCCCTCGGTCTCCTGCCCCGGGGACTGGACGAGTCGCTGGCCATGCACCACTATCGCGAGTTCTACATGCACGGCACCGGGCACTGGCTGGGCATGGACGTGCACGACGTCGGCGACTACAAGCTCGGCCGTCAGTCGCGCGCCGCTCGAGCCCGGCATGGTGCTCACGGTGGAGCCGGGTCTCTACGTCGATCCCGAGCGCGAGTCGGTGACGCTTCGCCCTCCGCGAGTACAGCGAGGAGGAGATGTGGAGCGCCGCTTCCGGCTGGGCACGGCCGCGGCGAAGAAGATCGAGGACGAGGAGAAGGCGCGCGCGGAGAAGATCGTCCACCGATTCCGGCCGAGTACCGCGGCATCGGCATCCGCATCGAGGACGACGTGCTCGTCACCGCCGCCGGCAACGACGTCCCTCACCGCGGGCACGCCCAAGACGGTGGAGGACGTCGAGCGGATCCTGCGCGGAACCTCCGCGCCTGCCCCGCTGGCGAAAGCTAGACTGGCGGCTCGGGATCGTACTGGATGTAGCGGCGCACCTCGCGGGCGCGCCACCGAGTGCAGGCGCGCGACCAGGTGCGCAGCGCCATGTCGATGCCCGCCGATACCCCCGCCGCGGTGACCACCGCGCCACGCTGTCCACGAAGCGCGCGGCCGGCCGCACCTCGATGGTCGGGTCGAGCTCGCGGAGTCGGTCGAGGGCGCCCCACCAGGTCGTGGCGGGCCGGTTCTGGAGAAGCCCGGCGCCGGCGAGCACGAGCGAGCCCGTGCACGCTGGTGACCAGCGTGCCGCCCTTGGCGAGGCCGTGAAGCCACTCATGCGTCGGCTTGTCCTCGATCAAGGCGCGGGTCCCACGGCCGCCCGGCACGATCACGACGTCGAGCGCGCCGGCCTCGGCAACGGTCTTGTCGGGCAGCACGCGCAGGCCTTTCGCGCAGGTCACGGGCGCGAGCGTCTGCGCTATGGTGAACACCTCGACGCCGTCCTGATGCTGATGCGCCCACGCGGACAGCACTTCCCAGGAGCCCGGCCCAGTCAAGCTCTTCCGCGCCCTCGAAGAGCAGGATCCCGATTCGCATCAATCGCTCTCCTCTCGCCCGCCGATCCACTAGGACATCGCGCCCCGCCGTCGACCGTGTAGATGCCGCCGCTGATGTAGGACGCCTCGGGGCTCATCAGGAAGGCCACCAGCGCCGCCACCTCGTCGGGCTTGCCGTAGCGGCGCATGGGGATGGTGGCGGCAGAGGCGATCGTGAGCCGCCCGAGGGTCGCTTCGGGTTCGAAGCCGCCCTCCAGCGCGTCCGTCATCGCCGCGTCTCGATGGGGGCCGGGCACACCGCGCGTTGACTCGCACGCCCTGACGCGCGAGCTCGATGGCGGCGGTGCGCGTGAGCCCGATCACCGCGTGCTTGCTGGCGGTATAGGCCACGAGATTCGGCGAGCCGCGCAGCCCGGCGATGGATGCAGGTATTGACGATCACCCGCCGCCCGCGCGATCATGGTCGGGGCCACCACCTTCGAGCCCGAGCCAGACGCTCTTCGCGTTCACTGCGATGACCCGGTCGAAGGTGGTCTCCGGGATAGTCCACCAGCGGGCTCACCACGCCCAGGATACCCGCGTTGTTGAAGAAGCCGTCGATGCCGCCCCCAGCGCTCGACCGACGCGGTCACGTAGCGCTGGACCTCCTGGCGAGGCGGGTGACGTCCGCTTCCACCACCAGCGCCCGCCCCCGGCACGCTCCACCGCGGCCATGGTCTCCCGCGAGGCCGCCCGCGTTGACATCCACCAGGACGAGGCGCGCGCCCTCGCCGGCGAAGCGGGTCGCCGCCGCGCGGCCGATGCCCCCGCCGCACCCGTGATGACGATGATCTTGTCGACGAATCGCCGGCTCCATGGCCCGGCGCCACGGTAGGCGAAGTGACGTTCGATGTCAGGGGTGTGGCTACGCCTGCGCGAGCGACTCTGCGCCTCTGGAATCGGCCCAATGGACGCGGAGCTCCCGCACCGGCCGCTAGCCGCGCGCCAGCAGCGCGATCCCCGAGCCCAGCAGCACGAGGAACGCGATGCGGCGAAACCGCGCGTGGTCCACGCGGTCGAAGAGCCGCATCCCGGCCAGAACCCCGCCGCGGCCGAGGGCGCGCAGTAAGCGCCGAGCTGCCACACCTCCGCGGTGAGGAGGCCCGCCCACCAGTAGCCCGCGAGAATGATGAGCTGGTTCACCACGAGGAAGGCCTGGAGGGTGGCGCTTGATACTGCGCGAGCTCCAGCCCTGGGCGGTCAGGTAGACGACGGCGGGCGCGGCCCGGCGTGCCCACCGCCCCCGCCGATCACGCCCGAGAACACCCCGGCGAGGAGTCCCCACCCGCGCCCGGGCAGCCGCTGGGATTGAGGCCTGGCCAGCTCGAGCGCGACGATCACGATCAGCACCGCGCCGATGAGCCGCGCGAGAACGGAGGCCGGCACGCTGGCGAGGATCCACGCCGAGCGGCATCACCCGCCAGCGTGCCCACCAGCAGCGCGTCGACGCCCTCCACGCGGAAGTCGCCGCGTGGGGAGTGAAGACCAGGCGGCAGAAGACGGTGGCGAGGAGGGTCATCAGCACCACCGCCGTCGCCGGCGTCATGAGATAGGGCAGGAAGGCCAGCGCCACCAGCCCGATGCGCCGAAGCCGGCGAGCCCTGGACGAAGCTGGCGGCCGCGATGATGGCGGCGGCGGCGATCCAGTCAGGCCACGCGCGTCACGGTATCAGCGCTCCCGCCAAGGCGCTGGCAAAGGTCGCCCCGCCCTCGGTAAACTTGCTCGGGCGCCGGCCCATCATCCCGTCCTCCGATCGTGGAGGCCTCGACATGAATCGCCGAAACGTCTATCGCACCGAGCTCACCCTGCTGAGCTTCCTCGAGCGGAGCGCGTACGTATTCCCGGACAAGGTCGCCGTCATCCACGGGACCCGGCGCTACTCCTACCGTGCAGCTTCGAGGAGCGCGTGCACCGGCTCGCGTCCGCGCTCCGCGCGGCCGGCATAGCAAGCACGATCGCGTGGCGCTTCCTCTGCCCCAATATCCCCGCCATGCTCGAGGCCCACTACGGCGTGCCCGCGGGCGGCGGCATCCTGGTCGCCATCAATATCCGGCTCTCCACGGACGAGATCGGCTACATCCTCAAGCACTCCGGCTCGAAGTTCCTCTTCGTGGACGCCGAGTTCGAGTCGATGGTGAAGCCCGCTCGACCTCACCGGGCTGCACGGTGGTGCGAGTGGACGACACCGGGCGCACCGGGCGATCCCTACGAGGACTTCCTCGGCACCGGCTCCCCCGCGCCCCGTCGAGAGCTGGCTGGAGGACGAGGAAGAGACCATCTCCATCAACTACACGTCCGGGACCACCGGGCCGGCCCGAAGGGTGTCATGTACAGCCACCGCGGCGCGTGGGTCAACGCGGTGGGCGAGGTGCTCGAGGCCGGCATGGGCTTCGACACGCGCTATCTCTGGACGCTGCCGATGTTCCACTGCAATGGCTGGTGCTTCACCTGGGGCGTCACCACGGTGGGCGGCACCCATATCTGCCTCCGGCGCGTGGAGTCGGCGCCGGATCTGGGAGCTGCTCGAGTCCGAAGCGGTGACCCACTACAACGGGGCGCCCACCGTGCAGATCGGCGTGGTCAACCATCCGCCAGGCGCACCGCCTCGCGCGCCAGGTGACGGTGACGGTGGCGGGCGCGCCGCCGTCGCCGACGCTTGCTGGGCAAGCTCAAGGAGCTCAACTTCCGCCCGGTGCACGTCTACGGGCTCACCGAGACCTACGGCCCGCATACCGTCTGCGCGTGGCATCCGGAATGGGATCGGCTGCCCGGGGAGCGAGCAGGCCGCGCCTGGCCGCGCGGCAGGGACAGGGCTACGCCATCTTCGACCTGGTCCGCGTGGTCGACGGGACGATGCAGCGACGTCCCGCGCGACGGCGAGACGCTGGGCGAGGTCGTCATGGTCGGCAACAACGTGATGAAGGGCTACTTCGAGCAGTCCGGAGGCGCACGGCGGAGGCCTTCCGCGGCGGCTGGTTCCACTCCGGCGACATCGGGGTCTGGCACCCCGACGGCTACATCGAGCTGCGCGACCGCGAAGAAGGACATCATCATCTCGGGCGGCGAGAACATCTCCGACCATCGAGGTGGAGCAGTGCGTGGCCCGGCACCCGGCGGTGATGGAGTGCGCGGTGGTCGCCATCCCGGACGAGAAGTGGGGCGAGCGGCCCAAGGCCTTCGTCACGCTGAAGCCGGGCAGCAGCCGCCGACCGAGACAGGAGATCATCGAGTTCTGCAAGCAGCACATCGCCCACTTCAAGGCGCCGGCCGCGCGTCGAGTTCGGCGATCTGCCCAAGACCTCTACCGGGCAAGATCCAGAAGTTCGTGCTGCGCGACAAGAGGTGGGGCGGCCGGACCAAGCGGATCAACTAGCGGTTCCAGCAGTTCGGGTACTTCCCGCTGATCAGCGAGCGTCGCCTTTCCGTCTCGCTCGAGGTGATCCGGTCGAGGTCGGCGACGAACTGGGGCGAGCGAGTAGGTCTCCGGGGCCATCGGCGCTCTCCTGGAGTCTGCGACGGGCGTGTCGGGACGGCCGCCCATCCGCCCAGGAGCCGTCGTAGACCGCCACGTCACGCTCGCCCGAGCGCGGCCAGGCCCAGCGCGAGCACGCGGGCGCTGACCCCGGAGCCGCAGGTGGCCGTGATGGGCTTCGCCAGATCGAGGCCCTAGCGCTCTCGAGGCGCGGCGCGCGCTCCGCGCGAGGAGGGTGTCGTCCATGGCGAGGAGAGCTCGGCATAGGCGGAGGTTGCGGCTGCGCCGGGGATATGGCTCGGGCGCAGCCCGGCGCGGGAGCTCGGCCTCGGTGCCGGCGAAGCGGCCACGCGAGCGCGCGTCCACCAGTTGCTCGGGCATCTGCTCCGCCCGGCCGCCGCGCTGCCGCGCGAGTTGTCCCGCACCTGAGCGAGATCGCGCACCAGCTCGGGCCGGAAGCGCGCGGGTGAAGCGGCGCGTGCGGGCGGGCGACTCTCACCGCTTCGGGGACGGCCTCCGCCCGCCCACTTCGGCAGCCCGCCGTCGAGAATGGCCACGCGGTCGTGAGCCGAACGCGCGGAAGGTCCACCACACCGCGCGCGAGGCGATCATGCCCTTGCCGCCGCCGTAGGCCACCACGCGGTCGCCGTCGCCGATGCCCAGGGCGCCGATGGCCCGCGGCGAAGGCCTCCGGCGAGGGCAGCATGTGGGGCAGCGGCGACGCGGTGTCGGCGATGTCGTCCTGGCGAAGAAGACGGCGCGCCCGGGATATGCGCCTGCCAGGTACTCGGCGTGGGCGTCGCGCTTGAGATGCAGGAGATAGTTCGTCCCGTCCACCACGCGCAGGTCGAGGCTCGCCCAGGTGGCGCGGCGAGCCACGCCGTGTCCACGGTGAGGCGGAAGCGCCTCCGAAGCTCATCGCCGAGCGGGCGCGTCGGGGAGCAGGGCGTGCGGGCTCCGTCCCTCGAGGTCGAGCGCTCTCCTCCCAGCGGAGATAAGCCTCCATGGCCGCGCGGCCGCGCTCGTGAGGGCTTCGAGCACCACGTCGTCCGTCTCGTCGAGGAGCCGGGTGGGGCCGCCTCCACCAGCTGTCCCGCCGCCTGCCAGGCGCGCGCACCCCGCCCGCGAGCACGCGGACCGACGAGTACCCCAGGCGCCCGAGCGTGGCGGCCGCGAGGGTGGACTGCACACCGTCGGCGCAGGTCAGCACCAGGGCCGCGGCCCGGTCCGGAGCCACGGCGCCGATGCGCGTCTCGAGGCGGCTACGGCAGAGCCAGGCCGCGCCGGGCACGTGCGCGGAGATAGACGTCGCTGGGATCAACGCTTGAGCGCGAGGGCATCGCCCAGCGCGCCGGGCGCTACGGTCGCACGCGCCGGCCCACGCGGCGCTCAGCCCCCAGGTCGCGGGGACCGGATGGCCCGCCTCGAGGCGCCGCCCGCCGCGCCTGCCACGCGGAAGCCCGCCCTCGGAGATATGCGACCTTGCGGAAGCCCAGCCGCCCGTACCACGCCGCCGTCAGGGCGGCGCGGCTGCCGTCGTCGCAGACGAAGACGATCTGGGCGCCGCGCACCGCGGCGTAGTCGTCGATGGCCTGCACCGCCTGGCCGCCGGGCGCCCACACCGCCCCGTCCGGATGCCCCGCTGCGTATTCCTCGATCGTGCGCACGTCGAAGACATAGAGATTCTGCTCGGCGCGGCGCCGCCGTGCCATCTCCTTGACCTCGTCCGCCGTCACCCCGCGCAGCCCCGTCGATCCCTCGCCACGCGCTTCGCCACCTCGGCGGCGGCGGCCGGCTCCGCGAAGAGGGCGCCGGCGCCCAGCGCTCGGCACCCGCTCGAGCTCGAGCCCCGCGAGCTGCCAGCCCATGGTGCCGTTCTCCAGCGCGATGATCGGGTTGGGCAGGCCCATGCGGCGCAGGGACTCCGCTCCGATGTACGACGCGCGTGCGCCCGCCGCAGTGGACCACGATGGTCTGGTCGGGCCGCGCCACCAGCTCGCCGATGCGCAGCACCAGCTCGCCGCCGGGCATGCTCAGGCGCCGGGAATGCAGCCGCGGTGGTACTCCTCGGGCGTGCGCGAATCCACGATCACCATGTCGTCGCCGTTGGCGATCCGCTTCGCTGAGCTCGGGGCAAGACACCTGGGGAGTCCTGAATTCGTGGAGCGCGCGCTCGCCGAGACACCTTGCTCGGTACGTTCAGGCCCTGGACGGTGGCGCGGCCCTCCGCCCGCCACGCTCCGAGACCGCCGGCGAGAACGCGGACGTCCGCATAGCCCATCGCGGCCAGCGTGGGCCGAGGCCAGCTCGGACAGGCTCCCGTCCTCGTCGATGAGGACGATGGGGGTGGACGTCGCGGTGACGAGGCCGGGCAGAGCGCGTCTCGAGGCCGCCGCGGCAGGGACGTGGTCAGTAGATATGGCCCCGCTCGTAGGCGCGCGCGCTCGCGCAGGTCGAGCACGGCGTGGGGGCGCGGTCCCGCTCATCAGCGCGCCGAGGACGGCGGGCGTGACCGTCGCGCTTCATCGCGTCGCCGGCTCGGCGGGCTGCTGTTCCAGCTTCTGCAGCGCGGGCATGACGTCACGAGCGAACAGACGCATGTTCCGCTCCGCCTCCGCCCACGGCATGCCGGCATAGGAGAAGACGCCCACGAAGTGGGTATTGCCGGTGCGCCGCCGGATGTCGAGGACCTTCTCGTAGCACTGCTCGGGCGTGCCCCAGACCTGGAGGTTCATGAAGAAGTCCACCACGGTGTCCTCGCCGTAGGTGTGGATCTTCTCGGTCATCTTGCCGTAGTACTCGTAGCCCTTGGTCTTGACGAGATGGTCGTCGCCGAACTGGTAGTGCGCGAGCACCGATGTGAAATAGCCGCCGATGTACCGGCGCGCCATCTCGCGGGCGCGGTCCGCGCTCTCGTCACAGAAGGTCCAGCCCGCGGAGATGGGCGGCGGAGCCTCGCGCCGTTGACCTGACGGTAGAGGCGCGGTAGGCGTCCAGCTCCGTGGCCACTTCGGGCCCAGGGCTTCTGCGGGATGATGAGGATGCCCACCCCGAGCTCGCGCCATGATGCGCGCCGACTCCGGCGACACCGCCGCCGCGTAGGTGCGGCCCGCGGAACGACTTGAAGGGCGCGGGCCGGATGGCCGCGCGCGGCTGCTTCACGAAGGCGCCGTCGTACTCGCAGTAGCCCGTCTCGAGCCCGCGCAGCGATCATCTGGGCGCTCTCGACGAAGCGCGGGCGCGACTCGTCCATGGGCTGGCGGAACCCGTCGAACTCGACCTTGCCCGCGCCGCGTCCGAGCCCGAGGATGAGGCGCCCGCCGCGACATGTTGTCGAGCATGCGCGATCTCCTCCGCCACCCGCATGGGATCGTGCCAGGGCAGCACCGACCACCATGGAGCCGAGCTGGATGCGCTCGGTCCGCGCCCGCCATGTAGGTGAGGAACTGCAGCACGTCGGGGCACATGGTGTAGTCGGTGAAGTGATGCTCGACGCCCCACACGGATTCGAAGCCCAGCGGCTCGGCGAGGTCGGCCAGACGCAGCTCCCCTGATAGACCTCGAAATCGCTGCGCGCCCGACCGGGGTTCTGGAATACCGCCGCGAGGCCGACGTGCATCAGGCGACCTCGAACAGCCCGGCCGCGCCCATCCCGCCGCCGATGCACATGGTGACAGACCACGTACTTCGCGCCCCGGCGCTTGCCCTCGATGAGGGCGTGGCCGACCATGCGCGAGCCCGACATGCCGTACGGGTGGCCGATGGAGATGGCGCCGCCGTCCACGTTGAGCCGGTCATCGGGGATGCCCAGCTTGTCGCGGCAGTACACCACCTGCACCGCGAAGGCCTCGTTCAGCTCCCACAGGTCGATGTCTGGTCCAGCTTGCAGGCCGATGCGCTCGAGGAGGCGCGGCACCGCGAACACGGGACCGATGCCCATCTCGTCCGGCTCGCAGGCGGCCACCGTGAAGCCGCGGAAGAGGCCGAGCGGCTTGAGATTGCGCTGCTGGGCGAGCTTGCGCATCCATGACGATGCAGGCGGAGGCGCCGTCGGAGAGCTGGCTGGCATTGCCCGCGGTGATGAAGCCCTTCTCGCCCATCACCGGCTTGAGCGCGGCGAGGCCGGCCAGCGAGGTGTCGGGCGATTGCCCTCGTCCGTCGCTGGAGAGTGACCTCCTCCTCGCGGGTCTCGCCGGTGGTCTTGTCCTGGACGGTCTATCCTCGTGGTGAGCGGAACGATCTCGGCGTCGAAGCGCCCGGCCTTCTGGCCCGCGGCGGTGCGCTGCTGGCTCGACAGCGCGTACTCGTCCTGCACCTCGCGGGTGACGTTGTAGCGCTTGGCCACCATCTCCGCGGTCTCGATCATCGGCATGTACACCTCAGGGCTTGTGCTCGATCCAGCCAGGGCTCGTGGATGCCGGAAGTTGTTGAAGTGCTCGTTCTGCACGAGGCTGATGGACTCCACGCCGCCGGCCGCTCGCGAGTCAGCACGCGGTCCACGATGACGCGCTGGGCCGCCATGCGCGATGGCCTGCATGCCGGAGGAGCAGAACCGGTTCACCGTCACCCCGGCCGTGGTGACCGGGAGGCCGGCGCGCAGCGCGGCCTGGCGCGCGATGTTCTGACCGGTGGCGCCCTCGGGGAGCTGCGCACCCAGGATCACGTCCTCCACCTCGCCGGGCTCGATGCCCGCGCGCTGCACGGCGCTGGCGATCACGTGGCCGGCGAGGGTGGCGCCGTGGGTATTGTTGAAGGCGCCCCGGTAGAGCACGGCCGATGGGAGTGCGCGCGGTCGAGACGATGACGGCTTCTACCATGGGGATCTCCTCTATCGATTGTTTACCGGACCATCTTGCCTGACTCGCCGGGCGGGGGCAAGATCGGGGCCCATGCCTTCCGTCACACGTTTCGACGACTCCGGCCCGCCCGGTCCGCCGGTGCGGGGCTGGCGCACTCGCCCGGCCGATGCCCACGGCGGCGGCCTCGTCACTCGCCAGCGCCGGCGGCAATGCCGACGCGCTGGTGCTCGTCGAGATGGCCACCGCCTTCGCCGACGCCGGCCTGGACGGTGCTGCGCTGCGATCTGCCTTTTCGCCGGGAGCGGCCCACCGGGCCGCCCATCGCCTGAGGCACGCCGACTACGACCGCGCGGGCCTGCGGAACTGCCGGTGGCCGCGCTTCGCGCGCTCGCGCCCGGCCGCCTCGTGTTGGGGGTCACTCCTACGGCGGCCGCCAAGCTTCCATACTCGCCGCGGAGACGCCCGGGCTCGCCGACGCGCTGCCGCTCGCTTTCCACCCACTGCACCCGCCCCAGCGACCGCGCGCGAGCTGCGCACGGCGCATTTCCCCGCTGCGCCACGCCGCCCGCGGTGTTCGTCAGAGCACGCGCGATCCCTTCGCCACCGTCCCCGAGCTGGAGGCGGCGCGGCGCCCTGATTCCCGCCCCGACCACGCTGATGGCGGCCGAGGGCGCCGCCCACGACCTCGCCGCGGGCGCGCATGGGCGGGCGCGCGTGACCGCCCTCGCCGAAGAGGCGCTCGCCGCCCCTGCGCCGCCTGCTCGCTTCCGAAGGCGCGCGCGCATGACCGGGAGCAGGCCTATCGCGAGCTTCTCGGCGATGACCCGGCGCGGAGTCGCGCGCGCCGAGGCGGTGCTGTGGGAGACGTGGACCCACTCGGGAACGCCGGGTGGACCGCCTGCTGCGCGACGGCGTGGCGGCCATGGAGCGGCAGGACTTCGCGCGTGCAGAGGAGCTCTTCGCCCACCTCATCGAGATCGCGCCCGGACTTCGCGGAGGGCTGGAACAAGCGCGCCACCGTCCGCTACCTCGCGGAGGACTTCGCGGGCGCCATCGCGGACTGCGGCGAGACGCTCGCCCGCAAGCCGCGCCACTTCGCGCGCTGTCCGGCCAGGGCCTATGCCACATGGCCCTGGGCCAGCATCGCGGAGGCCGCCGACCTCTTCCGCCGTTGCCTGGAGGTGCACCCGAGCCTGGTGGCCGCGCGCCGCAACCTCGCCACCGCCCTGGGGAGGCGGTGCGGCTGAACGGGCATCAGAAGAGGCCGAACACCTCCGCCAGCAGCTCGTAGGAGCGCGAGGCGCGCCTGAACTCGTGAGCGATGGTGACTCACCACCACCTCGTCCCACGCCGTAGCCAGCGGCGAGGGCCTCGAGCCGGCTCTTCACTCCGTCCGGCGTGCCCGCCACCGTGCGCGCGCGGCGTTGGCGACGATGGCCAGCTCCGGCGGGCTGAACTCGTAGGCGGCCGCTTCCTCCACCGAGGGAAGGGACCGAACCGCCCGGTGTACAGGCGTGTGATGAAGAGGTCGCGGCGCGGGCAGGCCGCTCGGCCTCGACCTCGGTGTCCGCGCACAGCTACGAAGACTGCCACGCTGGCCTGGGGGCGGCCAGCCGGGGCGAGGGCCGGAAGCTCTCCCGGTACGCCCGCGTGGCCTCGGTGCCGCCCTCGGCATTGATGAAGTGCGCGTAGGAGAAGGCGGTGCCGAAATGCGCCGCCAGCAGCGCCCCTCGCCGCTCGAGCCGAGTATCCAAAGCGGCGGCGCGCTGGGGCCGGTCGGCATCGCCCGCACGCCGGTGAAGGGATGGCCGGGCGGCAGCTCGTCGTGGAGGAAGCTGATCAGATCGGCGAGCTGCTGGGGGAACTGCTCCAGCCCAGCGCCCCCGGCCCCTGTCGCAGCGCCCGCGCGGTGCGCTGGTCGCTACCGGGGGCGCGGCCGATGCCGAGGTCGATGCGACCGGGAAACAGCGCCTCCAGCACCCGGAAGTTCTCGGCCACCTTGAGGGCGCTGTAGTGGCTGAGCATGACGCCGCCCGAGCCCACGCGGATGCGCAGGTCCGCGCCGCGATCTGGCCGATGAGGACCTCGGGAGCGGACCCGGCCAGCCCCCGCTACTGTGATGCTCGGCCAGCCAGTACCGGTGGTAACCGAGGCGGTCCGCCCGCTCGGCGAAGCTGCAGCGTCTCCTGGATGGCCTCGGCCGCAGTCCCGCCGCTCCGGATCGGGGACTGGTCGAGCACCCCAGAGGATCATGTGGCCTTCAGCCTACACCCCGCCCCCTTCTTCCGGGCCCGCACGGAAGCGAGGGCGCACGACCGCGAAGCACACTCAGCGAAGAACGTCTCGAGGTCGAGGTGAGGAGAACGCACGTACAGCCGGTCTCGCTCCAGATACGCTGATCGGCGGTGCAGGCTCCGCCCGGTTGTAGTCCCCCAGGATAGAGTTTCTTGTCGTCGATCGTCAGCTCACCGTGAAACAGATACAACTCTTCGACTCCGGCATGACGATTAGGTGGATACTCGGCTCCGGCGCGAGCCGCTACTGAGCATGCTGACGCGATGTCTCTCTGTATCCGTGGCGAGGAGTTTGCAGGAGATGCCAGGCGCCGCCTCTTCCCATTCCGGTTCAGCCAGTCCGCCGAGGCGCTGATATCCCCGGCGCCTCGCCCGTCTCCGCCGCGATTCGCTGGGCGAGGTGTTCCCATAGCGATGTCGATGGTCGCAGCACATCGGTTGGCCAGGAGGTGAAGGCGTCGATGACTGGGCGAAGCGTCTCCAGTTCGTGCCGGCAATCCGCACACGCGGAGATATGCGCCTCTACGAGGAGACGCTCGCTCGAGGGAAGGACCTGCAAGGCGTACAGGAACACCGATTCCAGGCTGTCCCGATCGTGGTGGCTCGATTCTGAACTCATCGGTCCCTCAATGCATCGGTGAGCGCCCGTCGGAGCGCTGCCAATCCGGAGCGGATTCGATGTCTTCACGGTTCCGAGGGTTGATTCAATTGTGCTGCTACTTCGGCATACGTCATCTCGGAGAAAATGCGGTTTCGATAGCCTGTCGCTCTTTGCGGAGAGAGTACCTTCAAGGCCTGTCGCAAGAGCTGGCCCACTGCTCTCTGGCGTCGAGAAGGCCTCGTGGGGGCCACGCGAAGCCGTCACCGGAAGTGGACCGTCCGCATGATCGTTGACGCGTTTCTTCCGCTGGTCGAACCGCAACCGGTCAATGGCTCTGGACGCGCTTGGTTCGCTGATCCATCCGATGACGGGGCCGCCCTCCGGATCGTATGACGAGGCTCGTCGCCACACATCGTAGAACACATCGAGCGTCAGCTCTTCAGAGGTTGCCCGATTGCTAGTGATCCGCATGATCAAGGTGAACACGATTCGATGTGCCTGCGTGCAGGAGCGCGCATGCAGCGCGAACTGGTCGCCTCGAGCGATGGACTGGACGAGTCCGACCCACTCGCTCTCGGGAATGAGGCGTCTTCGCCTTGTTGGCGTAGAGCAAATCACCCAGGGTCGTCTCGGGATCACGCTGCTGGTCCTTATCTGGAGGTTGCGCCGCAGCCACCGCCGGGCGAGTATGCCGTCAGTTGGTCATTCCGGTCAAGACCGGGCGAGCTCACGGCGTCGACTATGACGCTGCCGCCCTCAGCCATGGGGGCCCCCGGGCGCCTGTTCGAGGTGGTGCCGCTCATGCTCCCAGACCAAGCAGCGGACGTGGACATGATAGTTGTCCAGGAGTGTCATCATTGCCGTCCCGTGCGTACTCAATCTCGAGTTCAAGCTCGTCGCGCTTCACCGGCACATCACAAATCGCGCAGTCAGCCTCCGACACCTGATCCTCCCCACGTACGCTCTGGGGCCCGCCTAGGCAGCTTCCCGGCTTGGATCAGTTCGCGGGACCTTCTCGGGCAGGACGCAGTCGTCCGCTCATCTACCTGGCCATACCGTCAGTTGTCCAGGGAGGATCGGGCCAGACGGTTCAGCATTGCCGCAGCAATCCCGCATCGACCTATAAAACGTCAATCAGGGCCGGCCGAGATTTGCGAAGGGAAATAAACGTCCGCCAGGAGTATGACTGGGAGTCGCCCCGACGCCAGGGCGAGCAGATTCCGCTAGTTTGGCGGCGGACAGCCGCCGGCCTCGGTCAGCCGTCTTCCCCCTCGGCGGCGCAGGGAGCGGGTGAAGCTACCTCCCCCTGGGGGGACGGTCGGGAGTGGGAGAGGGAAGAGGATCAGGCGCGCGCCCACCTTGATGCGCATGGCGTAGAAGGACCGCCAGACGAAGACCATGCGACGAGGACGAAGAACACCAGCGCGAGGAAGCCGGAGAGAGCGCGCCCCTGCGTCGCGGTGAGGGTCACCGCCAGCTCCACCGCCAGCAGGCCGAACAGCGTGGTGAACTTGATCACCGGATTCATCGCCACCGACGAGGTGTCCTTGAAGGGATCGCCCACGGTGTCGCCCACCACGCAGGCGGCATGGAGGGCGCTGCCCTTCTCCTTCAGCTCCACCTCCACGATCTTCTTCGCGTTGTCCCAGGCCCCGCCTGCATTGGCCATGAAGATGGCCTGGTAGAGACCGAAGAGCGCGATGGAGATGAGATAGCCGATGAAGAAGTACGGCTCGAGAAAGCGCGAAGGCCAGCGTGGAGAAGAACACGGTGAGGAAGATGTTGAACATGCCCTTCTGGGCGTACTGGGTGCAGATCTCGACCACCTTCTTGCTATCGGCGACCGAGGCCTTGGTGGCTCCTTCCAGCTTGATGTTGGCCTTGATGAACTCGACTGCTCGATAAGCGCCCGTGGTGACGGCCTGGGTGGAGGCGCCGGTGAACCAGTAGATGACCGCGCCGCCGGTGATCGAGGCCGAGGAGGAAGGGCGGGTGGAGGAGGGACAGCTTGTCCAGGTTCTGGGTGAGCCGTGAGGTGAGCACCACGATGATGGAGAAGATCATGGTGGTGGCGCCGACCACCGCGGTGCCGATGAGCACGGGCTTGGCGGTGGCCTTGAAGGTGTTCCCGGCCCCGTCGTTTTCCTCCAGGAGGATGCTTGGCCGCTTCGAAGTTGACGTCGAAGCCGTAGTCCCTCTTCAGCGCGCCTTTGATCCCGGGAAGGGTCTCGATCACCGACAGCTCGAACACGGACTGCGCGTTGTCGGTGACGGGACCGTAGGAGTCCACCGCGATCGTCACCGGCCCCATGCCGAGGAAGCCGAAGGCCACCAGGCCGAAGGCGAACACCGCCGGCGCGAGCATGAGCGCGCCGAAGCCCAGCGTGCTCACCAGGTACGCGATGCCCATGAGCACCACGATGACGATCCCGAGCCAGTAGGCGCTGAAATTGCCGGCGACGAGGCCGGAGAGGATGTTCAGCGAGGCCCCGCCTTCGCGCGCCGAGATGACGACTTCCTTCACGTGGCCTCGACTCCGTCGAGGTGAAGATCTTGACCAGCTCCGGGATGATGGCGCCGGCGAGGGTGCCGCAGGTGATGACGGTGGAGAGCTTCCACCAGAGGCTCCCATCGCCCAGCGTCGGGATGAGCAGGTACGAGGCCAGATAGGTCATGCCCACCGACACGAGCGAGGTGAGCCAGACGAGGCTGGTGAGCGGAGCCTCGAAGTTCATCTTGGTGGCGTTCGCGTAGCGGCGCCTCGCGATCGCCTCGTTGAGGAGGTAGGAGGCGCCGCAGGCCACGATCATCAGCACGCGCGCATGATGAAGATCCAGACGAGGAGCTGGACCTGCACGGTGGGCTCCTTCACCGCGAGGATGATGAAGGAGATGAGCGCCACCCCGGTGACGCCGTAGGTCTCGAAGCCGTCCGCGCTCGGGCCCACCGAGTCGCCCGCGTTGTCGCCGGTGCAGTCGGCGATGACGCCCGGGTTGCGCGCGTCGTCTTCCTTGATGTTGAAGACGATCTTCATCAGGTCGGAGCCGATGTCGGCGATCTTGGTGAAGATGCCGCCCGCGATCCGGAGGGCGGCGGCGCCCAGCGATTCGCCGATGGCGAAGCCGATGAAGCACGAGCCGGCGTAGTCGCCGGGAATGAAGAGGAGGATGCAGAGCATGAGGAAGAGCTCGACGCGAGATGAGCAGCATGCCGATGCTCATGCCCGCCTTGAGCGGGATGGCGTAGACGGGATACGGCTTGCCCCCAGGCTGGCGAAGGCGGTGCGGGAGTTCGCGAAGGTGTTGATCCGGATGCCGAACCACGCCACCCCGTAGCGAGCCTGCGATGCCGATCAGGCTGAAGAGGAGGATGATGACGACCTTGCTCGCCTCGAAGTGCAGGAGCGCCCCGAAGTACAGCACGATGATGGCGCCGATGAACACTTCCAGGAGCAGGATGAACTTGCCCTGGGTGATCAGATAGGTCTTGCACGTCTCGTAGATCAGCTCGGAGATCTCGCGCATGGACTGGTGCACGGGCAGATTCTTGAGCTGGGAGTAGATGACGAGGCCGAAGAGCAGGCCGAGGACGCAGACGCCGAGGCCGCCCGTCAGCAGGGGTCCGGCCGCCCACGCCCAGGAACTGGGACTGGGAGAGATCCGGGATCTTGATATTGGCCTCGCCGCCGCCGTGGGACGGGGTGGCCGGCGCCGCGCGCCGGCGCCGGAGTCTGCGCGAGCGCGGCGTCGGGGACGAGAGGCCGCGAGCAGGGCCAGCAGGGCAAGCGAAACCGCCACCCCGACGGCGCTGCGGGTCAATGCGCGGAGCTGATCCATGTGCGATGTCTCCCTGTACGATTCAGAATAGGTGATCCGGGGCAACCTGATACTTGATTGCCCATTTCCGAGGCTCACGTCAAGACTGCTGCTTGACGAACTCCGGATAGAAGGTGCCGAGCTCCTCGCGCACGGGCCCGCGCAGGAGGTCCAAGCTCCTCCGCGGTCGGGGTGGGCGAGAAGGGGACCGGCGAGGGCGCGTGCAGGGGAAAGCCGGTCCGGCTCTCCGACCTCCGCCCGCGTCACCCCGGGTGCAGCGTGCCCAGCTCGAGGCGGCCCTTCGCGCGATCGAACTCGAACACGCAGAGGTCGGTCACCACCGCGTGGAGCCCGCCCGTCCGGTACACGCTTGTCCGGCGTGGTGCCGGGCGAGGTGACAGTGAAGTCCACCTTGGGCACGAAGACGCGGCGGCTGTGCTCGGTGCGGAAGAGGATGAGGCGCTTGGCCACGAAGGAGAGGATGCCGTTGGCGCGCCCGCCCGGCAGCCGCACGGTGGGCCGGTCGTAGTCCCCGATCACGCTGAGGTTGAAGTTGCCGTGGCCGTCGATCTGCGCCCCGCTGGCGAAGAAGACGTCGAGCCGTCCCCGCACCGCGTAGTTGTAGAACTCCTGCACGCCGCCGTTGAAGGGAAAGTGATCGCGGCTCCCGAGGAGAATGAGGCGCGCCCCGGGGCGTGGAGCCGCTTGGCGAGGAGGCAGGCGCCGGCAGGGATAGGCGATACCGAGCCCACCGCGATGGTCTCGCCGTCGCGCAGGCGCCGCGCGATGGCGACCGCCATCACCTCGGCGCGGGTGGGCTCGTCGGCGGCGGCCATCCGCCCCCTCGCGTCAGCGGGCCGCGGCGGCCGCGAGCCCGACCCGCTCGAGGTACGCCGCGTGGTCGGGCACCCCGTGCACGTAGCGGTCCAGCCACGCCGCGAAGTCGGCATCGCTCGCGGCGGCCTTCACGTACTCGTGCACGTGCTCGGCATCCACCGGGTAGCGGCCTTCGAAGGCGGTGGGATGCGCGCCGCGCGGCGCGTGCACGACCGCGGAGACGTGGATCCCGGGAACGAGCACGCCGGTATGGGGCTCGCGCGTGAGATCTGCCGTCCGCGATCTCCTCCACCGTGGCCACCGCGCGCCGCGAGGCCTGCGCGATGAGCTTGGCGTCGAGCACGCCGCTGGTGATGACGTTGCCGTGACGGTCACCGCGGATGCCGTGGAAGACGGCGACATCGGGGGCGATGGCGGGCACCAGCGCGATGTCTTCACGTGGATCATAGGGATTGGCGAGGACGCGGAAGTCCGGCCGCACCTTCATGTAGTCCGTGCCTCAGGAGGCCGCGCACCGGCACGAAGGGGACGTTCATCACTCCAGCCTGGAGTGCGCTCGCGAGGGCCGGTCAGGAGTGCTCGAGGTAGCGGAGGCTCCCCGCCTCCGCCTTGCGCCGGAAGTTGGGCGCGGAACCCGTACTCCATGAAGGAGAGGCTCGAGAACTCGAGGTCGGCCAGCGCGCCGGCGCCGATCATCATGTCGGCCACCCAGCCCGAGCTGGGAGCCAGCACGAGACGGAGGTCCCGCCGGCGCTGGCGGAGGAGCTCGTGGAAGAACGCCACCGGCTCCATCCGCATATAGCCCACGTAGGTGACGCGATCGCCGTCCCGAACGAGTCGGGCGGCCTCCCCCATGCTCGTGAGCGCGCCGCTCATGGGCCGCATGGTATCACCTCGCGGCGGTCGCGCGGGGCCCTAGGGCGCGGCGCCGGCGGTGGGACCGATCCGGTCGAGGTCCACGCGCTCCAGCCAGTAGGTCATTCCGAGCTCGTGGAGCAGCGCGGCCGCCGCGTCGAGATGCCGCCGGGCGATTCCAAACTCGCCGGCGCGCCGCGCGAGGCGCCCCATCCCGAGGCGGCAACGGGCGACGAGGGGCCGCATCCCCAGCGCCTGCGCGAGGGCCAGGGCCTCTTCGTAGTGGCGAGATGCGCCGCCCAGATCCACCGGCTGCCGCTCGCTCGCCACCAGTCCCAGCAACCGCAGCCGCGTACACCTGATTGCCGCGCTCCTTCTCGGGCTCGGGCCAGGGTCAGCGCGCGCCGGCCCTGCTCGGCCGCCTCGGCGAGCGCCGCCCCGCGAGCACCTGGACCTCGCCCAGATGGGTGGCGATGAGCGACAGGCGGCCGAGACGGCCCATGCGCTCCGCGCGCGCCACGCTCCAGCTGCGCCAGCTCCACCGCCTCCGCCGCGCGGCCACCCAGCGCGCGCACGAGGGCGAGGTCGCCGGCGAAGGGCGGGAACAGCACCGGCACGTCCGCGCAGAGGGCGAGCCCCCGCTCGAGCACGCCCTGCGCGTCCCCGAGCCGTCCGCGGCGCAGGAGGGTGCCGCCCAGCCCGAGACAGGCATAGGCCACGCTGGTACACGTGGCCGGCCGCTTCCGCCAGGCGCAGCCCTTCCTCCGCGCGCGCCATGGCCTCGTCGAACTCACCCAGCTCCGGCCAGGCTCCACGCGAGATGGCTGCGCGACATCACCGACGCGAGCGCCGGCGAGGCCGAAGGTCTCGTAGCGCAGGTCGCCCTCGAGGAGAGCCACGTTTCGCCGCAGGAGCTCCGGCCGCCTGGGGATAGTCGCCCAGGGAGCGGGTGGCGCCGCCCAGGCTGAAATTGCCGACTACCTGCAGCGCGAGATCCTCGACGCGCTCGGCGATGGCGAGCGCGCGGCGGCCCGCGCCTCATCGGCCGCCTCGGCATCGCCCATCTCCCAGTGCATGTTGCTCTGGTAGGACAGCGCCCGCGCCAGCCGCTGCTCGTCGCCCTGCTCGGCGGCCAGGGCTTCCGCCTCGCGGAGGACGCCGAGCGCCCGCGCATGCGCGCCCAGCGGGACCAGCGCCGCTCCCAGGTTGAAGCGGGAGATCCACCGCGAGGCGCCGGGAGTCGTCCGTGCCGGGCAGGCGCCCAGGGCCTCCAGCGCGCGCTCGAGCCGATCCACCGCCTCGGGACAGGCCAGCCGCGCGAGCGCGCGCGCAGCCCGGCCTCCCGGCCGTAGCGCACCGCGCGCGCCCACTGCTCCCGCGCATAGGCGTGATGGGCGAGGCGCTCCGACCTGATCGTCCAGCCGGCCCGCGTAGAGTCGCTCGATGGCCTCCACGATGCGCGCGTGCAGGGCACGCCGGCCCTCGTGGAGCAGGCTCGCATAGGCCACGTCGTGGGCGAGCGCGTGGCGGAACGCGTAGACGGGATCGGGAAAGAGGGTGGCCTCGGCGAGCAGCTCGGCGCCGCGCAGCTGATCGCCGAGCGCGGCGCGCACGTCTTCGGCGGGGAGGTCGACGATGGCCTCGAGCAGCGGCACCGGCACTTCCTCGCCCACCACCGAGCCGCCTGCAGTGAGCCGTTTCTGCTCCGCGGGCAGGCGGTCGATGCGGGCGGCAGAGCAACGCGCGCACGCTGGCGGGCACCTCCAGGGTCGCCGCCGGCCGCGCCACGCGATAGCGCCCCGCGCTCCCCCCGAGGACGCCCGAGTCCGCGAGGCTCCGGACGCACTCCTCGAGGAAGAAGTGGATTGCCCCCGCCGCGCTCGGCCACGAGGCGGCCGATGGCCCGATGTCCTCGGCGGCGCCGAGGGCGCGGCGAGCAGCGCCCGTGCGCCGCCGGGGGCGCCAGGGGCTCGAGTCGCGGGCGCACATAGCCCGGCACCCGGCGCCACCGGTCGTCGTGCTCGGGCCGGTAGGTGACGAGGAGGCGGCGCGCCCCGGGATATGCGTGGCCAGGTAGTCGAGCGCCTCGGCGCCCTCGAGTCGGAGCCACTGGAGATCCTCGAACACCAGCACCACCGGCTGCCGCCGGCACGCAGGCCGTCCACGAGGCGGACGAGAGCACCTCTACCGCCGCGGCGGCGCGCGCGCGCCCGGATCCAGGGCGAGAACGCGGCTCGAGGCGGCGCGACACGCCCAGCAGCCACTGCACGGCGGCGATGCCGTCCTCGAGGCCGCGGTCCACCGCGCGCATGCCGGCGGCGATCTTCTCGCGCGCCACCGTCTCGCCGTCGCCGCGCTCGATCTGGAAGAATCGGCGGTTGATACTCGATGCCGGCGCGGTGCCCGACCGCGCGGCCGTACGAGACGGTGGCGGTCTCGAGCACCAGGGCGCCTCCGCGCGCGCGACCTGGGCGAACTCGCGGACGAGGCGCGACTTGCCCACGCCCGCCTCACCCACCACGCGCCATCACCCGCCCCGCGCCCTCCGCCACGGCGGCGAGCGCGCGCGAGCTGCGCGCGCTCCCGGTCGCGGCCCACGAAGGGAGACAACCCGCGGCTGGCGGCAGCGTCGGCGCGCGACCGCGCGGTGGCGGCGCCAGTCGACCTCGTGGCACCTCGACCGGGGCGTGCAGGCCGCGCACCGGGATGAACCCCAGCGAGCGCGTGGCCACGCGTCGCTCCGCCCATCGCCACCGTCTCCCGCGGTGGCGAGGATGGAGGCCGGGCTTGGCCATCTGCTCCATGCGGGCGGCGAGATGCACGGTCGGGACCCACCGCGGTGTAGACTCATGCGCGAGGTCGTTCTGCCACCGAGCGCACCATGACCTCGCCCGAGTTGAGCCCGACGCGGATCTGCAGCGGCACGCCCTGCCGCGCGCTGCATGCGGTCGCCGATAGGCGCCGATGCGCTCCTGCATCCGCAGGGCGGCGTAGGCAGCCGCGCACCGCGTGGTCCTCGTGCGCGAGCGGCGCCCCGAACAGCGCCATGATCCCGTCGCCCATCACCTGGTTCACGGTGCCCTCGTAGCGGTGGACGGCCTCCATCATCCGCTCGAGCACCGGGTCGAGGATGCTGCGCGCCTCTTCGGGATCGCGGTCGGCGAGCAGCTCCATCGAGCCCTTGCATGATCGGCGAAGAGCACGGTGACCTGCTTGCGCTCGCCGGCCAGCGCCGCGCGCGAGTCGCGGATGCGCTCGGCGAGATAGGCGAGGCGTGTAGCGCCCGGGGAGCCGAAGCGCGGGATCGGGCGGCGCCACCAGCGGCGCCCCGCAGGCGGAGCAAGCGGGCGCCCGCAAGCGCAGGGTGCCCGCAGCGGGGACAAGCGGTCATGCCGGAGCGACCGGGGTCGGGCGGCACGGGAGGGGCCACGAATGTCTAGAGTCGGGCACGCGCATGGCCGCGTCAAGCGGAGCCCCGGCGAGGGCGCCGCCGGCTTGCCAGTGCGCGCGCGAAATGGCGCATCATCCAGGTGCGTGTTACGCCTCCCGCTCCTGCTCGCTTGATCCCTCGGTCCCGCTCGAGCACGGCCGCGGGGACCTGACATGGAAGCCGCGGAGGGCGGAAGGGGGTCGCGTGCAGCTCCGACTGCTCGGAGCCGCCAGGCCTCCTGCTCGTCGTCGGCGGCTTTACCCCGCTCGCGGAGGTGCTCATCCGCTGGCTGGCGGGCTCCGTTGATCTCCAGCCCGCGCAGGCCATCGTGGTACCCGGCCGGGGGCGTCGACGCGGACGATGTTGCTCAACAACCACTCGTTGCGGCGAACCCTCCGCGCTATCGCGCTCCAGAAGAGGGCGCTGTCACCGCTCATCGTGTTCTCGGGCAGCGATGCCGAGATCGACGCGGCAGAGTGCGATTGGCCCGCGGGCTGGGGATCGCCGACGCATAGCCTGCTCCCCGCCCGCGGCGCGCACCACGCGGAGGTGGAGGCCACGCCTCACCCGAAGACCTCCTGAAGCCGCGCGGCGTCCGCCGCAATCCCGCCTCCGTCGTCGGCCCCATCGACATGCCCTCTGCACCCGGAGCGCTCACTCAGGGGCACGGCTTCACGGTGCTGCGCGCGCTCCATACCGGAAGCGACAGGCCCATGCCGATCCCCCAGAGTCGCGGCCGCACCTGCTGCAAGCGAGGTCGGCATCGAGGCTCTCCGCCTGGTGCTGCACTGACCGCCTGCGCGGCTGGCTCTGAGCGGTGGATCCCGAGAGTCGTGGTGCCGGCGCTGGTGGCGGTCACCTCGTTCGCCGCCACGTGTGGTGGGTACGCGCTGGCTGGGGCTCCCGCGCGCCGGACTCCTCTCCGCGGGCGCGCGGGCGCTCTGAGCGTCGTGGGCCTGCTGGTGGTGTTCCTCGCGCTCAACCCTGGGGCTCGGCGGAGCCGCCATCCTGGCCTGGCGCGGACTCACCGGCCACTTCGTCTCTCGCTCTACATCACCAACGACTGCTACCACGAAGCGTCTCTTTGCGCTCGTCCAGGCCCTGATCTTCCACTGGTGGTGGCAGGGGCGCGGCAGGCGGACGGAGTGAGGCGGAGCCGCTAAGAGGTTAGCTGCGAGTGGCCGGGTCGAGCCCGAGGAGGTACTGGCCCACCGTCTCGCAGCGGGCCTGGCGGCCCTGGAGCTGCTGGGTGACCGCGTGGATGTCGCCGGAAGCGGCGCTCGAAGGCGCCCGCGGAGAGAGTGCATGGCGCTGGAGCCCGCCGCCTGGTACGTGCGCGATGTCCGCGACGTCCTCTTGGCCTGGTGGATGGCGTAGGTCGCCGCGAGGCGAATGCGGTCATCCGCTGGTCGAGCGTGAGCGTGCCTCGAGCGACCCCACGTCGCGCCAGATCTCGTCGAGCAGAGCCCGCCAGGAACATCCGCGCGGAGCGGAAGCCGCGCCTCCGGCCTGGGCCGACCTGCGACTGCACCACGTGATTGTCGCGCAGCGTGCGGCGCCCGCCTCGCGGTCGTCTGTCCCCGCGCCAGCGCCACGAAGTTGGCAAAGTGTCCAGCATGGTGCGCGCGAGAGCCGATCGCCACCGCGGCGAACCCGGAGGCGTAGGGGCTCGCCGGAGGGGAAGCAATAGAGCGCGCGCCGGGATGCCGGCGCTCCGCGGGATCGTCTCGCACGACACCGAGTACGCGTGCGGCACGAAGAGGTCCGAGACGGCGGAAGCGTCAGCCGCCCGTTCCCCTGGCAGCCCGGCTCACAAGCCACGTCCACCGATCTCCGCGCCCCCGGACGGGAATTTCCAGCATGGATTGCGGCTATCGTGGCTGCCGTCGGTGCGCGCCGGCGCGGGGAGCCATCGGTCTCCTGAAGATGGGTGCGCGTGCCCGCCGAGCCAGGTCGCATGACGGCACCCGCTTTCGCGGAGGACCACGTGCCCGTCACGCGATAGCCGCCGTCCACCGCCACCGCGCGCGTCGGGCCGGGGCCCCAGGCGGCGAGGACCGCGTCCCGCAGGCCGAGATTCTCGCGCGATCTCGAGGTGAGATAGGCGCCACCAGCCAGGCACCCGGCGGCCTGACAGAGGCACCACGCGGTGCTGCCGTCGTGGGCGACGGCCTCGATGACGTGGACGAAGGTGACGGGGTCCACCTCGCCGCCGTCAGGAAGCGGGAGCATGAGGAGGCCGGAAGAGGGCCGCGTCATGGAGCGCGTCCACCACGGCGGGGCCGAGCCGGCGGCTCGCCTCGATGAATATCCGGATGCTGACTCGAGCCGCCCCGGGAGGACGGCGCGGGCTCGCGCCAGCTGCGCCGTCGGGCTCTGCTAATCGCGTCATCGCGCTCTACTATAGCGCGGGGCGGAGGCGTCGTCAGAACACCCTTGCCGACGCTGCCGCCGGGCCGGGCTAGGCTCGTCCCGTCGTGGAGACGCACGCCATGGTCAGGCGCGCCGGCTGGTGATCTCGCTCTCGTCATGATCCTCGGCGCCGAGGCTCCCCACCGCCGCGCAGCCGGCGGGCAAAGTCTATCGCATCGGCGTGCTCGCCAACGCGTTCGAATGCCGAGGGTCGTGGCGCAGGCCAGTTCCTCGAGGAGCTGAAGAAGCTCGGGTATGCGCCAGGGACAATCTCATCGTATCAGTGGCGCTCGTCCGAGGGCGACTTCGACCGCCTTCCTACCCTCGCCGCGGAGCTGGTGCGCTCCAAGGTGGACGTCATCGTGGCGCTCTCGGCGCGGCGCATGCGCATCCGCCGCCGACACCAAGTCGGTCCCGGTCGTCTTTCTCGCGGTGGCGGATCCCGTCCGGGAGAAGCTGGTGGGCAACCTCGCCAAGCCAGACGGCAATGTCACCGGGCTCGCCACCTATGCGCTCCACGAGCTCACCACCAAGCGGCTCGCCCTTCTCAAGGAGGCGGTGCCGGGCCATCAGCGGCCGTGCTCAGCAATCCACGCCCCGTCACCGGCGGCTCCTGAGCCGCGAGATTCCGGCGGCGGCGACGCTCCTTGCGGCTGACGCCGCTGCCGCTGGAAGGTCCCGCGCGCCGGTGGATTCGAGCGCCTTCGAAGCGGCGGCGCGCGACCGCGCGGACGCGCTCTACGACACAGGATCGTCTGACCTTCGAACCGCCGCGTTCAGCTCGCGGAGGCTCGCCGCGCAGCGCGCCACCGCACCATGTTCACGCTGAGGTGGGGCGCGGAGGCCGGCAGGCTCATGTCCACCACAGACGCGCCTGGGCGATCTGTTCCGGCGCGCCGCCAGCTTCGTCGATCGCATCCTCAAGGGCGCCAAAGCCCTCCGAGCTGCCAGTGGCCCAGCCGCCGAACTTCCGAGCTGGTGGTCAACCTCAAGACCGCGCGGGTGCTGGGCCTTCCGATCCGGACTCGCTGGTGCGAAGCGTGCCGACGGGTGATCCGCTGACCCTCTAACCCGCCCGCGCCGGCTCGCGCAGGCCAGACCGTCGGCCGATCGCCCCGCAGGCGCGCCAATGAGCCGACCGGGTTCGCTTCGCGGTCGACGCCCTGCAATCTCACCGGCTTCGCACGTCCACCAGGCAAGCGCGTCTTGATCGGGAGGGGCTGCTTCTGCAGGCGCGGACGCGGACCGCGCCGCGGACCTCCAGGCGATGTTCGCGAATCCCGCGGTGGACGCGCTGTGGTGCGTGCCCGGGCGGCTACGGCGCGCTCGCGCCGCTCCCCGCTGCTGGATTGGGACCTCTCATCCGCGCCAACCCCAAGGCGCTCGTCGGCTGCGACGATATCACCGCGCTGCACATGGCGCTGCACGCAGGCGGGGCTGGGTGAGCTTTCACGGCCCCGTCGCCGCGCGCGGCTTCGCCGGCCGTACTCGCTCGCTCGAGCTGCGCCGGGTGCTCTGGTCCGATAGCGCGCCCGCCTCGCCTGGGCGCGCCGCCGCGCGCGCCGTCGCTCGAGGCCGGGTCAGTCAGGAGAACCGCGTGACCACGCTGGCGCCGGGTCGGAGCGCGGGGCCGACTCCTCGGCGGCAATCTCTGCCTGATGGCGCATCTGGCGGGGACATGCTTCCGGATCTACGCGGCGCCATCCTGTTCCTTGAGGAAGTGGACGAGCCTTCTATCGGATCGATGCGCTTCCTCACGCTTCTGGCTCTCGGGCGCGCTGGCCGGCCTCGCCGGGATGGCCTTCAGGAAGCTCACGCCGCTGCGGAGAACACGTCGAAGGCGTTTTACGTGCAGAACCGCGTGCTGGGAGGACATCCTGGCCGAGCGGCCGCGCGCGCTGGGTGCCCGCGATCGCGGGCCTCATGGTCGGGCACGTCGACGCCAGGCCACGCTGCCGATCCGGCTGTCTCGCGGAGCTGGACGCGGACGCGGGGACGCTCCACCTTGCTCGAAGCCCGGCGCTGCTGCGGCATGGCGCGGCTCGGCGGCGCGTGCGAGCCACTCGCGGACCGCGCCTGCGGGGACCTACTCCTCCCCGGGCTGGAGATTGATGGGGTCCCACCGCGATACCCTCGTCCCCGTAGCCGCCCTGACAGGCATCCCCCTGCTGCACGTAGATGTGCGGGGTCGCCCTCCGCCAGCGCGCGCCGCACCTCACGGCCGTCGGGCCCGGCCCCACCCGGCTCGAAGTAGATCACCGCGTGGGGATCAACGCGGTTCTGCGGAGTCCTGCTCCACCACCGCCCGCAGGCCAGGATGTCCCGCACCTCCTCCACGATCCTCGCGCACAGGTGTCCCGGGGAAACTGCGCCATCTCCGCCGCTTCGTCCTCGGCGAGTGCCGCCAGCAGCGCGGTGACCAGGCCCACGATCTCCTCCTTCGAGGTCTTGGCGGCGCCGCCGATGGCACGGTTGCCCGGCTCGCGTTGAGCGCGGCGGCGCGGATGAGGTCCGCGCGGCCGACGACGATCGCCCGCGCTTCGAAGCGCGAATGCCCTTGCCGCCGCGCTGTACGCGGCGAGGTCGGCACCCTCCCCGGATGTGAACGGAACAGCAGTGATCGCGCGGCGCGGCACCAGCGGACGCTCCGCATCCCACCAGCACCGGCACCCCGCGCGCGTGCGCGGTGCGGACCACCTCCTCGAAGGGCAGGAGGCCGGGCGTGGCTCGTGAACGGAGAAACGTAGTGAAGATCACCCCGGCGGTGCGCGCGCCCAGGGCCGCCTCCAGCTCGTCGCGCGGCGGTGCGCCGCCCCAGCCCGATCTCCACGAGCACGCCGCCGGGCACGCGATACGCCTGGTCGTACAGGCAGCGATGCGCGCGCTGGCTCACAGGCTCGTTCCGCGGGCCGGAGGCGTCGGGGCAACCGCGCGATCTTCCAGCGGGATCGTCGCCCGTCATGCAGGCGGCGGCCTGCAGCACCAGGCCCGCGTGGAACCCCCGGCGCAGCTGCGGCGGGAGCGGCCAAGCATGCGCGGCGGCGGCGCGCCGGCGGCCGCGTTCAGCTCGTCGATGTTCACCGTGAACCTGCGCGGCCTCTCGCATGGCCTCGATGGTCTCGGGCCGCATGCGGGAGCCGCCGTAGCGCGTGGTGGTGCCTCGGAGCCGTGGATGCCGGGCCGGACGCCGAGCTGCTCGCCACACCAGAGTCGTGAATGGGGTCGGCATGCGCGCTAGCCTGCACCCCGGCGCGCGCGAGTGTCAGCGGGCGCCGCGCTATGCTCGGGCTCTGATGCGCGCCGCCGCTTCCCGGGCGTGGGCCGACCCCTCGAGATCCCGCACCGTGCCGGACCCGACTCCCGGCCCCGCCGAGCGCTCGTCCTCGCCGTCCGCGACTGCGGCGTCTGCGGCTCGGACCTTCACGCCGCCGAGGTCGACCGATTCCTCGGGCGGCATGAGCCCACTGCCGCCGGCCATCATGGGCCACGAGTTCGCCGGCGAGGTGGCGGCGGTCAGGACGCGACGTGGCCGGGCGCTTCCGGGTGGGCGATCGCGTCACCGCCCTGCCCTTATATCGGCTGCGGGACCTGCGTGCGCCTGCCCTCAATGGCCAGCGGCATCGCTGCCCGGCGGTGATCTCCGGCGGCTTCGGCAAGCTGCCCGGGGCCTACGCGGACTTCGTGCGCGTGGGCGTGCACGAGGCGCTCGCCTGCCTCCCGATGTGGACTTCCGCCTTGGCGCGCTGGTGGAGCCGCTGGCGGTGGGTCTTCACACGGTGGAGCGCGCGGGCTCCGACCGGGGCACGTGGCCTAGATCATCGGCGCGCGGGCCCATCGGGCTCGCGGTGAGCCTCTGGTGCCGCTTCTTCGGCGCCGGCCACGTGCTGGTGAGTGATCTCTCCCCGCGCGCGCGGAGCGCGCCGCGCCCGCATGGGCGCCACCGCGGTGATCCACGCGGAGCGCGAGGACGTGGTGGCGGCGGTGAAGCGCGGAGGTCGGGCGCCGCGCCGACGTCGTCTTCGACTGCGTGGGCGTGACCGGCAGCCAGCAGCTCGCCATGGACTGCGCGCGCCGTCAACGGCCGCGTGGTGGTGGCCGGCGTGTGCATGCAACCGGACCGGATCTTGCCGGTGAAGGCCATCACCAAGGAGCTGGACGTCCGCTACGTGTTCGGCTACGGCAAGCGGGACTTCGCCTTCACTCTCGACATGCTGGCGCGGGCGCGCGTGGACGCGACGCCGCTCCTCGGTGACACCGTGGGCTGGGACGCCTCGCCGCCTTCGACGCCTCCGCTCGGACAAGCGGCGCGTCAAGGTGATGCTGGAGCCCCGGTAGCGCGCCGGCCCCGCTGCGCGCTCGCGCCACCGCCCTATCGACGTCACCGCCCGGTGCGGCCATCCGCGCCCCGTACTCCGCCAGCAGGTCGCGAAGGATGGAGCGATGGCACTGGTCCTCGCGCTCGCAGTAACAGCCGATCGAGAAGTCCGCCTGATGGGACAGCCGCGCGAGCGCGAGCGTGCGCTGGCGCGGGGGCTCCCGCATCTCGCGCCGATAGCTCTTCCTCGTAGCGTCTCCACCGCGGGGCCGTGAACGGCTCGGACAGCGCCCAGCTCACCAGCTTCGAGCTCGGCGCCAGCTCGGATACCACACGTCGAAGAAATCGCGGCGGGCATAATCGGTCTTGCGGACACCCCGGGGAGCCTCCCGCACCGTGCCCAGTCGCAGGCCCTCGCCCGCACGCGCGGCTTCCCAGCCGGACTACGCGGATGTTTGCCACAGACGTGCTCTCCCGTTCCCGCCAGCCTCATCGAGGCGGAGTCTAGCAGGCTCCCAATGCGAGCGCTGCGGGAAGCATCCGCTCGTTGCCCAGCTGCATCTCGCCGAGTTCCTGCTCGAGCGCGGGAGCCGCCCGGAAGCCCTCAGGCTACTCGCTGACGCGGTCGGCGGCCGTCTGGGCGCTCTGGGTGCACATGACAGTATCGGCTCCATGGGAATCTTCTGTTCGTGCTCCTGCCGTGGGTGAGCGTGGTCACTCGCGCGCGAGTACCGTCTTGATCGTGCGCGGCGGGGGCCAGCGCGCCGAGTCCGGTGCTCCGCCGCATCCCGCTGGACGTGGATCGAGCGCGGAGGCGTCAGCTTGGGCGCTCGACGCTGTAGCGATGCACCTTCCTCGGTCCCGATCGGTCGGCCCATCAGCACCTCAGCGTTAGCCAGAAGTGTCTACTTTATCGAGGGTTCCCGTCTGCTGGACGCCGAAGTTAGCCTCAAGATGGCCGACCATCATGACTTCTTCTTCTGGGTTTTCGTTCTCGCGCTCTTTTTCTCTTTGGCCTTCTTCTTGCGCCGAGCTTCCAAGTTCGGCACAAGTTCACTGTTGTGCATCCTCCTCGGTGTGGGTGGGACTGTCCCATTTGACTCTCGGGGCTTTACGCCTGTTTGAGACTGATTAGTGAGCGACGGGCGTGACAGTGATGGCTGACAATGGCGGGAGGACTATACTTTCTGCCGACCAAGCTGTCCTGACGCCTGCGATGCGAAGCTCGAGTCGGAACGCCAAAGCGCCACCGTTCGGCAGCGCGATCAGCCAACTATCCTCCCGACGAGCTCGCGGGTTCGATCCACTGATGATTCTGAAAGGCGAGTAAGGTGACTGCGTGTTGTCCATTGAGCGGCGTCGATTGACGATGGGGCGTCAGCTAGAACATGTGAAAAGACGCGGAGCGCACGGATGCAGATTCGCTCGACTGCCGACCTTGGAGAGTCCTACGTTCTTCAGCCGTCCGTTCGGCGTATAGGTAGGGTCGGTGACCGAGCATGCAGGGTGTTCCTGTGAGGCGATCTCAAGGCGCGGCTTGAAGGTGCGACCCCTAAAGAGAACCGGTAGTATGCCCATATTCCACCGACGACGATTGCGATGATCTTTGCGACCTTTTTCGGCGCTGGCGCCATTGATGCTGGAGCCACCGGAAGGTCGATGAACTCGCTCAACGTTCATACTGTGCTCCTAGTCGCTACCGACAGGGCGATCCGCGCAAGCGCTAATGACCACGCGCAAAAGGGTAGCAATTCCGCCACGCTCTAGATACCCTGTGCGCGTCCACCCCCGACCGTCCTGTCTTGAGCGCTAACGAGGAAGTATCTAAGTTCTGTGTGTAGCACGGTGGGGGGTAGCCAGAGCCGGCCCCCTTGTAGTAGTCCCGAGATGTGAAAGGGTTCCGTCGCCTCAGGAGAACAATCCCGCCTTTCTGCCGGAGGGCGTCACACTCTCCGGCTGGTTTGGAGAGGTCCTTGACCAGCCGAAGGAGGGACCACTTTGAGCATTGGACCAGAGCAATACGTAATAACTGG
>ERZ1370068.7427-contig-6342_pt1 | contig 43396 bp, 67 predicted proteins | sample MGYA00561227_ERZ1370068 | MGnify/ENA primary metagenome ERZ1370068 (study PRJEB38410, sample SAMEA6850437) | metagenome | study: Metagenomic assessment of the ecological functions of the soil: analysis of the soil microbiota associated with the... | reverse complement strand
TACTGCTTTGTTTCAGTTACGTATTGCTGGGCCATGATTTGCCAAAACATCGAGTGATTGGCGTGGCGACCGCCGCCGTTGTTTCGCACCGCGGTGCGAATGTCCTCGGGACGGCGTTGAGGTCGCCAATGAGGGCTTCGATCGATTTCTTTCCAATTCCGGTTTGCCTTCGAGCGCCTTGTTCCAGGTTCGCGATGATAGGCCGCAGTGATGTTTGTCGTGATGGATCTCCATCGTTCTGGCGTCGATATGCGGTTCCAGGGCATCGTTCGGGTAGGGTAATTTCGGTAGTTCGTGTGCCATAGGCCAGAGGCTTCGGACTGCTTCGCGCAGTTTGGTAGTCCTTTTTTCCCGTGCGACGATCGCCGCCTCACTTGCGAAAGCCGAGCGCCGCCGGTTTACGTCCAGCGAGTTTGAGCATGAAAGATCTTCTCGTCCGCAGGCTGGCGAAGTTCATTCTGCTTGGCCGCGTCCTCGGTGCCGGTCTCGTGGCCTGCCAGCAAAAGTGAGGCGGGCGCCGCTCCTTCACCCGCCCACTGCGAGCGCGGGGACGTCACAGGCAGCGGCGCTGACATCGGACACGCCGGCGACAGCTCCGGCGATCACCGGTTCGGTCACCCCGGCACTCGTCAACCAGAATCCGGACTCAATCACCCGCTACCTGCATTATCCGAGAGATCCGGAAGCGTCAAAGATGGATGCCGCCGGTGCAGTTCTTACTGTGAAATCACCGAGAATGGAGAAGTGGAAAGCACGCATGCGCTCTGTCGCGCAATAACGAACGCCTTCAACGAAGCGGTGCAGACGCGCGCTCGACTGGAGGACGATTACCCCCGCGACGGTGAACGGCAAGGCCGGTGCGAGAATACCTTGGCGGAACGGTGCTTTTTCTGCACCAGAACGGCGAGGAAGTCATCGTGATCTCGCTCGCAACCTACGACCGCGATCGGGTGCGGCAAGATGGCAGAACTATATTCAGCCGCAGCTCGTTGGCGGTCTGCGCCACACTCTGGAGAAAGCGATCAGTGGTCTCACCAAAGGCATTCTCGTCGCCGGCCGCGCGGAAGTAATCGTCAATGTCGATGCATAGAGGGAACCGTTACCGGCACCACCGGGATCTCCGAAAATCCAGAAGGGCAGCGGCCTTGGGAGCTTGCTCGAAAGCGCGGTCGAAGCAGAGCGCAGTTCACGCCGCGTACGAAAACGGCAAGCCCGCCGCTGGCGGGATCAATGTCGTTGCCGACTTCACTCAGTTCTGATCGCGCTCCGTCGCTCCTGAAGCCAGGCAACCTGCCTGACTCCGCCGGTAGGCCCTAGCCTGTCGACAAATTCTGCCACAGGCAAGATGCCCATGCGCCGAGGACGGGCTGGAAGTCTATCTTACGGCCTGCGGAAGACCCTAAGCCGCAACCGATTTCTCCGCGGACTGCTCGCCGGCAGCGGGAACTTTCTTGAAATGCAGCTGACCCACGCGGCGTCCATCGGTCTGGGTAACCGTCACCAGATAATCTTCGATTCGGCACCTGCTCGCCCTGCTTTGGGAGATGACCCAGCAACTGTGTAACGTAACCGCCGACGGTGCTGACGTCCGCATTTTCCAGCTCGATCCCGGCGAGATCACGCAACTCATAGAGACCGAGCCCGCCCGCGACCACGAACTCATCCTCATTGATCTTGCGGAACTCCGGCTTCTCCATGTCGAACTCGTCCTGGATGTCACCGACCAATTCTTCGAGCACGTTCTCCATCGTCACCATTCCGACGGTGCCGCCGTATTCGTCGACGACGAGGGCGAGATGCGCGTCGCCTAACGAGAAAAAGATTAAGCAATTTCTCGAGCGACATCATTTCCGGAACGGAAATCAGATCGCGCTTGATCTTCATCAGGTCCGGCTGCGGATCGCGCATCAACGGGACTAGCTCCTTGATGTGAATCAGACCGATGGCGTTATCGAGGTGCCCGCGACAAGTGGGAAACCGCGTGTGCCGCGATTCGAGGGCTTTCTTCACATTCTCTTCGAAGCTCTCTTCGATATCGAGATAAACCACCTCTCCTCGCGGAGTCATGATGTCGCGCACCACCCGGCGACGCATGTCGAGCGCATTCACCGAGGATGTCGCGACCAATCGGATGAGACCTCGTCCGATTTCTCACTTTGATCGAGAATCACGCGCAGCTCTTCTTCGCTATGCGCGAGTCTCGCCTTCCTGGACCGGCTCGGTGCGAAAGATATGCCGAAGGACCCAGTTGGACGAGAGCATTCAGAAAGCCAGATCGCCGGCTTAAAGACGAAATAGAACAACCGCAGCGGACCACTGACCAGCAGCGAAGCCGGAGACCGGCTTCCGAATGGCAAGAATCTTCGGGCGCCTGTTCGCCAAGGACGATGTGGAAGAAAGGTAATGATCGAAAAGGCGACGATGAACGAGATCGAAGTGATCAACGCCGGGGAAGCTGATTCCCAGGATGCGCAAAGAAACGGCTGAAGGAGTTCTGCGCTAGAAAAGGTTCGCCAACCCAGCCAAGCCCGAGACTGGCCAGGGTGATGCCGAGCTGGCAGGCGCGAAAGATAAGCATCGAGATCACCGACCACTGCCTGTGCTTTCGCCGCCCGGGCATTGCCTTCGTCCGCCAGCGCTTCCAGCTGGCTCATCCGGATTTTGACCAACGCGAACTCGGCCGCGACGAAAAACGCGTTCAAGAACACGAGCACGGCAATGCACCACGAGCTTGCCGATCGTGACCATCCGGGCGAGGATCCCAACGCTCAGTTACGCCTTCGGCCACTGTCGCGAACGCCAGAATAGTGAGAGATAAATTCATGGGGCGGATGCTGAATGTAGCACCCGAAACCGGCTCTGGTAGCCAGCTACCAGCTCGACTTGGTCACGCCCGGGAATGAGACCGGCGGAGGCGAGCTCGCGAAAGGTGAGGCGGGAAATCTTGAACCGGCGAATGAAAGCCCGGCGACGCCCGCGTCACCTGGCAGCGGTTGACGACACGGGTCGGGCTGGCATCGCGCGGCAGCTGCGAGAGCCCGATGTAATCCTTCTTCGCCTTGAGCTCAGCACGGAGCAGCGGCGTATTTCGCCACCGTCTTGCGCTTGCGTTCATTGCGATTAATCCAGGAAGTCTTCGCCATAAAGGAACGCGGAAGTTAGCGGGGAAACCGTGGGGCGCAACCACTTTGTTGCCAATACCCAATCGGCTGGGAATGAAGGTTCCAGTAGTCAAAAAGTCTCTTTTTCATAGGATTATGAAAAAATTCGTCAAATTCTCTGAATGTTCTCGCTCGGGACCATGCACCTTTTCCCCTACTGCTGAAGCTTTGCGTGAAGCGCTCAAGTTGCGAGCATGGCTAAATTGGTCCAGTCGCCAGGCGGACCCTGGGTGCAAATTGAAGATCGCGACTACCCGAATTTATCAGCGATTCGAATCGACTTGGATGGCGCCGACGCCGGTGACCGCCTGCCTACCGCCCCCAATCCCCGCTGGAAAGGTCGAGGCCGCCCTGGAAACCGACACATTTGGAGATTAGCGCCCATCCGTTGCGAATCCAGAATGCGCCGGTCGAATTCCATTGCGAAGCGCGGAAGGTAAAAATTGCCCAGGCACGCGACGAAACCGGCAATCTGCTCCGCTGCTGAAGAACGCGGATTCCGGGAAACTCGACCATCATCCATTGCCGTGGCCGACTTGGAGCGGCTGGTGAAAACGACAATCACAGATTTGGCCTGCAAACAGGGCATTGTCTTGGAGGATGTCCGTTTGCAGCTGCAGGGCCGCAGTCAGCGCTGCCTCGACGCGGCAGCTACAGGTGCGGGCACGGAGACTTTTCTCAACACCCAGCTCCGGCTGAGCGGCGGTTTGGAAATCGACGACCAGTTCACCGCGCGGCTCTTCGGTCTCGACTGTGCGGGCGAAGGCACCCTCGGGACCCTCGCCTGCGGATTCCTCGCCCCGAAACTCCAGCAGCTCAACCAGCGCGAATTCTCCCTTCTCACCCTGCCGATCGGCGAGGTGAAACTGCGCGATGTTCGAATCGCCGTCGGCGATAAGCTGCGCGCGAGCGCGGAGTTTGGCAGCGCGGCCTAACGAACGCTCCGAGGCGAGCTACCTAACGAGCGCGGTCGAGTCGCCTTCTCATTGCTTGCTCAACCGGCGAAAGAGCAGCGCCCCGATGATAAGGAAGAGCACATTGGGAAACCAGACCAGCAGCTCCGGGATGAATCTTGCGCATTGGCCCGCATCGTGTCGGCGATGATGATGAAGAGAAAATAGAAGATCGCCACGATCAAACCGGTGGCGAAACCGACCGAGGTCTCGCGCCGATGGGTGGTGATGCCTAACGGCACGCCAATGAGCGCAAAGGCGATGCAGGAAAATGGAAACGAAAAACGTTTGTTGATCTCGGTCCGGGTGGCACTGCGATCGCGGCGCGCGCCAGATTTCAGTTGTTCCATCAACTGCGAAAGGGAGAGCGCCGAACGACGTCGGCCGCTTCTTTTCCTTCTCGTAAAGCTCCTCCAGGCTGATCGGCAGAGTTCCTTCCGCGAGGCTGATGCCATCGCGGATCTTGCGCAGATCGTAGGGATCCTTCGCGTCGCGCTCCTGGTAACGCGCGTCGTAGAGATGCAGGAGACAGGCGTTTGTTAGGCAAATCCGTTTCCAGTATCCCGTGCGCGCATGCGTCACTCGCACGGGCAAGTCGAATGGTCGTCCATCTGGAAGACGATGATGTTCTCCAGCTTGTTGCCCTCCTTTTTCCCGACGTAAATTTTGCGTCCGGGAAATTGATCGATCACCTGATCGCCACCGAACAAGCGCGATCGGGTTCTGGGTCGCGAGATCGAAGATGCTGCTGCGCAATTTTTCCTGCGCCGCGGGCGCGACATCGACGTTCAGCCAGAGACAAATCGACGGTGCAGACGATCGCCGAGCACAGCCAGCGGCAACGTCAGACCCGGGTCACGCTGACGCCATTGGCGCGCAGCGCGATCAATTCGTTATCCGCCGAGAGCCGGCCGAAGACGAGCAGGATCGCCGTCAGCAATCCCCAGGGAATGGTGAAGATGAGCGAGAACGGCAGGACGTAAGCGATGAAGGTGAGCAGAAACTCGAGCGGCACATCGTGATTCACGAGCAGCGGCAGGAGCTTGCGAAAAATATTGCCGACCACGAGGACGAGACTCAGGATCACGATCGCGAACAGGACATTCACGACCAGCTCGCGGCCGACAAAACGGTCGATCAACCTCATCCTCGCATTCCTTCGGCCCGCATGGGCGATTGTCAACGCCGCGGGCCTCCGCGAGGGCCGTTCAAGTGCGTGTCTGCGTTTCGCCGGCCAACGGATTCATTTTTCTGTAACTGATTTGTCACGGAGAAAGAGAGAAAAGGATTGACGCTTTATCGGGGAACTCTCTACACCCGGGGACCGTACTCATGCTTTGCCACACTCACTGACATTATGAACAATTCAGAACCCGACAAGCACGAACGACCCAAAAACCTCTTCGCCTAACAATCAGTCCGAAAATCGCTCCAGCCGCCGCCGCTTTCTCGGCACGGTCGGAGCCGCCCTCGCCGGTGGCGCCGTCCTCAGCAAAAGTCCGCAGGCCGCCGCCCAATCACTCAATCCAAAGATTGGCGACGGCGTCCAACCGCCAGCTGGAACGCAGGGTCAATCAAGCCTACCAAATTCGAGTCCAGACCGCGACGCAAGAGGCGCAGATACCGATCCCAGCACACCAGACGCAACGGCGATGAGCAACGCTACTCTCGATAAGTCCGGTTCCTACAGCAAAGTGCCTGCTCCAGGATGGGATCGGCCTGGTGAACCTGAATGCCTAGGGCAAGTTTCAAAACTGCGCTCGACAGTGGAAACTTCGCCGATTTCGAAAATCATGATCATGGCGGGCACCGGACAGCAGAATGGTGCCGATGGGCTCCTATGCGCTTCGCCTTGGAAGGAAGCGACTATGGCGTTCGTTGAAGCGAACCTTCGCCCGGCAGAACCAAATCAGCCAAGTCGTCGTTCCGCCTGCGCCCGCGCTCGCAAGCGAGGCTTACGGAACGGAACTAATCGAACTGTATGTGGGCTTCGCTCTTGCGCGATGTCTCCTTCAGCAACTACGCAACGGATCCGATAGCGAACGCCGCCGCACGAGAACTCACCAAGCAGCCAACGTATGCAGGACCCAGGGACAGCAGCGGCAGCGTCACGCCTGACTTGCTCTTCCGCGGCGGTTATCCCGGGGAAACGCTCGGACCCTATGTCTCGCAGTTCATGCTGCTCCCGACTTCATTCGGCGCTCAGCCGCTCAGCCAACAGCTGACCACCTACGTCAATGGAATCGACTATATGACCGATGCCGATACGTACCAAAAGGTTCAGAACGGCATCGACACCGGTCTTTCGGCGCAGATCGACCCGGTGCTCGCGTTATCTTGATAACGGCCGGGACATGGGCGCCTACACCCGCGTAGACGTGCTTTTCCAAGCGTACTTGTGGCCTTCCTCGTCCATGGCGACGATGGGAGCACCGCAGAATCCCGGCAATCCCTATGCAACGGCTCGACGAAGCAAAATGGCTTCGGCACTTTTGGCGGACCGGACTTCGCCGCCAGTGTCTGTTCGGTCGCTCGGCCCGGCGCTCAACAGCGTCTGGTATCAAAAGTGGCTCGTCCACCTCGCGTCACCGTCCGAATCGGGCGGCGCCATCGTTCGGCAAATTCTCACCGGGCTTTGGCAACACGCTGCATGGGCCACGTCAACGATAACGTCCTCAATTCCCAGCGCGGTGCAGGCGAGCTTCGACAAGTTCGGAGATTACTTCCTCGCCATGGCTTATCCGAAGGCTCTCCTTCCCATCCGGCCTATCCGACCGGCCACGGCACTGTCGCCGGTGCGTGCATCACCGTCCTGAAATTCTTCTTCGACGGTAATTTCGTGATTCCAAATCCGGTCGTCCCGACACCGGGCGGGCTTATCCCTCGTTCCCTACACGCGGCGTGCGGACACGCTCACGGTTAATGGTGAACTGAACAAGCTCGCCCATAACGTTTCCTTCTGGACATGGGATCCTCGACGGCGTGCACTGGCGCAGCGATACCGATTCATCCATCCAACTGGGCGAAGCGGTGGCGATCAGCATCCTGCAGGATCGAGCGCGGACCTACAAGAGCCGTTTACGGTTAACCTGACGAAGATCGACGGAACGATCGCGACGATCTCAAATCAGTAGGCGACCAGCGGTCCACTGGCGATAGATTTTGGGCAGTTTGCTTCCGGCGCGAGGCTGGTTAACCTCTGATCGCCGCATGGCAGACGCTGCCCTATGACGTAGCTATCATCGGCGGCGGACCGGCCGGGAGCACGGCCGCGACGCTGCCTCGCCCGGGCCGGCCGGCGCGTTGTCGTTCTGCGAGCGGGAGAAATTTCCCGCTTCCACATCGGCGAATCGCTCCTCCCGATCGAGCATGAAAACGTTCACCCGTCTCGGCGTGCACGAGAAATTCGAGCGCGCTGGATTTCTCCAGAAATACGGCGGCGAAATGACCAGCGCCTGCTGCGATGCAGGCGTGAAGTTTTATTTCAAGGACGGTTGCCGTTCGCAAACGGAGACTTCCTATCAGGTGCCCCGCGCGGAGTTCGACCAAGTGCTGCTCGACCACGCGGCTGAAAATGGCGCGGAAGTGCGCGAGCAAACGCGCGTCAGCGGCGTCCGAGTTTTTCCCCGATCGGGTGGAGTTGGAGGTGCAATCGAAATCAGGCGGACCAGAAAAAATCATGGCTCGCTACGTGATCGATGCCAGCGGCCGGCATTCGGTCCTCGGACAATCATTTCAAGACTCAAGGAAACCTATCCGCACCTGCAGAAAATCTCGATCTTCGCGCACTACGAAGGCGTGGATTTGGAAGAGGGCCGCGACGCCAGTCTCACTCGGCAGGTGCGCGCGACTCGATCGCTGGTTTTGGCATATCCTTTGCCGAACGATCGCTCGAGCATCGGCGTCGTGCTCGACACCGCGCTTTACAAACAAGCGAGAAAAATCGCCGGAAGAGTTTCTCGAAGAGTCGCTCGCCGCACAGCCGTTCCTCGCTCGCCGCATGACCCACGCCCGCCGCGTGACCCCGGCCTACGCGAGTGCGGATTTCTCCTATCGACAGAGCCGCCTCACTGGAGACCGCTGGCTGCTCGCCGGCGACGCGGCCGGACTTCATCGATCCGGTTTTCAGCAGCGGCGTTTTCCTTGCGCTCCTCGCCGGCGAACAATGCGCCGGACATTCTCGACGTCGTCCTCGATCATCCGCGCATAGGCGCGGCGGCTTTTCGCACGCTACGAGCGTCTGCTCCGCCGGGTGATGAAAGGTTACCTTCGCTTCGTCGATGCCTGGTATTCGAAGGAATTCATCGAGGTTTTTCTCTATCCCCAGGACGTTCTGCAGATCCCGCCGGCCGTGAACGCGCGTTCTCGGCGGCAACATCAGCGGCAGCTTCGCGATCCGCTGGCGAATGTCGGCGTTTCTATTTCATCGTCTGGCTGCAACGTTATCTCCCGCTCTGCCCGCGGCGCACGCTCGTCGCAGCCGGCGGAAACACCCGTCGGTGAACCGCTGCGCCCCGCTGCCTAACGACGAATGCGCCGCTCTCTTGTCCCCTTCGCCGGTGCTGTTTTGCCTCTTCTGCCCTAACGAGTTGCGAGACCCTGCGCCATCAGTTTGTTCGAACCGGAACCGGATTGGCAATCGCGCATCGGCCAGCTCCAATATCGCGGCCCCGAAGACCTCGCCTCATCGGCGAAGTGCTGATTCGTTATTCCAGCGCGGGCGACTTCGAACTCACCTTCAGCAAGGGCCCCGGCGTCACTCTCCTGACTGTGCGTCAGGACGATAAGTTCGTCCGGGTTAGTGGTCCTCTCGCCCGCGGCTCGTGGTCCGGGCCGCCCGAGCAAACACCATCCCGGCTTCGCGGCTGGACCTCGCTTCGAGCCCTTTTCCTGCACTCGCCTAACGAACTGCTGATGCGGCAAACGTTTGGCCGGGAAACATTCACCTTCGCATTCTGATCGCGGACCGCGCGAATGTCTTACTCGCAGCTCATTGCCCATCTTGTCACTCGGCGGCGCGGTCTTCTCTGGCTCGTGGTCACGCTCGCCACCGCGCTTAGCCTCTGGATTCTGGTCACCCGACTTCGTCTCGATACCGAGGTGCTGAATCTTCTTCCCGCCAAGTTCTCCTCCGTCGAGGGCCTGAAGATCTACAACCGCGACTTTGCCCAAACCCGCGAGCTGACTTTTGCCCTGGTCGCTCAGCCTAACGATGTCGATCGCCTCGAGGAATTTGCCCCGATCTTCGTCGAGCGCCTCCGCAACCAACCCTGGTGCACTCGTCTCCTGAGTGGTTCACCAATGGAATCCCCTGAGGGTATTCCTGATCTGCAGCGGATCGCCGTGCCGCTGCTGCTCAATCTTGAACCGCGGGCGTTGGAAGAAGCGCTCGGCATTCTTCAACCGGACAAGATGGCCGCGCGACTGGCGCGCCTTCACCAGGAAATCGAGGCCGGATCGCCCCGGCCGGAACTCGAATTGCAGCTCGACCCGTTGGGCCTGGTTGCTCCGCGCTCAAGCCGTTTGCCGGCAACGCTTCGCTCGCACAGGACCAGCCTCTGACTTCGCCCGATCGCACAATGCGACTTTGTGCTCGCGGTCACCAACCAGCCCGGGATCGGTGCGTTCGATTGCCAGAAATTGATGGACCAGGTGAACGCCTTTCGCGCCACTGCCGAGCGAAGGCTGGGAGGGCGGACCACTCGAGATTCTCGTCACCGGTCGCTCGGCTTATGTCGCCGAGATTTCGCGCAGCATGCGGCATGACATCGTCGTCACGCTCGTCGGCTCATTCGTTCTTGTTGGCGGCGGTCTTCTTCATCGGATTCCATCGCTGGCTACCGCTCGATCGGGATGGGATTCTCGCTTCTCCTCTGCTGCCTCATCGCGCTCGCCGCCGGGCTGCTGATTTTCCATGAGCTGAACATGGTGACGATCGGGATGTGCGCCATCCTCATCGGTTTGGGGGTCGACTTCGCGATTCTGCATATTCGGCCGCTATCAACAGGCACGAAACGAAGGCGCAGAGCATCCGGCCGCAATCGAAGAAGCCGTGGCCAAACTTGGCCGCGCCGTTTTCTTCGGTGCCCTAACGACCGCGGTCGGTTTCCTCGCCCTTCTTCTCGCCAACTCCGCCGGCTTCACCCAGCTCGGTGTCCTGATCGCGCATCGGCATTCTTGTCGCCGGGCTGTGCATGACCAGCGTCTTTCTCCTTTTCACTCGCGCGAGCATCCCGCCACAACGCAGCGACTGGGTGCTCGCGCATCGTTAGGCAATATGTTCGCCGGATGTTGCAACAACCGCGCCAGATCCTCTGGATCGCGCTTCCGGTTTTGCTCGCGCTTTTCGCGGTTGCTTTGCTCCCGCATTTCCCGCTGATCTTCGACTTTAGCGCCCATTCGATGGAGCCGAAATCAAGCGCCGCGGCCACGCGCGCTTGCCGCCATCATGAACAAAATGCCGGTGCGCTGGGAACCGGTGCTCGGGATCGCTCCGTTCGCCTGACGAGGAAAGTCTGCACCAGGCCTGGCAGGCAATCGACGCGCATTGGCGCGAAGTCGAGCAGGCTGGAAAAATCAAAAGCTTCTCCACCCCCGCGGCGCTCGCGCTTTCGCCGCAGCTGATGAACGCGAACCGAGCGCGCCTTCAGGCGATCGATTTTCCGGCGGCGCGTCAGGGTCTTACCCAGGCGATCGCCAACGAAGGATTCAGCGAACAAAGTTTCGCTGCCGGATTTCGCTTGCTCAATGACTTGGAAGCAGTCGCCCGCGGAACAAAACCGATCCCGGACTGGCGCAAGGAACTGCCGCCAACTTCCAGCTGGTGGTTCCTGGTCGATCGTTATTTCAGCCATGATCCCGCTGCTCACGGTTGGCTTCGTGACCACCAACCAACCTCTGGAAAGTCATGCCCAAAAGGAAATGCTCGAGCGCGAGCTGCCCGTCGCCGGACGTGCCCATGAGACTTTCCGGCTGGAGTTTCACCCTCACCGATCTCATTCCCTGGTCGCATCAACAGCTCATTCTCATCAGCACGCTGATGGCATTCTTCGATGCTTCCCTGCTCGCCATCCTTTACCGCGACTGGCGGCTTTGGTTGATTCAAATCTTCACGCTTGTCTTCGCGATCGGCGCCATGATCGCGACCATGAAGCTTGCGCCATCTCCGCTCAATCTCCTCAACGTCCTCGCCTTTCGTCTCGTCCTCGCAATCGGCGTCGATTACGGGATTTACGTCCTGCTCGTTTGGCAAAGCGCGCGAAGTCGAGCACGACGTGGCCGGCGTTCTCAAGCCGGTTGCGCTCGCCGGCCTGACCGCTATCGCCGGGTTCGGGTCGTTAGGCTTCGCCAATAACCCGACCCTGAGCGGGCTCGGCCTCGCCTGCGCGATCGGGCTCGCGTGGAGTTTGGCCGCGACCATTTTCTTTACTCTTCCCGCGGTGGCGCTGGTCGAACCGCGGGTGGACGAAAAATCAAGCCGGAGCGAGCGCGAGTTGCGAACTTCCCAACGTTGATCGATGGCATCCCCAGCTTCGTGATTCCAGTTTCGGCTTCCGAATCCGGAGCACGAGCAACGCAGATCTTTTCCGAATTTATGTCGTTCAAGCTTTTGCTTTTCTTTATTCCTCTTGCGTTCGCGGCGGCGCAGGCCGGCCCGCTCGCGCCTAACGAGAGTCCGCTCGCTCCTCGAACAGATCCGCGCCAAACGCGCGGCCACTCCCCACGTGCAGGCTGATTTTGCAGGAGGAAAGAACCGTTCACCTGATGAACAAGCCGATCGCCAGCAGCGGCAAGGTCTGGTTTGCCGCCCCGAACAAGTTCCGCCGGGAAGTGGAGGGCAATTCTCCCAGCGTGACCGTGAGCGACGGGCGGGCAGCTCTGGATTTACTATCCGAAATTCAAGTCCGCGGAACACTACTCGTTAGGCAAACATTCCCCGCTCGACGCCGGGATCGCGGCCCTGACTGCGGCGCTCAATCTCGAAAACGTCGAGAACAGCTATCACATCAGCGGCCAGCCAATCCGATCAGGGCTACGCGCTCGAATTGTTGCCGCGCAACCCTTCATTGAAGCGCCTGCTCAAGACCTTCACCATTCAGATTGAATAACGATCTGCAGGTGCAGCGAACGGAAATGACGCAGCCGAATGGCGATCGCATCGTCACCATTTATCGCAATGAATCGCGCGCGGCGATCCCGCCGGATACCTTCGAATTTGCGCCCCCGCCAGGGACTAGCGTGACCACGCCGCTGGGGCATTAATCGGCAATTTTGCCCGACAAAATCGAATCCGCTTGGCCAAAGCTACGAACTTCGCCTACAAATCAAGCCAAACCTATGAACTCCATTCTTGACCGGATCGACGCTCAGATTGCTGCCCGCCATCTCCTTACTCATCCCTTTTATCTCGCCTGGACCCGGGGCGAATTGCGCCGCGAAACTCTGGCCGATTACGCCGCCCAATATTATCAGCACGTGGCGCGCGTTCCCGACTCTATCTCTCCGCTCTCCATGCCCGCTGCGATGATCAGCCGACCGCGCCGGCCAGCTCCTCGCCAACCTGATGGATGAAGAAGCGGGCGATCCAAATCATCCCCAGCTCTGGCGAAACTTTGCCGCCGTCGCTCGGCGTTACCCCCAACGAACTCGAAATCAAACGCAGCCCTGGTCGGAAACGACTGCCTTGATCGAAATCTTCCGCCAGGTTTGCCGCGAACCGTCGCTCGCCGAAGGGTTGCGCCGCAGCCTCTATGCCCTACGCCTACGAGAGCCAGATCCCCGCGGTCTCGGAATCAAAAATCGACGGGCTCGTTAGGCATTATCAATTCTCCGATCCGGAGAGCTATCGCTACTTCAGCGTTCCACATCGAGGCCGACCGCGAGCATTCGCCGCGACCGAGCGCACCTTGCTTGCAGGAAAACATCTGCGCCCCGAAAACTCAGCCGACCGTCAGCCAGGCGGCCGATCGCGTCACCAAACGCGCTCTGGGAATTGCTCTCCGGCGTTTGCCGGCGACGCGCATTGCGTGTTAGGGACCTAGCGATCAGCTGTTCTCCGGCGAGAGAGGCTGCCATCGGCGACTTGGCGCGATCGCTCGCCGGCCGGACGCGGTGATCTGCGAATTTCCCGGCGACATGCTCTAATAGTTCGGGTGTGCCGCGCGCATGGGTGATGACTGACCGTCGCGGTTTGCTCGATTATATTCTCGCTGGTGCTTATGACCGACCGTGTCTTCCAATAGATTAGCTCGCGGACCGGCTCTCATCTGCTCAGTCAACTTCCGGCGGATCATAGATTTCCCTGCGCAGGTACAAATTGTCAGCCCCAGACCGGACGGCCATCGCCACAGGTTTGGGTAAACGCGGGGCTTGGAGGCTGGCGTATCGGTCCATATGCCGTGGAGGGACAGTCTGCGAACAGCCGCCATGAAACCGGCGACAGGCTCTTCCGTCGAAGCAGTCGTGTGGCCATCGCCGGGGCGATTTGCGCTCGGTTCGTTCGGATCGTAGCCGCATCCGGACGTCACCACCTGGCGAGACCAGGCCGTTAGTGAAGGAGAACCATATCGCAGATCCCGTGCGCATCACTCATGCTGCCCGTGTAAACCCAACGCCCAGTGGTGGGGGTTATAGATCTCGGCGGTTGTGGCTCCTTGCGCTCCGGGAGTGCCACCCGCTACGAGGACGCACGGCCGTTCGGCAGCAAACGGGCCGATGTGTGGGCGCTTTGCCCGCATATTCCGCGCTGCCGTCCAGGTGTTAGTCGCCGGGTCATAGAGCTCCGCCGATCTAATTCCGGCGTTCAGCCTGAGATGTTCCCTCCCACCGCCTCGTCACGAGAACGCGTCCATCGGGCAACAAGGTTGCAGTGTGGCAGCCATCGGGCTACCACCGTCCTGCTGGCAGGGTAGCAGCAGACGCGCGGACGCAATTGAGGGAGAAAACCGGCGAGAGAAGAAGCGCGAAAACTTTTCCAAAGAGTCGCCCGAAGGAACGCGCGGTAATGAGATGAAACTGAAGCGGGAAGGTTAACCACGCATTCGATGCTATCGAAAGTTCATTATGGTAGCAAGGCTAAGTGACCTTCAGCACCCGTTCCGGATGCATGGTGGATGCACTCGTTAGGCGTGACCAATTTTCCAATCGAGGGCTGAGCTGGCGAGCAAGGCAGCGGCCTCCATGACCGCCCCTCCTGCCTCAGAGTTCCTTCTCAGAAACAAACACTGGGGGGATCATCGCGGCAACGCCCGTAGGGTTCGATGCGTCGATAACCGGACGTCTCGTAGAGCCGCAGCGCCGGTGGCTGACGCAGACCGGTTTCGAGTCGAACAACGGAATATCCATCGGCCCGCGCGAGCGTTTCCAATTTCTTGAGGATAGCCCGTGAGATTCCGCGACCACGCACTGCGGGCTCGACAAACATCCGCTTGATCTCCGCCACCGCCGACTCGGTGGGAGCGAGTGGGCGCCAGGCACCGCACCCAACCGCTTCGTCATTCAACCAGGCAACAACAAAACCCGCCCGCGGCCCGCTAATCTCTTTCGGCAGAGCCGCCTGCATCTCGGGATACATTGTTCCCAACTCCTGCCAAAGATGCGCGACCAGCCGCTGAACCTCCGACGTTGACCCGGACGCCCGCCTAACGACACAGGGAGAGGAAGAAGCCGGCAACCCCGATCCTTTCCCGCACTTAGCAGCCTGGCCTTCACCCGGCGGGATGACCCGGCCTTAATTCTTCTTCGGTCGCAGATAAAGCGTGCCATCGTTGAAATCGAAAACCGCCCCGTGTAATCCGAGATATTCCGCGCCGAGCAATCCGGCGGCCTGCGATTTCCCGCCAGTAAGATCCACGTCCAGGTCGGCGATGGTGACACTGGCGTTCTTGATCGCGAAATCGCCGACCTTCAGTTCGGAGAACTGGCTGTAACTCACGCCGCGTCCGCCCGTTCCCAATCCTCGTGAGATGATGTTGGTGTCACGGCCACCGATCTTCGCCTTGTGCGAGAATTGCCGGTCGAGAACGGTGAAATACGCGCCCGTATCCACGCACCAGCTTGCAAGCGACGCCGTTTACGACCGCAGAGATTTGCAAATGGTCGTCCACCATCGCAAGATCGATCGGAGTATATCCTTGTTTCGTTAGGATGGAACGAACACCGCTCGAGATTCCTTTCATTTGTCCGCCAGGATGAGCGAGAAGGAAGATTATTATCTAAATCGAGCACGACTCCGTATTTCAACATCTCTCGCAGACCAAAGAGTCCGCGTCTGAGAGCCCATAGGGCCGCGTACATGCGCCGCGGTTCCAATCCGACAGCACCGCGGCCTTCACATTCACGAGGCTCAGATTGCCCATCGTGAGTTGCTGGATGGTGACGATCCCGATCCTTTCTCGCCCTTGCCGAACACTCCGTGCACCGGGATGTCAGTTGCCGCCGGTTGCAGCCCGAATTTCTCTCGCGCTTGCCCTGAAAGATTATCGCGCTTGGGGAGCCGGTGTCGATCGTCAGGTCGCCTACTTTTCCGTTGGCCTTGATCGGCATCCGATAAGTGTTTTCAGCGCGGACAAATTGGGCCCCGCCGTAGCCATGGCTAACGACAAACCGATCGAGTGCACTTAACGGCGCCGCGCCTTCGAGAGGACGAGAACAAAATCCGGCAATGAAAACCAGGAGGTGAGAAGGGTGGATTTTCGCATGGGGCGAAGTGGTACCCGTTCGCCGGCAAAAAATCAATCCCGGAACTCGGACATCGGCCAGCCTCTACTCGTTAGGCAATCAGGCCAGTGGCCACGAAATCCGATAGAACCGTTGCCAAAGATCCCGCCCGTTTCAAGCCGCCCGGCAAGCCCGAAGCCTTCCCGAGCAAGGCTTTAACTTCTCAATTCGGCAGACTAAGCTCGCACGATGGGGCATCACTTCGTGGGCGGAGCGCGCATCTATCTTTCCGGGCCGATGGATTTTCGGCGCTTCCTGCGCCGACGAAAATAAACTCGATTGGCGCAATCGGGTGGGTGATTACCAAAGGCCGGGAGTGGCGCGCGGGTTAGACTTGATCGGAATACGAGAGAAATATCAGCCGCCGCAAAATCCGCTCCTGCCTTCCCTTGAACGGCTGGCACAAAAGCCTCCACAACCCTGGGACGATCGTCTGAAAAAGCATGTCCCTAACGACGACTGGCTTTTCTGGGAATTGGAAAAACCAGGCACCAGCCGGAAAGAATCCTGATTGCAGCGTTACGAGGTAATCGTGATCGGCGGCGGCGGCGCCGGGATGATGTGCGCACTTACTGCCGGACAGCGCGGGCGGCGGGTGGCGTTGCTCGAGAGTAATACGCGCCTCGGCCTGAAGATTGCGATCTCTGGCGGCGGCCGCTGCAATTTCACCAACCTCGTGGCTGCGCCGGAAAATTATCTTTCCGAAAATCCGCGCTTTTTGTGTTTCTGCCCTCACGCGTTATCCGCCGGAGGAATTTATCCGCCTGAGTGGAGAAACATCGGATCCCCTTTCACGAAAAAACTCGGGCAACTGTTCTGCGACTCAAGTTCGCGGGCGATCATCGAAAATGCTGCTCGCCGAATGCGCATTTGCCGGGGTGGAAGTGTGCGCCGGGGTTCATGTCTCGGGCGTTGAGCAGCGCGATTCCGGCTTTCGTTAGGCACAAATCGCGGGACGATGGAATGCGAGTCACTCGTCATCGCCACCGGCGGTTTGTCCTATTCGCGGCTGGGAGCTTCCGACTTTGGCTATCGAATGGCGCAAGCAGTTTGATCTCGAGATTGTCGATCCGCGACCGGGTTTGGTTCCCTTTGTTCTCGGAGAACCGGAGCGGACCGCGTTTGCCGGACTCAGCGGAATCTCGCTTCCGGTGATCGCGGGCATTGACGGCACTTCCTTCGAGGAGGCAATGCTCATCACTCACCGCGGACTGAGCGGGCCGGCGATTTTGCAAATCTCATCCTTCTGGCGAAAGGGCGCGACGATCACGCTCGATCTTCTCCCGCGCCGACCCGGTGACGATTGGCTCCGCGCGGCTCGAAATACCAATGCGACGGCGAAATCTCTCCTCGGGCGCGAATGGCCGGCGCGTTTCGCCGAGCTGTGGTGCGATCGTTATATCTCATCCAAACCGCTCGCGCAGATGACGAAAGCAGAGTTCGAAGACCTCGCTCAACTCGTGCACGCGTGGCCAATTCAACCGCACGAGACCGAAGGTTATCCGAAGGCGGAAGTGACCGTTGGCGGCGTCAGCATCAAGCGAACTTTCATCGAGAACGATGGAAACGCGCCGCGTGCCGGGACTCTATTTCATTGGCGAAGTCGTCGACGTGACCGGCTGGCTGGGCGGCTACAATTTCCAATGGGCCTGGGCGAGCGGGCATGCCGCGGGCGAAGTTGCCTAACGAGTAAAGAGACGTTTGTCGCGGCACGCCGAAGAGCTGAGAGTGCCGCATAAATATGGAAAACCTGGATCGGCACCTCCGGCTTCCAATACACCGAGTGGAAAGGAAACTTTTATCCGGAAGATCTGCCGGCGAGCAAGATGCTGCCCCTATTTCGCCGAGCGGCTCCATACCACCGAGGTCAATTACACCTTTCATCGCATCCCATCGGCGAAAACGATCGAAAACTGGAAGGCGCAAACTCCGGAAAATTTTCGCTTCGCGCTCAAGGCGCCGCAGAAGATCACGCACTGGTCGAAATTGCGGGATTGCCAGGATACGATCGCTTATTTCTGCCGAGTGATTTCCGACCTGGGCGAGCGCCTTGGACCGGTCCTGTTTCAGCTCCCGCCGAATTTCAAAAAGGACGCGGAAGTCCTGCGCTCGTTTCTGCGCGAGCTGCCAACCATCCGGGCGGCCTTTGAGTTCCGCCATGAATCCTGGCTTGATGAAGAAATTTTCGATCTCCTTCGCTCTTCCAACCTCGCTCTCTGTCTCGCCGATACGGAAAAGATGGCCGCGTCCACGATCGTGACCGCTGACTATGGCTATCTGCGTTTACGACGGGAGGATTACACCAGTGAGGATGTCGCGCGCTGGACTACATTCGTTAGGCAAGAGGGTGCGCAGTGGCAGGAAGCGTTTGTTTATTTCAAACATGAGGAGGCGGGGATCGGCCCGAAGCTGGCCCAAGAGATGATGGAACTGCTTCGTTAGGCAGCTCTTCCCTTATCATCCCGAGCCACCCCCTTGGATGGGCCCCTCGGGTTGCCCCATCGCGTCGTCAAGGGACGTTACTGGGCCCGTCCCTTCAGGAAGCGCCGCGACCTTGAATCCAGAGTCGGCTTTACGATGTAGTGCCGCCGTGGCTCACGTCTTCATCACCGGCGGCACCGGCTATATCGGCTCGCGCTTGATTCCCGCCCTCCAGGCGCGCGGTCAACGGGTGCGGGCACTCGTTCGTTCGGGATCGGAAAAGAAACTTCCTACCGGCGTTGAGGGGCGATCCAGGGTAACGGCGCTCGTCCCCGATTCCTATACCGATCGCGTCTCGCCGGCTGACACCTTCGTGCATTTAATCGGCACCCCGCATCCGAGCCCGGCAAAGGCGAAACAATTTCAAGAGATCGATCTGGCCTCGATCGAGGTCGCAACCAAGGCGGCACGCGAAGCCGGGGTGCGCCATTTCATTTACCTGAGCGTGGCCCAGCCGGCGCCGATGATGCAGGCCTACATCAACGTGCGCCAGCGAGGCGAAGCGATGCTCCGCGAGACCGGCATTCCACTTACAGCTCGTTAGGCCATGGTATGTGCTCGGGCCCGGCCACTGGTGGCCTTACGCCATCATCCCTGTTTATTGGGTGATGGAAATGCTGCCGTCGACCCGCGAATCCGCCCGGCGCCTTGGCCTGGTCACGATTCGGCAAGTGTTGAATTCAGTTAGTCTGGGCGGTCGAAAATCCGCCCGAACAGCTTCGCATCCTCGGCGTCCCGGAAATCCGGCAAAAGTAGAGCAGCAAGGAGCGGCGGTTTTTGGCAAGCCGTGCCGCTTGCCAAGCGGCCCTTATCAAAGCGTCTTCAAATATTCCAACAACTCCTGTTTCGCGCTCGGCGAAAGATCCGTCCCATAAGTATGCCCGGCATTTGAATTCCCGGCCGTTCTCGTGTCGAACAAATAAGCACCCTCATCGGTGTAGCCCATCGTCGCCGGATCGAATCGAGTGGAACCGCGATGAAAAGTTTTCGCTCGTTCGTTGGGAGCACTTAACAGATCAGCCATCGTCCTGACCGAGCCATTGTTGCAGATATGGGGAGCGCGCCCAAACTCCACCCAGAGTCGGGGCAAAATACTTCCCGGTCGTGCGCACGCCTGGTTCCCTGGCGGCTCGTAACCTTTCAGCTCCAACTCCGCGAGGAACTTGTTGAAGCCGTCTGCCTGACGCTGGTTAAAGAGATTGGCGCGTAAAGGATCCGTTCCGACTTCGGCGACCGAATGCAATCGTTGATCCGTTTCCGGCCCGGTATGGCAGCTGGCGCGTCGATCGGCGAATAACTTCTCACCCCGTTGCGCGACGGATTGATCGATCGCGAATGGATAATGCGGCGGCTGAATTTTTCCGAAAGATCGGTCTGGCGTTTCACATCAGCGAAATGCAGATCGGCGCGATGTCCGAAAAGTGGAGCGCCCAGGCCTAACGAGGCAAGGAGGTTGCGAGCGATCGGCGAGCGGGTGTTGCCATCCCAGTGCACCCATGGCCGCTGGCTCACATTCCAGACCAGGCCAAACTTGATCGGCGCATACGGCTGCGGGAGTTGAGGAGCGCGGCGGAAAGCAAACCGAAAGCGTCATTGCGACCCGGTCCCGATGCGGGCGGCAATTTCTCCGGCGGGGATCGGGAACGTGCAGGACCGCGCGAATATTGTGAAAGAGCTGCAACATCGCATGCGCGCGTGAAGCGATATCGCGGTTGCTCGTCTCGAACGGCCCCTGGAGATCCGCACTTGCGATATTGTGCAATCCACCCGGCGGGACGTCGTTTGCGCCTAACGGATCCGCCTTAATCGTGGTGACAATTTTTCTTCCTGCTCCTTCCAGGCGGACTCAAAAGCATCAGGGTTCGCGCCGAGATAAATGGCGAGAAACCTTTTCATGTTCCCCGGCTCGGTCGTCTTGGACATCGCCGCCAGGATGGAGCCGAAAAATGCTTCCACGTCGAAGTGGCTGGTCGTGCCGAGAATTCGAATCGGCGTGTCGTTTCCGATCGCACTGATCTGCGAGACGTGACAGGAGGCGCAGTTGATCCCGATCGCGGGCAGATTACCGAGATGTTTCACCGACGGGCTGCGACTAATGCCAATCGGCCACCCGAAATCGTGATCGGGAATCAAACCGAGATAACTCAGGTCCCCGCTCGGAAAAAGGTCGGGGTAAGTCTTGATAAAAGTGCGCAGGACGGGTTCCGGAAAATCTCCGTTCCCATTGAGCCGTGGAGAAAGAAATCGAGATCGTCCTTTGACCAATTTGGAACCTGTGCCCGCCAGACTGGCGGGGTCGGTTTCGTCCCGGTCGCACCTCGAATCGCGATTAGAAGAATCAAACCAGCGACAAGGGAAAGGGCACCAGCCGCGAGCCTGCGTTGCATCGCCTCCGTCTATCGAGTGCGGCTTGAAATCGCAATCACAAACGAGTCGTTAGGCAGGAACCGCTCCAGCGGAAGCTTGCTCGACTCTTTCGAGAGTGAATAATTCGCTCATGGAACGAATCGCGGAACGGCTCGAACAGGTGCAGGCACAAATCGCCGCGGCCGCACAAAAGAGCTCGCGTTCGCCTGACGACATTGAGCTGGTCGCCGTTTCCAAGACGCACCCGGCAGAAACGGTCCAGGCCGCCGTTGACGCCGGGCAGATCCTTTCGGCGAAAGCCGGGTCCAGGAAGCGCGGGCCAAGATTCCACTCCTGCCCTCGCGCTTGCGCTGGCATTTCATCGGGCACCTGCAAAGAACAAGATTCGCCATGCCCTCCCGCTCTTCGAACTCTTCCATGGGATCGATTCGCTGGCGCTGGCGCAGGATTTGAGCGAATTGCGGATGAGGAAGGATCGCGTCCGCGTATTTTTGCTCGAGGTCAATCGTCGCTGCTGAAGCCAGCAAACATGGATTCGCCCCGGAGATTCTGCGCCCGGCCATGGAAGAGTTATTGTCGTTAGGCAAATTATCGATTGAGGGGTTGATGGCGATCCCACCCATCACGCCCGAACCAGAAAGTTCGCGGTCCTATTTCATCGCGCTGCGGAAACTGCGCGACGAGCTGGAGTCGGAATTCAACCTTCGTCTTCCCCAGCTTTCGATGGGCATGAGCGGCGATTTCCTGGTTGCGATCGAAGAGGGCGCAACCCTTGTCCGCGTGGGAACGGCGATCTTTGGCGAGCGCGAGCGGCCCCGGCCGCAGTGAGGAAGGTCTCCACCGGCAGGCTGGTGGTTTGCATTGCCTGTCGCTGTTGATTTGAATAGGCTTTGTCGATGCGTCTCGAGCCGGTCAACATCGAGCAGATCGGGAGTGAACTGGCCATTCAATGGAAGGATGGAACGGAAACGTTTCTGCCCCTGCGTTTTCTTCGCCAGGCCTGTCCCTGCGCGGCCTGTGGCGGCGAACCGGACGTCCTCGGGGATATCGTTAGGCCAAACGTCATCTATACCGACCAGAGCTTCGAGCTGCGCGGCTGGAACCAGATTGGCGGATATGCCCTGCAATTGACCTGGGCCGACGGTCACAACACCGGGCTCTACCCGTTTGATTATCTCCGCCGAATCGATCCTCGCGACCGGTCTGAGCAAGCTGATGAATCGCCTGATCAAAGTTGGACTGCTGGCGTTCCTTGTCGCGCTCTGTCTCGGCGCGGCGATCGTTATTCATCTCCACCAAGTGCAGTCTCCCGCACTCGCGGAGCACGATCTTTATTCGGTCGTGAATCGCCAGCTGGCGGACTTGCGCGCCGCTGACTTCGGCAGCGCCTATCAGTATGCGGCCAGCGGAATGCAGCAAAAATTCTCCCGCACGCAATTCGAGCTCATGATCCGCCGCGACTTCGTTTCCATGACCCGCAGCGCCCGGGTGGAATGGCGCGGTCCGAATCACGGACTCGAGTGCTTTTGCGCAAGTCTTTCTCACCACGCCGGACGGTCTGACCCGCGTTTACCTCTACACTTTTGCGGCGGAAAATGGGGCCTGAAAAATCACCGGCGTCCGGCCGTTAAGCCTGCAACCACTGACCCACCTGCCCGGGGTTCATATTTAATCTTTGCCTAACGAGCCGGGAGGGTGGTTCCGGAGGACGCTGCTCCCGGCGGTCAATGGCTCAAGCTGGCTCTCCGCCGCGGTCGCGGGCACGAGGAAAAATTCGCCCGGCTTGAGCTGGAGTCCGTTCACTTCGACCCCGCCCTCGATGCAAAGGAAGAGCGCAAAGGCTGCTCGTTCGGAAGCGCGGCGTGGCCGGTCGAGTGACCACTTTTCGACCACAAAATGCGAGCAACGAACCAATTCCTCCGAAGTCGATTATGCGGTTCCAGGTTCGAAGTCGCTGAAGTTGGTTGTGGCCAACGCTTCGTCGATTTGAAGGGCCCGTGGCTCGCCATTCGCGTCAACGCGATTCCAATCGAAGAGGCGAAACGTCGTGTCGCTGTTCTGCTGAATCTCGACCAGCAGATTGCCGGCGCTGATTGCATGCAGGCGTCCGCCAGGGATAAAGATGGCGTCACGCGGCGTTCACGCTCAGGCGATGCATGAGCTGGAGAGCCCGGCCATCGCGGACCGCGCGCTCGAATTCCGCACGCTCAACTCCACGCTTCAAACCAAAACGAATCGCGCCGCCAGGAACAGCCGCGAGCACGTAGTCACATTTCGGTCTTGCTCCCCGCTCCCTCGCGCGGGTGAACCTTGAGCGAAAGCGACTCGCGAGCATCGAGCAACTTCGCGAGAATGGGAAAACGCGAGTCGTCGCTAGCCTCGCCCCCGAAAATCTCGGCGCGATGCTCGCACCAAAGCTGGTGCAACGTTTTCCCTTTCCAGGGACCATGCCTAACGACGCTTTGCGCCTCGACCCGATCGACGATCTCCCACGATTCGCCGATATTTTTCCCAGCTGAGCAGTTTCTTTCCAAAGCGCCGTTCCAGCTCGCGACCGCCCCAGATCCGCTCCATGAAAACCGGCTCAAAGAGAAGCGGCTGGGCGAGCACTCGTTCCATTCGGCGGCGAGAGTAACCCGGGAGGCAAGGTTTGTCAGACATCGTTCGCTGATTACAATGCGCGGTTTGAATTTCCGCAGAGATTCTCAAGTCCTGGCTCCCGGTCTTGCTCTGGATGGCGGTAATGTTCTTTGGCTCGACCGATCTGATGTCGGCCGAACATACCTCGCGCTTTCTCGAGCCGCTTCTGCGCTGGTTGATTCCCGGGATTTCGCCGCAGGCGATCGCGCAGGTGCATCTCTACGTCCGCAAAGCGGCGCACCTGACCGAGTACGCGATTCTTGCCAGTCTGCTTTTTCGGGCGGTTCATTTCCAGGCAAACTCATTCTGGACGCGGGCGGCCTTCGCCTTTTTCCCGCGGCGCTTTTCGCGTTTGCGGACGAATTCCACCAGGCCTTTGTTCCTTCCCGTACTTCATCGTTAGGCGACGTCGCCATTGATTATGCCGGCGTGATCATTGGTCTCGCGCTTCTGCCGCTGCACCTGGGCTCGGGCCAGGCGGAAATCACACGCCATCGAACAAGGGACTGCTCGATCCACCCAAGGCGACGCCTGATCTTCTCTGAGCGGCAGAACTCTCGTTCGTCGTAACATTTCGTTAGGCCGCAGACCCCGCGATCTGCAGGTGGATCGGTCGCTCCGTCGGGCGATTATTCATTGCAAGAATGAGCAGCGAGACCTTCATGATCCAAGTGAATTTTCACGGCGATCTCCCTCTTTCGTTAGGCCAAAACGAGGCGCCCGCGAACTCGTCAGGCAGCTGCGCGAGAAAACCTCGATCAAAGATGCGATCGAAGCCTGCGGAGTCCCGCATCCCGAGATCGATCTCATCCTCGTGGATGGCGCGTCGGTCGATTTTTCTCACCAACTAACTCGGGAGGCCAGAATCGAAGTCTACCCGGTGCCCGCGCCACTCGCAGCGTTTCCCGGCGCGCATTTGCAACGCCATCACTGGGAACGTTTCGTCGCCGACGGCCACCTCGGCAAACTCACGCGCGACCTGCGATTGTTAGGCATCGACGTCGCTTATTCGCCGCTGGCGACAGACGCCGAACTGGTCGCAGTTTCCGTGAATGAAAAGCGCGCGCTCCTGACCCGCGACCGGCCTCTCCTCATGCACGCCGCAGTCCGCGATGGCTATTATCCGCGTTCGCAAAAAGCGGAGGAGCAGACCCGGGAGGTCGCCAGGCGATTTGAGTTAAAGCAACGCATCGTTCCGTTCACCCGTTGCCTCTCGTGCAATGGCATGCTCGCCACGATTCCGAAAAGCGAAGTAATCAATCAACTCCGAGCCGCTGACGAAAATTTATTACCAGAATTTTCGCCGCTGTGCGCAGTGCGGCCAGGTTTACTGGGGCGGTTCGCATTTTGAAAAATTGCAGGCCCGGGTTGAGCGACTTCTGGCTGGACTCGGTTGAAGTTGTCTTGTGCGAAGATCGAATCGCCCGCGGAGTGGCCGATCCACCCTGCAATTACGTTGCCTGACGCCTAACGAAAACTGGGATTGAAACGCCGGAAGAGTCCACAGAGCGAGTTTTTGCATCGTAAACGCACGCGAAGAAAACTCCGGGAGCGCAGCGCTTCCGCCCGTCCATGCACTCGCCGCGGCGAGTCTCCCTGAAATCACCGCTGCTTTCCATTCACACTGAAATCATCGCCCGCGGAGCGTCCGATCCCACCTTGACCAATCCACCAACTCCGACCACTGTTCCGTTCCTTCGGCGCCGCTGGCGCTGTCCCGGAGCCTGCAGCTCAGCTGGTTAGAGCATGCGCTTGATAAGCGCAGGGTCAAAGGTTCAAATCCTTTCAGGCCCAGTCTGCCAAGGTGGATCAGCCGCTCCGCGCAATAATCCAGGTGCAAACGACGGAGAGCAATGGTAAATTTCGAGCATGGACGCGCGGCAAGCGCGTCCCTCTGTGGGAGCGCAGCGCCTCGCGTGCTGGCGACGGCGCCCTCGCCGTCGCGAACTTTCTTCCGCGAGAGTCTTTCAGGGATTGGTCGGCACTTGGAATTGAGGCAATCAGGGCTTTCAATCCCAATTTTCGGTAGGCGCTGAGGCAAAGTAACTGCAAGGTGGATCGGCCGCTCCGCGGGCGATGGTTCGATTACAAGCGCGCACTCGCTTGCCCTAACTTTGAGCCCGCCGAAGTCAATCGTCAGCCAGGTTGCAACCGCAGCGAAGCCGGCGAGGAGCAGGAACGCGGGCACATGCGTTCCCGGTTTGTTGTTTGAGAAAAACCAATCAACGCCGGACCGGCAAATCCGCCGACGTTCGCGATCGTGACCACGAGGGGCAGTCCCGGCCGCGGCTGCGTCGCCACTTAGAAATCGGGATGGCAGCGACCAAAACGGACCATATGCCGAGCAATGTCCGATTGGCACCAGCGCCAGAAAATGATCGCTAGCAACGGCATTCGGATGAGCGCGCAGCCAACGAATCCAATCACCATCAGGAAAAGCGCAGCAGCGACATGCAACGGCCGTTCACCCGTCCGATCCGAGTGTGCGCCGTTCCAGCAGCATGAAGAAAATCGTGACCGCGCCGATCGCCGCCGCGATCAGGCCCACACCGAGATCGCTCGTTCCAGTCAGTGATTTGATGACCAGCGGCGACCAAAACGAGTAACCGTAGAATCCGATCGCAGCGAGAAAGAAGATCACGCCCAGACGCCAAACGGCGGGGTTCATCAAACCGGCGCGAATCGTGGTCAAATCGTTGCCTGCGCGCTCTTTCGAAGCTCTGCGATGATGCTTTCCCGCTCACCCGGAGGTAAGCCACGCCGCCACCTCCGGTCTTTCGGTCAGATGAAAAGAGCACGATCACACCGAGAACGATCGCCGGCACGCCTTCCCCGAGAAACAGCCATTGCCATCCGGCCAATCCACAGCGGCCATTCAGCGTCAGGAGCAAGCCGGACAATGGACCACCGACCTAACCCCGTTACCGGCACAGCGGTCATAAAGGCTGAGATCGCGCGCGCACGTTGCGTCGCCGGATACCACAGGCTGAGATAATAAATGACGCCGGGAAAGAAACCCGCTTCGGCCGCCCGAGAAAGAAGCGCAGGACATAAAATGCCGGAAGGAGTGCGAACGAACATCATCCCCCGCCGAGATCAGGCCCCACGTGATCATGATCCGCGAAATCACGAAGTCGCGCCCCGACGCGCGCGAGGATGAGGTTGCTGGGCACTTCGAAAAGGCAGTAGCCGAGAAGAAAATTCCGGAGCCGAAACCAAAAGCCGCGTCGCTAAATTTCAGATCGGCGTTCATCTGCAAGGCGGCAAATCCGACGTTGACCCGGTCGAGCCACGCGACGACGTAGAGGACGGAAAAGGAACGGAATCAGGCGGCAACTGATTTTGCGCAGCGCAGCCGTGCGCGGATCGGTCATCGCCATCGTGAATTGAATGACTCATTTCGTTAGCGCCTCGGGCGAAGTTCGCTACGGTGTCGGACTCTCCGTGAGAGCTGCTTTCGCTGCCATCGCTGTTTTCGCTTCCTTCGTCCGCGCCATTCGCGCGCGCGGAGAATTCTCCGGCCGGCAAGACCGGTAACGGTGCCTCCGCTGGAGTTCAAGCATTCCACTTTGCCTAACGGATTGGAAGTTTACTCCGTCGAAGATCACTCCAGCCCAACGGTCGCGGTCCAGGTCTGGTACTCATGTCGGCTCGAAGGACGACCCGCCCGGGCGCAGCGGCTTCGCTCATCTTTTCGAGCACATGATGTTTAAGGGGAACGAACATCTCTCGCCCGATGCCTTTGAGCAGCTGACCGAAAATATCGGCGGCGAGAACAACGCTTACACCGCGGAGGACGTGACCGTTTATCACGAAGTCGTGCCCTCAAATTATCTCAACCCAATTCTCTGGGCGGAAGCGGAACGGATGTCGTCGCTCGCGCTCAACGAGGAGAACTTCAAATCGGAGCGAGACGTGGTGAAGGAAGAAGTATCGCCAGCGAATCGACGCCAATCCGTTCGGTGATTTTTATCTCGACTTCGATCAAGAACTCCTACGCGGTTCATCCTTACAAACGGCCGGGAATCGGGAGCATGGCGAAACCTCGACGCTTCGAAATTGCCGGAGGTGCGCACTTTTCACTCGACCTTCTACCGGCCCGATAATGCGACCCTGATTGTGGTCGGCGATTTTCGGCCTGACGAATTGCAGGGCTGGGTGGAGAAATATTTCGGCGCCGTCAAAAACCGGAGACAAAATTCCGCGCGTGACGGTGAAAGAACCGCCGCGAAAGGAGGACAAGCGCATCGTCGAATACAGCGCCAAAGCGCCGCTGCCGGCCGTGGCCATTAGCTATCTCGCACCCTCGCTTCGAGCGAAGACGCACCCGCGTTGCAGCTCGCGGATGAAATTCTCGCCGGCGGCGAATCGTCCCGACTTTACCAGGCGCTGGTTTATCGGGAGCAGGTGGCGCAGCGCGTTTCATTCGACGCTGACCTCAACGAAGACCTCGGGCTGCTCACTACCCGAATGATTTTGGCGAGCGGTAAAACTCCCGCCGAAGCCGAGAGTTCGTTCAAAAACAAGTGGACGATGTGCTCGAAGAACGGAGGTGACCGAAGCCGAGCTGGAGAAAGCGAAGACCCGTTTCCTCACCGGGAAATTGCTCGGACGCGAGACCAACAACGGGCGGGCCAGTGCACTCGGCGAAGCGGCGGTCCTCTACGGTGACCCCAATCGCGTCAACACCGACCTGGCCAAACTCCAGCCGTGACCGCGGAACAGATCAAGACTGTTCTCAACCGCTATCTCGCCGGGCCCGAAGAAAGTGACAATCGAATATTTGCCCGAATCGATGAAGTCGAAGTCGGAAATGACGAATTCCCAATGACGAATGACGAATGATGAGTATACCAATACTCCAATGCCGGACGACCAATACGCTGGGAAACTTTGGACGTCGTCATTCCTTCGTCATTGGCCATTGGTCATTCCGTCATTCCGGCGGCTCTTGCCGCCGTCTGCCTAACGACCACGCATTCAGCCTTCGCGATCGCGGGCATCGACCAGCCGCCGCCGCCCTCCGAAAAACACGAAATCAAATTCGCCACCCCCAAAAGAAACCCGGCTGGAAAACGGTCTGCGCGTGATCGTGGTGGAACGCTCGCGGCTGCCTTTGCTTGCCGCACAGGTCGCGTGATCCGGAACGGCGCCGAAGTGGACCCGCCAAATCTAGCTGGCACCGCCAGTCTCAGCCGCCTCTCTTCTCACCGAAGGCACCGAAACCATGTCCGCTCCCCAAATCGCGAGCACCATTGGATCGTTAGGCGGCGCGATCGAGTCCGGTTCCGGCTGGGACATGTCGGCCAGCAAGCGTAGTTGTGATGTCGGACAAGGCAGACCCGGCGCTCCAGGTCCTCGCCGATGTCGTCAGGCATCCGGCCTTTAAGCGAGGAAGAGATCGATCGCTTGAAGAATCCAGCTGCTCGATGGCCTGCGGGTCGCGATGCAGCAGCCGAGTTCGCTGCGCCCGTTTTTGTTACTGCCCGGACTGTTTTTGGCGCGGGCGCTTATGGGCATCCCGTCAATGGGACTCTCGAATCGGTCCAAACGATCAGTCGCGACGATCTTGTCCGGCTCTACCGAAAAGTTTACCAGCCACGGAATGCGGCCATCGTCTTCGCCGGCGATCTCAACCTCGAAAAAGGAAAAGCCTTCGCCGAGAAATATTTTGGGGACTGGAAAAACGGGGAGACTTCGCCTAACGAATCCCCTTCCTCCAGGAGCGCGACCTGGAAACCGCAAACCGTCGTGGTCGATCTCCCGGATGTACCAGCCAGGCCTGGCGGTGATCGCGGCGCGCCCCACGATCGACCGCAAGTCGCCCGATTATTACCGCGCCCTGGTCACCAACGCCGCCCTCGGAGATGGATTCGCATCGCGCTTGAATCGCGAGATTCGCATCAAACGCGGTCTGAGCTACGGCGCCAGGCAGCGCGATCGATCCGCGCCGTGAGCCGGGCCCGTTCTACGCATCGGCGCAAACCAAGAACGAATCCGCGGCCGAGGTCGCCGGCCTGATTGAAACGGAATTGCAACGCCTGGTGAAGGAACCAGTCAAAGGCGAGGAACTAAAATCACGCCAGGCGGTCCTCACCGGCCAATACGCGCGCGAGCTTGAGACCAATCAGGGTTTGTGGCTCACATTGGCAAAATCGCGAGCTATGATCTGCCGCTCGATACGCTCGATAAGTTCATCCCCTCGATCGATGCCGTCACCGCCGAGGAAGCGGCCGCCTTCGCGGAGAAATATCTCGCCCAACCGATGAGCCAGGTGATCATCGGCAAAGCCAGCGCTTTCTCGAACCACTAAAGAAGATCGCTCCCGAGGCCAGGGTAATTCCCGCCAAAGACCTGGATTTGAATCGTCCTGATCTCGTCCGGCAAAATCACCGGCGACGGAGCCAGCGACTCGTTAGGCGGGGAATCTCCTTTCAGCCCTTCAACCCCTGCATCCGCTCTGCGTAAAGCGCGCTCCAGCGCGATTCATTCATCGAACACATCGGCACCGCCTCCCATTCACCAGTCGCTCGATTCCGCACCGCTCCCTTGAAAACGCAAGCGTCCAGTCGCGCCTTGATCAGCGGATTCGTCCGCGCCTGAGAGTTCCACTTCGTCCGCATCCATGAAATTATGCGTCCCGATATTGAGCGTGCGTAATCCCCGCCAGTAGCCAGGGCGTAAAGAAAGTGGACCGGATTTCGCCCGAGCAGGTGAGCGCAAGCAATCGTCCCAAGCTCCGCCCCGCCAGCACTGGATGGCGCGCAAACGCTCCAGCCACACGATAAGGCAAAGGGATCCGTCTGACTCACCATCTGTGGTCATGGTCGAGATCGCGCCCAGACGCTCGAGCAAATCGCTTACCAGATGCATCGTCTTTCTGTCGTTAGGCAATAGTGGCTGGTAGCGGCCGCGGCGTTGCTCGATCATCAAGATGGTTCCATGGTTGCAGGCCGGGTGCCCGCCGAGGAATTGGTTTCGGTCGATTTGCAATCCCATTCCCTCGCAAAAGTTTTTCCCAGACCATTTCAGGTGTAACCGGATTTCGGGAAAAGATGGTTCTACCGGTGTTCGCCTCCGGTTGAAAGCTGAGAATCCGCCAGACACGCGAGCGCGCCGGATCGGAGAGAAACCAGCGCACAATTTCCGCGATCGAGTCAAGATTGCGTTCGGTCACGGTGCAGTTGTGGGCTGGCTCGAGTGGCAGGCGGGTCCGCGCCCGGATCCGCGTTGCCAGCTGGGTGAAAGCTTCGCGCACGGGATGAAGATCTCCTTCACTCGTTAGGCGCTGAATCGGGAAAACCATGCCGGCCCGCTCTGGTCGTGTCGATGTGGACCGCCACCTGTCGCAGGCCACCCTCCACCACCAGCGCCTCGAGAAACTCCGGATGCTCGAGCAAGGTTTGCCCGTGGGTCATCAGCATCGGCACCAGCCCGACCTCATTGCTGTAACGAACAATCTCAATCAGCTCGTTCTGTTTTCCCGCTCGCCAATAGGCATCCGCCAAATCGCCTCCAGTTATTTGTAATCCACCCCCGGGTCCCTGGAACCTACGGTTGGCATCGATCGTTTCCCTTCATTTCCGCGGGCGAAGGAATCGGCACCTCGTTGGCGTTCTTCGGCAGATAACAGTGGGTGCAATGAAAGGAACAATAATCTTGCCCCGGTGATAAACCCGCAATGAGTGAGATGCCGGCCCGCGATCTGGTTCGGAGTCTTTAATTCGTTAGGCAAGGATTCCCAGCGCAGCGCGCAGCAAGGCCTGTTTCTCCGGGTTGATCGGAAAACGAAAAGCTTTCCAGCGCGCCCACCAGACGGAGGGACGGGCTGCCACGCGTCCAGAACTCGCCGCTCCGGGTCCCTCTGAGCCAACCGGCGCGCTCCATTTCATACCGGCGAATTCGTTAGTCATCGCCGACCGCCTCCGCGAAGGCGGTCTCGCCTTCCCGAAGGTCGAGGTCGATCTCTTCAGGCGTGCCAAAGACAGCGGCGCGTTGATCGTCAAATTCTCCTCCCAGCGTGCCACCACGATGGTGGCGAGACAATTTCCAATCAAGTTCACGCACGTTCGGCCCATGTCCATCAACTCATCGACCCCGAAGATAATTGCCACCCCGATTGGCCCGAGGCCCGCGGGCAAGAAGCTGTTTAGCGTGGCCAGCAAAACCACGAGCGACGCCCGTGGGACCGCGGCTACGCCCTTGGAAGTGACCATGAGCGCGAGCATGATTGTGAGTTGTTGCCCGAGCCCGACATGATGACCGGTGGTCGTCTCCGCTGCCTGCGCGACGAAAACCGACGCCACCGCGAGGTAAAGGGTCGAGCCGTCGAGATTGAACGAGTAACCGGTCGGCATGACCAACCCCACGATATGGGGCGGGACGCCGAGACGTTCCATCGCCTGCATCGCTTTCGGCAGAGCCGATTCGCTGCTCGTGGTCGCGAAGGCCAAGGTCGCCGGTTCCCGCACGCGCGCGAATGAATTGCCTAACGGGAACACGAACGAGGTAAATAACGAGACCGAAGACGACAACGATGAACAGGATCAACCCGAGATAAAGTGTGAGGATCAGCTTGCCGAGGATGAAGGAGCACACCGAGCCCCTGGGTGCCAACAGTGTGTGCCATCGCCGCACCCACCCCGATCGGCGCAAACTTCATCACGTAATTGGTGAACTTGAACATCACTTGCGCGAGGCTGTCCGCCGCGCGAACGATCGGCTGGCCTTTCTCGCCGATGGCTGAGACCGCCATCGAAAACAAAATCGAGAAAGCGACGATCTGGAGAACGTCACCACGGACCATCGCGTCGATCACACTCGAGGGGAACGCGTGCACCAGGGTCTCGACAAAGGTCTTGGGATGAGTGTGCGCGACCGTGTTAACGACGTCGTTAGGCCCGGCAACCAGGGCAACGCCAATTCCGGGCTTGATGAAGTTGACTACCGCAAGCCCGATCGCGAGCGCGGCGGTGGTCGCGATCTCGAAATAGACGATCGCTTTCAAACCCATCCGCCCGACTTTTCCCAGGTTCCCGCGCCAGCGATCCCGACCACGATGGTCGAGAAGACCAGCGGCGCGATGATCGACTTGATCAGGTTGAGAAAAATGTCGCGCAGAAAATAAACCGCGTTCCCCCACTCCGGTCGCAGCCAGCCAATAAACGCGCCAACGGCAAGACCGATGAAGATCTGGGTGGTGAGGGTCGGGCGATACCACGGACGCGGCGGTGATGACGCGAGCTTTTGATCAGAGTGCGGCAGTCACTTCCGTTTGAGATAACAGAGATCGACTTGCTCACCAAGGTGGATCGACCAGTCCCTTGCTCGATAATGTGAAGGTGGTCATCTCGAGATCCGTGTCGTTCAGAAACCAAGGAACGGCGCTTTCATAAGCGCCGCGGCGGTTCTAAACCGCCGTTCCTTGCAACAGCGCGATGCATCGCCGCAAGCCATCGCCCGCGGAGCGTCCGATCCACCTTCGCGAGCTAGATAATTTGAAAGCCTGGCCGTTGCTCCACATCCGTTGCAGCCAAGCCCGGCCTCGCCTTTCAGGCTGCATTACGGCAGTTTTCAGTTTTCAACTTTCAGCTTTTAATGACCTCATGTTTCTCACTTACTTGAGCTGCACTTCTTGTGGATTGCGCCACGAATGGAATCAGCTGCAAAATCTTTGTCGCGAATGTCAAAAACCACTCTTTGCGGAATATGATCTCGCCGCCGTCGCGAAGGCCTGGCAACGCGAGACACTCGCGGCGCGGACGAAAAGCTTGTGGCGTTATCGGGAAGTCCTGCCCCTGCCGCCGGAGGTTGAACCGGTCTCGTTAGGCGAAGGCGGCACCCCGCTGCTGCGGGCAGAACATTTCGGAAAAAGCGTGGGATCCAATAACCTTTGGGTAAAGGACGAAGCCCAAAATCCGACCCAGAGTTTCAAGGCCCGGGGCATGGCGGTGGCCGTTTCGATGGCGAAATTTCTCGGGCGAGAAAGCTCGCCGTCCCGACTGCGGGGAACGCCGGTGGCGCGCTCGCCGCATATGCTGCGCGCGCGGATTGGAAGCCCACATCTTCATGCCTGCCGACACGCCACGGGCCAACGTGATCGAGTGCCGCGAGCTTGGCGCGCAGGTCACCCTCGTCGAAGGATTGATCACGGACTGCGCCGCGGAAATCGGAAAACGTAAAGAACAGGAAGGCTGGTTCGATTTGTCAACCTTGAAGGAACCGTATCGGGTCGAAGGCAAGAAGACTCTCGGCTACGAACTGGCGGAGGCGCTCGGCTGGCGTTTGCCGGACGTGATTCTATACCCGACCGGCGGCGGGACCGGTTTGATCGGAATGTGGAAAGCGTTCGATGAGATGGAGTCGTTAGGCTGGATTGATTCGAAGCGGCCGCGGATGTTTTCCGTCCAGGCAAGCGGGTGCGCCCCAATCGTTAGGGCATTCGAGGCTGGCGAAACTGCAGCAACCGAATTTCCCAACGCGCACACATGCGCCTCCGGTTTGCGGGTCCCGAAGGCGGTCGGCGATTTTTGATGCTCCGAATCTTGCGGAAATCGAAGGGAAGCGCGATCGCAATCGACGATGCCGAGATGCTCGCGACCGGACGCGAAGTCGGCGCTGCTGAAGGAATGTTTGTCGCCCCGGAAGGTGCGGCCTGTTTCGCCGCCCTCCGAAAGTTGCGCCAGTCAGGTGAGATCGCGACCGATGAAGAGGCCGTGATCTTCAACACGGGCGCCGGGATCAAAGTATCTCGAATGTTACGCCTAACGACGCTATGCGGTGAACCAATTTCCTGATCTGGCTTGCCGAGTCGAAGCTCGCACTACGAAAGGTAACAACGGAAAAAGCTGTCCGCCTTCGCCAACGCTACGGCGGGACAGTCTTCGCCCACCTCTACGACGCGCGCGAAAACTGGAGGCAAGGGGATTGGCTCCCGCCGATCCAAAAGTGCGGCCCTTAATTTAGACTCTGCCTCACGCCCTGCGGGCTTGGAGGCAAGGGGATTCGAACCCCCTGACTTCCAGCTTGCAAAGCTGGCGCTCTACCAACTGAGCTATGCCCCCGTGGAAAGGAGTGTCGAATGTCGTTTGCCGAGGTTCGATTGCAAGCGCGACTTCTGGGAAGTGCACGGGCCCTTGCGAACTTGACGCAAGAGCGTACTCGGGGCAGAAGACCGTTCGGCGGGGCGCCCGCGCTCCCGAGACAATCTTGCCACGTCAGAGCTTGGTGGATCGAGCGCTCCGCGGGCGATTTCCAGGTCACCAGTCGGGCAATGAATTGCTCAATCCACCCTAGAGGAACGGCGGCTCGTAACGGACGCGAAGCAACGGCCGGCGCTTTCAAAGCGCCGTTCCCTGGGCTGCGGCGACTTCTTCGCTCTGGATTGTTGATTGATCCCCTGCGATATCAATCCCCAAACACGATGGATGCTCCGTTACTCTTAAGTGTCGCCGATTATGCCCGGGCGGCTCGGGAAAGACTCGCGCGCGATTGCTGCGACTATTACGAGGGCGGCGCGCTCGATGAGATTACCCTTCGGGAAAATACCGCTGCCTGGGAGCGCTTGAAACTTTACTACCGCGTCCTGGCCGGCGTCGGCTCCGCGCGATTTGCGCACCACAATTCTTGGTCAGCCGATCTCGATGCCGATTGTGATTGCGCCAACTGCATTTCACAAACTGGCGTGCGACCACGGCGAGATTGCCACCGCCCGGGCAGCGAAAGCGACCGGGACGTTGTTCATCCTTAGTTCGCTCTCCAACACTGCGATGGAGTCAGTCTTTGCCCAGGCGGCGAGTCCGCGCTGGTTCCAGCTTTATATCTACAAGGACCGGGCCATAACTCTTGAACTCGTTAGGCGCGCCGAGGCCGCGGGCGCGGAAGCAATCGTCCTCACCGTTGATGCGCCGGGCCTGGGCACGCGCGAGCGCGATGCGCGCAACAACTTTTGTCTGCCGGAAGGCCTCACAATAGAGAACCTGGCCCCGTTAGGCAAAGGAACTGTGCCACAAGTGCGAGGGTCCGGTCTGGCCGCTTATGTGCGCGACAATTTCAAATCGGATCTCAGCTTCGCCGATCTCGACTGGCTGTGTCATTCGACCCGGTTGCCGGTGATCGTTAAGGGCCTGGTCCGCGGCGATGATGCGCGCCGCGCGGTCAATCATGGGGCGAAAGCGATCGTGGTCTCGAATCATGGCGGACGCCAGCTCGATACCGCGCCCGCGACCTGCGAGGTATTGCCGCATGTGGTCGCGGCGGTGGGCGGTCACTGCGAGATTTATGTCGATGGCGGGATCCGACGTGGGAGCGACGTGCTCAAGGCGATCGCGCTCGGGGCGCGCGCGGTGCTGGTGGGACGAGCCGATCCTCTGGGGGTTATGCGTTGCCGGCCAAGAGGGCGCAACCCAGGTCTTGGAGATTCTCCGGCGCGAGCTGGATGAAGCGATGTTGTTATGCGGCTGCACCACCGTGAGCGACATCGATCGTTCGCTCTTGCAGCCGTAGGTGATCGGCCGCCCCGCGGGGGCAACGGAACGTCAAGGATACGGCGCTTTGACAAGCCCGGCCGTTGCTTCGCATTTGAAAGCCTCGGCCTCGCCCTTCGGGCTGCGTTACGGGTTACGGGTAAGCGCCGCGGCGGTTTCAAACCGCCGTTCCTTGATCTAGACCGGTCTGGATCACGACCTACACGGCCACCGAGCGAGGGGCGGTCCGATTCCACTCAGGCTCGTTAGGCCAAATTGCTGAATCTTTAGCCAGGCCAATCCCAAAAGTCCACAGTTGGTGGATCGACGCTCCGCGGGCGATTGATGTCTACGAAAAAGGCGTCTTGGGGATTTTCAGAATGAATACGTCCTTCCGGCCGCCCTCGACTCCCCAGTTGCTGGTGAAGGCGACAAAACGACCATCCCGACTAATATCAGCGCGCGGACTCGCGTAGTAATCGCCTCCGTAAATCGAGAAATGATGCGCCAATCGGCGCACCTTCAGACTCCCATCGGTAGCGACCTGGTAAATCTCATCATGGAATGGACCATCCGGCGTCCCGGATTCTCCTGAATAGCTGCTGATCAAGACCCACCTTTCATTATCTGCCAGCATCGAAATGTGGTAATCCTGAGTCCAGTCGCTTCCGTAACTGATCAGCGTGGAAAGCGAATGGGGATGAGCGAGCGTCCGATAGGTAACCTGATTGCGCCAGTTATCGGCACCGACGACGATCCTGTTGCCATTATCTGAATGACCGGGCGCATAGTCGGGACCATCATCGGTAAGATTTTCGACCGCGAGGGTTTTTAGATCCACGACTTGCACCTCGATCGCTCCCGCGCCCTGTTGACCTGTTTTTACAACCAGGTATCTCCCTGACTTATCAACCTGAACTTCATCGAGTTGTGTGGTCGCAACATCGTAAACCACTTGATTGAGATCCCGCCGCCAAACCAGGTAACCCACCACGTTGTAGCGTGATCGCGTCGCGTAAACGCAAAGACATTGTCAGTCGTAATATCCTTGCTCATCTGCCAGAGAGATAATCTCCACGCTCATATTGAGCGGTTAGATCAGTAACCAGGGTATAGGTCTGCGTGGCGACATTATATGCCCATAAATGCATCCCGATACTATCGTGAGCGTAAATGACATCAGGATCCGAACCGCTCCAGATCGCATCCTCCCAGCCAACCGTCCCGCCAATCGGAGTAGGAGTATTCCAAATAACTTTCTCGATGATTTTGAAATTGACGGGATCAAATCGGTAGAGGAGCGGAGCGGTCCCGCTGTAAACCATAAGCCGGGCACTGTTGACATTGAAGGTTGGCCAATAGAGTAGGCGTTAGTGCAGTCTGGGCCGTCATTCGCATCCGTAAGCCGCATGATCCTGGTCTCAAAGGTAGGATCGATAACCGTCCCCTCCCGCCGCCGGCAATGGAGGAGCTGGAGGCACCGGATAAGTCCCGTAATCTCGCTTGATCTCCGCAGAAGCGCTTATTGAAAGAAGGATTTGAAAAATGGCCGCTAATCCAAGTGAAAGAAATGAAGCGAAGTGCTGTTTATTCATGATTTTGCTCCCGATACTCTAGCCATGACCCTGGCCCAATGTTCTCTCTAGATTAGAGATCGAAATCGGAGTTCTCAAGGTCGCTTTCAACCGCGCCTGGGTAACGAGAAGGCATTTTCCGCGTAAGCACGCGGTATTCAACGATCTCCGACGTTGCGTAAATCACAAAGTCGGCTGACCATTCTTTATGAAGCCGCACAGAATCGGATTTCTAATCCTCGCCTCACTGCGCAACCGCCAGCGTTCTCTCCGCCGATGATCTTGCTCGTAAGGTAACGACTCCACGCGAGACTTATCGCAACGCGGAGGTGTTCTATGATTCGGTCACGGGACCGCGCGGGAACGATTGCGCACCATTGTTACCAAGCCGCGCAACGCCACGGGCAAACTACCGGTGATTTTCGTGGCGGGATGGCTGAGCTGCGATTCCGTAGAAGCTCCAGCCGGGACAAAGGACGCCACCGGAATTGTGTTCCAGCACTTAGCGGAGTTACCCGGCTTTTGTTTGTTCCGCGTAGACAAGGCAGGGAGTTGGAGACAGCGAAGGAGATTGCGCCGCGAACGATTTCGTTTCCGAACTGGCCGGATATCGCGCCGCCTTCGCGCGCTCAAGAACTACGATTTCATCGACACCTCGCGGGTCTACATCCTCGGCATCAGCAATGGCGGCGGTTTACGCGCCGCTGGTGCCGGAAACGACTCCGAACATTCGCAGGTGCGCGGTTACGTCGTCGTGGGCGTGGCTGGGTCAAGACCTGGTTCGGAACACATGCTCGAGATCGAGCGGCGACGGTTCGCGTTGATGGGCAAACCGCCCGGCGAGGTGAATCAGCGGATGAAAGGCGCGGCGGCGTTATATCACGACTGGCTGATCGAACGCCGGAAAGTTGACGATGATGCTGCGCGAGCATCCGCAGGTTTCGGAGCTCTGGCCGGAGGGTAAAGATCACGATCATCTCTACGGCCGGCCGCTCGCGTTTTACGAGCAATTGCAAGATCTGAATCTCGCTGCGACCTGGAGCGGGGTAAAAGTGCCAACCCTGGTTCTTCACGGCCAGTTCGATTGGATCATGAGCCGGCAAAGATCACGAACTGATCGCCGATTACGTCAATGCGAATCGGCCGGGGTGCAGCGCGCCGTTTGTCGAAGTTCCTGAGATGGGTCACACTTTTCAGCATTATCTGAGCTTTGCTGATGCCTTTCAGGATAAGGCCGCTGAGTTCGATAAGAAGGTCAGTAAGTCTCCTGATTGATTGGTTTAAAGATCAGGAAACCTAAAACGTTCTGCACCACACGGAAATTTGAGCACGGGCATCTTGTGGAACCCGTCGCGCGGCAGCGCGTTATTTTTTCTTCGTGGTCGGCGCCCGGGAGTTTGAATGGCAGTGGCTTCCAGCTTGCTTACGCAGCTGGTATCCAGGCCTTGAGTGGCCCCGGTCCGAAATAACTGGTGCCTGATGGCTCGCGTGCAGTCATTTTCAGGCGTGTGCGCCTCGCCGGGGACAAGCACCTGATCCGCGTTCGGCAAATAAGATCTTGCTTCTTCACGCCCGTCAGACGGCGACGACGCCGGATCGGCTGAACCCCAAACCAGCACGGCCGGCGTCTCCAACTGAAACGGTTCGAAATAATCGGCGGGCAACTTCGGTTTTCGGCCACTTTGCACGCGGCCGTCTGGGCGCGAACTCGCCATGATCCGAGGAAGCGTCCACGAGTCTCCGGTTCAATTTTCTCTGGAGGAATTCGGCTAACGAATTCGTTGCAAGTGATACAGTAATGTAGTCCCATTCTGCCGCCGGTATAAATGCCCCGGTTTGCACGCAACCCCGCCTCCGCAAACGGGTTGAAATCACCCGTGAGCGCTCGCTCGACCAAGAACGGTATTTGGTGCGCACTTGGTCTCGCGGACATCATCACCCGCACCGCGTCGGCGAACATTCGTTCGGTTGACGGATCTCCGTCCGCGCGCCAGTGACCGGATGCTTCAATGAATCGTAACTGGTTGTTCGTGAACCTTCTTCAGCAGCGCGTCGCGAAATCGTCGCGCAGTCGCGGGGGATACGCGTCGCGACAGCCAGCATCCGCTTCGCAATCGCTGAACAATTGCTCCAAGCCTGATTGCGCGCCGCGCGCGTGGTAGAGGGCACCAGGTCCTTAAGCGTCACCGGGCTGGTGAGGTAAGCCGCGCGACGTGGTCGCCGTGACGCCGCATGTAAATCTGGGCCGCATAGGTTCCGGAATGATCCGGCGTTAAGATTAATCCCGTAGCCCATGGCGGCACGAACTTCGTCGATAATCGTCAGCGAAGTTGGGCGTGGTGTATTGGCTCAGGTCGTATTTTTCTCCAGCTCGTCGCGACACGTGCGCGCGGCGGCCGCGTCGAATGGGCCATTAAAGTACGCTTCCAAGTTGTCGTCCGAGGCTGGTGATTTGCAGTCGAGGCGGTGGCCATCGCCAGTTCCACGTTCGTCGACAATGACCACGTCGTGCTCCTCAGCATCGCCCCAAGTCCGAACCAGATCCGGTCAGTTCCGTGGCGGTTTCTCCGGTCCACCGGCCATGTAAAAGACGGGACCTTGATCTGGATGCGGATGGCGCCGGGATGACGACGATTTTCAGCGGCAGTTTGCGTCCCTTTCGAGTCTGCCGATTCTCGAACACTTCATAAATTCCGCACCGAAGCTCCTGCTTGACCCCTTCAACGTGGCACGGTTTCAGAAGACTACAGGGGGACCGCGGAGCTGATGAGCGAGGCAACCGGAGGTGGCGAACGCCGCCCACAAAGTTGCAGAGCAGCAAGAATGAGCAGGAACGCGGCAAAGTCTCTTCATAAAACACGATTTAACCCTTAGCAAAGCGATGTGATCTCAAAAAATTGCCGAAGTGAAGTTGCGCGAAGCCTCGGAGAAGATCCAAAGTTCTGCCGAAGGCGACAGTGCCATCGCAAGTCATAGCGTTATCGGCGGTTGCCATTGCCGGAGCTGCGGATTAGTAACGCCGATGAAGAAGCAAACTCTCCGGTACTGGCTCGCGCTCGGGCTGACTCAGCGCCTGTTCGGTCGGCAGCGTTTTTCGCGACCTCCTCAAATGAAGTCGGCCGAAACCGCCACCTTCAATTTTGCCCAGGTCGGCTCTTCCTTCAGCGCCTTCTTTGCCGAGCGACGATCCGCTGATCGGTAAAGAGGTAGTTCTCGGCTCGGATTTATCTGGACGTGGAGTCGTTTCCGGTTCGGACGCCGCTGTGAATTTTTTCACTGACATCTCTTTTCCCGAGTCAGAACCTTTCCCCGGCAACGAAAACGCGATTGTGCTCGTCGGATCGGACCTCGGCTGGTCCGGCTCGGGCACTTTCCACTACTTGAGCGAAACAACGCGCTTCAACGGGATTTTCGCTTCCGCGCGCTACGGCGGTGGAAACGCCGGGCGAGGATTTTGATGGTCTTCACTGGATACTTCCCGCGCTGAGTTTGACTACATCTCCAGCGATGAGGACTTGCAGTTGGAAGATGCCGCCTCACAAAAGAAGCATCACGCAGCGCCAGCGGCTTCGGCGATGGATTTACCCCTGAGCGGCGATGTTGGTAATCGAAAACCGGGCCGGGGGCGCGAACGACCAGGGGTCGTCTTTACATTTAACAACAACGTCGTCGCGGTCGATGGTGTGACCTCAACTTGCGGACGGGTCGTGTGATATCACCGCAGGATCCGGCCGATAGCCATAATGTGTTCGTGAAGCTGAACGACCTTCTTTTGCGATCAAAGCGGGGTCACACTGAGTTTGACTGGCGTGGACGGCGGGCGATCAGGGCAGCCAGGGCTCCTCGATTCTGCCTCTATCACGCTCGGCATTCTGCGTGGCGACGTGAACGGCGACGGCCTGGTCAATAACGACGATATCGCCGCCACCAAGGCGGTGGTCGGAGAAAAAGACGAACAGCGCGAATTTTCGCGCCGACGTCAGCACCGACGGCATCATCGACCACAACGATGAGCGCAAGGTGACAAGCTATCGCGGCCACAGTCTGCTGTGCGTGCGATCGTCGACTTCAGTGGAAGATTTTGGAATAAGCCTCAAAGCTCTTTTTGAGGAGCGCTCCACGGGGAGATGGCTTGCGGCAATGCATCGCCCTGTGGCGACAGGACGGCGGTTTAGAAGACCGCCGCGGCGCTTGCGCCGGGTAACGCAAGCTCTGAAGGCGCGAGGCCGGGCTTTCCAAGGAACCGTTCCTTGATTTGCTTCGACCCCCCGAGTCATCGAGCGAGGGACTGCTTGATCCTCCTTGGGCCTGCCAGGTCAACTCCAAAGCCCTGCGTGAGATTTAGGCGGATCTCAAGTTCGCGAGGCGGGCGCCTTCGCCAGCACGCGAGGCGCGTGCCCTCCCCAGAAAAAAACCACCGTTCCTTGAGGAATTCGCCGGTCGTAGACGGGACGCTACAGCAAAAAAGCCGGAGCAGCAAGCAATAGCTCTCCGGCTTTCCCAAATAATCAGCGACTCCCTGAATTGCGCGCTACCGTATCGGTATCTCTGAGCTCTGGGTTTCTTTCGATTCCAAAGTCTTCACGGCATATCTGAGTCCTCGAGAGAACTCAGGAGTTAGCCGTCGACCTAGTGCATTCGGCATTGAGTCATTCACCTGGTCATTCGACATTCGGAATTCGTCATTGCGCGCAGAAGCGCTTTCTCCTTAGAAAGGAGGTGATCCAGCCGCAGGTTCCCCTACGGCTACCTTGTTACGACTTCATCCCAGTTACCGCTCATAGCGTAGACGGCTGCCTCCATTGCGGGTTAGCGCGCCGGCTTCGGCTACAAGCGACTTCCATGATGTGACGGGCGGTGTATACAGGCCCGGGAACGTATTCACGGCGCCGTAGCTGATGCGCCATTACTAGCGATTCCGGCTTCATGGAGTCGAGTTGCAGACTCCAATCCGAACTGGGCCCAGTTTTACTAGATTTCCTCCACCTCGCGGTCTCGGATCGTTCTGTACTGGGCATTGTAGTACGTGTGCAGCCCTGGCCGTAAGGGCCATACTGACTTGACGTCGTCCCCACCTTCCTCCCCGTTTCACAGGGCAGTCTGAACAGAGTGCTCGAGCCTCACGGCTCGGTGGCAACAGTTCACAGGGGTTGCGCTCGTTGCGGGACTTAACCCAACATCTCACGACACGAGCTGACGACAGCCATGCAGCACCTGTGCAAATTGTCCCTTTCGGGACTCACTGGCTTTCACCAGCTTAGAGATGCATGTCAAGGCCAGGTAAGGTTCTTCGCGTTGCATCGAATTAAGCCACATACTCCACCGCTTGTGCGGGCCCCCGTCAATTTCTTTGAGTTTTAATCTTGCGACCGTACTCCCCAGGCGGCACGTTTAACGCGTTAGCTCCGGCGCAGAAGGGGTCGAATCCTCCCACACCAAACGTGCACCGTTTACTGCCAGGACTACCGGGGTATCTAATCCCGTTTGCTCCCCTGGCCTTCGTGCCTCAGTGTCAGGAACTGTCCAGAGACCCGCCTTCGCCACTGGTCTTCCTCACGATCTCTACGCATTTCACTGCTACACCGTGAATTCCAGTCTCCTCTCCAGTCCTCAAGCACGGCAGTATCGAATGCAGTTTCGGAGTTAAGCTCCGAGATTTCACACCCGACTTACCGCGCCACCTACGCACCCTTTACGCCCAATGAATCCGAACAACGCTTGAGACCTCTGTATTACCGCGGCTGCTGGCACAGAGTTAGCCGTCTCTTCCTCTTCTGGTACTATCAACGCACGCTAGCAGTTAATACGCGTGCACTTGTTCCCAAATGACAGGAGTTTACAACCCGAAGACCTTCATCCTCCACGCGGCGTCGCTCCTTCAGGGTTTCCCCCATTGAGAAAAATTCTCGACTGCTGCCACCCGTAGGTGTCTGGACCGTGTCTCAGTTCCAGTGTGACTGGTCGTCCTCTCAGACCAGCTACCCGTCAAAGCCTTGGGGGCCGTTACCAGCAATTACGTAACTGAACGAAGCAATACC
>ERZ1370068.10527-contig-9218_pt1 | contig 43412 bp, 76 predicted proteins | sample MGYA00561227_ERZ1370068 | MGnify/ENA primary metagenome ERZ1370068 (study PRJEB38410, sample SAMEA6850437) | metagenome | study: Metagenomic assessment of the ecological functions of the soil: analysis of the soil microbiota associated with the... | reverse complement strand
CCATTACGTATTGCTAATTTCTTTGTGTCTATTTAAATTATTTTTATACGCAAATTGCTTGTTACATCCACTAACATTACATGAAAATAATATTCCTTTATGCATCTTTTATATGATTTTTTAATGTGCCTTTTTTGCAAAACTTTTATTACATTTATCTATAGTACAAAAAAATCTTTCGGATCTTTGTGTGCATTATTTCATGTCTAGTTAAATTATAAAGGACTAGAAAACTTTTTTTTTATCGAACCACGTTGCGCGGAGCGCACGCTTCGCGATGTGCGCTAACGCACCGCCCCGGCGCGTGACATCTTGCCAAGCGCAGTGCGCTAGCACTGCATCTATCGAACAAATAAACAATTTTTCTTTTTGATTGACGCGTCTCTCCACAAGCCGCGATCTTCGGAGTTGAAACGCATCAGGGCATACATGCGCTAGCATCACAAAGCTCTTCTTTGCCGGAGTTATTACTTGTAGTTTTATTTAAAGAAAAATTGGTTAAATGAGATTTACGTTTTTAAATTTAGAAATAAGTCCATAATTTAATAAAACGTGGATCGCATCGTGACATGGACCATCTATAACTCTATTCGTTCGAAATTTGTACTGATATATCGGGCAAGCTTATTTAATACAATGGCATCCATAATAAATTGCATATTAATTATTTTAAACTTAATATTAATTTATTACTAAGAATTTATTTCATCTTTTGTGAAATAAATTTTAAATTTAATCTTAATTAATATTTACACTTACTAAGCCAACGCCCATAACGGAATCAGCTCCAGCAAAAAAGCTACTAAAAATTTATTAGGAATTCCATTTAGTAAGGGATCCAAACCTCTCTAAAAGACTACATTTGGAGTAAGACCTAAATTAGGATACATACCAGTTTCCCATCCAAGAGTTGGAGTTATTAATACGAAGTTGATCACTCCTTTCAATAACTGAAGTTGGATTATTTTTATCATAGACTCGCATAACCAACATTATATTGAAGATCATAATTTGGCTTAGGACTAGGATATCCTTTTTCTAGCTGAATTATATAAAAATAAGAATAATTCCCATCTGTTAATTTTAAAGGCATTGGCCCTGCTTCCACACGATTTGAATCAAATTTATCCAGGTCTAATATCAAGTATTGTTCCGGGTAATTGATGCCAAGAAATTAAATCTTTTGAAATAGCCATTTGAAGGCCATTGAACCAATTAGTATCTCCAAAAATTAAATAATGTGGTGGAGGATCTCTAACTATCATAGCTCCACTTTTTGACCACAATGCCCAACTAAAAAAAGGGGTCCATATTACTATTCCAACTTTTTGGATCTGCTGGATTAACGAGATGTCGCTAAAGCTAATCTTGAAAAAGCGAAAAAATAGTAATCTTGTACGGCAGAATATAACATATAATAAGTTCCATTATAAAAAATTATTCTGGGATCTTCGGTTCCATATACGATTCATATGATTCTTGAGGGTTTAAAACTATATTTTGAATATATAATTTGTTGAAAAGAATTCAAAAATAGAACCATTACTTTTTATTGAAATTACTTAATCCAAGAATAGAAGGGGTTGTCGAATAAGGATCATTGGGATCTTTTTGATTTTGACATCTAACTAAAAGACTATAAGAACCATTATCTCCAAGGAACAATCGCAGCATTATAATTCCATTTAAATTTTGAATTCCCTATTAAACTGCTAGGTATAGGATCATGAGTTATTCAAGATTTTAAAGGTAACATTGTATTTCAATCCTAAATATAAATTCACTAAAATCACACATAAAAATAAAAACATAATAAGTTTTCTATCAATTTTATATTTTACTACAAAATATAAAAATCTTAAAATCAATTTCAACTTTAGGATTTTTTTTTATTTTTTGGAATTACTATTTTTAAAAAAATTATAAATTTCACCTAAAGTATATTTTTTACACTAGAAAAAAATCCAACTATTAAAATAAAAATATTTTTATAGAAAAAGTACTACACACACACATTGGAAAAAATACCTAATATATAATTTATTATTATTATATTATATTATAATGGAAATGTCATTAATTTAATATAATTTTTGAATTAAAGTTAGGGAAAATAATCTTAAAATTTCTATTTTTAAAATAGAAATTTTATCTTAAGAGATAGAAATTCTATTTTTAAAATAGAATAAACTAAATTTAAAATTACCCGTATAAAATAATGGAAAATAATGCACAAAGTTGTAATAAACCTCACAAATGCTCGTATTGTAAAAAAAATTTTCAAGTAATAATAGTTTAAAAATTCATTTAGAATCTGCAAAATATTGCTTAAAATTAAGAGGAAGTTTACCAATAAAAGTCTATAGAATGTGAATTTTGTAAATTCACTTCACAAAAAACTAGTTTACTTAATCATTATGAAATCTGTATAACTAAAATATTATTTGATAACGAAACTCTTATTAAAAAATAAAAGAAGAATTTGAATTAATTTTTAAGTTGAAAGAAAAAGAATTTAATGAAGAAAATTTCAAAATAAAATTTTAACTCAAAAAATTAGTGATTTAGAAAAACAGCTTGAGCAAGAAAAATAAAAAATAATAAGTTAGAATTAGATTTGGCATGCGACGAAGGACGGATAAAAGAATTAGCAAAGATTAAACCTAGTAAAAATATTACCAATAATAATAACACTTATATTAATTCGAAAGTTGCTAATTTACCTATAGAAAATATAGAACCATTAACCATTAATTACGTTAGAGATAATGCTTATGATAATTACACTATTGAGGAATTTAAAAAAGGAAAAGAGGTTTAGTAGATTTTATAATCTCTATAGTAGTTTATGATCCTCTGATGCATCGCTCCGCGAGCATCGACCGAAGGGAGACCGATATCTCTGAAATAACTGAATCTAGCGAAGATGAAAATAATACAAAAATTATTATACCTTTTGTTTTTGATCGTTCTGCTCCAAACCCTTATCTTGATCCTAAAATAGAGTTAAATTATCCTTGTACAGATATTTCACGGGATAAATTTCATTTATTAGGTGATAAAAAATATGGAAAGAAGATTCCGGAGGATTATTTTTAAGAACCATATTCGACGTAATAAGACCTTTAGCAATTGACTATAATAAAGAGTTAACCGATGAATTTACCTCTTGGAGATGCACTGCCAAGGCAGTGCGTCAGCACTGCCTTCTGATGAACAGGTTCATTTATCGAATCTTCTATTAAAATTAAGTTTCTTATATAGCGGTTTATATTCTAAAGACGGAAGTGTTTCTCGTGAGAAATTGTTTGAATTACGTTAAAATGCAGTAAAAATATAGTAAAAATTTAATGCTTTTACCAGGTATTCTCCCTTCGGTCGTGACGTCAGCGGAGCGATGCGTTATAGGGAATAATTTATTATTTTCCTGTGGAAAATAATTATCTAATTTTACTATAAGTGTGTATAAATGAATTGTTCTGATACTATATTATTAATAGTATTTATATTTGTTGTTGCTGTTGTTATAGGTAAATATGTAAAACCTCATATTTTTGATGAATATGAACCACAAAATATGGGTTCACATAAATATTGGGGATTTGGTAGAGATTATGGATATAGTATAGATGATACACTTCAAAGAGATAATTTTGTTATCAAGTTACTTTTGATAATTATTATTGTCAACCTGGATATCATAGACGTACAAATCCTAATACTTTAAGACAAGAATGTTGTGTAAATAGATTCAATTTCGGAAGATAAATCAAATATCTAACTTCACAAGTTTTTATTCAAAAGAGTAAAAAAATCATACAAATGAATTTTATAAATTTCTAATTGTTTGATAAAGCATAATAATTATCCACATAATATCTTGCGTTATACTATATAATAATGAATTATTATCAAATATACCACTATAAAAAGTCATCCATTTATAATGTCTAACCATAATACACATTTTATCAGTTGTAATTAAAAATTTCCATAATTCTTGTTTTTACAGTCTAAACATCTATGTAAAATAGGATATTTTCTAATTTCCATAACAAATTTCAGTTTCTGTTATACAATTATTTTTAATATAACAAGGATAAATTTTATCACATACTTTATCACATAAAAACATGAATTTTCTTTATATTTAGGTTTAACTATCTCCCCTAATATAGCCGTTTTAATATATTTAATTCTAGTATTTTCTCCTAATAAATCAAACGAAATTACATAATCACTTATTGTCTTTTTTATATTTCGTTAATACTTCATGAACTTTAATACAAAAAGGATGAAAATCTGAATTTTCATAGTTGATTGAATTAGAATTAAGTTTGAATTAACAATACTATTTAATTTTAAGTTGAAATGCATTTTTATTTGTTCTACTAGAAGAATATTATCATTAAATTTTATATATTCACCACAAGTACAAATGTCTTCTGATTTAAATACAATTAAATTAATTAATTTATTTAATTTAATTGTTATCATCTCCCAAAAAACTTTTTTCAGGATTTTCAACTTTATAACAATCTATTTTGGTCACAGTAAAACTATCATTATCAACATTGTTTTTATATATTGAATAGCATATTTTATAGCATGATAAACTATATTAAGAATTATAGTTAATCCTTTTCGTTCTTATTTTTAAGTTCTTTATTAAACTGTACACTTGAAATTAAATTTAATAATGATTTCCAGAATTTAGGTAATTTATATTGTAAAAAATAATGAATGACTTCAAGTATTCTCCATTGATTGCGAACTTTGCAACACATTTAATAACCATGCATAAATTTGATGTTTTTTACATCCTTTAATTTTACAATATAAAACCAATGTTGGAAACCCAAGTCGTATATCATGATGATATATATTTTCATTAGCATTCTTTACATCAGAAACTATAGATATTTTTGAAAAAGGATTATTTGAGTTTATATTAAAATAATCTGTTACTTTTTTCTCCATATGGCATAAATCCTTTATATTTTATTAATTCCATAATAATCACATTAATTTAAATATGGAGTTCTCTATTTTAAATTTAATAAAAATAGAAAATTCACTAAATTTGTAGCAGATAAATCTGTATTCTTCATTTTTTAAAATGAAGAAAATAAAATTATGTAAATATAAATTTATTTAAGTAATTCTTGTTGTGGAAAAGAACTTTTAGTTTTTTTGTCCGGGAATTTATGTTTTACTCCTAATATTTTTATTGTTGCACCTTTGGCTAAGTACCATTTTTGACAAGAATTCCAATGATTCTCAAAAGGTTCATAATTATCAACAAAATGATAGATTATATTATTTGTAGTACGAATTCTACCTTCATATTGTCTAACATCTTTAGTATCAGATGCTATAATAGCCATTGTTAATTTTGGATCATTTAATCCAACACCCCCTTTAAATCCAGCTACTAAAATTCTGGCATTCATATCCCATTCCGTAGTATTTCCAATTAATAATACCGCATCTTCTTTCTGTTTAATTAATAACTTATATATACCTTTTGCCAAAACATTCCGATTACACAAAAATAATAATTTCTTTTCATTTTGAAATTTTATAGCAACCCTCAACAATAATTTCCCCACCGTTTCTTCGTTATTTTCAATACTTTTTATTATTTTTGTCCAATCTGGAACAACATTGCCAAATATAATTGTATAACTTATCTCTGGTTCAAAATTTGTTTGATGTTTATATACAGTAAATCCTTTTTTCTCTACGAATTATGAAATCTTTCGTAGGTCCAAAATAAAAATTAAATATTGAATGAAGACCATCAGATGGTCTATCAGGAGTTGCACTCAATCCTATAAGATAACGAGGTTGGAATTTTAATAAAGTTTGTGTAAATGCAGTAACCGTTGCAATATGAGCTTCATCAATTATAACAGTACCTATATTAACAAAATCTTCATTTTTCATCATTGATGCTTTTCTTATACCCACAATATATACATCTGCGGTAGGGTCTAATTTTATATTAACGCCTTTTAACATTTGAATTTTAACAGTATTTCCTGAAAATTTAGCATATTCATCTGGCCATTGTTTTCTAACAACACTCCTAAATGGCAAATAACTATAGTTTTTAATTTTAACGTTATACTTAGATATATAGCCATCGCGCTTTTTCCGCTGCCTGTGTACGAGGATATAAATACCGTTCCTTTATTCTTCAATCTTTTTAATGCTAAATTAATAATAACATCTTGATCTCTTCCTCTTTTATCTGGATCTGTTTCAATAGTCAATAATTTTTAGTAAATTCTACATTCCTTATTTATCTTTGAAAATCTTCATGTTCACCGTTAGGGAAACTTTCATTTGAAACATAATCTTGCCATTTACCTAATGGCAAATATAAAAGTATCAGTATTTTTATCAGCAAAAAACATAAATATTTTTCTGGTGTTGGTTTATACTGTGTCCGTTTCACCTTTGCTGTAAAATTTTTAAGTATTTCATATTTTTCTTCTTTTTCTAGTTCACTTAACGATAGTGTGAACGCCATTTTTGTTATATATTTTATTAAATTCTAAAATTTTTATATTCACTTTTATACTTAGTGTAAACTTGTTGCAACAAGTTTATATTTTTAAAAGTAAAATAAATTTTATATTAAAGTTATTTTTCCAAACCAGTTAACAAATTCTCGAAAACTCATAAGACCGTCGTCATTTTTATCCATATCATCAAACGTGGACTCTTTTTGATGAAGATTATATTCATCAATTAAATTTTCAAATTCAATAAAATTCATCTGTTTAGCATCTTTTCCAATGTGAGATAAAAATAAATTTCTGGCTTTTTTAGAATTTGAGAAATATCACCTGTGAAAATAGCAAATTTTTAGGTGAAGACCACCATACTCGTAATTCTTCAAAAGAGAGTAAAGAATCGTTATTAGTGTCATAATACATAAAAACGGCATTAATAACAGCAGAATCTAAAAGTATATTTCTTCTTATCTCTGCTTTATTATTAAGTTCTAATTTTTCTATTGTGGCTCCCGATAATTCCCCTTTGGAACTATGACTTTAGGATACAATCAGCTGTCGCGTCATAACTCCATCTTTTTATATTTTTTTTCGCTTAATCTTTAGGTTTTTGGATTTTTTTTTCACTCTCCTTCGGTCGACGCTCGCGGGCGATGTTGTCATTCTTTAGAAGTTTTATCTCTTTCTTGTCGACGGTCTCGAACAAATGTTTGTGCTTTGGTATAAAATCTGTTTCTACCTTCTCCCTTCGGTCGTGACACTGCGGAGCGATGCGTCATAAGTAGAAGAAGCTTGATAATATTTAATTAATGCAATAACTAATTTATTAAATTGTTCAGGAGTTAAATATCCAGATTTTTGCGTGTCATATTTTTAATAAAAAACAAGTTTAAGATATTCTATTTCAGTATCTTCCATATTTTTATGTAAATCTATTAACACAAAACTAATCTTTTACGACGTTAAATTATTCAATAATTTATTACATTAATATTTATAATTATAAATAAAATTTTATGAATAATTAAGGAATGGGTTCATTAATATCTTCGTTAATTTATAATGAATTTTATTGTTTTTGTTGTTCCGGCAATTATTTTGGTAATTATTTTTTATGGGCGTGCAAAAACATATAATTTTTCAATATTTCCCTCAAGGATTACAAGGTAAAAACCCTAAAAATTTAAATTCCCAAATATTAGTAGGAAAACAACAGAAAATGGTTATAAATGGAATATAGAAGAATCGGATAGCGAAGGAGATAGTGAAGATTAAAGTATTATTAAATTATAATGTAACATAAATTACATTATATAATTAAATTTTAATTAAAAACCAAATTTATCCGCTACTTAGAACAATGAAATTCTGCTAGAATTTCGCGTCTCCCCTTCGGTCGACGCATCGCGTAGCGATGCGTCAACTCTAAGCGTAGGTTTCAATAAAAATTTTGGAATGTAACTTGGTTATCTCGCGTAAAACGCTCGATTTCGCGCTTTGCGCGAATATCGTTACAAAAATTTTTAAAGGTTGACGCATTCTAGCGATGCGTCGACCGAAGGGAGATAGTTTCCTAACAACAATATTAAAATATAATCTCTTTAACTTACTTTTCTTAAAAAAATTTTTAGATTTATTGGCTAAATATAATGAAATTTAATGAACAATTTCATTAAATTTCAAAAATTACAATTAACAGTTAATTTTAACCGCTACTTTAGACAATGAAATTCTACGAATTTCGCGTCTTTCCTGGTCGACGCTCGCGTAGCGATGCGTCAACCTAAGCGTAGGTTTCAATAAAAATTTTGGAATGTAACTTGGTTATCTCGCGTAAAACGCTCGATTTCGCGCTTTGCGCGAATATCGTTACAAAAATTTTTAAAGGTTGACGCATCGCTACGCGACCGAGGCCGCGGATCCGAAGGATCCGCGAGCGTCGACCGAAGGGAGATAGTTTCCTAACAACAATATTAAAATATAATCTCTTTAACTTACTTTTCTTAAAAAAATTTTTAGATTTATTGGCTAAATATAATGAAATTTAATGAACAATTTCATTAAATTTTAATTAAAACCAATTTTAACCGCTACTTTGAACAATGAAATTCTACGAATTTCGCGTCTCCCTTCGGTCGACGCATCGCGTAGCGATGCGTCAACCTAAGCGTAGGTTTCAATAAAAATTTTGGAATGTAACTTGGTTATCGTTACAAAAATTTTTAAAGTTGACGCATCGCTACCGATGCGTCGACCGAAGGGAGATAGTTTCCTAACAACAATATTAAAATATAATCTCTTTAACTTACTTTTTCTTAAAAAAATTTTTAGATTTATTGGCTAAATATAATGAAATTTAATGAACAATTTCATTAAATTTCAAAAATTACAATTAACAGTTATTTTAACCCATAGTAGAAAAATTAAACCAATAAACTATTAAAATAATAGAAAGAATTATCGCACCTATTGCACTCCATTTAGCTGCAGATGGATTCCCTTTATTTTGTTCAATAATAGCAAAATATAGTCAAAGCCACAATTCCTAATCCTATTAAAGGTTCAATAATAAGCGATGAAATTTCTGAACCCATAGTTTTCTATAAAAAAGATTATAAATTTGATAATAAGTATGATTTTTCTATAAAATTATTTTAACAAAAGTTGAAATAATATACAGTAAGATTATTTAAAAATGAAATAATTTTCAAACTAATTTAGTATTAAATAAAATTAGTATGAAATTTACTTAATATAATGACTAAAATTTTTAGACAGGAAGTATGTAATTTTTAGAAGAAATTTCTTTTCCTAAAAAAATGCTAAACAAATTGAAGGATCTATTTTTAAAATGTGTGAAAAACTTGCAGAAGAATACGAAGATGATATAGTAGATATTTATTCTAAATTTGCTTATGAAAAAATTGGTGAAATATATTTAAATCCAAAATTAATTACAAATATAATGTCAGATATCAACAATTCTATTATTGATTGGGAAAGTATATCTTTTTTAACCTATAAACAAAGGGAAGACATTGACCATTCTAATCGTCGCTGAAGGTCCAAAAATTCAAGAAGGTGTTTTTCAATGTAAAAATTGCTTGAAGTTTGAAATGTTATTACTATCAAATACAAGATAAAAGTTGTGATGAACCATTAACAACTTATGTAGCATGTTTAAATTGTGGTAAATGTGGTAAATTTTCTTAAAAATAATATTTATTAATTTTTCTTTTTTTAAAAGAAAAATGAGATGAAAAATGATTTTAATAAGTTATTAATTTGGATTTAATTAAAATTATATTATTAAAATTTATTACATAAATTTATTAAAATGACGCATCGCTTCGCGACCGAAGGCCGCGGATCCGAAGGGATTCGCGAGCGTCGACCGAAGGGAGAGAGTTTGCGAACAAAAAAATAATTTTAAAAAGCCTCGTATAAAATGTGAGAATTCGACAAGGTGAAAAAATGTGCCGGTATTAAACTTCATGGAGAAGAATGTACTCGACGAGGTTTTTATGAAGGATTTTGTTGGCAACATAAAAATCAAAAATTAATAATGAGAAATTTATTTCAAGATTCACCAGAAATTCATAGAGAAAGGTGTATATATTTTTTTTGGATAATGAAAAATATAACAATTTTTACACCTCTAAAAGAAATATATTTTCCATTAGAATTAATACAAAATAATCATTAAATTTTACGCTGAAAATATAAGTATGAATATGTATTTTATCTATTATAATGATGGTTTCGGTGGAATAATAAAAATTATTTTGTAATTTGAAAGAATCTATAAATACAATAAAAATGATTTCATGCCAATTCTCCCTCCGGTCGACGCTCGCGGAGCGATGCACTGCCAAGGCAGTGCGCTAGCACTGCATCACGCCGTAGGTGCTACGAGCTTGACGAGTCATAATAATAAAAAATGCATTGAATTGGAAATATTTGAAACATTAAATAATTATAAACCGTATTTATTTTTTACTGGGAAAGCAGCATATTATTTTTATATGGTGCCTTTTATAGGTAACATTTTATCTTTTTAATAAAAAGAACCATTATATGTATTATATAATCCTAATTACGTATTTTCAAATATAGAAGTAGCATGTGAATATGCATCGCTTCGCGAGCAAAACGTGCGCTCTGCGCAACGTGCTTATATTCATACAGAGCAAGAAATTGAACATATTACACCATATAATATCCAATACAAATCATTTGATCCGTGTAACATCCTACATAACACGCAAATTACTCGCGAATCAATGTATAATGCTCCCCATTTTTTAGAATGGAGATCTGATAATAATTTTTTATTATTATATAATCTTGAAACTAATGAAGAAAAAAATAGGATTCAAATTATTTTTACACACAACGCATAGTGTGTAGTTATGTACAACAAAAAAATTAATAGTCGTCGCTATCTTCATAACTAGATTCTTCATCATCTTCTTCATCTTCGTCTTCATCTTCGTCATCATCTTCATCATCGTCTTCTTCATCATCAGTACTTTCTTCACTTTCATCACTACTAGTAACATCTTCATTACTACTTTTTGTTGTATCTCCGCTTTCATCGTCACTTTCTACTAAATTTTCATCAAAAATCTGATTCATGAACGCTATCTTCATTATCTTCGTCTTCGTCGTCACTATTGTATGGTAAATTATAATCCCATCCATTTTTAGTACATATTTCTACTTTTTGAGGAGTAAGAGCAGTAACTCTTCCTGTAGGTTCTTGAACTCCATATGCACATCGTGTTTGTGGATCAAATACTATATGAGTATCTGTATCTTCAAATCTTCCCCAATAATTTGGTTTAATAACTTTTTCTTATAACAGGTTGCCTTTTTCCTTGTGAAATTAATTCTTTATTATTATCTGTATTTTCTTTTTTATTTTGGGAGGAAGGATTATTTATGTTTGATTCTCGTGTATTTGTTTTAAAGTTGTTATGATTTTCTTGTGTTGGATTCACCAAAGGAGAACCCGAGTTATTTGGTTTTTCTTTTTTATTTTTGGGGGATTTTGTAAAATTTTGGCGTTTTTCTTCTTTTGGTTGACGCATCGCTTCGCGACCGGAGGCCGCGGATCCTCGGATCCGCGAGAGTCGACTGAAGGGAGATGCTCATTTTGCGTCGTTAGCACTACACCATGACGGGGTGATGAATCACTAGACGTATCTTCTAATTGATCTTGACTCGTAGAACTTGTTGAATCATTAGCGTAATTTGACGTATTGTTTTGCGAGCGTCGACCGAAGGGAGAAGAATTGTTGATTTTTTGTAAAGGTTCTTTTTAGTATTTTTACTATTTTTTTATTGGAATAGTTTGTTTATTTTGGGGGAATTTTAATTTCGTGGTTGGGAATAATACACTGCAGTGCTGAAGCATCGCTCCGCGAGCTTCGACCGAAGGGAGACGCACCGCCCTGGCGGTGCACTTCGCGCAACGTATCTTTTTGATTTCTTTGGTTATCGTGCGCTTCGCGCACTCAACCTCGCTTTGCAAGGTTAATGGTTTTATATTATCTGACGCATCGCTCCGCGAGCGTCGACCGAAGGGAGAGGGGAGACCTGTCCCCTTTTCTATTATATTTGATTTTATATTTGGAGATTCAAACTCAGGATTAATAATTGTTATACTTGATTCTTCTTTTTTTAATTTCTTTCGCCAATTTAGTTATTTCATATATTTCTTTAGCTTTTTTAGCCTGAATTGTTTGAGAATGTTTTTGCAAAACCCGTAAGGAGTTGTAACAGTTTCATTACATTGTTCTTTTTGACCTCTACTAGCAATATACCCACATTTTATATTGGCACTTTGCGTTGTTAGCACTCCGCCAGGGCGGAGTGCAATATCCAGCACTTAGATCCTTATGCTGAATATTATCTGTTATTCTGTGCGAAGCATTAGATTCTTTTCTAGAAGTTTCTAAAGCATCCTGTATCACATTCTTACTAATTTTTTCCGCCAATTTTTTTGCTTTTTGGTTTTTAATAAAGAAATTAATTCTTCTTTTGAGTATTGGGAATAATCAGTCATTTTTTAGATTTTGATTATTATGTTAAAAAAGATATTATTTGTGCTTTAATTCAGTTTTATTATAAAATGAAATATTTTTAATTTATTTTTTACTTCTTTCTAAAAGTAAAAAAAATAAAATAAATTTTTCAATAACAGATATCTATTATACATTTTTTATTATTTTTCTAAAATTCTTATAGATCTTATCGGATCTTCTCCTTCTAATAAAGAATTAATATGGACTGCTATTAATATATGTTTTTCATAATCATAAATATTCATTATTTTGTCTAAATTAGGTAAATTTTTCGTGATAAGATTCCAAATTGATGATTTTTGAATTATATAATGATATTCACTAATTATATTGATGTGAAACATTCGATTTTGTATATATATCTTGTATTTTCTTTTTCTGGTAATTTTTGGATTTCGTTACATTTAAGATTTGACATTTGATATTTTTTAGTATTTAATATTTTTGAATAAATTAATACCTGGGCCTTTTTCTGTAGAAGAATTTATACATTTATTAAAATATTTTGGAAGAATACAGTTCCAAGTATTTTGTAATCTAATTTCATCTCCCTTCTCCCTTCGGTCAATGCTCGCGAATCCTTCGGATCCGCGGCCTCCGGTCGCGAAGTTACGCGTCAGTCGGAATTCTTCCTTAACCTGCTTTTCTCCCTTCGGTCGATACTCGCGTAGCGATGTGCATAAGGCTTCGCCCTCGACCTGTGTGGAACACGGGTCATGCAGATCAATTAATTCTTTTGATTTTCGGTCGAAAATGAATCTCTGTGTAAAGCGCTAGATAAAATATTGGTTGGATTGTCTTCTATTGGGGAATACAAATCTAATTTGTGAGATTCATTAAGATTTAATAGAATTATAGGCTTAAGATCTATTATTTCACTATTACCATCATTTTTAAATTCTGTTAAATTCATTATTTGGAATTTTTAATTATATAAAAAGTCTCTTGATCTTGTATAATAGTACTATTTAAGGGAACTTTATATTTTAAATCAAAAATTTGGTCACTATATTCAATTAATGAAGGAGGACCTATTTTTTAATTTGACCATCATTATACTCTTCTTTAATAACAAAAATTTCTATAGTTTGATGAGGGTTGACGCATCGCTCCGCGAGCGTCGACCGAAGGGAGAGAGTGCTAGGCTTTATACCAGAATCATGTATTGCGCTTTTTCTCCATATATATCTGTGATTTGAAAATATATCGTATCATGTAAAATTCCTGGTTTAAAATAATCCCAATCAGATGATATATTTTTCTTGCTAGAACTTGAATTTGTATTTTGATATAAATAATATATAATGATTGCTAATATAAATAAAAGTATTCCTATTATTAATAATTTTTCCATTAGATAAATTATTATTTTTATAATTTTTTAATAAACAAAAGAAACTTTTATTTTATTTGGATAGATTATTTTTAATAATAACAGGTGAATTTATTAACAGTTAGTTTCTCCCTTCGGTCGACGCATCGCAAAGCGATGCGTCAGCAGAGTTATTCAATTTTAAATACATTATATTTTAATTCCTTTAGCAAATTAAATAAATTTGTGTATAAATGCTTCTTATTTTTAGTGGCAATAAAAGTTTTTTATTTTTAGTGGCAATAAAGTTTTTTATTTTTAGTGGCAATAAAGTTTTTTATTTCTAGAATTATAAAAATTTATATAATTTTTTAGCATAATTAAAAATTTGACAATACTACTAATTTTATTAATAAATGAACGCAGATATTTTATCATTTATTTTCAGTTATATTAATGATGGATACACTTATAAAGCAACTATTTTTACATGTAAAGATTGGTATAATATAATCCAAAATAAGCATCCAAATTTATGGAAAAAATGTTGTAATATGTTAATGACTATTCTTAAATTTTATCCTGATAAACCATGGAATTGGTTTGATATATCACGTAATACTAATTTAACAATGGATATGATTAATAATAATCCCGATAAATCATGGGATTGGGAGGCAATATCAAGAAATCCTAATATAATCAATGGAAATGATTAATAATAATCCTGATAAACCATGGCGTTGGGATAGAATATCAAAAGAATCCTAATTTAATAATGGAAATGATTAATAAGAATGCTGATAAACCATGGAATTGGTATGCAATATCAAGTAATCCTAATTTAACAATGGAAATGATTAATAATAATCCATATAAACCATGGGATTGGTATGGTGTATCATGTAATCCTAATTTAACAATGGAAATGATTAATAATAATGCTGATAAACCATGGGATTGGAATGGAATATCATGTAATCCTAATATAACGATTAATAAGAATGCAGATAAACCATGGAGTTGGTTTCACATATCATGGCATCATAATTTAACAATGGAAATGATTAATAAGAATCCTGATAAACCATGGGATTGGGATGGAATATCAAGGAATCCTAATTTAACAATGGAAATGATTAATAAGAATCCTGATAAACCATGGCGTTGGGATGGAATATCAAGGAATCCTAATTTAACAATGGAAATGATTAATAAGAATCCTGATAAACCATGGGATTGGGATGGTATATCACGTAATACTAATTTAACAATGGAAATAATTAATAATAATGCAGATAAAACATGGCATTGGAATGGAATATCATGGAATCCTACTTTAACAATAGAAATGATTAATAATAATCCAGATAAACCATGGAATTGGTATGCAATATCAAGTAATCCTAATTTAACAATGGAAATGATTAATAATAATCCAGATAAACCATGGCATTGGGCTGCAATATCAAGGAATCCTAATTTAACAGTCTCGCTCCGGATCTTACAGAGACGAGTGGACATGAAAAAAATGAATTAACATAATATAAATTTTATAATAAAAAGACATACCTACTTTTTATTACGCAATAAAGTTTTTTATTTTTAGTGGCAATAAAGTTTTTATTTTTAGTGGCAATAAAGTTTTTTATTTTTAGTGGCAATAAAGTTTTTTATTTCTAGAATTATAAAAATTTATATAATTTTTAGCATATTAAAAATTTGACAATACCTACTTTTTATTACAATGAATGAAGATTTACTTATCCATTAATTTTTGGAAATATAAATAGACGGCTTTACTTATAAAGCTATAGTTCTGACTTGTACTGATTGGAATAGAATTATTAAAAAACTATCATCCAAATTTATGGAGGAAATGTTGTCATATGTTGAGTACAATTCTTAAAATTTTATCCAAAAAAACCTTGGGATTGGGGTGATTTATCACATAATTCTAATATAACAATAGAGATAATAAATAATAATTTAGATAAACCTTGGACCTCGCGTAAAACGCGAGGCTTTGCGCTCTGCGCAAAAGTGGTATTTTATATCAAATAATTCCTAATATATCAATGGATACAATAAATAATTACCAAAATATTAAATGGAATTGGCAAGGATTATCATCAAATCCTAATTTAACAATAGAAATGATAAATAAATATCCAGATGAACTATGGGATTGGCATTTGAATATCACAGAATCCTAATATAACGATGGATATTATAACTAACAATTTGATAAACTTGACCTCGATAAAACGCGAGGCTTTTGCGCTCTGCGCAAAAGTGGTTTGATATATCACGTAATACTAATTTAACAATGGATATGATTACTAAGCATTCAAGATAAAAAATGGAATTGGCACGGGTTATCATCTAATTCAAATATTACAATGGATATAATTAATAAATATCCAGATAAACCGTGGAATTGGTATTCTATATCAAAAAATCCAAATATTACAATGGAGGTAATAATTAATAATCCAGATAACCCGTGGGAATTCGATGCAATATCGTCTAATCCAAATTTAACGATAGATATGATAAATAATCACCCAGATGCACCATGGAATTGGGATGAAATAGCATATAATTCTAATTTTATAATGGAAATAATTAATGAAAATTCAAATAAACCATGGGATTGGGAAGGTATATCATCATAATTCTAATATTACAATGGATATTATTAATAATAATTCAGATAAACCATGGAATTGGGACGAAATATCGTCTAATTCAAATATAACAATGGATATAATTAATAATAATCCAGATAAACCATGGAATTGGGCTGAAATATCATCTAATCCAAATTTAACAATGGAAATGATTATTAATAATCCAAATAAACCATGGGATTGGAATGAAATATCATCTAATTCTAATTTAACAATGGAAATGATTATTAATAATCCAAATAAAAAATGGAATTGGTATAAAATATCCGGAAATTCCTAATTTAACATTAATTTCTAAACCAATTTGAAAATTAAAAAAGCAAATTAGTAAAAAGGTAAAACTTCCCCCAAAAATATACCATCTCGTGGAATGCGATAACTTCACGTATAGCGTACGGGGCAACATTAGAATATTATTAAAGGTAAATAACTGTTTCTTATTTTATTCTATAAAGTTATTTTTATTTTGAAAAATGTATAATTTTTCAAATTAGGTACAAATTAAAAAATTTATTGATAAAAACCAAGTTAAAGGAATTATTATTTAATATTGTTAATGAGTTTATTTTCTATTAACAATTAAAAATTTTTTTGTGACGACAACCAAATTACATTCTCCTTCGGTCGACGCTCGCGGAGCGATGCGTCATAAAATTTTTAATTAATTAAGATTTTTGATCTTACCCGTATGCTATCTTCGGGTTAAAGCTATATTCGCGCAAAGCTCGAAATCGAGCGTTTCACGCGAGATACACAAGCAAACCTATTTAGGATTATTGTTTAGTGTAAAGTAAGTGTAATAAGTATTATTTAAATAACTTTAAATAACTTTTTCATAGCGGTAAATAATAAAATATACTTAATTTTTATACGTAAAATGCGTATAAAAATTAGAGTGCTCTTTACGCGCAGCATATTTTAAAAATATCTGGAAACATATGGTAAATTATATTTATCTGCAGCCAATTTGAAAGCATGTTCGTAACTGAAATAAATCCATAAGATATAACCCATATTTAGTTAAAAACCAGTGATAGCACCAAGAAAACCAAATTGACTATATAATACTAACATTGTTGCTATCATCCAGACAAATGCTACTATCATATATGAATGTAAAGCTGCTATGGCATTATCTAGGGTCTCCTTGTCCTTGCAGAAGTTCGCAATCGAGAACTTAGAGGACAATTCAACCGAGCCGATGGAGGCTTGTATTGAGGAGTAGAAAATAGACATACCAAGCATTTTAGCTAAATCCAGGGGTTTCCCGTTCGGTCTGAAGTAAGTAGACATTTTAATTTCTTATTTTTTACCTAATAAAAAATATCTTTATTAAAACCAAATAAGAAATATAAATTCTAAAAAATGAAATCAGGTATCAATCTATTTAAATAACAGTAAAAATATAAATAAGTTATCATTATATGGAAGAAGCAATTAATTTCCCTGAAGAATGGAAATCATTAGATATATTAGGTTATCCTAATTATGCGGTTTCAAATTATGGTAATGTTAAAAATGTTATCCGAAAAACGTGATATGAAATTAATCCCAGATCATAGTGGTTATAGAAGGGTATGCTTATGTAATAACAGTAAAGATAATCATTTTGTGCATCAATTAGTTGGAAAATTATTCCTTACTGATACGATGAATGAAGGAATGAGTATAGATCATATAAATAGAATTCGACATGACAATCATGTTTTAAATTTAAGATGGTCCAATCTAAAAAACAAGCAGCAAATTCAGTACATGGAGCTGGCGCTAAAAGGCCTGTAAATCAATATGATATGGATGGAAAATTTATAGTTACCTGGGAATCAATCGATGATGCATCTAAAAAAATCGGAAAAGGGGTTTCAACAATTTCTCGAGCATGTATGGGAAAATATAAACACGCTGGAGGATTTAAATGGAAATATGTAGATGATTATAATATAGATGGAGAAATTTGGAAAGAGGTATCATATGAAGATTGTGAACCTATTTTGACATCTAATAAGGGCAGATTTCTCCAAAACAATGGTCAGAAAAGAACGGGTCATGTTAAAGGTGGATATTCAGTAGTCTCAATAAAATCCAAAGAAACTGGCAAATTTCGAGATTTAAGGGCTCATCGAGTAATAATAGCTGCTTTTCAAGGGGAGAAAATCCAACAATGAACGTAAATCATAAAGATGGAAATAAACTTAATAATAATTTAGATAATTTAGAATATATGACTCAAAAGAGAATGTTAGACATGCTCTTGATACAGGACTTACTCCCACCAGAGGAAAGAAAATTATAATAACATCTAAAAATGGAAAAGAAAAAGAATATGAAAGTATAGCAGCTGCCGCACGTTGCAATGAATATAAATAGATGTATAATAGATCGTCTACTTAGAAAAGGGGAAGGATATAATGTAGGGAAAGATTTTAGTTGTAGAAAAGCATAAATATTTATAAATATAAATTTTATTACTAATATTAGTAATAAATTATGTACAAATTATTATTTTATTGATGTTGCCAACAATAACTATTATTTTTTGCTAATCTCGAACACTTCACGCCACGTGAAGTTCTCGCATTACACATAATTTGTATTTCTTTAGAAGTTTTACCTCCGCATTTTTTATTGATTCATCTTTTTTTAGGTAATTTTTGTAGTTATATTTAAAAATTGGGATGAAATTTAATGTTAAATTAGAATTCTGTGAAATTTCATTCCAATTCCATTTTTTATTTGGATTATTAATAATCATTTCCATTGTTAAATTAGGATTTAATGATATAGAATACCAATCCCATGGTTTATCTGGATTATTATTAATTATATCCATTGTTATATTAGAATTTGATGATATAGAATACCAATTCCATTGTTTATCTGAATAATTACTAATCATATCCATTGTTAAATTTGGATTAGATGATATTTTAGCCCAATTCCATTGTTTATCTGAATTTTCATTAATTATTTCCATTATAAAATTAGAATTATATGCTATTTCATCCCAATTCCATAGCGCATCTGGGTGATTATTTATCATATCTATCGTTAAATTTGGATTAGACGATATTACATCAAATTTCCATGGTTTATCTAAATTATCATTAATTTCTTCCATTGTAATATTAGGATTTTTTGATATTTCCCCACCAATTCCATTTTTTATTTGGATATTTATTAATCATTTTCATTGTCAAATTAGGATTTGATGATATAAAATACCACTTCCACGGTTTATTTGGATTTTCATTAATTATCTCCATAGTTATATTAGAATTTTTGATATAAAAATTCCAATTCCATTCTTTATCTTTATTATTATTAATCATTTCCATTGTTAAATTTGGATTTTGGGATATCCCTCCCCACTTCCAAGGTTTATCTAAATTATCATTTATAATTTTCATCGATATCTTCAAATTACAGGATATTTCCCACCAATTCCAATGTCTATTTAAATTATTGTTAATAATTTCTATTGTTAAATTTTTATTACTTGATAAATAATCAACCTTCCAAGGTTTTTCGGATAAAATTTAAAATTGTACTTAACATATTACAGCATTTTTCCATAAATTTGGATGTTTAGTTTGAATTATATTGTACCAATCTTTGCATGTAAAAATAATTGCTTTGTAAGTATATCCATTATTAATATACTCAAAAATTAATGATAACACATCTGCATTCATCAAGTAAATTTAGTTAATGGAATATTATTGAATTTAAATAATATTAAAAATAAATATCGTTTTTACTTTCTTTAGTAAAGAATTATTTTAAAATATTATTCTCCCTTCGGTCGACGCTCGCGAATCCTTCGGATCCGCGGCCTCCGGTCGCGAAGCGATGCGTCACTAATTTTATAATTTAATTTCATGTTGCCAGCAATATCCATTATTCTTTGCTAATCTTGAACACTGCACGCCATGTGTAGTTTTTGCATTACACATAATTTGTATTCCTTTAGAAGTTTTGCCTCCCGCATTTTTCTACTAATTCATCTTTTTTAGATAATTTTTTGCAGTTAGACTTAAAAACTGGGAATTCAACAGTTGATTATGAGTTTCGAAATTTTAAGAAAAGTTTTAAAATTTCACAAATGTTAACTTAGTTAAAGAGATATTATTTCATAAATAAGTTATGGATAACGAAAAATTTTTGCAACCTTCTCACGCTGCTAAACTTTTAGATGTTACCACTAGAACACTCTTTACTTGGGAAGAAAAAGGGAAAATTAAAGCTATCAGAACTAGCGGGGGACACAGGAGATATATCCTCTCTAGTTTCCCAAACTACCAAAAATTTATCAAACAAAAAGAAACATCTGTTACTGTAGGGTCTCTACTAGTTCACAAAAGAAGATTTGGAAAGACAAGAACAATACTTTAGAACTAGATTCCCAAATTACGAGAATTGTCAGAGATATTGGATCAGGGATCAATTTTAAAAGAAAAGGTTTCAACTCCATTTTGGACTCCGCTCTCAAAGGAGATATCTCAGAAATTGTGGTTACCCACAAAGATCGATTGTGTCGATTCGGTTTTGAACTTATCGAGCGAATCGTGTCAAAGTTCAATGGGAAAATCGTGGTTCTCGATAAAGAAAAAACATCCCCAGAAAAAGAACTTGTTGATGACCTCCTTTCAATTATCACAGTATTCTCTTCCAGACTCTATGGTCTCCGTTCCCATTCCATTAAAAACAAAATTAAAGAAGCAACCAAAAATGGAAACCCCATTGAAAACGATGAAATTCCGATTGTTTCCTGATGAAACCCAAAAATTAGAATTACAAAAAATGTTAAATCAATTTCGTTGGTATTATAACGCAATGCTAGCAATTTTTAATAAAAATATGAAAATCCTCTAAGTCAATCTAAATACACAATGATTTCGCTCCGTAAATTATTAAGTCAATATAATTATGAAAAAATTGAAACTGAAAATACTATAACACAAGATTTTGTCTATGATGAAAATAGAACAGAAAAATTTCCAATACCTAAATGGTGGGAAAAGAAAGAAATTCATAGTAGATTACCTAGAGGAGCAGTTTGTAAATTTACTTCAAGTTTAAATTCTGCAATTTCTAATATTAAAAACGGTAATATTAAAAAATTCGAAATGAAATACCGAAGTAAAAAGATCCAACGGATTATCTTCATTTTGAAGATAAACAATACCCAAAGATAATTGATAAAATTAAAAGTCATTTTTGGTTTAGAACCAAAGATAGAAAACGAAAGATTTATTCTTTTAATGAATTAAAAAATAAGAGAAGTTTAGAGATAATATATGAAAAAGAGACCGACCGGTATTTTCTTCACAGTCCAGTAGAAGTTCATTTTTTCCAACTGACGATAAACGTAATGAAAGTCAAAATACGTTTTTGAAAAGAAAGAAAGAGTGATTTCTTTAGATCCTGGAATAAGAAAATTCATGGTAGGTTACGATCCTCAAGGTTCGAGTATTTTTATTGGAGATAAAGCTTCAATAAAATTAACAAAATTGTTACTTGAAATTGATAAAAGAATTTCTAAAAGTAAACCAACACAATCACAACAAAGATATGTAAAAAATTTAGTAGATGAACTTCATTGGAAAACAATTTCTTTCTTGATAAAAATTATGATGTAATTTTACTTCCTGATTTTAGAGTGAAACAAATGGTAAAAGGACAAAAGTTAGCTAAAATAACGAAACGTTTAATGATGATGTTTTCTTTTTATAAGTTCCAAGAGAGATTAACTTATAAATGTAAAGCATACGGAAAAAAGTTATTTATAGTAGATGAAAGTTATACTTCCTGTACTTGTACTAAGTGCGGTGAAAGAAATAATGTGAAAGGAAATGAAGTTTATAACTTTGTTCTTCTTGTAATTTGAAATTGGATCGTGATATTGGTGGTTCTCGAAATATTTTAATAAAAAACCTTACGCTGACTCGCAAGAGCTCGTCGCGCCAGCGGCGAGAGGTTAAATAATGATTTTCTTAGAATTTCATAATTTAAAAAAGCGGATGGCATTTAATGTTAAATTAGAATTCTGTGAAATTTTATGCCAATTCCATTTTTTATTTGGATTATTAATAATCATTTCCATTGTTAAATTAGGATTTAATGAAATCCCATTCCAATCCCATTCTTTATTTGGATTATTATTAATCATTTCCATTGTTAAATTAGGATTTAATGAAATTCCATACCAATCCCATGGTTTATCTGGATTATTACTTATTATATCCATTGTTATATTAGAATTTGATGATATAGAATACCAATTCCATTGTTTATCTGAATAATTACTAATCATATTCATTGTTAAATTATGATTACGTGATATACCAAACCAATTCAAGGTTTATCCAAATTGTTAGTTATAATATCCATTGTTATATTAGGATTTTTGGATATCCAAATACCAATTCCAAGGTTTATTCGGATAATTATCAACCATTTTTATTGTTAAATTATGATTTTGTGACACACAATTCCAATTCCAATTTTTATCTAAATTATTAATAATATAATCCATTGTTAAATTTGGATTATACTTGACATCCAATACCACTTCCATGATTTATTTGGATTATTAATTATAATATCCATTGTTATATTAGGATTTTTGGATATAAAATACCAATTCCATGGTTTATTTGGATTATTATTAATCATCTCCATTGTTAAATTGGGATTTGATGAAATTTCATTCCAATTCCAAAGTTTATCTGGATTATTATTTATAATTTCCATCGTTATATTAGAATTCGATGAAATTTCATTCCAATTCCAACGTTTATTTAAATTATTGTTAATAATTTCTATTGTTAAATTTTTATTACTTGATAAATAATCAAACTTCCAAGGTTTTTGGGGGTAAAATTTTAAAAGTGTACTTAACATATGACAACATTTTTTCCATAAATTTGGATGTTTAGTTTGAATTATATTGTACCAATCTTTACATGTAAAAATAATTGATTTGTAAGTATATCCGTCATTTATATAACCAAAAATAAATGATAAAACATCCGTATTCATTTATCTATAATAAAATATTACTAAAAAATATATAAGTTTTCAATCTGTATTCATCAAGTAAATTTAATTAATTTAATATTATTGAATTTTAAAAATAAATATCGTTTTTTACACTTGTTAATAATGATTTCATGAAATTTCATTATTTAAAAAGCGAGATGGAATTTAATGTTAAATTAGAATTCTGCGAAATTTCATTCCAATCCCATGGTTTATTTGGATTATTAATAATCATTTCCATTGTTAAATTAGGATTATATGAAATTCAGGCCCAATCCCATGGTTTATCTGGATTATTAATTATAATATCCATAGTTATATTAGAATTTTGTGATATTTGATCCCAGCTCCATGATTTATCTGGATAATTATTTATTATATCCTATTGTTAAATTAGAGTTATACGCTAATGCATTAAATTCCCATGGTTTATCTGGATTATTACTTATTATATCCATTGCTATATTAGAATTTGATGATATGAATACCAATTCCATTGTTTATCTGAATGCTTAGTAATCATATCCATTGTTAAATTAGTATTACGTGATATATCAAACCTAATTCAAGGTTTATCCAAATTGTTAGTTATAATATCCATCGTTATATTAGGATTTTTGGATATAAAATACCAATTCCAAGGTTTATTCGGATAATTATCAGCCATTTTTATTGTTAAATTAGGATTTTGTGACACACAATTCCAATTCCAATCTTTATTTAAATTATTAATAATATAATCCATTGTTAAATTTGGATTATATGACATCCAATTCAATTCCACGGTTTATTTGGATTATTAATTATAATATCCATTGTTATATTAGGATTTTTGGATATAAAATACCAATTCCATGGTTTATCAGGATATTTATTAATCATCTCCATTGTTAAATTAGGGTTAAATGATATTCCGTTCCAATCCCATGGTCGAGGTTGGATTATTATTTATAATTTCCATCGTTATATTAGAATTAATTGATATTAAATTCCAATTCAACGTTTATTTAAATTATTGTTAATAATTTCTATTGTTAAATTTTTATTATTTGACAAATAATCCCAATTCCAAGGTTTATTGGGATAAAATTTTAAAATTGTACTCAACATATGGCAACATTTTTCCATAAATTTGGATGTTTAATTTGAATTATATTGTACCAATCTTTACATGTAAAGATAATAGCTTTATAAGTATATCCATTATTAATATAGCCAAAAATTAATGATAAAATGTCTATATTCATTTATCTATCTGTTAATAAAATATTACTAAAAAATAATAGCAAATTTTTAATATATGTTTTTATTACTAATGTATTAGTAATAAATTAAATACACGACGCTTTTTTATACACTTCACGTTGTGTGGAGCACACGCTCTTTGCTCGCTTCCGCGATGCAGTGCTAGCGCACTGCCAAGGCAGTGGCACCGCCCCGGCGGTGCGTCTCCCTTCGGTCGAGGCTCGCGGAGCGAATCTGCCTCAGCGCACTGCAAGGCAGTGCATGTAACATATAAATTTTAAAGTTTAATTTCATGTTGCCAGCAATATCCGTTATTCTTTGCAAATCTTGAACATCGAATTCCTTTAGAAGTTTTACCTTTACATTTTCTGCCAATTCATCTTTTTAGATAATTTTTGCATTTAGATTTAAAAATGGGTTTAGAAATTAATGATAAATTAGAATTTTTGGATATATCATACCAATTCCACCAAGAGATAGGACATTTAATTATCATTTCCATTGTTAAATTAGAATTAGAGGATATACCATATCTATTCCAGTTAATATTTGGGTTATTATTAATCATATCCATTGTTAAATTAGGGTTAAAATGATATTCCGTTCCAATCCCATGGTTGAGTTGGATTATTTTTTATAATATCCATTGTTATACTAGGATTTTGATATTATATACCAATTCCATGGTTTATTTGGATTATTAATTATCATATCCATTGTTAAATTAGGGACGTAATGATATTTCATTCCAATTCCACGGTTTATCTGGATTATTAATTATAATATCCATAGTTATATTAGAATTTTTGATATTTGAGCCCAGCTCCATGATTTATCTGGATACATATTAATAATATCCATTGTTAAATTACGATTTTGTGATATTTCCCACCAATTCCAAAGTTTATGTGGATTATTATTTAGAACATCCATTGTTAAATTTGGATTACATGATATTCCATTCCAATCCCATTTTTATATGGATTATCAACAATATATTCCATTGTTATATTAGGATTACGCGAGATTCCGGCCCAGTTCCATTTTAACGATGGATTATTAATTATTATATCCATTGTTATATTAGGATTTTGGATATGAAATACCAATACCATGGCTTTAATGGATTCTTATTTATCATTTCTACTGTTAAGATTAGTTTGATGATACTCCATGCCAATTCCATGGTTTATCTAAATTATTATTTATCATATCCATTGTTATATTAGAATTACTTGATATCCCATACCAATTCCAACTTTTATTTAGATTATTACTTATAATTTCCATTGTTAAGATTAGAATTAGAGGATATACCACTCCAATTCCAAGGTTTTTTCTGGATAAAATTTAAGAATTGTACTCAGCATATTACAACATTTTTCCATAAATTTGGATGCTTATCGTTAATTATATTATACCAATCTTTACATGTAAAAATCACTGTTTTATAAGTATATCTATCGTTAATATAATTAAAAATTAATGATAAACACATCTGTATTCATTTATAAAATAAATTAAATTTAAATACAATATTATCAATTTTTTAATATACTAAAAACTATATAAATTTTTAATTACAAAACGAAGATTTGTGTATTTAATAAAATTGAAAACTTAAAATAAAATAAATTAACTAAATTAAAATCTGTTATAATGGAAACACCGTTTAATTTATTCTCGGGAACAAATTATATGATGACGGAAACCATTCGAGTTTTTAGTATCTTGAAATCTATGGCTCCTTTATTAAAAAATGGTCTAAAAATATAGAATCAGATAAAAATAGAATAGATGAAATAGTAAAATATTATCAAAATGCGTGTGATATGCTGTGCGTGGAGCACGCAATATTACTCGCTTCGCGATGTATATTCCTAAAATGATTCATTTGGCAGAATTAAATGAAGAAGGATTGATTTGTTATGACGGAAATCATAGGAGAGAAGTATTTAATTTATTACAAAAAGATTTTCTATGCATTATTGATATAATTTTTAATGCCACCCAAGAAGACGTATTTACGCATTTGACGCATCGCGGAGCGAGTGTCGACCGAAAGGAGACAACATTAATAAGTTTGTTCAATTACCCGCTTTATATTTGGATCAGTCTATAGAAATAAAAGATCAAATAATCACACTTGTTAAAAAATATGAGAAGGAATATAAAACTTTCTTAGTACATCAAGTATATGCCAAAGACCAAATTTTAATAGAGATTGTTTCGCATCTAATATAGACGAAATTTATAAATATTTTGATAATAAAATAAGTATAGATGAAATAACTACTTTACTTATAAAATTAAATGATAATTATTCAAAAGCTGATCATCCTAAAGCCAATTTAAAAGCTAAAGAAAAATGCAAAATATAATTTTTGGTTATTTTTAGATGAAAGAATAATAACTTGTTTTCATATTAAAAATATTATCGATTCAGAAAAATTTAATTTCTAATTTGGAAATTCTAAAATATTTATAAGATATACATCTCTTCGAAACACTACATATAAATAATGGATTCAGTCCAAGTACAGTCAAACTCATTTCACGAGGACGAGTATCGCTCCGCGTACAATATCCACAAATTTAAATTATATTTCTAATCTATTAAATAAGAAAAGTCATATTAAAAAAACAATTATTTCCTCCTGTAAATGCTCGAAATATAATTATATCAGGATGTAATGACAAAATGATCTCTTTTGTATTTTTGTACTCGTCCTGCTTCTTTATTATTTTCAAGATAATGAAAAATATTGGTATTGTGGATGAACTGTGCGTCGATACATATCATTTACATTAATAATAAAATAATATTGACATCTACGCGTGAAAAACATCAGTATAAAATTATAATATTATATTTCATTTATTCCTTTTGTGAAAAATGAATTTTTGTGGAATAAATATATAATAAATAATAGTTGATAAATATTATTAATAAACCAGTTAATTGCGAGTAAACATTGTTCGCCTTTACCTTATGAATGTGTTAATAATTTGTATTTACCCATGTGTTCAAACAATGCATTTGATTTAGGATTTAATTCACATATTAGAATGCCCAATCAACCTCCATATTTACCAGTTTCTCATGTATTTCCAGGAGTAGCTCAATTAGGTGATGAGGCGGGGGCAAATGGACCAACTTTCATCCAAAATAATAGCCACAGTCCAATTATCGAATTGAAACGCAGATACGACCAAAAAGGTGCATATCGGGTCTATTCAGGCAAAATTTTAACCCTAACTATAAAGTCTCCCTTACATTTTTATTTTACTACTAAAAGTAGTAGTAAAATCATTTTATTAATCATAAAATAAATATTCTACTTTTAAATCCAAAATCATCCCACGTATTTTCCCCTGTCATTTAAATAATACTTAATTCTTTCTAATAATATTTCATTTGAACTATTTTTATTATCTGATTATATCTTATAAAAATACATGGCAATCCTAATTTAGCTATAATATCATACATTCTTTTCTCATCACAAGAGTAATTAGAACCACGATGTCTATTTTCATCTACTTCAATAATTATATTATAAGTAGATTTTTCAAATAAAATATCAGGAAATAAATGACTTCCGGTACAATCTTTCTCCTACAGATTTATTATGTATAAAATTTTCATTAGGTAGTTCTTTTTAAGAAAAAGAACTACATTCCATTCTTTGATTTTGATAAGTTTGTTTTAATAATATACCATCGGGTTTACAATATATACAAAATCGGCCTAATGTAAACCATAATCCACATCCAGGACAAAATTACATTTCATACAACCCTGTCCCCACAAATGATTACTGGCTATTTGATTAAATTCTCCGTGTTTTTGGCATATAATAGTAACTTCTAAATCGCATCTCACATAATTAACTTTACTATAATCATATAAATCTCCATGTTTCGCTATAGCTTTTATTTTAAATTTTTCTGTTGTGTTATAGTATCTTTCTTCATAACACTTAACGCATCCAGATCCTGATAATGATTTCTAGGAATTTGCCAAAAAATCCATGTCTTAAACATTTTATGCTTATTTTTTATTATTACCGCTTTTTTAAATAATGAAATTTTATGAAATCATTATTAACTCCTAGCGTTGACGCATACCTGCCCGCGAGCGTCGACCGAAGGGAGAGTTAGATTTTTAATTAAAATATTACGAGAACCGCCAATATCACGGTCCAATTTCAAATCACAGGAAGAACATTCGTAAACTTCACTTCCTTTCACATTATTTAATTTACTCACAATTACTGCAGGTACAGGAAGTATAACTTTCATCTACTATCAATAACTTTTTTCCGTATGCTTTACATTTATAAGTTAATCTCTCTTGAACTTATTAAAAGAAAACATCATCATTAAACGTTTTGTTATTTTAGCTAACTTTCTTCCTTTTACCATTTGTTTCTCCCCCTATAACTAAATCTCAATATGACATATTAAAAACATAGATTATATAAATTTATATGAAGAATATAAATCAGAATTCGAACGACTTAACAAGATTAACAAATACTTTAATTAATATTTTTTGACTTTAAAAAGTCAAAAAATAATTTTAATAAAGATTTAATTTACCGTGAATAAAATAATTAAAAATAGATTAAGTTAACGAAAAAATTTATTATGCCGAGAATCATCCGATATTATTTGTTCAATTTTTGATTTTTCTGTAAAATTTTTAGAAAGTCTAATATATTTTCAGTAGGTGCATAAAATTTCACATATTTCATTTTTATGTTTATTTACAGTTTTAATAAAAATTCATACATTTCACTCATATTAGATTCGTATCTTCCTGATAAAATTACTTCAGCTGATGAAAAACGATAAATGTTATATTTTTTTGTTTTTCAGTAAGTTTTTTCTACCATATATTTTTTCCTTTGTTTTATAATATAAGGATCAATTATTGTAAAGTCATTTTTATTTATTTCATAAACTAATATATCATACATAAAATTATCCGGTATTTTTGAACACATTTTAATATTAACTTGAGTTGCAGATGTTAATTCAAGTTGTGATATATCAACAAATTCATTGTTTATAAATTCATTAATTTCAACTCTATTCATTAGATAATTAAGTTTAGGTTTATTTATAGGAAATCCAATATTAAAACCTACATTCTCCATTACCAATTCAAAAAGAAAATGTACTTCCTTATTTTCAGTAAAAAATAGGAATTTTTGAAATTCCCATATATTCGGGATTTGAACTTCTAATAATTCTGTTTTTAATATATTTCCCCTCTGAGAGAGGATCATTTTTCTCCCTTTGGTCGACGCTTGCGGAGCTACCACATCGCCTGCAGGAGTGCCGTGCAGCTACGCGCTACCTGCGTTAATATATCATACAACTCTAACGAAATGTCCTGATCCGAATCCTTTAAATTGATATTATGTTCTTTGATAATGGTAGAATATAATTTTCCCATAAAATCATTGTAGTTTCAATAGCATTATTTAAAGATTTATTGCCAGATAATTTATATTTATCTTTAAACATCATGACATTTATCATAATATCACCTATAGAGATTGTTATTGTTAATTGATTAAGAAAAGCAACAATTTTCCCCTAATTTATCAGCCTTGATATATCTACAACATTCAATCACATTTAAAAAAATTTTTCTAGTATCATCTGGATACCCAAATTTTTTATCTTCTTCAGAAATTGGTAATCTTCTTCAATAATTGTGAATTTTTTCTCATTTTCTTCATTATATAATTGACAAACAGGACACCAATATTTTTTCCTTTTACTTGTACGAATGCCTCTAAAATAAATCCAAAGTTGCATACCTATTATGGCTCCATAGGGAGCAACTAAATTTTTCTTATCAATATTTTTTTTCTTTTTGTTAAAGGAGGATTGATAATAGTTATAGGAATTAAGCAAAATAATTTATTAGGGTCTATTATTATGTTAGAATATACCATTATTGTGGCAGTAGAGACAGGTAAATCTTTTAAAAGGAGTAAAATTTTTCCCATAAAAATTAATTTCATTAAATTGAATATCTCCTAAATTTTCAATAATTTCTGCCATTTTCAAAATTTCAGTTTACTTCCTTTTAAAGTAGTTTAAAAAGTAAAATCAATTTTTTCATTTTTTAAATATTAATAAAAATAGAAAATTAATATTATTTTTAGTGTTAACACTCAAAATACAACATTATTATAGTTATCAAAATTTTATATAAGATTAGATTTTTATAATTTAATAACAAAGATTCATAAAAGCCATCGCCTAAAACACGAGAAAAAATTGTATTTGCACTTTGATCAAATGTTCGTTCAATACTAATATCGCCTGTCCATAAAGATAATCTTGTAAAATCATGTGAGATCTCCTGCGGCTATCGCTGACTGGCTAGCCATGCCTTCCCGCATGTTTCTAATTCAGTGCGGTCCCGTTGTAGATGGATATCTAAACTGAAATAGACTGTATATTTACCACCTATAGTTTGAAAATCTGTATCTGTTTTCTTTACATTTTTTATAGAATTTATAAAAAGTTTCTTTATCTCGAATTTTTCCATTTTATTGTATTAATAGTTATACTATTATTATCGTTTGAATTAAAACCACCCTGAAGCATAGTTCATTTTCATCACTTTTTAACACATTAATTTTTTTAACTGTATCTTTATTCCAACCATGAATTTTTAGTAATATGGCTTTATTACAAAATGTCCCTTAACCATAAACGAATATACGTGTCCCATTAAATTATCTGGTTCTATCTGGTAAAACATCTCGTTCTTTTTCTTTCTTTCCCCTGTCGTCTTGCCTGTTTTTTCTCTCTCTTGCATTTGAATTTTTATTTTTTGTCCATGCTAATAATATTTCAATACCAAGACTTTTAACTTCTGGAAATTCTGATAAATTCCATTTATTAATCTCTGTTCTTAATTTTTCCAACAAATCACTTGTTATTTTCTCATCTTTTACAAACTTTATTATTTGATTAGTATGATAAACTATTGTATTTTTCTCATTATATTCTAAATTTGTAATAAATCAAAAATTTGTATACATGAAATAATTATGAATTTCTTTAAAAGAGTTTTTACAGATAATTGTGTCTGATTAAGTTGTGATGCATAAAGCTTTGGATTTGGAACTGGGATATATCCACGCCCATCTATTAGAAATCTTTTAAAAACTAGATACATAGATTTAACAAAAATTATATAATTTAAAAGTATTTCAAATTGTTTTTTTGCTTCATCTGGTATATTTAATCTAGTTCTACTTTGGACTGAGTATATCCTCCATGACGAATATTTATTAATATTCCATTCTCAATTTCCGATCTTATATAAGTGCCATATTCGTATAAAAATTTGATAAAGGAGTAAAAAGGAATACCTTTGGTAAAAATATATGAAGGTAAAGATATACTTTTTTTTCATAAAAATAAAACATCAAAATAAACAACCTATAGTAAACATCAATTTTTTATGAATTTCATGTGAAATTCCCATTATTAAATATTCTAATATCATTAAATGCAGCAACTTGAGATAAAAATTCTTCTGCAGTATATTCTAGCTGCCAACTCCAAGATATTCTGATATTTCAATTTCATTTAATTCTTTAGAACGGATCATAATTTTGGTTCCATTGTTTTTTTAATTTAGGTTTGGGGGATTCAAATATTGTTACATTTCTATCAATATCGATTACTCTGGCCGAAGTTTTATCTATAATAGGTATATCATAGGAATTATAAAATAAATTCCTTCTGCTATTTAGAAATCTATTGTTACTAAACTACTCTCTATATACATTAAAAAACCCACTCCTCATTTCTCCTGTAACTAATTCTGAAGGTTTTTTAGTACTTAAAAATGGAATACCAATATATAAAAATGCTTGAGGCGGCATTCCCACAAAAATCTTCTACCATAATTGTAAAAGTATTATCTGTATTAGCATAAGTAATATAAATATCACGTATAATAGCATTAGTTGAACGTATAGCATCAACAGAATTTTGAACTAATTCTATTAAACTAGCAGATATAAAATCTTTTTAGTTGTTCCTTCATTTATAGCAATTTCTGTTATTTGAAATTTAGTTTTTGTTTGATATTTAGAGGCTAATACAAATGCGTTTCTTGTAAAATTTTTCCTTAGTAATAGACTCTTTTTTGCGCAAAGTATTAGATTCTCCCTTAGGTCGACTCTCGCTCCGCGACCTTGTGCTTTGCACAGGCTTTACGCTTTGCGTAAAAGGAGCGTCATTAATAAATAAATATGATATTAATTGAGATGTTTTAAAATTAATCCATTGGTAATTATCTTTAAGAGATGCAAAGGTTTATAATTAAATGGTTCGGTTTGTTTAGAAATTATTGTCCACCATTCACATATTTCGTCTGTAACTTTATCAATATAAGGCGGTAAAATTGCATCATTAATAAAATTTATACCTAACCATTGATAAATATTTAATAGATAGTCACGTGAATATTTTAAATCTTGAATTTTAATTAAAAACTTTTATAAGTCCATTAAATTGATCTTGGTCTGGTTTAAATTTTATTTTTCTGCCTGATATAATTTTAGTATAGCTTTTCTAAAAGCTATTGAAAAAGTTGTATAATCAACTACAGTATCAGAATATTCCACTATTTTTTCATGTATAATATCAGAAAATAATTCACTAATAATGTTTCTTTATTATATCAGGAAAAGCATCATTTTTAAAATATAAAATCGTGTTATCTTTTTCATAAATAGATTCAATAATAATTATTGAAGACAAAGTTCTATAGTTATTAAATTTTTTGTAAGTAAATACTTTCAATATTAAATTTAGATTTTGTATATTTATGGTTTAATATATTTAATGTATATTGTTCCTCCATAAGTTTGATTTCCTTTAAAAGAAGATAATTTTGATAATAATGAATATGATATTTCACGCCATTCTACTATTGAAAATGATTCAATAATAGAATTATAAAGATTCTTAAAATTTTCATTACTAAATTTAAAATATACATTCAATCCATCGTATATTGATATTACTGAAATATATAAATTTGAATAATTAGAATTTTTATAATTTCAGGTATTAAATCTTCATATTTTTTAGCTTTTTCTTCTCCATAATTTGTTGTAATTGGGGCTAAATTAAGATTTGGAAATGCTTGTGCTCCATTTTTTGCCCAATCTTTGTGTAGTTGATATTGTTTTGAAACAAAGATTAATGAGGAAAATTATTTGTAGAAATTATTGGATACGAAGAAGGTTTAGTCACAACACGCTTACCATACCAAATATCAACTTGAGTTTTAATTCTTTTATTAATCTTTCTTCAACATCAGGTATACTCATCGTTTCTGACGCAATACATTTTGGATCTAATGTATAAATGTTATTATATACACTTTCTGTAACTAAATAAGCAATATTATTTTTAGTAAATGTATTAATAGCTGTTCTTATTGAAATTTTATTAATTGAACTTGCTGTATAATTATAATAAAGTTGAAGATATTGTTGTTGACCTATTACATTACGTAATTTTTTGACATCTCTAAAACTTCTAAAAATATTATTTATAAAAATTCCCGCAGTTACAGAATCTAAAATAATATCATCTCGAGAGACAGGTAATTTAGTTATTGAAGGCATATCAATTGTTATACCACCTAGAGAAGCAATGGGTTTATTTTTTAATTCAACTATAGCTACATTGGATACTAAAATTATAAATCCTATAGAATTATTACTATTTAGTGGGTTCCATTTTTTAGATAATACCCCTGTACTTGCACTTATAGTTTTAGTAGAGATTGAGGGGACAAATAAAGAACCCAAAAGAATATCTATTGAAATTCCAGTTGCATAATCTTCAACGAAAAGTTGCGTTTTTATCTAATCCAACATAAACATCATAATTAACTTTAGGAGGCGCTTTATTTAAAGGTTTTTCCCATAAATTTGTAGATGAAAAATATAACTTCACCTTATCCGTTCTAACTAATTTTTAATTTGGTCATTAAATTTATTAACAGTTTCTATCGTAAATGGATCATCTTTGGTATTTATATATATAAAAGTTCCAGTTTGAGTTACTGCAGTCTCAAGAATACGAAGATTTAAACTTAAACCGTCTTTAGTATATTGAATTGTAGCACAATAACCACAATAACCTATTGGATTAACGCTTTGCGTGACCTGTTCTCCCTTCGGTCGACGCTCGCGAAGTGAGCCTGTGCTGCACAGGCTTTACGCTTTGCGTAAAGGAGCGTCTCCTTCGGTCGAAGCTCGCGGAGCGATGCTTCAACAGTATTCATTTTAAACCAACTATAAATATACATTTTACGTTTTGGATGATCAATTAACCAATATAATATAGAGAAAATCCCATACCAAATTTACCTATTTTAAGTTCAGGAACATAAGAATCCATAGAATTTATAGGAAGTTCTAATATTGATTGTTCAGGATCGGCAAATATACGTAACGATGCAATTTTAATTAGAGATTCTGAAATTTTATGTCCTATATCTGTACACGCATAACATTCCGAATGCATATCACATTTTTAAATTTTCGAATAATTCTGGCCAAGATTTATTTGAAAAGAAAATTGAGAACATATTAAAGATGCAAGATTTATATTCATAGTATTAAAAGGTGAAAGTTCATGGCAAATTTTGATATTTTCATCTAAATTTGGAATAACTATAAACCCTTTAGAATCACTAAAACTTTCTCGCGATGCGTCATATACTTTAAAATAATACTTACGTCCATTTTTATAAATATTGATATATTCAGAAATATTTTTGTCGAGAGTTAAATGTTGAAAATATGGAATTAAAGTATTACATGACGCATCGCTCCGCGAGCGTCGACCGAAGGGAGACGTTTTTATTTTACTAGATTTAGTTAATTTTGATGTAAATAAATTAGGCCTTTTATATATCCTTGCACCATTATAAAAATTTTCTCCTTCAACAAAATATAAATGATCACTTATCCAAAAACCAACATATCCGTCATTCTCATTATAAGGTTTTTCCATTTATTAAAAATCAATATAAAAGTGTAAATATTTAGAAAATGAAAATAATTTTTAAAATATTGTAATAGATTGAGAGTTATTTAAACTTTAATAGAAAATATGAGTCAAATTTTGGAATATTCTGAAAAAAAAAGTATTGGATACCTCCATCACTTAAAAATCCAAAAATTATATCTGACGCATCGCTCCGCGAGCGTCGACCGAAGGGAGAATCGTATCCATCTTTTTCAGATGACTCATCACAAAGTCAATCATGAAGGAGAAGAATCGTTAGAAGGAAAAAGTAATACGTTGCACGCAGTTTTGCTGCAAAACTACGAAAAGCGTCGTGTATTCTCCCTTCGGTCGACGCTCGCTCCGCGATGCGTCATTCTAGTTTATTAAATGAAGATGTGAAAAAAGGTCAAAATTTAGGTGTTCCCAAAGAAGACCGTTCGGATCAAAGTAAAGAAACGTCTTTAGAAAATGAAAATTCATCAGAATCATCAAGAAGAAGGCTTTACTCCAAAAATATTATAATTGAAAGAAAAAGGGAGAAACAATACGTCAAAAATCAATTTCTGATTCTATACTTATAAAAAGCTTTTCCGATTCTAAACCTATTAGTAGAATAACGGAATTTAAAATTATTCAATATCTTATCTCTGATATTAAATCAATTCTTGAATTTGAGCCTAAAGTTCTTGAAAATCAAAATTTTTATTGGATTAAAATTCAAGTTATTAATGATGAAAATCAACGTGAAAGAATAAAGGTTGCAATAGAAAAACATTGTTTAACTCCACTACGTTGGATAGGTAATAATGATATTATTGAAATTAATATAAATCCTTCTTATAAAATTATGAAAAAAGAAGTTAATTAAACTCAATATATTTTTCAATTTAGGTTTAAATTGAAAGTTAAAATTTTTTATTACGTAAATCTTACTCCAACAAACAAACGGTCCTTTTATTTTCTATTGGATCTTGATCTAAGGGAGTATATTCAGTTCGTTTAGGATAACATCCCTCCTGATTTGGACCATAATCACCGGAAATCCCCAGCTTTCCTGGATATGTACTTCTTGGATAAACTGCGATATTCATCCCTAAATTATGATATTTAGATTGAGATGGTTGTAAATAAGGTTTAGGAAATTCGCAAAACATACATTCATAAGGTAAAGTTGTAGTTTATTGTTCCATATAAAAATTATTTATTTATATTTAATAATAAAAATACACAATAAATATACTTTTATTAAAGATGGAATTACATACAACGCTTTTTAGTGCAAAGCCGCTAAATGCGTGTAAATTCGTAGCGCGACGCTGGCGCGTCGTCTCCTTCGGTCGAGGCTCGCGGAGCATGCCTCACCCTGGTGGGCGCGAAGCGCTACGTATAAAAATGATAAATTTTATTTGTATCTTAAAAATAAATAAAATTCAAATAAATGTATGTTGTTTTAGATAATAAACATAAAATCGGAAGTCACGTCAAAAAATATCCTAGCTTTGTAAAAACTATTTTTAGAAATTAGAAAAAACACTTATTTTACAGCTGTACAAATTTATGTTTCTAATGGACGATCGAAAAATATGCCATATTTTGATATGAAAGATTTAATTGCAACAAGAAAAATTCTTACAATTAAATGATGAAATACGAGTTTATATACATGGATCGCTTCTTTATAATTTAGCTGGAACAACAGGAGGATGTTCTGATGAGAATTATCATTCTTCGTTGGCTTCTACATTGCTAAAAGTCTAACGGCTGAACTTGATATTGGAGTAATGTTATGTGCTGGAGTATAGTTTCCTCCTGACGTTGCGAATTTCCGGTGGCCTCCGGTCGCGAAGCGACGGCTTGCGCAAACGAGATATCGCACTTTCGCGATCCAGGCAAAGCCGCCGAAAAGCGATGCGTCATCCTGGTTCAAGAAAAATAAATTAGATGGTTTATTATGTATTTCAAAAAGTATAACTGACGCATCGCTTTTTCGCGGCTTTGCCGCGAGAAAGCGTATAGTATTTGCGCTTTGCGCAACATACGTCGTCGCTTCGCGACCGGAGGCCGCGGATCCGAAGGATTCAGCGAGCGTCGACCGAAGGGGAAGTATTAACGAGGAAAACAGATGAAATTATTAAAATTGCAGATTTTTTACAAATTAGTATAGAAGAAGCTATTAAAAAACGAGTAATTATATTAGAAAATTGCGCAGGAGAAGGAACTAAATTATTTTCCACATTAGAACAAGCTGCAAAAATAATTGACGCATCGCTTCGCGACCGGAGGCCGCGGATCCGAAGGATTCGCGAGCGTCGACCGAAGGGAGAGAGAAGTTCCTATTGAATTAAGAGAGCAAATTAAAATTTGTTTTGATACAGCACATTCTTATGGCTACGGCCTATTTGATCTGGGATTGAAATCAGATATAACAAAGATTTTATGTTGAATTTGATTGAAATTATAGGTTTAGAATATTTAGAATTATTTCATTTTAATGATTCGATGAAAAGTGATAAAAAAGCTAATAATGCATATTTTGGATCTAAAAAAGATAGACACGAACAACTTACAGAAGGGTATATTTTTAGTTCGGAAGAGAGAAAAACAAATTAAAACTTTTGTTTTAGAAGCTAGAAAACATAATATATCTATTATATGTGAACCTCCTAATTCAGGAGTGGATGATTGGATAACTATAGCTAATGACGCATCGCTCCACGGGTCGACCGAGGGAGAATTGAATGATACTGAATTTCCTCTTATAAAATTATATAATATTTAAAATTTATATAATTTTTTTGATTTTTTATTTTTTATATTTTAAAATTCAATTATTTTTTACTAAATAGTAAAAAATTTACCTAAAGTATAAATAAATTTTATATTAGATTTAGTTTTTAAAAAAAATTATTTTGAAGCCAAAAGAGTCAAAACACATACACATACCTTGTATGTGTTTTAACTTTTTGAGTGATACTTTAAATTTTAAATTTTAAAAAAATTTCCCAATGACAATTTAATATAATTTAAATATTTTGGAACTTTAAGACTTACAAAATTAAAATAAGTTAAAAGATATGTAATGGAAAAATAATATTGAATAGAAAATTAATTTCGGTAATTAAAAATTAATTACAGAAATTAAAAATATAATATTAAAATTAAAAATTCATTCTTGAATTAAAAATTAATATTAGAACTTAAAAAATAATTATTACTATTTTATAATGGAATTTTTTATTTGTGAATTCTGTGGTAAAAAAGGTTGCAACCGAACGAAATTTAGTTATTCATAAAAAGCAGCGAAAATATTGCATCAATTTAAGAGGAGATACGATTCCTAAAATTGATTGTAAATATTGTAATCGTGGTTTTACTACTCAATCAAATTTAAATGCACACGTTAAAATTTGCAAAGAACGGCCCCGAATTGAAAATGACCAAAAATTTAGAAGAATAAAGTTCAATACGAACAACAATTAGATGAATTAAATATTGGATTATTGAACGACAATTACAGCAAACTAATAGCAAACTTAATAAAACAGAAAATATATGAAATTAACCATTAATGAAGAAGAATAGACAATAGAAATTACATAAATTAGAATTAGAATTAGAACGAGAAAAAGGATGTATTAGTTGGTATGGAAAAACAAAACCACCACAAATTGTTACTACTACTAACACCAAACAAACTATAATCAAAAATACTCAAAATTAAGACTGATAACTATTAAACCCTTTCACAATCGATTTAGTAAGAGAAAATTTACACAAATACGATTTGGACGCTTTTGCTGGAGGAGTTCCTAGATTAGTTAAATTCATTTCCGATATGATTGTTTTAGAAACAAAAGAAGGAAAGGAGAGGAATTACGTTTGCACCAGATATATCAAGGGATAAATTTCATAGATTATTAAAAGAAGGTGGTATTAAAAGAATGGACATCAGATAAAGACGCTTTGTTTTTAAATAATGTATTTGATGAATTAAAACCGATATTGTGGTAAATGAGCATTGCACGAAATTGAATGATGTAGCAAAACTGACAGAAATAGTAAATATGGTCTAGATTCTATAGATGATGATCCAACAGATATGTATTTAGGTATAAAAGGTTCCTCATGGAACATAAAAGAGGACTAGATTTAGTTTACGCAGGTAAGAGAAGGTAGGAGTAAAAAGTGTAGCTTCTATATAATTCTCTACAAAATATTATAACCTCGCTCTGCGAGGTTAAACCTGCGTTTCACACAGGGTCGGAGGGCGGAAGCCCGAGACATATCGCTCTGCGTCGTTAGCACTCCGCCCTGGCGGAGCGAGTGTCGACCGAAGAGAGTGCGCTTGCGCGCGATAATTAAACATTGTTTTTCCTCTTTTATTAAAAGAGAAAAAAGATTTCAATAGAGTATACTTATTTATGTTCTCTTGCATTTTGAACTTGATCAATATCTTTTGAAATAATGGTTTTTCTTCCTGCAGATTCAACAAATCTAGGAAGCATCTCTAGAGGCATTAGCGATCATTTGACGAGCTATTTTACTAAAGCTATTTTTCCTTTACTTCCAATTCTATATTTACCTTTACCTAAAGGTATTCCTTTACTAAAAGCTCTTAAAATTGGAGCCATGGAAAGATCTTTTGGTAATTGTTTTTTATCACTTACTAAAGATGCAGATGCTAATCCTAATCCACATCTAAAATGAGAACTTTCCAATAACAGCTCCTAGAAAGTGAAGATGTTACAGTTTTTTCTTAGAAACTTCTAAATATGCTAAAGCTTTTTTACCCAACATTCTTAAATCTCTATTAACCATAGAAACAACGGCAACACGGCAGCACCTGCAGAAATACGTGCTTTTTTAATAGATGATTCTTGTTTCATAATTCTAGCAGCGGTAGTAGGCTTAAGTCCTTCTGATTTTCTACTTTCGGCTGGTAACTTTTGATCCTGTTTTTCTTTTTTCTGCCATCTTAAATTCTCTTTTGTTAAATCATCCCAAGATAAAATTATTACAAAAATAAAAACATCAAATTTTAATTTTTAAGACTTTTAATAATTTTTTGATAGAGTTTATTTTTTTATTTTGAAATAAATTTATTTATTTTTTAATTATTATTTTTGGAATAATTTTATTTTTTGATCGATAACCATCTTTTACTTGGAGGAAGTATTAATTGGTGGATTTACTTTTATAAAATCAAATTTTTCATTTTCTAATTTAATAGGACTCCATCATATATTTTGAAATTTTTTCATAAATAAAAAAGGTAATCTTTTTTCTTTATATTTGGGATTATTACACCAAAAATAAATTTTGATATTTTCTCTGATGGAGTATCAATATCTTTTGAAAAGAGTCAACTTTTATAAATAAATTTCTAGTATCTTTCACATATTTTTTAAAATTTATACGTGATGTATTATGTAAGGTAATTTTATCCAAAGGATTATTAATTATTTTATACCTTTGGGATAAATATTAAAAAATAGCATCGTCTATCATTTCTGGAAACACTCTATCCCACATCTCCATTTCAGAAATATATTTTGATAAATGTATAATTATATTTCTAATTTCATCCGATTTTTTATCAAAACAAAATTTTGATGGACTTAAGGTTATTCCCTTATTTAAACTTTTTTGTCTTAATTCCATAAGTATAATCGCACTTATTTTATCAGAACTTATTTATTTTTCTTGGATAAGTTGAAATTAAATTATGCATTAATCTTTTGTGTTTATTGAATTTTGCAGTAATTGCAATTCTTAAATATTTTTCATATTCTTTATTAGACCAGTCTTGTCTAATAATATAACCAGACTTTTTCATACCATAAATTTTTGTATAATTAATATAATGATTTTCAATTTTATCCAAGTAGGATCAGAATTGTCTTGTGGAATAATTTGATTTAAGAATTTTATTTCTCTTTCTTTAGTTTTATGGAGAACTTGGAGAACTGTTTTAGTTTTACGGATATCTTCTTCATACTTGTGTTCCTTCAAATTTTTAGCTTCTATATAATGAGTTACTGTTGGCCAATATAATTCATTTTCAATAAAAACCATAATTACTATCATTGTTTAAATATCCAAAATAAGGGTCAGAAGCCTTATTAATTATTATATTTTTAGTGACGCATTGCGTCGTTAGCACTCCGCCCTGGCGGAGCGAAACGAGTGTCGACCGAAGGGAGAGACGATTTTTATTTGCCATTTAATTTTTTAAATAATTTATATAATTTTAAATTGACTTTTGGAATTAAAATTGAATAATTATAATAAAAATTATAAATAATATGTGCTTACTTTTTTTAATTTTTTAAAATGGATTTTCATATCTATTTCTTCTCTATATTTGTTTCTTTTATTTTATGCTTGATATATTCGTTTTGAGATGGATGTTCAAATCCGTATCTTTCTATATTTGTTTCTTTTATTTTTGCTTGACATCTTCGTTTTGGAGATGGGTTTTCCCAACCATATCTCTCTATATTTGTTTCTTTTATTTTTGTTTAATTTCTTCGCTTTGAAAATGGATTTTCAGTTCCATATCTTTCTATATTTGTTTCTTTTATTTTTCGTCTAATTTCTGTTTTGAGATGGATTTTCAAAACCATATCTTTCTAGTATTTGTTTCTTTTATTTTTGTTTAATTTCTTTGTTTTGAGATGGATTTAAAAATCCATATCTCTCTAAATTTGTCTCTTTTATTTTTGTCTAATTTTTCATTTTGTAAAGAATGCTCAAATCTATAATCTCTAAATTTGTTTTTATTTTTGTTTAATTCCTTTATTTTGTAAAGGATTTTCAAATCCATTATTCTAAATTTGTTTTTTTTATTTTTTTGCTTAATTCCTTCATTTTGTGAAGGAAATTTAACTCCATATTTATCTATATTTGTTTTTCCTTTTTTGCTTAATTCCTTCGTTTTGCAACGGATTTAAACATCTCATATCTCTCTAAATTTGTCTCTTTTATTTTCTGTTTAATTCCTTCATTTTGTAATGGAGTTTCATATCCATATCTTTCTAAATTCGTTTCTTTTACTTTTGTTTAATACCTTCATTTTGTAAAGGATGTTCAACTCCGTATTTTTCTATATTTGTTTCTTTTATTTTTTGTTTAATTTCTTCATTTTGTAATGAAGTTTCATATCCATATCTTTTTATATTTGTTTCTTTTATTTTCTGCTTAATTCCTTCGTTTTGTAGAAGGATTTTCCAACTCCATATCTCTCTAAATTTGTTTCTTTTACTTTTTGTTTAATTCCTTTATTTTGAAATGGATTTTCAACACCATATCTTTCTAAATTTGCTTTTTTCATTCTTTCTTGTTTTATTTTCATACCGCAATTTTTACAACCAAAATTTTTATTAGGGCGAATAAGCAATACGTAAATTGGACTTAGCGTGCCAAC